>SAMEA3387506__coassemble_850_pt1 | contig 36547 bp, 36 predicted proteins | sample SAMEA3387506__metabat2_high_PE_036 | metagenome-assembled genome bin SAMEA3387506 (sample SAMEA3387506) | Felis catus | biome: Faeces | place: United Kingdom | collected 2012 | reverse complement strand
TTGTAAAAGAAATAAAAAGTTCGATTCTGGAAATGGAAAGTGAAGATCTTTCAACAGAACAGATTCTTGAGAGGCTCGGGAAACCGAAGGAACTTGCAAGGGCATATCTTGGAGATTTACTTACAAAGGAAAAAGGATTCAGCTGGAAAAGAATTATGATCATTTGCGCTTTTTACAGTGTAGTGGGATTTTCCGGACTGGTAGTCATTCCCTGCCTGGGAATTATTGCTCCCACTTTTCTTGTGTGCGGAGCAGTTACTCCGTTGCTGGGTGTGGTAAAGCTGGCAGACTTTCTGCTGCACCTGAATCTTCCCTTTGTGGATCATATTGGTTTCCAGTTTGGGGCAGTTTCTGCAGGACCGGTTTCTACGTTCTTTTTATCAATTTTAACAGGTGTGATTTTATTTGCGCTCGGTTATGGAGCATGGAAGCTGCTGCTTCTTTACTGTAAAAAGGTAAGCAGAACAAAAAGTGACTTATCTATTTAGGATTAAGGTATGCGAACAGGGCAGTCGTTCTTAGGAGAGACTGCCCTGTTCCTTGTCAAAAGCCTATTTTGTATCGCAGTTTTTAAAGTATTCATCACAAAAATGATTCCATTTTTCCTGGTATTCCTTATGACTTACTGATATTATATCTTTGGGAGAATAAATATTTCGGTTTTGAGCTTCTTGTGCAAATTCTAAGGCAGTTGCATCTGTTTCCGCTATAATTGCACGGACAGTATCCCAGTTATTTAATAATGCATAATAAAGACGGGTATGTCCGTCCAGAGAGAGGTATCGGTCTTTATATGGCATTACCTGAATAATAATATCATGAGGAGTATGAATAAAATTGTGAATTGCTTTGATTTTATCCTGATCCACATAAAATTGAGACGGCTGAATTTGTTCGATTGGAATATTTAATACCTGTGGTGAAGGATATTTTTTTATAAGCTTTCCACAGATATTGTAAAATTTTGTAATATGCGGAGTATAAAACCGAAATTCTTCAATTAAAGGAATATACAGGTGTTCATCTTTGCCGCGAATAATTGCTTCAAAATCAGAAATAATTTCTATCTCATAAGGAAAATTATCAATAAGGAAACATCCATGTTGGTATAAGGCTTTCTTAGAAAAGCGGGTATCTGTGTATGTATCAATTCGTTGAATTTTCATAGTATATGATTCTCCTTCATTCAATAATAATGTATATACCAGCAATTATATCATACTTTTGAGTTAGAGTGGCTGTTATAGGCTGTAGTAGATTCTGATAAAATGTGTCGGCATATAGAGTAAAAGTAGTATGAGTGTGGGATTTGAGGCGTAATCTTGAATTTATATAAAATATTTGTGCATTGTATTGAAATTTTCGTGCAAATAGAATATACTATACTCATAGAAGGGAGATGATTTTATGGCAGGTACAACAACCAATATTAGTATCCGAATGGATACAGCACTGAAAAAACAAGCAGAAGAATTATTTAATGAGCTTGGTATGAATCTCACAACAGCATTTAATATTTTTGTACGTCAGTCTCTGCGGGAAGGTGGGATTCCGTTTGAAATTTCAATTAATCAGCCGAACAGAGAAACCATAGCAGCTATGTTAGAAGCAGAAAGGATTGCAAAAGATTCGTCTGTAAAAGGATATACAGATTTAGATGAATTATTTGCTGATTTGAAAAGGTGAGAGAAAGCAAGTTAACTGTTAAAACTACCACGGCCTTCAAGAAGGATTATAAACTGGCGATAAAGCGAGGACGAAAGATAGAGCTTCTGGAGAAGGTAATTGAGATATTAGCTATGGGGAAAACCTTGCCTCCGGAATATCGCGACCATGAATTATCAAATAACTGGAAAGGGCACAGAGAATGTCATATTCAGCCGGATTGGTTATTAATTTATCGGATTGAACGTAATACCCTTGTCTTGTCTTTGACGCGGACAGGAACGCATAGTGATTTATTTGGAAAATAGAAAAATTCCTCCGTTCAGTTGATACGCATATTGTACCCTCTGACAGGAGGAATTTTCATCATAGAAACTGTTCTGCTTGCCCGTTAAATATACAGACAGGATTATTTTTACTCAAATTCTGACTGCAGAACAAGTGTGTCCGGAAGATCGAAGATCTTTTCTCGTATAAAAACGGGATAAATATATTCGTTTTTCAGACGTTCAAACGGCAGCCACTCAAAATCGTGCCTATGCCCCTGTTCGTACATTCGGAATTTATCGCCCCTGCTAAAGAGATCTGTATGTGAGACATCAATTAAAAAATAAATACACAGTTCGTGAAATTGTTCTTTCGTCACATCTTCATTGAAAAAACTTTGATTTACCCACAAAGGACGGATAATTTTGGCATCTATTTCAAGTTCTTCTTTTATTTCTCTCAAAACAGCATTTTCCGCTGTTTCATGCAAAGAAACCCTGCCTCAGGGAAGATAATAATATGGTGAGTTCTCATCGTGCATTGCCAGTAATTTATTATCATTTATAATGACTGCACAAACGCGATAATTAAATCGTCCGCATTCGGTATCAAAAGTAATGTCCATAATATCAGTTATCTTCCTCTTTCTGAGATAAAATCAATGACTTCCTGTCTGGAAGGCATGACGCGCAGCGCACCTTTTCTTGTAGTGATAAGAGATGCGGCGGCATTCGCGAAAGTAAGCATTTCAAGAAGATTTTCTTCTGTAAGGGATTCCAGTCCATGTTCAAGAACATAATTTAAAATGCTGGCGCAGAAAGTATCGCCTGCTCCTGTTGTCTCGATGGTGTTTTCCTGAAGGAAAGGAGCTGCCTCCACACGCATATCTTTATAGTAAGCGCGGCTGCCTTTTTTTCCCATTGTGATAAGAACAAGAGGAATGTTATATTTTTCGCGGATCAGAGCTGCGCCCTTATCGTAATCGGTTGTGCCGAACAGGAACTCTACTTCATTATCAGAAATTTTCAGGACGTCACATTTTGTCATACCATATTCTATTTCTCTTCTGGCATCCTCAAGAGAGTTCCAGAGAGGAGGACGAAGATTCGGGTCAAAAGTAATGAGACAACCTGCGTTTTTTGCGATTTCAATGGCATGGCGTGTTGCCTCTCTTACGCCTTCATGTGTGGAAGAGAGTGTGCCAAAGTGGAAAAGACGGGAATTCTGGATTAAATCTGCCGGAACTTCGTCTTTTGTGAGCATCATATCTGCACCGGGATTGCGGTAGAAAGAGAAATCTCTGTCTCCGTCCGGATAAGTATGCACGAAAGCAAGTGTTGTGTGAACTTCTTCGTCCATAAAAAGAGCGCGGGTATCAATGCCAACTTCTTCTACTGCATTTTTTAACTGTGTTCCAAACATATCCTGTCCTACTTTTCCGATAAAAGCAGTTTTTTTGCCAAGGCGGCCAAGCATGGCAAGTACGTTGCATACAGCGCCTCCGGGATTCGCCTCAAGAAGAGGATTTCCCTGAGAGCTTGTTCCATTTTCTGTAAAGTCGATCAGGAGCTCACCAAGAGCTGTTACATCAAATAATCTGTTTTCCATTCGTTCTTCCTCCAAGTACGTAATCTTAATTCCAATTTAGCGCAGTGAGAAGGATTTGTCAAACAATTTCCTTTATTTTTTCAGGAAAAAATGGTAAAATAGAAAAAATAGGAGGTGTGCTATGGACGAAAAATTATATCAATATATGGACTGGCCGCGGATCGAAGCAGTAGTATATGGAGAAGAAGTTTCTCCGAAAGATGTGATGGGACCCAAGATTACAAAGGACGGTGTTCTGATCCAGGGATTTTTTCCGGAGGCAAAAAGTGTCAAGGTAGTCGCAGGAAAAAAAGAATATCAGATGGAAATGGAAGACGAGGCGGGATATTTCGCAGTGCTTCTGCCTGCAAAACGGATTCCAAAATACAGCTTTCTTGTACAGTGGGAAAACTGTGAAAAGCAGTGGAAGGATCCGTATCAGTATTCCGGACAGATTCTGCCGGAAGAGGAAAAGGCTTTCTGTGCAGGTGTATATTATGAGGCATATAAAAAGCTGGGCGCACATCTTATGACGGTGGACGGTGTTGAGGGAACTTACTTTGCCGTGTGGGCTCCAAATGCAGAGAGAGTCAGTGTTGTGGGGGATTTTAATAACTGGGACGGGCGTCTCCTCATGATGCACAGAATGCCTATGTCAGGAATCTTTGAATTATTTGTGCCGGATATAAAAGCGGGAACGCTTTATAAATATGAAATAAAAGAAAAGAGCGGAAAGGTTTCTTTAAAGTCAGACCCTTATGGCTTCCAAGCTGAGAAGCCGAAAGGCTGTGCTTCCGTTGTGGCAGATCTGTCTGGTTTTTCCTGGGATGACGGGGAATGGCTGGAAGAGAGACATAAATATGATGACAGAAAACAGCCGGTTTCCATTTATGAGACAGATATTACAAAGTGGGAGAGCGGAGAAGAACTTGCAGAATTTATGAAAGAGACAGGGTATACCCATGTGGAATTTAAGCCTGTTATGGAATATCTGGAGGAAAGTACAGAGGGATATTCCACCTCATCTTATTATGCGCCTACTTCCAGGTTTGGAGCTCCGGAAAAATTTCAGAAAGCCGTCAATCTGCTGCATCAGGCAGGAGTGGGAGTAATTCTTGACTGGACGCCCGCACAGTTCCCGAGATTTGAGGGAGGCCTGGAAAAGTTTGACGGTACACCTCTTTATGAAGTTCCTGATGAAGGCTGTGCTGTACACCCGATATGGGGAACCATGCTTTATAATTACGGAAGTCCGATGGTGCGGGATTTTCTTATAGCAAACGCCTGTTTCTGGGCGGAGGTTTATCATGTGGACGGATTCCGTATGGACGATGTGGACGCGATGCTTTATCTGGATTACGGAAGAAATATGGGAGAATGGCAGCCGAATCTTTACGGAACAAATGAAAATCTTTATGCAGTGGAATTTTTGAAACACTTAAATTCTATTATGAAAAAGAGAAATCCGGGTGTGCTTTTGATCGCGCAGGAAGACGGACTCTGGCCGGAACTTACAGACAGCGTGGAAAACGACCATCTTGGATTTGATTATAAATGGAGCGGCGGCTGGACAAGAGATTTTCTGGAATACCTTGCATCAGAACCTGAAAAAAGGAAAAACAGCCACGATCAGCTTACACTTTCCACTCTTTATGCGTACAGCGAGCATTATATACTCACTCTGGGAAGCAGAGACGTGGGAACTCTTGAAGATTTCCGCAGTAAAATCTGGGGCAATGAAAAGCAGAAAGAAGCGGAAATCCGGGCAGCGTATGGATATATGACACTTCACCCGGGCTGCAAGATGTCAGCTCCTGATAAGGATATGCCAAAGGAACTGAAAGAGTATATCCGGGATCTGAATACCTTATACAAAGAACAGCCGGCTCTCTGGAAAAAAGATGACGATTATGAGGGACTTGAATGGATCCAGCTTATGAAATATGAGGAAAATGTACTTACCTTCCTTCGAAAGACAGAGAATCCGGAAGAAACCCTTCTTGCAGTATGTAATTTTTCCGCAGTTCCTTATGAAAACTATCCGGTTGGAGTGCCTTATGCCGGAAAATATAAAGAGATTTTTAACAGCGATTTAAAGAAATACGGCGGAGACGGCGTGGGAAATCCGAGGGTAAAAGCTGCAAAACAGCAGGAGTCGGATGAGCGTCCTTATTCCGTAAAGATGAAGCTTCCGGCTCTTGGAATCCTTGTATTTTCTGTGACACCGCAGGAAAATGTGAAAAAACCTTCTGGAAAAATGGTTGTTGAAAAGAGCGCTTCCGCAAAAAATATTGTAGAAACGAAGACCAGGAGAAAGAAAAAATGAGTATTGCAGATAATATTTTTATAGAAATGTGTAAGGACATTATTGAAAACGGTACAAGTACAGAAGGAGAGAAAGTGCGCCCTGTGTGGGAGGACGGAACGCCCGCCTATACCGTTAAGAAATTTGGGATAGTAAACCGCTATGATCTGAGAAAGGAATTTCCGGCTCTTACTCTTAGAAAGACGGCTCTTAAAAGCTGCATGGACGAGATTCTGTGGATATGGCAGAAAAAATCAAACAATATCCACGACCTCCACAGCCATATATGGGACAGCTGGGCAGATGAGAACGGTTCTATTGGAAAAGCATACGGATACCAGATGAGCGTAAAGCACAGCTATAAAGAGGGCATGATGGATCAGGTGGACAGGGTTCTTTATGATCTGAAAAACAATCCTTACAGCCGAAGGATTATGACGAATATTTATGTGCATCAGGATCTCCATGAAATGAACCTTTACCCATGCGCTTATTCCATGACTTTTAATGTGACGAAAGAGCCGGGAAAAGAGAAGCTTACGTTAAATGCAATTTTAAATCAGCGTTCCCAGGATATTCTTGCTGCAAACAACTGGAACGTGTGTCAGTATTCCATTCTTCTTATGATGTTTGCCCAGGTTTGTGATATGGAGGCAGGAGAGCTTCTTCATGTGATTTCCGATTGCCATATTTATGACAGACACATTCCTGTTGTAAAGGAACTTATAAGCCGCACTCCGTATCCGGCGCCTGTTGTGAAGCTGAATCCTGAGATTAAGGATTTTTATGATTTTACAACAGATGATCTGATCGTGGAAAATTATGAGACATGGCCGCAGATTAAAAATATCCCCATAGCTATATAAAGGAGAGACAGAAAATGAATATTATTGTAGCAGTTGATAAAAACTGGGCGATTGGAAAGGATAACCGCCTTCTTGTAAGCATTCCGGCAGATATGAAAATGTTCCGTCAGGAAACAACAGGCAAAGTGGTAGTCATGGGCAGAAAAACTCTGGAGAGCTTTCCCAATGGACTTCCTTTAAAGAACCGCACCAATATTGTACTTACCGGGAATAAAAATTATAAGGTAAAAGATGCGATTGTTGTCCATACCATTGAGGAACTTCTGGAAGAGATTAAAAAATATCCAAAGGAGGAAGTTTACTGTATCGGAGGGGACAGCGTGTATAAACAGCTTCTTCCGTACTGTGACACTGCCCATGTGACAAAAATCGATTTTGCATATGAGGCGGACAGTTATTTTCCCAACCTTGATGAGGACAGGGAGTGGCATATAACAGCAGAGAGTGAAGAGCAGACTTATTTTGATCTGGAATATCAGTTTGTAAAATACGAGAGAATCCTGTAAATCAGGGTTCTCTTTTTGTGAGTAAAAAAGAGAAGTTTGCTTTGTTCAGTTAAAAACCTAAAATTTTAACTCTTTTTCGCTTTAACAGGTTGAAATAATTCCGAAATTGCGGTATTATAGAAAAAATATTTGAGCGAGGAGAGAAAATTATGGAATGTAGGATCGCGTTAATTCCGGGGGACGGTATTGGACCGGAAATTGTGAAAGAGGCAAAAAAAGTGCTGGACAGAGTATGTGAGAAATACGGACATATTTTTACATACGAAGAACTTCTTCTGGGAGGCGCTTCCATAGATGCGTGCGGAGTTCCCCTTACAGAAGAGACAATAGAAAAGGCAAAAGCAGCAGACGCCGTTTTAATGGGTTCTATCGGAGGCGATGCAAAAACTTCCCCCTGGTATCAGCTGGAACCTTCCAAACGTCCGGAAGCAGGTCTCCTTGGAATCAGAAAAGCCTTAAATCTCTTTGCAAATTTAAGACCTGCATATCTTTATCAGGAATTAAAGGGCGCCTGTCCTCTGAAGGAAGAGATAATAGGGGAAGGCTTTGATATGGTAATTGTCAGAGAACTCACAGGCGGGCTTTATTTCGGAGAGAGAAGAACAACAGAAGAAAACGGAATTCGCACAGCCGTGGATACCCTTACCTATAATGAAAAAGAAATCCGCCGCATTGCAGTGAAGGCCTTTGAGATTGCGAAAAAAAGAAGAAAACAGGTGACAAGCGTAGATAAGGCAAATGTTTTGGATTCTTCCAGACTCTGGAGAAGCGTTGTTGAGGAAGTGGCAAAGGATTATCCTGACGTAACACTTTCCCATATGCTTGTAGACAACTGTGCCATGCAGCTTGTACGCGATCCGGGACAGTTTGATGTCATTCTTACAGAAAATATGTTTGGAGATATTTTATCAGACGAGGCAAGCATGGTAACCGGCTCCATCGGAATGCTTTCTTCTGCCAGCTTAAATGAGACGAAATTCGGACTTTATGAGCCAAGCCACGGTTCTGCTCCGGATATTGCAGGACAGGATAAGGCAAATCCCATTGCAACTATCTTATCAGCGGCTATGATGCTCCGTTATTCTCTTGATCTGGATAAAGAGGCAGATGCAGTGGAGGCGGCAGTTCAGAAAGTGCTGACAGATGGATACCGCACAGGAGACATTATGGCAGACGGCTGTAAGATAGTCGGAACAGAGGAAATGGGAGATCTGATTGCCCAGGCTGTTTAAAAGGAAAATAAGGAAACAGAAATACGTATACATAAAGGAGAGACAGATATGAGAAGTGATGCAGTAAAAAAAGGAACGCAGCAGGCGCCGCACCGTTCTCTGTTTCGTGCCCTTGGCATGACAGAGGAGGAGATGGAACGTCCTCTTGTCGGTATTGTAAGTTCATATAATGAAATTGTTCCGGGACATATGAACCTGGATAAGATTGTAAATGCAGTAAAACAGGGAGTGGCAATGGCAGGAGGAACACCCGTTGTATTTCCGGCGATCGCAGTGTGCGACGGCATTGCAATGGGGCATATCGGAATGAAATATTCTCTTGTTACAAGAGATTTAATTGCCGATTCCACAGAGGCAATGGCAATGGCGCATCAGTTTGACGCTCTTGTCATGGTTCCAAACTGTGACAAGAACGTGCCGGGACTTTTAATGGCAGCGGCAAGGATTAATGTGCCGACTGTGTTTGTAAGCGGCGGTCCCATGCTTGCAGGAAGGGTAGACGGACATAAAACGAGCCTTTCCAGTATGTTTGAGGCAGTAGGCGCCTATGCAGCGGGAAATCTTTCAGAGGAAGGTCTCTGCGAGTACGAAAACAAGACATGCCCGACATGCGGCTCCTGCTCCGGTATGTATACTGCAAACAGCATGAACTGTTTAACTGAGGTTCTGGGAATGGGGCTTCAGGGCAACGGAACCATTCCGGCAGTATATTCCGAGAGGATCCGTCTTGCAAAACACGCAGGTATGCAGGTAATGGAAATGTACAGAAGAAATATCCGCCCGAGAGACATTATGACAGAAGAGGCAATTTTAAATGCCCTGACAGTAGATATGGCTCTTGGATGTTCCACAAACAGCATGCTCCATCTTCCGGCTATCGCTCATGAAATCGGAATGGATTTTGATATAAGCTTTGCAAATGAGATCAGTGAAAAAACACCGAATCTCTGCCATCTTGCTCCGGCAGGTCCTACTTATATGGAAGATTTAAATGAGGCAGGCGGCGTATATGCAGTCATGAACGAGCTGAATAAAAAAGGACTTCTTCATACAGAGTGTATGACAGTCACAGGAAAAACAGTGGGAGAAAACATCAAAGACTGTGTAAATAAAAATCCGGAAGTGATCCGTCCTGTTGACAATCCATACAGCGTTACAGGGGGTCTTGCAGTTTTAAAAGGAAACCTTGCTCCTGACGGCGGCGTTGTAAAACGTTCTGCAGTTGTGGAGGAGATGATGGTCCATGAGGGACCGGCAAGAGTGTTTGACTGTGAAGAGGACGCAATAGCGGCAATTAAAGGCGGAAAAATCGTTGCAGGAGACGTTGTGGTAATCCGTTACGAAGGACCAAAAGGCGGCCCTGGAATGAGAGAGATGTTAAATCCAACTTCTGCCATTGCAGGAATGGGACTTGGCTCTTCTGTAGCTCTTATTACAGACGGAAGATTCAGCGGAGCGTCAAGAGGCGCATCAATCGGTCATGTTTCCCCGGAGGCGGCAGTGGGAGGACCGATTGCCCTTGTGGAAGAGGGAGACATGATTTCCATTGATATTCCAAATCTCAAACTGGAAATCAAAGTATCAGATGAGGAAATGGCAAAACGAAAAGAAAAATGGCAGCCGAGAGAGCCGAAGGTAACGACCGGCTACCTTGCAAGATATGCGGCAATGGTAACCTCAGGAAACAGAGGCGCCATTCTGGAAGTACCAAAATCAAAATAAGGAGGAGATGCTATGGAGCTGACAGGTGCGCAGATTATTGTAGAATGTCTGAAGGAACAGGGTGTGGATACAGTATTCGGATACCCGGGAGGAGCAATTTTAAATGTATACGATGCTCTTTATGAATATAAGGATGAGATTACCCATGTGCTTACTTCGCACGAACAGGGCGCTGCCCATGCGGCAGACGGATATGCCCGGGCAACTGGAAAAGTAGGAGTCTGTATGGCAACCTCCGGACCGGGAGCAACCAATCTTGTAACAGGAATCGCAACTGCGTTTATGGATTCTGTTCCTGTTGTTGCGATCACTGCAAACGTAGGAAAAACTCTTCTTGGAAAGGATTCCTTCCAGGAAGTGGATATTGCGGGAATTGTAATGCCTGTAACAAAGCACAGTTACATTGTAAAAGATGTAACAAAGCTGGCGGATACGATCAGAAAAGCTTTTTTGATCGCAAAAAGCGGACGTCCCGGTCCTGTTCTCGTAGACGTGACAAAGGACGTAACTGCCGCAAAGTATGAATATATCCCGCACCGTCCCGCAACTGTGACAAGAGAGACGAAAGATATAAGAAAAGAGGATATTGAGCAGGCGGCAGCATTGATCAACAAAGCAGAGAAACCGTTTATCTTCGTGGGCGGCGGCGGCGTGATTTCCGGGGCTTCCGGAGAGATTGCAGAGCTTTCCACAAGGATTCAGGCGCCTGTGTGCGACAGTCTTATGGGAAAAGGCGCATTTTCCGGAGAAGACCCCATGTATACGGGAATGCTGGGAATGCACGGAACAAAAACCTCAAATCTGGGAGTCAGCCAGTGTGATCTTTTGATCGTGCTTGGGGCAAGATTCAGCGACCGTGTGACAGGAAATGCAGATACCTTTGCAAAGAATGCAAAGATTATCCAGATTGATGTGGACGCAGCGGAAATCAACAAAAACGTGTATGTGGACGCCTATATTGAAGGGGATTTAAAAGAGGTATTAAGAAGGCTTCTTGAAAAAATCCCGGCACAGAATCATCCGGAATGGGTTGCGCATATTATGGAAATGAAGGAAAAATATCCGCTCCGCTACGATGAATCTCAGCTTACAGGTCCGTATGTGATAGAAAAACTGTATGAGCTTACAAAGGGAGATGCCATCATCAGCACAGAGGTTGGTCAGAACCAGATGTGGGCAGCTCAGTATTATAAATATAAAGCGCCGAGAACTCTTCTCACATCAGGCGGACTTGGAACAATGGGATACGGTCTTGGCGCAGCTATCGGAGCAAAAATGGGAAGACCGGATAAAACGGTTGTAAATATCGCAGGAGACGGCTGCTTCCGAATGAATATGAATGAGATTGCAACTTCTGTGAGAAGCGGCAATCAGTTAATTGAAATTGTACTGAACAATCATGTACTGGGAATGGTCCGCCAGTGGCAGACGCTGTTCTACGACCACAGATATTCCCATACTATCTTAAATGACAATGTGGATTTTGTGAAGCTTGCAGAAGCTATGGGAGCGGAAGGAATCCGTGTAACAAAGAAAGAGGAGGTGGAACCCGCTCTTAAAAAAGCGCTTGCATCAAAAGGAACGGTTGTTCTTGACTGCTGGATCGATCAGGATTTAAGTGTATTTCCTATGGTACCGGCAGGCGCAAATATTGACGATGTATTTGACGAGGAGGATATGAAGAGAGATGGGAAGAGTATATAATTTTTCAGCAGGTCCTGCCGTGCTTCCGGAAGCAGTTTTGCGGGAAGCGGCAGAGGAGATGATGGATTATAAAGGAACGGGAATGTCTGTGATGGAAATGAGCCACAGAAGCAGCACATTTCAGCAGATTATAGACGAAGCGGAGAAAGACCTTCGTGAGCTGATGGAAATCCCGGATAATTATAAGGTACTGTTTTTGCAGGGCGGCGCTTCTCAGCAGTTTGCCATGATTCCCATGAACCTTATGAAAAATAAGGTGGCAGATTACATTGTTACAGGACAGTGGGCAAAAAAGGCGTATCAGGAAGCGCAGAAATACGGAAAGGCAAATAAGATCGCATCGTCAGAAGACGAGACGTTCTCTTATATTCCGGACTGCAGCGATCTTCCCATAAGCTCGGACGCAGATTATGTATATATTTGTGAAAATAATACCATCTACGGCACAAAGTTTAAGGAGCTTCCCGATACAAAGGGAAAAACTCTGGTAGCAGACGTGTCCTCCTGCTTTTTATCAGAGCCTGTTGATGTAAGCAGATACGGGATTATCTACGGCGGAGTCCAGAAAAACATCGGACCGGCAGGCATGGTCATTGTAATCATCCGAGAGGATTTAATTACAGAGGACGTTCTTCCGGGAACGCCAACCATGCTTACTTATAAAACACATGCAGACGCAGGCTCTCTTTACAATACGCCGAACGCCTACTGCATTTATATGTGCGGAAAGGTGTTTAAGTGGTTAAAAGCAATGGGCGGCCTTTCTGAAATGAAAAAAAGAAATGAGGAAAAGGCAAAAATCCTTTATGATTTTCTTGATGACAGTAAACTGTTTAAAGGAACCGTGGTTCCAAACGACCGCTCCCTTATGAATGTTCCCTTTGTGACGGGAGATAAGGAAATGGATGCAAAATTTGTAAAAGAGGCTTCAGAAGCAGGCCTTGTGAATTTAAAAGGTCATAGAAGCGTGGGCGGTATGCGCGCCAGTATTTACAATGCCATGCCAAAGGAAGGTGTGGAGGCGCTTGTTGATTTTATGAAAAAATTTGAGGAGGCGAATGCGTAATGTTTCAGTATCATTGCCTCAATCCCATTGCGGAAAAAGGACTGTCTCTTTTCGGAGAAGAATATGGAAAAACAGAGGAAGTAAAGGACTGTGACGCCATTCTTGTACGAAGCGCAAAAATGCACGATATGGAGCTTCCGGAAAACATCTGCGCCATTGCGAGAGCTGGTGCAGGAGTCAATAATATTCCTGTAAAAGAATGTGCGGAAAAAGGAATCGTAGTATTTAATACACCAGGTGCAAATGCAAATGGCGTAAAAGAGCTGGTTCTTGCAGGAATGCTTCTTGCATCAAGAGATATTGTGGGCGGTATTCAGTGGGTAAAAGAGGAAAAAGACAAAGAGGATATTGACAAACTTGCAGAGAAAAAGAAAAAGCAGTTTGCAGGATGCGAGATAAGCGGAAAGAAGCTTGGAATTATCGGTCTTGGAGCGATTGGCGCTATGGTTGCCAACGCAGCCTCCGGTCTTGGAATGGACGTATACGGATACGATCCGTATATATCCATTGACGCGGCATGGAATCTTTCCCGAACCATACACCACAGCAAAACTCTGGACGAAATTTATTCTCAGTGTGATTATATTACCATTCATGTGCCGCTTCTTGACAGCACAAAAAAGATGATTAATAAAGAAGCCTTCCAAAAGATGAAGGAGGGTGTGGTACTTCTTAATTTTGCAAGAGACCTTCTTGTAGATGAGGAAGCATTGATAGAAGCGCTGGCAGAGGGAAAAGTAAAGAAATATGTGACAGATTTTGCGAATCCTACAGTAGCAGGCAGAGAAGGAATCCTTGTAACCCCTCATCTTGGTGCTTCCACTGAGGAATCTGAGGAAAATTGCGCGGTAATGGCAGTAAAGGAATTAAAGGATTTTCTGGAGAACGGAAATATTAAAAATTCCGTAAACTTTCCAAACTGTGATATGGGCAAATGCGTCGCAGTGGGAAGAATCGCCATCACCCACAGAAATATTCCAAATATGATAAGCCAGGTGACAAAGATTCTCGGAAGCGAGGGAATCAACATTGCAGATATGACAAACAAAAGTAAGGGTGAATTTGCCTATACCCTTCTTGACCTGGAAAGCACAGCGTCAAAAGAGGCTCTTGCGGAGCTGAAATCCATTGACGGAGTTGCGAAAGTAAGAGTAATCAAATAAAGAGAACCGGACTGGGAGAGACAGTCCGGTTCTTTTTGTCAAGGAAATGCTCCACAGAATTATTTTTAGAAGATGTTAATTTTTTCAGGAAAATGTGTGAAAGATATTGACAAACGAAAATAACAGTGCTATCTTAAGACCATAGATGTTAGCACTCCATATAAATGAGTGCTAACAAATTAAAAGATAACAGAGTTTATGCAGAAAGGAGATGGGAACGTGGAAAAAGAATTAGATGAGCGTAAGAGAAAAATTCTCAAGGCGATCATCAACACTTATATGGAAACCGGAGAACCGGTAGGCTCACGAACCATTTCAAAATATGCAGACTTAAATGTCAGCTCTGCTACTATAAGAAATGAAATGTCTGATCTGACAGATATGGGCTATATTGTACAGCCGCATACATCTGCCGGAAGAATTCCTTCTGATAAAGGGTATCGCCTTTATGTGGACGCCCTGATGAAGGAAAAGGAAGATGAAATCGCTGAAATCAGGGATCTGATGATTGAGAAGACAGACAAGATGGATAAGGTGTTGAAGCAGGTAGCTAAAGTCCTTGCGACAAACACAAATTACGCCACCATGATTTCTGTTCCTCAGTACAGCGGAAACAAGTTGAAGTTTGTTCAGCTTTCCCGTGTAAATCCATTGCAGCTTGTGGCAGTTGTGGTAAGCGACAACAATGTGATCCGCAATCAGATTATTGATTTAGATGAGGAGATGGACGATCAGACAATTCTCAAACTGAATCTTCTTTTGAATACAAACTTAAACGGTGTTCCCATACAGGATATAAACCTGGGAATGATTGCAAGACTCAAAGAGCAGGCAGGAATGCACAGCGGTATAGTAGCCACTGTACTGGACGCTGTGGCAGACACCATTCATGTTGATGAAGAAGATATGGAAATCTATACGTCAGGAGCAACCAATATTTTTAAATATCCGGAGCTTGCGGATAAGACAAAGGCAAGTGAGCTGATTTCCGCTTTTGAAGAAAAACAGCAGCTTGTAGACCTTGTGAAAGAGCATATGTCGGATACGGAGAATACGGGAGTTCAGGTATACATCGGGGACGAGATGCCAATTCAGACCATGCGGGACTGCAGTGTAGTAACTGCTACATATGAGCTTGGCTCCGGGATGCGGGGAACGATTGGGATCATCGGTCCGAAACGTATGGATTATGAAAATGTAGTAGACAGTCTTAAAACCCTAAAGGTTCAGATAGACGCACTGATAAATAAGAAAACTTAGAAAGGCGGTAGAGAAGGCGTGTCAGAAGAAAATAAGAACACATCTGAGGTTCAGGAGGAAATCAATGAAACTCCTGTGACTGAGGAAGAGACAGAAACAGACACAGAAATGGCACAGGAAGAGACAGAAAATACCGAAGAAACAGACGCTTCCACAGAGGAGCAGCCTGCAGAAGGTAAGACAAAAACTTCTTTTTTTGGCAAGAAGAAAAAAGAAAAAGATAAAAAAGACCAGCAGATTGAAGAGCTTACGGACAGACTGAAACGAAACATGGCAGAATTCGACAATTTCCGTAAACGTACGGAAAAAGAGAAAGCGAGCATGTACATTATCGGAGCAAGGGAAATTGTGGAGAAAATCCTTCCTGTAGTCGATAATTTCGAGAGAGGTCTCGCACAGGCTCCGGAAGAAGATGCCTTCGCAGAAGGGATCCGCATGATTTACAAACAGCTTATGACAACCTTAGAAGAGCTGGGAGTAAAACAGATTGAAGCAGTGGGCAAAGAGTTCGACCCGGATTTCCACAATGCAGTGATGCATGTGGAAGACGAGGAGGCAGGAGAAAACATAGTTGTGGAGGAATTCCAAAAAGGTTACACTTATAAGGACTTCGTAGTACGCCACAGTATGGTAAAGGTTGCCAACTGACGGAACAACCTAAAAATTGAGATGAGAAATAAGCAGATATTATATTAGGAGGACAAATATTATGGGAAAAATTATTGGTATTGACTTAGGTACAACAAACAGCTGTGTAGCCGTTATGGAAGGTGGACAGCCAACTGTTATCGCAAATACAGAAGGTGCCAGAACAACACCGTCTGTTGTGGCTTTCACAAAAACAGGAGAGCGTCTTGTAGGTGAGCCTGCAAAACGTCAGGCAGTTACAAATGCGGAAAAAACAATTTCTTCTATTAAGAGAGAAATGGGCACAGATTACCGTGTGACAATCGACGAAAAGAAATATTCCCCACAGGAAATTTCCGCAATGATTCTTCAGAAACTGAAAAAAGACGCAGAAGGATACCTCGGAGAAAGCGTAACAGAAGCAGTTATCACAGTTCCGGCTTACTTCAATGACGCACAGCGTCAGGCTACAAAAGACGCAGGTAAAATTGCAGGTCTTGATGTAAAACGTATCATTAACGAGCCTACAGCAGCAGCTCTTGCATACGGACTTGATAATGAAAAAGAGCAGAAGATCATGGTATATGACCTTGGCGGCGGTACATTCGATGTTTCCATCATCGAGATCGGTGACGGAGTTATCGAAGTTCTTTCCACAGCAGGTAACAACCGTCTTGGTGGTGATGACTTCGACCAGAAAATTACAGATTATATGCTTGCTGAGTTCAAGAGAACAGAGGGCGTTGATTTAAGCAACGACAAAATGGCTCTTCAGAGATTAAAAGAAGCAGCAGAAAAAGCAAAGAAAGAGCTTTCTTCCGCAACAACAACAAATATCAACCTTCCGTTTATCACAGCAACAGCAGAAGGTCCAAAACACTTTGATATGAACCTTACAAGAGCAAAATTTGACGAGCTGACACACGACCTGGTAGAGAGAACAGCAGAGCCGGTACGCCGTGCACTCTCCGATGCGGGAATCACAGCTTCCGAACTTGGTCAGGTACTTCTTGTAGGTGGTTCCACACGTATCCCGGCTGTACAGGATAAAGTAAGACAGCTTACAGGTAAAGAGCCAAGCAAATCCCTGAACCCAGATGAGTGTGTTGCACTTGGCGCTTCTGTACAGGGTGGTAAACTTGCTGGTGATGCAGGCGCAGGTGATATTCTTCTTCTTGATGTTACACCGCTTTCTCTTTCCATCGAGACAATGGGCGGAATCGCTACACGTCTGATCGAGAGAAATACAACTATCCCGACAAAGAAGAGCCAGATCTTCTCAACAGCAGCAGATAACCAGACAGCAGTAGATATTAACGTAGTACAGGGCGAGCGTCAGTTCGCAAGAGACAACAAGTCTCTGGGACAGTTCCGTCTTGATGGAATCCCGCCAGCACGCCGTGGTGTTCCGCAGATCGAGGTTACTTTCGATATTGATGCAAACGGTATTGTAAATGTATCTGCAAAAGATCTGGGAACAGGAAAAGAGCAGCACATTACAATTACAGCAGGCTCCAATATGTCTGATTCCGAAATCGACAAAGCAGTAAAAGAAGCTGCAGAGTTCGAAGCACAGGATAAGAAACGTAAAGAAGCGATCGATACAAGAAACAATGCAGATTCTATGGTATTTCAGGTTGAGAACGCGCTGAAAGAAGCCGGCGACAAACTGGAAGCAAATGACAAAGCAGCAGTAGAGGCTGACTTAAATGCACTGAAAGACCTTCTTTCCCAGACTGCAAATACAGAAGAGATCACAGATTCCCAGATTGCAGACATCAAAGCTGCACAGGAAAAAATGATGGAGAGCGCACAGAAGCTTTTCGCAAAAATGTATGAGCAGACACAGGGAGCAGCAGGTGCAGGCCAGGCAGGTCCGGACATGGGAGCAGGCGCTTCCCAGGGCGGACACGATGACGATGTAGTAGACGCAGACTATAAAGAAGTCTGATAAGAAACAAGTATAGGAAAAGGAATCATGGCTGATAAAAGAGATTATTATGAAGTCCTTGGCGTGGACAAAAACGCCGATGACGCAGCATTAAAAAAAGCATACCGTAAATTAGCCAAAAAATATCACCCGGACGTAAATCCGGGTGATAAAGATGCGGAAGCAAAGTTTAAAGAAGCAACGGAAGCATACACCATCTTAAGCGATCCGGACAAGAGAAGACAGTACGATCAGTTTGGTCATGCAGCCTTTGAGAACGGCGGAGCAGGAGGCGCAGGCGGATTCGGCGGCTTTGACTTTAACGGCGCAGATATGGGCGACATTTTCGGTGATATTTTTGGTGACCTTTTCGGAGGCGGAAGCCGGGGCAGACGTGCAAATAATGGTCCCATGAAAGGTGCAAATCTTCGGGCAAGGGTGAACATTACCTTCGAAGAGGCAGTTTTTGGCTGTGAAAAAGAGCTGGAAATTGTATTGAAGGACGAGTGTACAACCTGCCACGGAACCGGAGCAAAACCGGGAACTTCCCCTGTTACATGTCCGAAGTGTAACGGAGAGGGTCAGATTGTATACACCCAGCAGTCCATGTTCGGTATGGTTCGAAATGTACAGACCTGTCCGGAATGTCACGGAACAGGTAAGGTGATTAAAGAGAAATGTACAAGCTGCCGTGGAACGGGATATACTTCTTCCAGAAAGAAGATTCAGGTATCTGTTCCTGCAGGTATTGATAACGGACAGAGTATCCGTATCCGTGAAAAAGGTGAACCGGGAACAAACGGAGGTCCAAGAGGAGATCTGCTTGTAGAAGTTAATGTAGCACGCCACCCGATTTTCCAGAGACAGGATATGAATATCTTCTCCACAGCGCCGATTACCTACGCACAGGCGGCTCTTGGCGGCGAGGTCCGTATCAGCACAGTGGACGGCGAAGTTGCATATGAAGTGAAGCCGGGAACCCAGACAGATACAAGAATCCGTCTGAAAGGAAAAGGCGTTCCTTCCCTTCGAAACAAAAATGTACGCGGCGACCACTATGTAACGCTTGTGGTACAGGTTCCTACAAATCTCAATGCAGAGGCAAAAGAGGCGCTTCGCAAATTTGACGAGGCATGTGGAAACCGCCCTTCCGCTTCAAAAGGGGAAGCAGGCGAAAAACAGGAAAAACCAGAAAAGAAGAAAAAGAGCTTCATGGATAAGCTCAAGGAAACTTTTGAGGAATAAAATAGAAGGCTCCGGTCACAGTACCGAAGCCTTTTTTCCGTGAGTCTTTTTCATTCTCTTGACAATTACTTCTGTATATCGTATGGTATACCAAAAAGCCCGTGAAAGAAGGAGGTTCTTATTGAAGCTTTTGGAAAAATGTAAAAAGTGGATTTCTGTGTGGGAAATTCTGCCGCTTTTATCTATTCTTGCAGTAAACTGTCTTGTATACTGGGGAAGCAGTGTTCTCACAGCAGACAGATACCACTTTGATTTTACGTTCGCATTTGACAGGGCAGTTCCGCTGATACCGGAATTTGTCTGGATTTATATTCTTGCTTTTCCTTTCTGGGCAGTCAATTATGTTCTTGCAGCTCAGAGGGGAAAGAAAACATTTTACCGGTTTGTAGCGACGGATCTGCTTGTGCACCTTATGTGTTTTATTATATTTATGGCAGTGCCGACTACAAATATCCGTCCGGCGCTCGCAGGCGATACGCTGTCCGAGCGTGTGCTTTCCCTTGTATACATAATGGACGGAGGAAATATGCCCTCAAACCTTCTTCCTTCTATTCACTGTTATGTGAGCTGGCTCTGCTGGAGAGGATTAAAGGGGGCCAGGGAGATCCCTGTGTGGTATCAGAGATTTTCCCTCGTATTTGCGGGACTTATCATCATTTCCACACAGGTGTTAAAACAGCATTATATTGTGGACGCCATTGCCGCAGTCATTCTTGTAGAAGCCGCATGGCGCTTTTTTGCAAAGGAAAGCCGTTATCAGAAGATAATGGATATGTTTGAATACTGGAACAGAAAAATCTGGAAAGAAAAGATGGGAGACAATTAATTATGAAATGGAACCGTTTTACTGTAAAAACAACAACAGAGGCAGAGGACATAGTAATCTGCACACTTGCCGAGGTGGGCGTGGAAGGTGCGGAAATCGTAGATAAGCAGCCGCTCACAGAAGAAGACAAGGAACAGATGTTTGTGGACATTATGCCGGAAACTCAGGAGGATGACGGTGTGGCATATCTCAATTTTTATCTGGACGAGGATACAGATAAAGAAGAGATGCTGAAAAAAGTAAGAGAAGCTCTGGAGGAGCTCCGCTCTTTTATGGATATTGGAGAGGGAACCATTGAGGAATCCGAGACAGAGGACAAGGACTGGATCAACAACTGGAAAGAGTATTTCCATCAGTTCTATGTAGATGATATTCTTATTGTTCCTTCCTGGGAGGAAGTGAAGGAAGAAGACAGGGATAAAATGATCCTTCACATTGATCCGGGAACAGCCTTCGGAACAGGAATGCACGAGACAACACAGCTTGTGATCCGACAGCTTAAAAAATATGTGACAGAGGATACGGAGCTTCTCGATGTGGGAACAGGAAGCGGAATCCTTGGAATCGTTTCTCTGAAACTGGGGGCAAAGCACGTTCTGGGAACAGACCTTGACCCCTGTGCAATTCCTGCAGTTGCAGAGAATAAAGAGGCAAATGATATTCCAGAGGAAGCCTTTGACATGATGATCGGAAATATTATTGACGATAAAGAAGTGCAGGATAAAGCAGGATATGAGAAATACGACATTGTAGCAGCCAATATTCTGGCAGACGTTCTTGTACCTCTCACTCCTGTTATCGTAAATCAGATGAAAAAAGGCGGATACTACATTACTTCCGGTATTCTTGACGTAAAAGAAGACGTGGTTGTGCAGGCTGTAAAAGATGCGGGGCTTACTGTTGTGGAAGTGACGCATCAGGGCGAATGGGTGTCTGTCACAGCAAGAAAGGACTCTTAAGATGCAGCGTTTTTTTGTAGAGCCTTATCAGATCCAGGAAGAGGAGCACAGAATTTCCATTACAGGAGGGGACGTAAATCATATCCGAAATGTTCTCCGCATGAAGACAGGGGAAGAACTCTGGATCAGCGACGGCAGTGAAAAAGAATACTGCTGCACGATTGAAAGTTTCGGGGAGGAAGAAGTAGTTCTTCACATTCTTTACGCCCAGGAGCCGGAATATGAGCTGCCCGGAAAAATTTACCTCTTTCAGGGACTTCCAAAAGCAGATAAAATGGAACTTATCATACAGAAGGCTGTGGAGCTTGGGGCATACAGCGTAGTGCCGGTTGCCACAAAACGGTGCGTGGTAAAGCTTGACGGCGCAAAGGCAGAGAAAAAGACGGCAAGATGGCAACAGATCGCAGAAAGTGCAGCAAAGCAGTCAAAGCGGATGCTTGTGCCGGAAGTACATTCTGTGATGAAGCTTAAAGATGCCCTCGCGCTTGCAAAAGAGCTTGACATCTGCCTTGTTCCTTATGAACTTGCAAAAGGAATGAAGGAGACAAAAGCAATCATAGAAAGCATTGCGCCGGGACAGTCTATTGGGATTTTTATCGGGCCTGAGGGCGGGTTTGAGGAAGAAGAAATCCAGATGGCAATGGAGGCAGGCGCAAAGCCGATTACGCTGGGACACAGAATTTTAAGAACGGAGACGGCGGGACTTGCTATTCTTTCTGTGCTGATGTTCCACCTGGAAGGAGATAAAGAGTGATGGAAGTATATTTTGACAATTCCGCCACAACAAAGTGTTATGAGGCGGTAAGAGAAATTGTTTGCAGAACTATGACAGAGGATTATGGAAATCCGTCTGCCATGCACAGAAAAGGCGTAGAGGCAGAGCAGTATATAAAAGATGCAAAAGCGTCCATTGCCTGCCTTATGAAAGTAAACGAAAAAGAAATCCTTTTTACATCAGGGGGAACAGAATCCAATAATCTTGCCCTGATTGGCGGAGTGATGGCAAATAAGAGAAAAGGAAACCACATTATCACAACAGCAGTGGAACACCCTGCAGTGGGACAGCCTGTGGAGTATCTGGAATCCCTGGGCTTCGAGGTGACAATTCTTCCCGTAGATGAAAGAGGGGTAGTACTTCTTGATGCTCTGGAAGAAGCTCTTCGCCCGGATACCATTATGGTTTCTACCATGTATGTAAATAACGAGGTGGGTTCTGTAATGCCGGTAGAAAAAATTGCAAAACTGGTACATGAAAAAAGCCCGAAAGCCCTTTACCATGTAGATGCAATCCAGGCGTTTGGAAAATACAGAATTTATCCGAAAAAGCTGGGAATAGACCTTCTCTCTGTAAGCGGACATAAAATTCATGGACCAAAAGGCGTGGGATTTCTTTATATCAATGAAAAGGTAAGGATAGAGCCGCAGATTTTAGGCGGCGGTCAGCAGGGCGGAATGCGCTCCGGAACAGACAATGTTCCGGGGATTGCCGGTCTTGGCGTGGCAGCAGAAGAGATTTACAGAAATTTTGACGCAAATGTGGAGCATATGTACCAGTTAAAAGAGTATATGGCAAAAGGGCTTTCTCAGATAGAAAACGTAAAAATAAACGGGATGGAGCTTCGTGAGGGAGCACCCCAGATTTTAAGCGTAAGCTTTATGGGAATCCGAAGCGAGGTTCTTCTTCATACGCTGGAAGACAGAGGGATTTATGTTTCGGCAGGAAGTGCCTGCTCCAGCCATAAGAGAAAGGCAAGCGGAACACTGACAGCAATGGGGCTTTCCCCAGAGCAGAAGGAAAGTACAGTGCGGTTAAGCTTCTGTGAGGAAAATACATTTGAGGAAGCAGATTACTGTCTGGAAGTTTTAAGAGAAGTCGTACCGGCTCTCAGAAGATATTCCAGACGATAGGAAAGGAGATAATATGATATTTCACGCATTTTTAATTAAATACGCAGAAATCGCAATTAAGGGCAAAAACAGATATATGTTTGAGGACGCCCTTGTAAAGCAGATGCGAATCGCGCTCTCCAAAGTAGAGGGAGAATTTGAAGTAAAAAAAGAGCAGGGACGCGTGTACGTATTCTGCCCGGAGGTTTATGATTTTGACGAGGCTGTGGAAGCTCTTCAGAAAGTATTCGGAATTGTGGGAATCTGCCCGGTTGTTATTTACGAGGACAACGGATTTGACAAAATGTGCGAAGACGTTATATCTTATATGAAAAACAGATACCCGGATTTTTCCGGAAGCTTCAAGGTATATACGCGCCGTGCAAAGAAATCTTATCCGATTCCTTCTATGGAGGTAAGCGCAAAAATAGGCGGAGCCATTCTTGATGCCTTTCCGGAGGCTTCCGTTGACGTACATGAGCCGGATATGACCCTTTCTGTGGAAATCCGTGATAAAATTTATGTATATTCAGAGACAATAAAAGGACCGGGCGGTATGCCTGTAGGAACAAACGGAAAAGCAATGCTTCTTTTGTCCGGTGGAATCGACAGTCCGGTTGCAGGATACATGATTGCAAAACGAGGCGTAAAAATTGACGCCGTATATTTCCATGCGCCGCCATACACAAGTGACAGAGCAAAGCAGAAAGTAGTAGATCTTGCAAAGCTGGTTGCAAAATACAGCGGACCAATCCGTCTTCATATCGTAAACTTTACAGATATTCAGCTTTACATTTACGATAAGTGTCCCCACGAGGAGCTTACTATTATCATGCGCCGTTACATGATGCGTATTGCAGAGCATTTTGCAAAAGAGACAGGCTGTCTTGGTATGATTACAGGAGAGAGCATCGGACAGGTGGCAAGTCAGACCCTTCACAGTCTTGCAGCTACAAACGAAGTATGTACTCTTCCTGTATATCGCCCTGTAATCGGCTTTGATAAGCAGGAGATTGTGGAGATTTCAAAGAAAATCGATACATTTGAGACGTCTATTCTTCCGTTTGAGGACTGCTGTACGATTTTTGTTGCGAAACACCCGGTTACAAAACCGAATCTCAAGGTGATTCACCGTTCAGAGACAAAACTGGAAGAAAAAATCGAAGAACTTATGGAAGAAGCGTTAAAAACAACAGAGGTTATTGAAATTTCATAAAGTGTCCGGAAGGAAAATAAAAAAGGAGGAAGTCTTCCGGCTTCCTCCTGTATACACGAAAGATTATTCGATTGTGTATTTACCGATTACTTCCATTACACTGTCAAGTGCAGGACCGTCAGCATGAATGTTCAGGTCGATTGGTTTAGATAAATCTAAGCTGAAGATGCCCATGATAGATTTTGCATCGATCACATATCTTCCGGATACTAAATCAAAGTCGCAGTCAAATTTGCTGATTTCGTTTACGAATGCCTTCACTTTATCAATAGAGTTCAGTGAAATTTTTGCTGTTTTCATTGTGATAACCTCCCTTAAGTATTGGTTTATTTACAGTTTTCATCTTACCCGTACCATAAAAAAAAGTCAAGGTAAAAAGAGATAAAAAATAGTTGAAGATTTAGTGAAATTGTATAAAATTTTCGAAAGATATGTAAAAGGACGACAAACATGAAGAAAAAAGCAGCATTACACAATTTAGGCTGTAAAGTCAATGCCTATGAGGTGGAGGCGATGCAGCAGCTTCTGGAAGAGGCAGGATATGAGATTGTGCCTTTTGAGCCGGGAGCAGACGTATATGTAATTAACACCTGTACCGTTACAAATATTGCAGACAGAAAATCAAGACAAATGCTTCATAAAGCAAAAAAAATGAATCCGGATGCCATTGTAGTTGCGACAGGCTGCTATGTGCAGACAGATACGGAGAAGCTGGATAAGGATGATGCAGTAGATCTGATTCTTGGAAACAATCAGAAAAAAAATATTGTGGAGGCTCTTGAGGATTACGAAAAAGAGCATCACAAGCTTTCCAGAGTTATTAAAATCAACCAGACAAAAGAATACGAAAGTCTTGCCATCAGCCGCACAGCCGAGCATGTGCGCGCTTACATGAAAGTGCAGGATGGCTGTAACCAGTTCTGTACATACTGTATTATTCCTTACGCACGTGGAAGGGTAAGAAGCAGGGCATTGGAAAATGTGCTTGAGGAAGCCCGTACTCTTGCAGAAAAAGGGTATCAGGAAGTGGTGCTTACAGGAATCCACTTAAGCTCATACGGCGTGGATTTTCCAGAAGAGAAAAAGGCAGATCTTCTGACTTTGATTGAGGCAGTTCATGAGATAGAGGGGATTAAAAGAATCCGTCTCGGTTCCCTGGAACCGGGAATTATCACAGAGGAATTTGTAAAACGCCTTTCAGAACTTCCGAAAGTGTGCCCCCATTTTCATTTATCTCTTCAGAGCGGCTGCGATGCCACGCTGGAACGAATGAACAGACGGTACAGAAGCAAAGAATACAGAGAACGTTGCGGGATTCTCAGAAAATATTATGAGAATCCGGCGCTTACAACAGATGTGATCGTAGGATTTCCGGGTGAGACGGAAGAAGATTTTGAAAGTTCCCTTGCCTTTGTAAAAGAAATCCATTTTTACGAGACACATATTTTTCCATATTCCAGAAGACAGGGGACAAAGGCGGCTGCCATGAAAGACCAGCTTACCGAGGCGGTAAAAAAAGAGCGAAGCGAAAAAATGCTCTCTGTAAACAGACAGAGAATGGCAGAATACGAAAAATCCCTGGAAGGAAAAACTCTGGAAATCCTTCTTGAGGAAGAGTGCGAGATTGGCGGAAAAGCTTATTATCTGGGACACAGCAGAGAATATGTGCGGACTGCGGTAGAGAAGCGGGACGGGCTTTCTGTAAATGACATTGTGACAGTAAAAGCAGAAAGCTTTCCGGATGGAGAAAGTTTTCGTTGTAATTTGCAGGGAATTATATTAAAATAGAAATGAAGTAATTGTAAGGACGTGAGAGAAAATGGCAGAGAATAATCTGGGAAATACCCAATATTTCAGGACAAAACCGGATCAGGAGCTTGAAGTAAAAGAAGTTCTGGATCTGGTGTACAATGCAATGGATGAGAAGGGATACAATCCGGTAAATCAGATAGTGGGATATATTATGTCCGGAGACCCGACTTATATTACCAGCCACAAAGGCGCAAGAAGCATGATCATGAAAGTGGAGCGCGACGAGCTGGTGGAAGAACTTTTAAATGAGTATATTAAGAATAAATCCTGGGAACGATAATTATGAGAATACTGGGATTGGATTACGGCTCAAGGACAGTGGGGGTAGCAGTAAGCGACCCACTGGGCCTTACAGCTCAGAGTGTGGAAACCATATGGCGCAAACAGGAAAATAAACTGCGCCAGACTTTGGCACGTATTGAAGAACTTGTTTCGGAATACCAGGTTGAGACGATTGTTCTGGGGTATCCGAAAAATATGAATAATACCATTGGGGAGCGGGCTTTGAAATCTCTGGAATTCAGGGAAATGCTGGAGAGAAGAACAGGCCTGCCTGTTGTTATGTGGGACGAACGGCTTACTACAATAGAAGCGAACCGCACATTGATGGAGAGCGGCGTGAGAAGAGAGAATCGTAAGGAGCATTTGGACCAGCTGGCAGCTATTTTTATTTTACAGGGATATTTGGATTCCCTGAGGAACGGATAAGGACGGTTAAATAAGATGGAAAAAATCAAATTTCAGTCAGAGGACGGAACATCTGTGGAATTTTTTGTGGAGGAGCAGACGAGCATAGGCGGAACTGCATACCTCCTTGTTTCCGATTCCGCGGAAGATGAAGCACAGGCATACATTTTAAAAGACGTGTCCGATACAGAGAGCCAGGAAGCCTGCTACGAGATGGTAGAGGACGAGGAAGAGCTTGAGGCTGTATTCAAGGTTTTTGAGCAGATGATGGAAGATGTGGATTTTGAAATGTGAGGTGCAATGATTGAACAACGAAAACAGCAACAATAATAATACAAGAAGTGGAAGCCAGACAGGCTATACGGGAAATTACAGAAAACAGACAACCCGATCAAAAAATTACAGCTATAATAATAAATATAACAGCCGGCAGACAAAGCCGGGAAACGGGAAATACCAGGACAGGCAGTCACGGCAGCCGTTTAAAGGTCCTGTAAAAAATATGGGCAAAAGCCCGGTGAGAAGAGGAAGAAGACCTTCCTCAAAATTAAAGATCATTCCGCTTGGAGGTCTGGAACAGATCGGAATGAATATTACTGCCTTTGAATATGAGGACAGTATCGTAGTAGTGGACTGCGGTCTTTCCTTCCCGGAAGATGATATGCTGGGAATTGACCTTGTGATTCCTGACGTTACCTATTTAAAAGAAAATATCAGCAAGGTAAAAGGTTTTGTGATTACCCACGGTCACGAAGACCATATCGGTGCATTGCCATATATCCTGAAGGACGTAAACGTACCTATTTACTCTACTAAGCTTACTCTCGGACTGATTTCCAATAAGTTAAAGGAACACAATCTCACACGTTCTACAAAACTGAAAGAAGTAAAGCATGGTCAGGTAATAAACCTGGGAGATTTCTCTATTGAATTTATTAAAACAAATCACAGTATTCAGGATGCTTCTGCACTGGCAATTTATTCTCCTGTGGGAATCGTAGTGCATACAGGAGACTTTAAGGTGGATTATACACCGGTATTTGGAGACGCCATTGATCTGCAGCGTTTTGCAGAGATCGGAAGAAAAGGCGTGCTTGCGCTTATGTGCGACAGTACAAATGCAGAGCGTCCGGGATTTACCATGTCGGAGCGCACTGTGGGAAAAGTATTTGATAATCTTTTTAACGAGTACAAGACTTCCCGTATCATTATCGCTACATTTGCATCAAATGTAGACCGTGTGCAGCAGATCATCGACACGGCCTATCGTTTTGGAAGAAAGGTTGCAGTGGAAGGCCGCAGCATGGTGAATATCATCGCAACCGCATCGGAGCTTGGATACCTGAGGATTCCGGATCAGACCTTAATTGATATTGATCAGGTGAAAAATTATCCGGACGAGCAGGTGGTTCTGATCACAACAGGAAGCCAGGGAGAATCTATGGCAGCCCTGTCACGTATGGCTGCAAGCATTCATAAGAAAATAACGATCAAACCGAATGACACCATTATTTTCAGTTCCAATCCGATTCCGGGGAACGAAAAAGCAGTGTCAAAAGTGATCAACGAGCTGTCCATGAAAGGGGCAAAGGTTATTTTCCAGGACGCCCATGTTTCCGGACATGCCTGCCAGGAAGAAATCAAGCTGATCTACTCTCTTGTAAAACCGAAGTACGCAGTACCGATACATGGAGAATACCGCCATTTAACAGCTCAGGCGCACGTTGCGGAAGGACTTGGGATCCCGAAGGAGAACATCTATATTCTTTCTTCCGGAAACGTTCTGGAAATGGACGGACAGAGCGCTGAGGTAACAGGAAGCGTGCATACGGGAGCCATTCTCGTGGACGGTCTCGGTGTGGGAGACGTGGGAAATATTGTTCTTCGTGACAGACAGCATCTGGCTGAGGACGGCATTATGATCGTAGTAATGACACTGGAGCGCCACAGCAATGTTGTGCTTGCAGGACCGGATATTGTCTCCAGAGGATTTGTCTATGTAAGAGAATCTGAGGATCTGATGGATCATGCAAGAGAGGTAGTAGAAAATGCCCTTGATTCCTGTCTTGACAGAAATATTACAGACTGGGGAAAAATCAAAACTGTTGTAAAAGACGCATTAAGTGATTATCTCTGGAAAAGGACTAAGAGAAGTCCTATGATCCTTCCAATTATCATGGAGGCATAAGGATTCTCTGAAATACAGGAGAGACAATGGATAAGATAGAAGAAAGTGTTGAAATGCTTCTTCAGGTAATCAGAGGAAGCGAAGTATACATGGATTATAAGAAGCAGGAAGAGAAGATTATGGCAAATCCGGAGCTTTTGGAGAGAGTAAATCAGTTTCGGGTAAAAAATTACCGTCTTCAGAAGGAGGCGGAAAGCCAGGGACTTTTCCGTGTGGCAGAAAGCATTGCGAAAGAATCTTCTCAGCTTCGCAAGATTCCGGAAGTGAACGCCTATCTTGATGCGGAGCTTGCTCTTTGCAAGCTCCTGCAGAAGATTGGAAGAACTGTGACAGAAGGCATAGACATGATGATTCCGGAATTGTAACAGGCGCGGCAGCGAAAGCTGCCAGAAAGAGAAAGGAGCAAACTATGGGCAACGCAAGAGACAACGTAGGAAAAGCGGGCGTGATTCTGGCAAGCGGCTTTTTCCGGGCTGCTCTTTATGTCTGTGTGGCAGTATTGATCTTCTGGCTTGGAAGATCGGCGTATCAGTTTGGATACGATGTATTTAATCAGCAGGCAATGAGTCCGGGGAACGGACAGGAAGTAACCATTGTAGTAGAGGAAGGAGCCTCTGTATATAAGGTTGCAAAAACACTGGAGAAAAAAGGACTTGTGGAAGATGCACTTGTTTTTTATGCACAGGAAAAGCTGTCCAATTACAGCGGACAGATGAAACCTGGAACGTATCTCTTAAGTACCGCTTATACCCCTGCGAGAATTATGGGAATCCTTGCAGGCGATGAGGAACAGGAAGGGGCCGAAACCCAGTGATTGTAGATGAGCGTATGCGGACGTATATTAACTCACTGAACACCGGAAATACGGACTTTCTGGAAGAGCTGGAACAGACTGCATTAGAAACAGGGGTTCCTGTGATACGAAGAGAAATGCAGAGCTTTATAAAGACGCTTCTGGCAATGAAAAAGCCAAAACGTATTCTGGAGGTGGGGACAGCCGTTGGCTTCTCCACACTTCTTATGTGTGAGTATGGTCCCTCTGACCTTAAAATTACCACAATAGAAAACTATGAAAAAAGAATCCCCATCGCAAAAGAAAACTTTAAAAAGGCAGAGAGAGAAGAGCAGATCACGCTTCTGGAAGGAGACGCAGGAGAAATTCTAAAAACCCTTTCGGGGACGTATGATTTTATTTTTATGGACGCTGCAAAAGGGCAGTATATCAACTGGCTTCCCGATATTTTACGCCTTATGGAAAAAGGAAGCGTTCTTGTATCAGACAATGTGCTTCAGGAAGGGGATATTATAGAATCCCGTTATCTTGTGGAGCGGAGAAACCGTACCATTTATAAAAGAATGCGGGAATATCTTTATGAGCTGACCCATAATCCGATTCTTGTAACCTCTGTTCTTCCTGTGGGAGACGGAGCAGCAGTGAGCATCAGACAGGAGTGAAAAGATGAGAAAACCAGAATTATTAGTTCCCGCAAGCAGCCTTGAGGTATTAAAAATCGCTGTTATTTTTGGTGCAGACGCGGTGTATATCGGCGGCGAGGCATTCGGACTTCGGGCAAAGGCAAAAAATTTCTCAAAAGAAGATATGAGAGAGGGAATCGCCTTTGCGCATGAGCATGGAGTAAAGGTCTATGTGACAGTAAATATTCTTGCTCATAATGAAGACCTGAAAGGCGTCCGGGAATATCTTTATGAACTGAAGGAATTGCGCCCGGACGGACTGATCATTGCAGATCCGGGGATTTTTACATATGCAAAAGAAATCTGTCCGGAAATCGAGCGCCATATCAGCACGCAGGCAAATAATACAAACTATGAGACGTACCGCTTCTGGTACAGCCTTGGAGCAAAGCGCGTGGTGACGGCAAGAGAGCTTTCTCTTGAAGAAATCCGGGAGATCCGCGCCCATATTCCGGAGGATATGGAAATCGAGACATTTGTTCATGGAGCCATGTGTATTTCCTATTCCGGACGATGCCTTTTAAGCAATTATCTTGTGGGAAGAGATGCAAACAGAGGAGCCTGCACTCACCCGTGCAGATGGAAGTATTCCATTGTGGAGGAGAAGCGCCCCGGAGAATATATGCCTGTTTTTGAAAATGAAAGAGGAACTTACATTTTTAATTCCAAGGATCTCTGTATGATCGAGCATATGGATGATGTGTTGACAAGCGGCATTGACAGCCTTAAAATAGAGGGCCGCATGAAAACTGCGCTCTATGTTGCGACTGTGGCAAGAACATACAGAAAAGCCATCGATGATTATATGGAGAGCCCGGAAAAATATAAGGCAAATATGGACTGGTATAAAGAACAGATTTCAAACTGTACCTACCGTCAGTTTACGACCGGATTTTTCTATGGAAAACCAGACGAGAATACTCAGATTTATGACAACAATACCTATGTGAAAGAGTATACTTATCTGGGCTTTGCAGAAGCCATAGATGAACGGGGACTTGTGCAGATCACCCAGAGAAATAAATTTGTCACAGGCGAGACAATAGAGGTGATGAAGCCGAACGGGGAGAATATCCCGGTGACAGTAAAAGCTATTTATGATGAGGAAGGCAGTCAGGTGGAAAGCGCGCCTCACCCTCAGCAGAAGTTATTTGTAGATCTCGGAATCAAAATGGAAGTATACGACCTTTTGAGGAGAGCAGAAGCATAAGAGAACAGAGAGCCGCTGCCAACAGAGAAATCTGTCGGCGGCGGCTTATACATTTTCGGGGAAAAGATCCCGAAGCTTTAAAAGCGCATTTTTTTCAATGCGGGATACATAGGAGCGGCTGATGGAAAGCTTCTGTGCGATTTCCCGTTGCGTTTTTTCAGGAACACCGAAAAGTCCGTAACGGAAGCAGATCACCTGATATTCCTTTTCCGACAGGACGCTTCTCATAGAATGAAAAAGATAGGAAGTGTTTTCACGGATAAAGCATTCCTCCACAATATCAACCGGCTCGCTTTCGATCACGTCCAGAAGATTTATCTCATTTCCTTCCCGGTCTGTTCCGATTGGTTCATAAAGAGAGACTTCTCTGGCGCGCTTTTTTCTGGAACGGAGCATCATTAAAAGTTCATTATCAATGCAGCGGGCGGCGTATGTGGAAAGGCGGGCTGACTTTTTCATGTCAAAAGTGGAGACTGCCTTGATAAGTCCTATGGTACCGATGGAAATCAGATCGTCCATATCTTCGTCTGTGTTCTGATATTTTTTGACAACGTGGGCAACGAGACGGAGATTTCGTTCAATCAGGATATTCTTTGCTTCCAAATCGCCCTCTCGGTATCGTTTTAAGTACAATTTCTCCTCCGAAGAGGTCAATGGTTTTAAGAAGGTTTTCAAAATTCTGCCTCAAAGGGGATTTCTATATAGTCTATGTGGAGAAAGAGAAATTTGTGCTTTTCCACATTATTTATTGTAAATTCTGAAAAAGACAGATATAATGAAGTCATTACAAAAGGAGCAGAAAAATAAGATGACAAAAAAAAGAATTCTGATTATCAACACAGGAGGAACCCTTTCCTCTGTAAACGGCGAGGACGGACTTGTGCCGGGAATGCAAAGCAGAGATATGTTAGAAGAGCTTCGCATGGTATCAAGAAATCTGGAACTGGAGACAGAAGACTTCTGTTCTGTTGATAGTGCCAATATTTTTCCGGAGGACTGGGCAAGGCTTGCAGAGCTGATCGGAAAAAGAAGCGGAGAATATCACGGGATTACAGTGATTCACGGTACAGATACACTTGCCTACACCGCGTCTATGCTTGCCTTTATGCTTCAAAATATATCGATTCCTGTAGTAGTGACAGGAAGCCAGCTTTCGATTGCAGATCCTGTGGCAGATGCGATGGAAAACTGTCGCTGCGGGATTCATATGGCGGCAAGTGGCTGTCCCGGAGTGTTTGTAGCATTTAATAGAAAGGTCATGCTGGGGTGTCGTGCCTCGAAGGTACGCACCATGAGCTTTGATGCTTTTGAGAGCATTAACTATCCGTATATTGGGGAAATCAGTTCTCTCGGACTTCATATAAAAAAAGAAAATCTTGTGGAGAAAAAAGGGATTTTTCGTCCCCAGACATCATATTCCGATAAAGTATTTCTTCTAAAACTGTATCCGGGGATAAATCCTTCGATATTAGAATATCTTCAGGAGCAGGGATATAGAGGCGTATATCTGGAAGGGTTTGGACTGGGAGGAATGCCGTTTCTGAAAAATGATTTTATCGGCGCAGCAGGAAAAGCCATTGATAATGGCATGGTCATTCTTGCAGGAAGCCAGTGCAGATATGAGGGAAGTAATCTGTCGGTGTACGAAACAGGAAGAAAAGCCTTAAAAAGCGGAGTGCTCCAGGCGTATGATATGACGGCAGAGGCGGCTGTTACAAAGCTTATGTGGGTGTTGGGACAGACGGAGGATATTCGGGAGATCAGAGAATATTTTTCTGTAGATATTGCAGGAGAGGCTTCTATTAATTAACGGGAGGTATTACAACATGAAGGTATTAAACTTTGGTTCTATGAATGTGGATTATGTATATCAGGTAGATCATATTCTGATTCCGGGAGAAACGCTGGCATCATCAGAGAGAAACGTATTTTGCGGAGGAAAGGGCTTAAATCAGTCTATCGCTCTTGCAAAGGCGGGAATCCCCGTATATCACGCAGGTCTTGTGGGAGAGGGGGGAGACGCTCTTCTTGATACATGCAGAGAAAACGGGGTGAATACACAGTTTGTAAAAAGAGTGGAAGGTCCCTGCGGACACACCATGATCCAGGTGGATAAAAACGGACAGAATTCCATTCTTTTATTTGGCGGCTCAAACCGCTGTATGACAAAGGCTTTTGTAGATGAGGTTCTTGAGAACTTTGATAAAGGAGATATGCTTCTTCTCCAGAATGAGATCAATGAGCTTTCTTATATCATAGATTCCGCATACGAAAAAGGAATGATGATCATTTTAAATCCTTCTCCCTACGACAGCGCTCTTGAGGAATGCGACCTTACGAAAGTAAGCCTGTTTCTTGTAAATGAAATTGAGGGAGAGCAGATTACAGGGGAACAGGAGCCGGAGAAAATCCTGGAGAAAATGAAAGAGAAATATCCGCACTCTTCTGTTGTGCTGACACTTGGAAGCGAAGGCTCTGTATACCAGGACGATACAGGGATTTATCATCAGGAAATTTACAAGGTAAAAGCAGTGGATACAACGGCAGCAGGAGATACGTTTACCGGATATTTTATTTCTTCCATTATAGATGGAAAACCGGTGCAGGAGGGACTTGCCCTGGCGGCAAAGGCATCGTCTATCGCCGTTTCAAGACCAGGAGCTGCCTCCTCGATTCCTCTGAAAAATGAGGTAGAAAATGCTTGATTTTCTGAAAAAAGTATGGTAATATCTTGTACAAAGAAAAGGGAGTAGCGGCCATCATTTTTTGGAAAGCTGGACTTGTTTTCGCAAAAGAATGGTACATATATGCGTCAGAACGGTATATAGAATTACCCGCAATATGACATAAACAGCGAGACTTTTGTTTTGAGACACAGAGAATGTGTGTCCAGGACAAAAGTCTTTTTTTCTTTTCTTTCAGAAGAGCAGCAATAAGTTTTTCATAATGAGAAGGAGGAAAACAGTGAACGAATTTCAGAATGGAATAAACAACAAGTTTTCAAAAGTAAAAGTGCCGAAGCCCGGAAAACATTTTAAACGCGCCATCGCAGGCGTTGCCGGACTTGCAGTAGTGGGCATTATGGCAACAGATGCAACGTATCAGATTCAGGAGCAGGAGCAGGCAGTTCTTACCACCTTCGGTGTTCCAAAAGCAGTGACGGAGACGGGGCTTCATTTTAAGATACCGTTTATCCAGAAGGTGGAGAAGGTAAATACTACAATTCAGGGATTTCCTATTGGTTATGACATGGAGAGCAACGAGACAGTCAATCAGGAAGGCATCATGATCACGGCGGACTATAATTTTATCGATGTAGATTTCTTTGTGGAATACCGCATCGCAGATCCTGTAAAATATCTGTATTCTGCCAGAGAGCCGGAGGCGATTCTTAAAAATATTTCCCAGAGCTGTATCCGTACGGTGATCGCAAGCTACAACGTAGATGATGTGCTCACAACAGGAAAGAGTGAGATCCAGGGAAAAATCAAAGAGATGATCATGAAGAGCCTGGAAACGCAGGATATAGGGATCCAGCTTGTAAATATTACAATCCAGGATTCCGAGCCTCCAACACAGGAGGTTATGAAGGCGTTTAAGGCTGTGGAAACTGCAAAGCAGGGAAAAGAAACGGCAGTAAACAATGCAAATAAATACAGAAATGAAAAGCTTCCTGAGGCAGAGGCACAGGCAGACCAGATCATTCAGGACGCAGAAGCCCAGAAGCAGGTTCGTATCAATGAGGCAGAGGCAGAGGTTGCAAGATTTAACGCTATGTATGAAGAGTACAGCAAGAATCCGGAAGTGACGATGCAGCGTATGTTTTATGAGGCAATGGAAGACGTTCTGCCGGATATGAAAATCATTATCGACAGCGGCGACGGAGTACAGAAGCTTCTTCCGATCGAGCCGTTCTCAGGAGAGAACAGCGGAGAGGCAAAGGAAGATGCAGAACAGCAGCCGGCTTCTGATGCGGCAACAGGACAGAATAATACGGAGGAAAAACAATGAGAAATAAAAAATTATTTATCATCTTAGGCAGTGTGGCAGTTCTGATCGGAGCAGCAGCATCTGTTACAGTGACAGCGCAGAATGAGTATAAACTTGTGCGCCAGTTCGGAAAAGTAAAAAGAGTTATAAGTTCTCCGGGAATCAGTCTGAAAATTCCTTTTGTGGAAACGACGGCAACGCTTCCAAAAGAGACGCTTCTCTATGACCTGTCTCCTTCCGATGTGATCACAAAAGACAAAAAGACTATGATTTCCGACAGCTATGTGCTGTGGAAGATTGAGAATCCGCTGAAATTTGCACAGACCTTAAATTCTTCTATAGAGAGCGGAGAGAGCAGAATTAACACAGCCGTATATAATGCGACCAAAAACGTGATCAGCAGCATGACACAGGACGAAGTGATCACAAGCAGGGATGGGGAACTGTCTGACGCGGTTATGGCGTCTATCGGAGATAATATGGAGCAGTACGGCGTGGATCTTCTGATGTTCGAAACAAAGCAGCTTGACCTTCCGGAAGATAATAAGGACGCAGTATATGAGCGTATGATCTCGGAGAGAGATAATATTGCGGCTACATATAAGGCACAGGGAAGCTCTGAGGCGAAGGTGATCCGAAATACGACAGATAAGGAAATTGCAATTAAAATTTCAGAGGCGGAAAAGAAGGCTGAAATTTTAGAGGCGGAAGGCGAGCAGGAGTATATGAAAATTCTTGCGCAGGCATACGGGGAAGCGGAGAGAAGCGAGTTCTATTCTTTTGTGAGAAGTCTGGACGCGCTGAAAAATTCCATGAAGGGTGAAGATAAGACAGTAATCCTTTCAGAAGATTCCCCAATCGCACAGATTTTCCAGGGAAAATAGTCACCTGTGAGCAGATCGGGAAAATAAATGAAAAAAATAAAAAAATCCTTGCATTTTGTGGCAAGCAGTGATAATATATATTGCAAGCGCGCGTATACCATGTATACGTGCGCCTGGAAACTGCAGATTTTAATGCTATATTTACGGAAGGAGGATTTCCAGTGAAAGTAAGATCATCTGTAAAACCGATCTGCGAAAAATGCAAGATCATTAAAAGAAAAGGATCTATCAGAGTAATCTGTGAAAATCCAAAACACAAACAGCGCC
>SAMEA3387506__coassemble_804_pt1 | contig 45990 bp, 39 predicted proteins | sample SAMEA3387506__metabat2_high_PE_036 | metagenome-assembled genome bin SAMEA3387506 (sample SAMEA3387506) | Felis catus | biome: Faeces | place: United Kingdom | collected 2012 | reverse complement strand
AGAGCAGAGGACTGAAAATCCTCGTGTCGCTGGTTCGATTCCGGCTCTGGGCACTGCCAGACGGCTATCTCCCACAACACATCGTTGTGGGATTTTTTTGTATATGCAATGTTGTTCCAACAGAAAACTCAGTACAATAAAATTATTTGTTCCTATATCAAAACAGCCTTTCCAAAAGCAAATCCTGGCAGATTTTAGCAGTTTTTGCGAGCATAGCGAGAGCAGAAATCATCTGTCCGAGCCAACGGCGAGTTATGATTTCTGTTCTCAGATAAGCGGCGCAGCAAAACAAGAAAATCAACTGATTTGCGTTGGAAAACTGTTTTTATATGGAACATATATTTTATGTCTGAAATACTGTTGTACATACATTGACTCCCAACGAAAGGACGTACCAAAATGAACGATTTTAAAATGGAAACAAAATGTCTTCATGCCGGTTATACCCCTGCAAAGGGCGAACCCTGCGCAGTTCCTATCTGCCAGAGCACAACCTTCAAATACGACACAACCGACGAAATGGGACAGCTTTTTGACTTAAAAGCCGAAGGATATTTCTACACACGCCTTCAGAATCCTACAAATGACGCAGTTGCTGCAAAAATTGCAGCTCTGGAAGGCGGAGTTGCAGCTCTTCTTACTTCTTCCGGACAGGCGGCAAACTTCTACGCTGTCTTTAATATCTGCGAAGCAGGCGATCACGTAGTTGCCGCCTCCACCATTTACGGCGGAACCTTCAACCTTCTTGCAGTTACCTTCAAAAAACTTGGTATTGACTGCACCTTTGTGGACACAGATGCAAGCGAAGAAGAAATCGCAAAAGCTTTCCGCCCGAACACAAAAGTTCTTTTTGCAGAAACCATTGCAAACCCGGCTCTTGTTGTTCTTGATATTGAAAAATTTGCACACGCAGCCCACAGCCACGGCGTTCCCCTTATTGTGGATAACACCTTTGCCACACCGGTAAACTGCCGTCCATTCGAGTGGGGCGCTGACATTGTAACCCACTCCACCACAAAATATATGGACGGACATGCCGTTCAGGTAGGCGGAGCGATTGTAGACAGCGGAAACTTTGACTGGGACGCTTACGGTCATAAATACCACGGTCTTACAGAGCCGGACGAATCTTATCACGGCGTTGTATACACAAAGCAGTTTGGAAAAAAAGCCTACATCACAAAAGCAACCTCACAGCTTATGCGCGACCTGGGCTCCATTCCTTCTCCGATGAACTGCTTTCTTTTAAATCTCGGTCTGGAAACCCTTCCTCTCCGTGTGGAGTGCCACTGTTTCAACGCTCAGAAGGTTGCAGAATTTTTAAATGCTCACGAAAAAGTAAGCTCTGTAAATTATGCAGGACTTCCCGGTGATAAATATCATGAGCTTGCAAAAAAATATATGCCAAATGGAACCTGCGGCGTGATCTCCTTTGAATTAAAGGGCGGAAGAGACGCTGCCGTCCGCTTTATGGACAGCCTTGAGCTTGCAAATATCGCAACGCACGTTGCGGCATCAAAAACTATGGTTCTCCACCCTGCAAGCCATACGCATCGTCAGATGAATGATGCCCAGCTTGCGGAAGCAGGCGTTTCTCCCGGAATGATCCGTCTTTCCATCGGAATTGAAAATGTAGAGGATATTATTGCAGATCTGAAAAAAGCGCTGGAAAACGCATAAAAATAAAGGGGATTTATACGTTCTGAATCCCCTCTGTCTACTAAAATAAACGCTTCGCTTTACACGCCGGATGCAGACTGTCATATGCAGTCTTCCATATACATCCGCCACGCCACAGCGAAGCGTTTTTATATTATTTTATTGTACCAGATACACATCTGTGTAGTACACGCCCTTGCTTTCCCCTTCTTCATGGTTCGCAACGTAAATATCAATACAATTTGTCTTAATTGCGCCGCCGCAGTCCTCCGCCACATAAACCTGTCCATTGATCACAACCTGCGAACCATAGGGAATCTGTGATGGGTCTACTGCAATGGTATGATTTGTCGTTGCCGTCACTCCTGTTGAAGTAATTCCATTTGCCCAGGGTCCGCAGCAAATACTACACGGACAGTAATGGGTAATTCGGAATGTTCCGAGAGGCTTCAACGATGCATCTGAGGAAACAGCCACCGGCGTTCCTATCTGTACACCATTTACAAAGCCTTCCACTCCGCCAGCAGAAGCAACACCGTCTACTGCTTCTGCAAAAATACCGCTTCCTTCACTTTTTGAGATTACGCCAGCGGAAGCATCGGCAACCTGTACCTCTGCTTTATTATCGGCTCCCGTCTGCTCCTCTTCCGTATTTCCTTCCTGTTGTTTCTTTTCCTGCTGCTTCTTATCATCTTCCACCGCATTTACAATTTTATCAGAAGCGCCCTTATCTTCCTGCCCGTCCAGAATATTCGTGGGAATATAGCCGTTCTTTTCGTTGCCTTTCTCGTCAAGATACACAATTCTGCTCCATGTATCGTCGATTTTTGCAGTCCTCCGGACTTCGTCCATTTCGAGGAGTTCTCCCACTACCTGTCCGTCTTTTTTTCCCGGAAAATCCAGAATGTCGCAGTCTTTTGCTGCCGTTACCTCCTCATCCATTTCTATTACGCTTGTTTCTTCACTTAACGCCGTATTCGGAATATAGCCAAAAATCTTCCTTCCATTTTCATCTTCACAGTACGCTTTACTCCAGCCGTTGTCACATACCGCCACTCTGGAGACTTCGGCTCCAAGAAGAACCGTTCCAAGAGCCTTTCCCTTTTCCCCCGGCATACTTCTCACAGTCGTTTCTTTTACGGTAACATACACTTTATCTTCTTTTGCAAGTACCTGTACTTCCTTTCCTTCCCCGTCTTCTACCAGAAAACTTTTTTCTGTTTTCTGCTCTTTTTTATAGGAAGCCTCTGCCTCACTGTAACCCGATACCCCGGCAAACACAGGAACCGTAAAGAGAAACGAAGCGCAGATGCACATTGCTGTCACTGATTTTTTCATAAATAAAATCCTCCTGTCACTCTCTGCCTGTGACTGTATCATAGCACACCCCTGTTTCTTTTTCAATTTTCCCCTGTAGATTTAGAGTTTTTTAAGAATTATGAACCATAAAAAACTTCACAAACACCAGATTTCACGTTACAATAAACCTATGAGTACAAAAGATATTTCCAATAAAGAACGGAGAAATAAACAGAGACAAAAGGAACGGGAGCAGCAGGTGATCCGCCAGAAAATGTTTCTCGGCGCTGCCGCCCTTATCCTTGTGTTTCTTATATGGAAGCTTTTCTTTACAAGTCCCGGAGATGTTGGCTTACAATCCATTAATTCTGCCTGTGAAGCCTACAGAAGCCAGGTAGAGGAAGTGGCTGCTGATTACGGCATGACAGATTATGTTGATCTGATCCTTGCTCTTATGATGCAGGAAAGTTCCGGACAGGGCGCTGATGTTATGCAGTCCTCAGAAGGCGCTTTCAACACCTTATATCCGCAGGTTCCCGGAGGAATTACCGATGTTGCCTACTCGATCCAGTGCGGCATACAGGAATTGAAATATTCTATGGATAAAGCCGGGGTCCAAAGCCCTACCGATTTTAAACGTATCCGCCTTGCGTTGCAGGGGTATAATTTTGGAGCAGATTCTTATTTTTCTTATCTTGAGGATCATAACATTACCTCCTGGAGTTTTGAATCGGCAAAAGAATTTGCACGGATTGCAAGCGGCAATACGAAAAGGCATGAGGAAGACCCGCTTCACGATCCTGCCGGTCCGTGGGATTACGGAGATCAGCGTTACCCGGAACATGTGCTGCGCTATTATCACCCGGAAGAATCCTGAGTGTTGTCTCTATTATGCGAAAAATTTGAAAAAAATATTATTTGACATTTTTTTCAAAAAGTATTTGACATTTCCAGATTTATATAGTAGAATAAATCTTGTCTTTGAGAGACAGAACAACAGGATATGCGATAGTGGCGTAGTTGGTAACGCGCGACCTTGCCAAGGTCGAGACCGCGGGTTCGAGCCCCGTCTATCGCTCTGAAAAGACTTTCCAGTATCGGAAAGTCTTTTTTATGCTATAGGAAATTACTCCGTAATATTCCATAGCATAAAAAACGCTCCGCGTAGGAGCGCACTGCGGCGGAAAAGAAGTATGTCGCTAAAGCAACCCGCCGCAGGCGGAGAATCCTGCAAGCAGGATTCTTTTTTATTTTATCTTTTTTTCCAGCCCCATCAGATACAAATATCCGTCCTCCAGAGTTGCCTCCTCCTGTTTCGCCGTTCCTTCCAGGCGCTCCTCACTTATGACTCGCACCCGGATTCCTCTGTCTGTATACTGTTTGGAAGAAATATGATATTTTTTCTCTAACTCCCGGATCTCCTGTTCATTTTCTGCCTCACAGCTCCATACATGTCCCTTTGCCTCTTCCACCAGCTGCCTCATACTTCCGGAATAAAGAAACTCTCCTTTTTTCATCACAGCCAGACTGCTGCATGTTGCAGCCAGGTCTTCCACTACATGAGTGGAAAAAAGTACCGTTCTGTTTTCTGAAAAATCCACAAGAAGATTTCGGATACGAATGCGTTCCTCCGGGTCAAGCCCGGTAGTCGGCTCGTCTACGATCAAAAACTCCGGTTCGTGAAGAAGCGCCTGCACAAGTCCCACTCGTCGTTTCATACCTCCGGAAAGCTGGCGCATTTTCTTTTTCCTGTGTTCCGTCAGACCTGTTTTTTCAAGATAATAAGAAATTTTTTCCCGGCACTGTTTTTTCGGAACTCCTGCAAGATTTCCCATATATTCCAGACATTCCTGCACAGTAAGTCCCGGATATAATTCAATTTCCTGTGGAAGATACCCTATTCTTCTCTGGATTTTTTCATAGTTTCCTTCGCAGTAAAGCATTCCGTCAAAAGAAACACTTCCCTCAGAAGGTTTCAGAACAGTCGTAAGAACGCGCATCAATGTTGTTTTTCCCGCTCCATTTTCTCCCAGAAGGCCATATACTCCCCTAGGGATTTCCAGATCCGCATGATGGATTGCTGTCACTCCGTTTTTAAAGGTTACCGTCAGATTTTTTATGTTAATACTCATATGCTCAGCCCCTTTTCCTGATCAGGCGCCTCAGTACCACCGCCAAAAGAATTGTACCGAAAAGCCACAAAATTTTTCCCAATATCCAGCTCAGATTTCCTGTATCCTCTATCTCCCGGAAGGTATAGGAAAACGGATTCCAGATTCCCATAATTTTATCTCCGTATGTAGAATTCACCACAATCCAGAAAACAAGACAAACACCGGCTCCCGCCCACATATTTCGAAAAATACAGGCGATCACATTTGCCATCATTCCCCAGAGAAGAATGGTTCCTGCCATAGCCGGAACATACATAAGAAAAAGAAGGATTTCTTTTCCCCATTCTCCCTGCCAGTAAGGAATTGGATTCTGAAAAAGATATATCAGTCCATACCCGGTAAGCCCCAGAAGAAAAAGATAAATTTCCTGTACTGCCATTCTTCTCCATATTAGGTCCATTTTGTTCTCCAATGGATGCAGCCGATTGATCTCCCATCTTCCGGAAGCAACCTCCTGTGCATAAGTATCGGCGCAGAAGACAGCAGCAAGAAGTCCCATCTGCGATTCCAGGGTTCCTCCTATTTCATTTGTAAACGAAACGCCTCGAATGATACTTAAAACCACAGTAAAAAATGCAGAATATACGACCTTATATATAGGAAGGGAAATTTTCGCTTCTGTAAAAAATACGCTCCGCTCCTTCATTATAATCTCCTCCTTTTCCACAGCCACATAGAAATCAGAAGAATAATAAAAGATGCCAGTATAAGAAAACACTGATTAAATTCTGTAATAGCCGGCTCTTTTACATTAAAAAAATCTCCCGGAAAACGCACCATGATCGCAAGCGGTCTTCCATAATACCCAAACTCTCCAGCCTCGTTATAACTTCCTATATTCGAATAAATCATATATAAAATAAGAAGAGGCGCTCCGGGAAGCGGATTTTTAAAGAGAAGCGCAATCAATGTGTACACACTTACTACCATGATCATATTTGGAAGAATATAACGTCCTGTTGCCCGTAGAAAATCCGTCAGCCGGATTTCAAATCCGCTGTTCCCCCTGTCTGCATATAAAATCCCCCAGAATACAAGATTCAGGATTGCAAGGACAATACAGCACACAAGAAATCCTCCTGCTGCTTTTCCCAGAACATACTGCCACGAAGAAACCGGTTTTGTGTGAAGAAGCTCATATGTTGTTTTTCTTGTGTCCTGCCAGAACAGAAATGCTAGCATGACAGCAGAGAAAAATCCCATGTAAAGTCCTGCAAAATCAGCAAATTTCAGCGAGAAATAAGAAGAAAACCTTCTGTTTTTTAACTGTTCGTCCAGATACCTGTTGATTTCCTCTTTCGTTCCAAGATGAAATTTTGTATCTTCGTAGGAATAATACGCATTATAATACTGATACGTTTCTTCCAGATACAGGCAGGCTTTCTCTATATCCATATCTTCCATTTCTTTTAAAACAGCCGCGCTTTCCGCTTCACCCATTCCAAACTCAGAAATCAGATTTTCCCGGATTCCCTCCTCCCAGATTTTTCTTCGCTCTTTTTCTTCGTTTTTCGACACAGGAATATAACCTTCCGTAATTTCTCCTTCTGCCGAATACTCCGGAAGTTCTCTGTTTATTTCTTCTTCCGAGTGAATATAATGGATTTCCATATAAGGCTTCAAATCCTGAAACACCCCTGCCAGTACGATAAAAAATCCAATCCAGAATAATGGTCGTTTGAGATAATTTTTTATTTCCCGTTTCATTACGGCAATCATATGTCTCACCCCTTTTTGTTTTGATACCATTATTATAGAAGGAATTTATCAATAAAAAGACAATGCCGGACGATTTTATTTCGTCCGGCAGAAAATTGCCTGCACACAGGCGCCTCCCTCTTTTTTATTTTCCAGAAGAAGCCTTCCTCCGTGTTTTTCACAGTATAACCGGCTGATATACATACCTAACCCCGTGTGCTTTAAACTGTCTTTTATATTTTGCTGATAAAAGGGCTCTGTCAGTCTGTCTTTTTCTTCCCCGAAACCGCTTCCATCGTCCTGGACACAAATTCTCACCTTTTCCTCTGTCACAGACAGATGGATTTCTATCTTCTCTTTTGCATACCGCAGGGCATTGGAAAGAAGATTTTCCATCACCTCGAGAATCACCTCTTTATCTCCGTAAAAGTCCCCCTGTATTTCATCAGTAAATAACAGACAGATCTTTTCAAACTGCTTTTCCAGAATATCTGTTTCTGACTGAATCTCCTTTCGCAGCTCCTCTCCTGTAATCTTTTCACACTCCAGCTTTCTTTTCTCAAGCCCGTTCATTTTTCTCATCGTTTCCACAAACGTATCTATTCGCTGAATCTGTTTTTCACTCTCCCGAATCATCTGTACTGCTTTTTCCATATCTGCCTGTTCGTCCGGCAGGTACTCTCTCAGCATTTCCTGATAGCCTTTTAATACTGAAAGAGGCGAACGAATATCATGGGCGATAGAGGCTTTTAAAATTTTTTCTTCTTCTATATTTCGCCAGAGACGAAGATTGTTCTCAGAAAGCTGTTCTCTCATACACTCAAATTCCCGACAAAGCTCCCCCATTTCATCACTGTTTTCATACGTAATATGAAAATCCAGATCATTCTCTCCCACACGCCTGGAAGCTATTTTTAATTCCTCTAACGGTTTTTTCAGCTTATTCTTATAAAAAAGAAAAACAGCCCACACACAGCCTGCAAAAGAAATAACAAGCGCTGCGTAAGTATCAAGAAAATCACACAGCTCAGACAGCCTTCTGTCCGTTTTTGACATTTCATCAAGAGACGGTCTTGCGATTTCTGTCGTATAGGAAGGGATTTCGTCCTCTGATGTTTCCCTTTCTAGCGCCTGAAAATATTTTTCCCGGTCAATATACTTCCACCAGATATTCTGCTGTATCTTGTCTGCCCCGTAAATCACAAATGCAGAAATGATAAAACTTAGAATAAGAGCCACGCCCATATATAAAACGATTGTCTTTCTAAGAGAAAGATTTCTTATTTTATCCATCGATACCCCAGCCCCCATACCGTCTCAATATATTCCGTATCTGTATATTCTTTCAGTTTTTTGCGAATACGCCGGATCAGTTCTGTGATCACGCGGCTGTCTCCCTCTCCCTCATATCCGCATACGCGCTCATAAATCCTCTCTTTATCAAAAACCTGCCCCGGATTCATGGAGAGAAATTCTATAATGGAGTATTCCAGCTTTGTAAGCTCAAGACGTTTTTCTCCTATCTGCACCTGTTTTCTTCCATAATCCACCAAAAGCTCTCCCTGAAAACAAAAGTCTGATTTTCCCCGGCTTCTCTCTTCCCGTTTTAAATGCGCCGTAATCCTCGCTTCCAGTTCCTTTAAGCTGAACGGTTTTAAAATATAGTCGTCCCCTCCGGATAGAAGTCCGTTTACCCTGTCCTCTTCCTCCACTCTTGCCGTGAGAAATAAAATAGGGCAGGAGACCTTATCTCTGATGAGGCGGCATACTTCCAGCCCGTCAAGATACGGCATATTTACGTCCAGAAGAATAATATCCGGATTCTGCGCCGCTTTTTTCAGAGCCTCCGCTCCGTCCGGCGCCGTCATCACCTCATAATTTTTCATCTCAAAATATGTCCGGAGCATTTTCAAAAGCTCTCTGTCATCGTCTATCATAAGAATTTTCTTTCTCAATTTTATCACCTCGGGGATATTATAGCGCATAATTCTCAATAGAAAAACAATGAAAAAAGGAAGCCTCAAAAGAGACTTCCCGATTTTCCCAAAATCAATGGTGGAACAGACGGATTCCTGTAAACGCCATCGCCATATTGTATTTGTTGCAGGTTTCGATCACTGCGTCATCACGGACAGAGCCGCCCGGCTGTGCAATGTATTTTACACCGCTCTTATGTGCTCTCTCGATATTGTCACTGAACGGGAAGAATGCGTCGGAACCAAGTGTCACGTCTGTCATATTGTCAAGCCATGCACGTTTTTCTTCTCTTGTGAACACTTCCGGTTTTTCTGTGAAGATGTTTTCCCATGCGCCATCAGCAAGAACGTCCATGTATTCCTCTCCGATGTAAACATCAATGGCATTGTCTCTCTCTGCGCGTGTAATGCTGTCTTTAAACGGCAGATTTAATACCTTTGGACACTGACGAAGGAACCAGTTGTCTGCCTTCTGTCCTGCAAGTCTTGTACAGTGTACACGGGACTGCTGTCCTGCGCCCACACCGATTGCCTGTCCGTCTTTTACAAAGCATACGGAGTTGGACTGTGTATATTTCAGAACAATAAGAGAAACCTTCATATCTCTCTTTGCTTCCTCGGAAAGCTCTTTGTTCTCTGTCACAATGTTTGAAATCAGCTCGTCATCAATGGAAAGCTCCTGACGTCCCTGCTCAAAGGTCACGCCGAATACTTCTTTATGCTCAAGAGGAGCCGGAACATAATCCGGATCGATTTCGATGACATTGTAATTTCCTTTTTTCTTCTGTTTCAGGATTTCCAGAGCTTCCTCTGTGTATCCCGGAGCGATCACACCGTCGGAAACCTCTCTCTTAATAAGAAGGGCGGTATCTTTATCGCACACGTCAGACAGGGAAATGAAATCTCCGAAAGAGGACATTCTGTCTGCGCCTCTCGCTCTTGCATATGCGCAGGCGATCGGAGAAAAGTTTTTCCAGTCCATATCGTCTACCCAGTAAATTTTTGCAAGGGTCTCTGTAAGAGGAAGTCCGATGGAAGCTCCCGCAGGAGAAACGTGCTTAAAAGATGTTGCTGCCGGAAGTCCGGTTGCTTTTTTCAGGTCGCGCACAAGCTGCCAGCCGTTAAAAGCGTCAAGGAAGTTGATATATCCCGGTTTTCCGCTTAATACCTTGATCGGAAGCTCGCTTCCATCTGCCACATAAATTTTAGAAGGTTTCTGATTTGGGTTACAGCCGTATTTTAATTCCAGTTCTTTCATGACAAATCCTCCGTTTCTGTTTCCATGATTTTTCTGTTATTTATCACATTGCGCCTTTAAGCCGCCTGTCATCTTATTTATTTTTATTTACGATTTTGCTCTCATATTTTCCGGTTTCGATGTCAATGTAGCGTACAAAAAGAGAAACTTTGTTGTCTTCATTTAAGCTGTTCCAGAGCATCTCTGTAAATGCGTCCATATCGTCCATGATCTCTACCAGCTTCGGTTCTCCCTCAAAGCTTGGAAGAGGATTTCCGTCGCACATATAAGTATGAATGAAATGTCCCTCTCCTGCTGCAGCATTTTCATATGCAAATGTGTAGCGGTTGCAGGAATCCGGGCATCCGTTGTTGCTTTTTAAAATAGACATTGCATAGTTGAATTTTCCGTTTTCCACATGGAGGATACCGGAAATACGAGGTGTGTAGTTTGGTGCGTCCGGCTCAAACTCCCTGCTTCTTAAAGACTGTTCAAAAGTAAGCTGATGATCCATTCCCTCATAAATAGTATCTGTCTGATCTCCGTTTGTAACGATCGTCTTATTTCCCAGTACACGTACCGGCGCATAGATAATGAGACTTGGGTCTGTTAATTTGGACGGGTCAAATGCCTGTGTACGGATCCCCTCTCCTTCTTCCACGAAAACGCGGTTTCTGCTGTTCTCGCTTCTTCCCATGATGAAATAAGCTGTCACTGCCTTTTTGCCATCGGGTGTGCGGCCAATCACAATTCCTCTTCCCGGATAAGCATTTTCTCTCAGTTCTTTTTCCAGTGATAACATTTTCATAAATCTCGTTCTCCTTTTCTTATCAAAAAGTTTATAGTTAAATGCAAAAAAGCCTGGGAAGCCCTTGTTCCAGGCTGCCCAGGCGGTCGGCACGTGATACACTGCACTCCCTGTAGGTAATCCTACTTTCCGCCAGTCATGCAGTCACTATGGTTAATATACAATATTTTTTTTGAATTTTCAAGCTTAAAAAATTTATTTTTACAAATTTTCCTGAAGAATATAATCTTCCTGGATCTGCGCCGCTATATCTGCCTTCATCTGCTCCCAGGCTTCTGGATTTTCCACATAATATTTCGGGCAGTTTTTCCCGGTCACATCATAGTGGCGGATCACATTTTCTTCAGTCAGTCCAAAGCGTGTGCAGAGCCATGCAGTAAGCTTTACAACAGAATCATACGTCATCTCATTAAACGCGCCTGTTTCGTCCACATGACAGCATTCAATGGAAAGCGTGTCTACATTTCTCTCGTTTGTGGCATAAGACATTTCCGAGGTTGGAATACACTGTACCACTTCCCCGTTAAGTCCCACTACAAAATGGCTGCTTACCTTTGTCTCATGAGTTGTTGCCAGGTTTTCAAAGTAATTGCGGTTATCCATTGCTCCTGCTCCGGGATTTGCCGTGTAATGAATGGCTATGTACTTTATCTGCTCAATGGGAATCTGCGGTCTGGAATACTCATTTGGCGTCAGAAGCTGTACATCTATATAGGGTGCGCCTTCAGCCTGCCACTGCTCCGCCCCGCTTTCGCTCTCCTGCTCGGAAACAACTCGCTGCCATTCCTGCTGCTGACGTTCCCGGTATCCTCTGTACAAAAAAAAGCCGGAGATACAAAGCACCACAAAAAAACCTGCCAGAAAAAGAAATACGTGAAAATTTCTTTCTCTTACCCGGTCTTTTTTTGTTTTTTTCTTTTTGGAAAAAGCAGACCGTCCACTCTGGGACGGTCTTACAGATGCTTTTCCTGTTTTACGTGATGTCTTTTTTCCTGCTTTTCTTTGTTCCATATCTTCCCGATTATAACAAATATTTATTTGTCATCTACGCTGTAGTTTGGTGCTTCCTTTGTAATATGAATATCATGAGGGTGAGACTCTTTTAAGGACGCTGCAGAAATTTTAACAAATTTGCCTGTTGTCTTTAAAGCTTCAATATTTTCTGCTCCACAGTATCCCATACCGGAACGAAGACCGCCCATTAACTGGAATACAGTATCTTCCACATGACCTTTGTAAGCTACACGGCCTTCCACGCCTTCCGGAACAAGTTTCTTTGCATCCTGCTGGAAGTAGCGGTCCTTGCTGCCGTTTTCCATAGCTGCAATAGAGCCCATTCCACGGTATACTTTATATTTTCTTCCCTGGTAAAGCTCGAATGTTCCCGGGCTTTCGTCACAGCCTGCAAACATGCTTCCCATCATGCAGACATTTGCGCCTGCTGCGATGGCTTTTGTAATATCTCCTGAATATTTGATTCCGCCGTCTGCGATGATCGGAATGCCATAGCGGTTTGCCACTTCATAGCAGTCCATAACAGCAGTGATCTGCGGAACACCGATACCGGCAACCACACGTGTGGTACAGATAGAACCAGGTCCGATACCAACCTTTACTGCGTCTACGCCGGCTTCGATCAGCGCTTTTGTAGCCTCTCCTGTTGCCACATTTCCTGCGATTACCTGAAGTTCCGGGAACGCTGCCTTGATCTCACGGACTGCTCTTAAAATATTTTCGGAGTGACCGTGTGCGGAGTCTACTACAATTACGTCTACCGCCGCGTTTACAAGAGCTTCCACTCTCGCAAGAACATTTGCTGTGATTCCTACTGCACCGCCACAGAGAAGACGTCCCTGCTCGTCCTTTGCAGCAAGCGGATATTTAATCTGTTTTTCAATATCCTTGATCGTAATAAGACCTTTTAAGTTAAAGTTGTCGTCTACAATGGGTAATTTTTCCTTACGTGATTTTGCAAGAATTTTTTTTGCTTCCTCAAGGGTGATTCCTTCTTTTGCAGTGATCAGCCCTTCAGAAGTCATACATTCCTTAATTTTTCTGGAGAAATCTGTCTCGAATTTCAAATCACGGTTTGTGATGATTCCCACAAGCTTTCTACCTTCTGTAATAGGAACACCTGAAATACGGAATTTTGCCATTAAATCGTTGGCATCTCTCAGTGTATGCTCCGGTGATAAATAAAACGGGTCGGTGATGACTCCATTCTCAGAACGCTTTACCTTATCAACCTCTTCCGCCTGGGCTTCGATTGTCATGTTTTTGTGGATAATACCGATACCGCCCTGTCTCGCCATCGCGATCGCCATTCTGTGCTCTGTGACAGTATCCATTCCTGCGCTCATCATAGGAATGTTCAGTTTAATCTTCTTGGTCAAATAAGTTGTTACATCTACCTGATTTGGAATTACTTTTGAATACGCCGGAACTAACAGGACGTCGTCAAACGTAATGCCTTCACCGATGATAGTACCCATTGCATTTCCTCCCTTATGTATATTTAATTTTGAATTTGTTCCCTAGTGTAACAAAAAACCCCTTTTATGTCAATCCAAAAAAACTTTGCTGGGTGCTGAATTTTTCATAGCCTGTGCAAGAGTTTCGTCCGGTTCCACAATAATCTTGCAGGCAGCGTTTCCGTCTCTTGTGATGATCGCAAAGCGCTTATGCTGCGGATCTCCTGAGGAATAGTCCAGAACCTTCATTTTCTGATTTCCGTTATAATAATCCATTCTGTGGGAATTTAACGGAGCAACCAGGTCTGCTTCTGAAAGATTTACACTTTTTACTCTCTTTCTTTTTGCCTGGGACATGATCACATCAATATCCATTTCTCCGTTTACAAAAAGATACTCATACTCCAGATCCGTTCTCGGAAGAATGAAATAACAGCCGATTCCCGCTGCGACTGCCCCGATTAAAATTAAAGGGTGAAAAAAAAGTCCTGCTGCTGTCAGAACGGCGGTAAGTCCGATCATGCCGTATTTGATCAGTGAGTCTTTCGCTGTTCTTTTTTTCTTTACAAGCAGCTCTGTGTATAAATCGCTCATAATGTCCTCCTTTTGTCTTCTGTATTTCAGTATAGCACAAAACAGGACTAACGTCTATGACGCCAGCCCTGTTAAATTATTAATTTTCAGGCTATGATTACATCATTCCCATTCCCGGATTGCCTGCCGGAACTGCCGGTGCGTCTTCTTTAATGATAGAAACTACAGATTCTGTAGTCAGTAATGTAGAAGCAACGCTTGTTGCATTCTGAAGAGCGCTTCTTGTTACCTTTGCAGGGTCAAGGATTCCGCTCTTAACCATATCTACATATTCTTCATTAAGTGCATCAAAGCCCATGCCAGTCTCGGATTCTCTTACTTTATTGATGATAACAGAACCTTCCAGACCTGCGTTTGCTGCAATGTGGTACAGAGGAGCTTCCAGGGCTTTCAGAATAATATTTGCACCTGTCTTCTCGTCTCCTTCCAGTGTAGCTGCCAGTTTTGCAACTTCTTTGGAAGCGTGGATATATGCAGAACCGCCGCCTGCGATAATTCCCTCTTCTACTGCTGCTCTTGTAGCTGCAAGAGCGTCCTCAAGACGGAGTTTTGCTTCTTTCATCTCTGTCTCTGTAGCTGCACCAACGCGGATAACGGCTACGCCGCCTGCAAGTTTTGCAAGTCTTTCCTGAAGTTTTTCTCTGTCAAAGTCTGATTTTGTTTCTTCGATCTGTCCGCGGATCTGGGAAACACGGTTTGCGATTTCTTCTTTGTTTCCGAGACCGTCAACAATTACTGTTGTCTCTTTTGCAACTTTTACAGATTTTGCGCGTCCTAACTGAGCCATTGTAGCTTCTTTTAAGTCAAGGCCAAGCTCGTCGGAGATTACCTGTCCGCCTGTCAGAATTGCAATATCCTGAAGCATTTCTTTTCTTCTGTCACCGTATCCCGGAGCTTTTACTGCAACTACCTGGAATGTTCCTCTTAATTTGTTTACGATAAGAGTTGTAAGAGCCTCGCCCTCTACGTCCTCAGCGATGATGAGGAGTTTTGCGCCTGCCTGTACGATCTGCTCCAGAAGCGGAAGGATTTCCTGAATGTTGCTGATCTTCTTATCTGTGATCAGGATATATGGATCGTCCAGATTTGCTTCCATTTTTTCCATATCTGTAGACATATATGCGGAAATATATCCACGGTCAAACTGCATACCTTCTACAAGGTCCAGTTCTGTCTTCATTGTTTTGGATTCTTCGATTGTGATAACACCGTCGTTGGAAACTTTTTCCATAGCGTCTGCAACAAGGTTTCCATCCTCTTCATTTCCTGCGGAAATGGAAGCTACGTTTGCAATCTGTTTTTTGCTGCTGATCTTCTGGCTCATTTCCTTGATTGCTTCTACTGCTGTGTTTGTCGCTTTTTTCATTCCTTTACGAAGGATGATCGGGTTTGCGCCTGCTGCCAGGTTTTTCATTCCTTCGTTTACCATTGCCTGTGCAAGTACAGTAGCTGTTGTAGTACCGTCACCTGCTACGTCGTTTGTTTTAGATGCAACTTCTTTAATTAACTGTGCGCCCATGTTTTCGAAGCCGTCTTCCAGCTCGATCTCTTTTGCGATGGTAACACCGTCATTTGTGATAAGCGGAGCGCCGAACGGTTTGTCCAGAACTACGTTTCTTCCTTTTGGTCCGAGTGTTACTCTTACTGTATTTGCTAACTGATTTACACCGCTTTCAAGCGCTGCTCTTGCTTCTGCTCCGAATTTGATTTCTTTTGCCATGATAAATCTGCCTCCTGCATTTTTTATAAGGATTTATTATTTCACAACTGCTAAAATGTCGTTCTGTCTTACAATAATGTATTCCTCGCCGTCCATTTTTACTTCTGTTCCGGCATACTTGGAATAAATAACCTTATCTCCCACAACAACTTCCATTTTTACTTCTTTGCCTTCTACCATTCCGCCAGGACCAACTGCGATAACTTCTGCCTGCTGCGGTTTCTCCTGTGCCTGTCCCGGAAGAACAATACCGGATTTTGTTGTCTCTTCTGCTTCTAACTGTTTTAATACAACTCTGTCGCCTAATGGTACTAATTTCATGATTTATAATCCTCCTTTGGCTGTAATCCCCTTTGCTAGCACTCATCAAATTCGAGTGCTAATCACTGTCCTTATATTATTGAATTTCTTTTTTTTCTGCAACCCTTTTCCAAAGTGTCTTTTTAATTATATACTCTTATTTTCTTAATTATTCTCTTATTTTCTTTTATTTTCTCACGTTCCAAAAAAATGTAAAAAAAGAACTGACCGACGCCAGCTCTCTTTTGTACATATCTATTTATTCTTTCTCTTTTTCCGGTTTTTTTCTCTGCGCCTTGATTTCCTCAAGTTCATCGAAGATCACCTCGTTCAGAACCTTGATATACGTTCCCTTCATGCCGGAAGAACGTGATTCAATCACGCCCGCACTCTCAAATTTACGCAGTGCATTTACGATGACAGATCTTGTAATGCCCACTCTGTCTGCAATTTTGCTTGCAACGAGAATTCCTTCATCTCCGTCCAGCTCGTCAAAAATGTGGATAATTGCTTCCAGTTCTGAGAAGGACAGCGTATTGAAGGCAGACTTCACAACCTGCTGTTTTCTGTCTTCTTCTGCATTCTCTTCGTGAACTGCACGCATCATTTCCAGACCCACAACAGTTGTGCCATATTCGCTTACAATAATATCCTCAATATCATATGGCTTATCCTTGCGGTACATGAATACAGTTCCAAGACGTTCTCCCGCAATATCGATAGGATTTATGATTCCCTGATAATTGACAGGTACGTGTTCAAATCCAAGTGTCTGAAGATTTACATTTTCTTTTGTAGACAGTACCCCAAGAAAACGCTCGTTTAACAGTGTATCAATATGACCGCCTACCTTATCTTCCATTAATTCCGTAATCTCTTCCACACCCGGACACAGGCTGATTCCCAGTACCTTTCCTTTTTTGCTGAGTACAAGGATATTGGAGCTTAAGGTTTCCATCAGAACATGGCAGATGTCATTAAAGATGACCTTGCTGGAACTGCTGTTATGCAAAAGCTTATTGATTTTTCTTGTTTTATCTAGCAACTGAACGCTCATGTTGTCCTCCTTTCATCACATTCCTTCTATTTGGATATTGCTATTATTATATTACACGTTTTTTGTTGAATTTACAAGACATTTTTACTATTTTTAATTTTTTATTTGCTTTTCAGAAAATATATGCAATTATTTTTCTATTAGAAAATAAACGAGAAAAAGGGAGACATTGTTTCTATTCCTGTCTCCCTTTCTCACTATTTTATTTATCTTTTATTTTTCTTCTTTTTCCATCTGCTCTACGTAGCCGCAGGTTTCCTGGCTGCACAAAAGCTTGTTTCCTTTTTCTACCATGTAGTTTCCGCAGACAGGACATTTTTTATTGGAAGGCTTCTGCCATGACATGAAATCGCATTCCGGATTGTCCTCACAGCCGTAATACTTGCGCCCCTTCTTTGTCTTTTTCAGCACGACTTCTTTTCCGCATTTTGGACAGGCAACGCCTATTTTTTCGTAATAAGGCTTTGTATTCCTGCACTCCGGAAATCCGGGACAGGCGAGAAATCTGCCGTGCGGTCCGTATTTGATCACCATGTTTCTTCCGCAGTTTTCGCAGACAATATCTGTCACTTCATCCTGTATGTCTACCTTTTCCAGCTCTTTCTCTGCTTCATCTACATCGTGCTTCAGATCCGGATAGAAATTGCGGACAACCGTTTTCCACTGTACGGTACCTGCCTCCACACAGTCGAGAAGCCCTTCCATTGTCGCCGTAAAGTTTACGTCCACAATGCTTGGAAATGCCTGCTTCATAATGCTGTTTACCACTTCTCCCAGCTCTGTCACATACAGATTTTTCTGCTCCTTTGACACATAACGGCGGCTGATAATGGTTGTAATAGTAGGCGCATACGTACTTGGGCGCCCGATTCCCAGCTCCTCCATTGTTTTGACGAGAGAAGCTTCTGTATAATGGGCTGGAGGCTGTGTGAAATGCTGCTCCGGCTTTAATGTATTTAAAGTAAGCTTCATGCCCTTTTCCAGGCTCTGGCTTAACACATTTCCTTTTTTATTTTCTTCTTCATCTGTATAGACAGAAAGGAAACCATCGAACACTACTTTGGAAGCGGCTACTGTAAAAGCGTACTCCCCTCCCTTTATTTTTACGGACGTAGTCTCATAACGGGCAGGCGCCATTCTGCTTGCGGCAAATCTTCTCCAGATCAGCTGATACAAGCGGAACTGGTCTCTTGAGAGAGAATCCTTCAAAGCAGCCGGCGTTCTGTTTATATCCGTCGGACGGATCGCCTCATGGGCGTCCTGGATCTTCTGTCCTGTTTTTGAGGATTTTTCAGAAAGAGACACGTAATTCTCTCCATACTGCTCTTTGATATACGCTCTTGCCGCTGTATCTGCCTCCTCGGAAATTCTTGTGGAATCTGTACGCAGGTAGGAGATCACACCCACAGTTCCATTTCCCTTAATATCAATTCCTTCATATAACTGCTGTGCAAGGCGCATGGTCTTCTGCGTGGAAAAATTAAGAGTTTTTGACGCTTCCTGCTGCAGGGTACTCGTTGTAAAAGGAAGAGGCGGATTTTTGATCCTCTCGCCTTTTTTTACTTCTGAAATTTCAAAATCCGCATTTTCCAGATTTTTAAGGATTTCGTCCATCTCTTCTTTTGTGTGCACATTCATTTTTTTATCTGTGCCGTAGAATTTTGCAAGGAGAGGCTTTCTCTCTCCTGCAACTTTAAATTCTCCGTCCAGCGTCCAGTATTCTTCCGGGATAAAGGAATTGATCTCCTCCTCCCTGTCACAGATAATACGAAGGGCAACCGACTGCACGCGTCCTGCGCTTAAGCCCCTTTTTACTTTTGCCCAGAGAAGCGGGCTTATGGTATAGCCAACCATACGGTCCAGCATACGTCTTGTCTGCTGGGCGTCCACAAGATCCATATCCAGCTCTCTTGCCTGTTTAATAGAAGCCTTTACTGCTGTCTTTGTAATCTCGTTAAAAGTAATCCGGTACATCTTTTCCGGCGATTCTTTAAGCGCCTGCATAAGATGCCAGGAAATTGCCTCTCCCTCACGGTCGGGGTCAGTTGCCAGATATATTTTATCAGCCTTTTTCGCTGCTTTTCGAAGCTTTGCCAGAAGCTCGCCTTTTCCTCTTATTGTAATATATTTCGGTTCAAAATCATTTTCCACATCAATTCCAAACTGGCTTTTGGGGAAGTCCCTCACATGGCCGTTTGATGCTTCCACTTCATAATTAGAACCAAGAAATTTTTTTATTGTTTTCACTTTTGCAGGTGATTCCACTATCACCAAATACTTTGCCATAATACCTCTCCTAATCCTGTTCTGTCCGGATATAATGCTGTCTTGCTACCTCCCGAACAAGTCCCATAAGCTGCAGTTCTGTAAGTATGCTGCCTGCTTTTGCCGGGGAAAACCCGGTTTTTTTAATCACATCATCCAGATTTTTTGGTCGTAAATCGAGACAACTATACACCAAATCCAAATCAGTTGCAAGTCCCAACTTACTTTTTTCACGGGATTTAACAGAAATTTTCCATTCTTCCAGAAGAATTTCCGGGCAGTATGCAATCCCTGCCCCGTCGTAAATCAGCTTGTGACATCCTCTGCTTAACGCGTCATTCACAGCTCCCGGAACTGCGTAAACTGCCTTTCCCTGCTCAAGGGCGCAGCCTGCCGTAATCAAAGAACCGCTTTTTTCCTTTGCCTCCACAACGAGCACCACATCGGAAAGGCCGCTGATAATACGGTTTCTTGCAGGAAAAAAATAATTTCTGGGAGCCGTTCCCGGAGGGTATTCGCTGATGATCCCTCCCCCGTTTCTTAAAATCCTGTCGTAAAGATGCTTATTTGCCGCGGGATAACAGACGTCCGCCCCGCTTCCCAAAACCGCAAATGTGGGCGTATTTCCCTCAAGCGCCCCTTTATGCCCTTCTGAATCAATGCCAAGTGCAAGACCGCTTATTACCTGCACGCCTGCCCTGCTCACAAATTTCCCGTAGGAAAAGCTCTGGATCCTTCCGTATGGACTGCACATTCTCGCACCTACAATGGCAATGGACGGCTTTTCATCGTCAGGAAGCCTTCCATAGAAATAGAGCTTATCCGGCATTCCCGAAAGTTCCAGAAGGCGTCTGGGATACCCCGATTCTCCTTTTTTTACGCAGTACATCTTATTTTTTATTTCTTCCATATAGAAGCCCTCCTTCTTAATTCCAGTATTTTTTATCAAATGCACGGCAGGAAAGCGCCTCTCCAATATGAGAAGAATCAATTTTTTCCTTTCCTTCCAGGTCTGCTATAGTTCTTGCAGTGCGAAGCACCTTATGATACGAGCGGGCGCTGAATTTCATTTTTTCAAATGCCATTCCAAGAAGTCTTTCTCCTTCTTTTGTACAGGAGCAGTATTTTTTGATCTGCTTTCCGGTCAGTTCTCCGTTAAAGCGGATCCCTTCTTTTTTATATCTCTCTTTTTGTATATCCTGCGCCTTTTCCACACGAGCCTTCATTTCGAAAGAACCCTCTCCTTTTTCCTGCTTTGTCATCTGGGAAAAGGTAACGGCAGGAATATCCGTGCAAATATCAATCCGGTCAAGAAGCGGACGGCTGATCTTCCCAAGATAGTGGCTTACCTGACCTGCTGTACAGGTACATCGGTTCATATCCGGATAATATCCGCAGGGACAGGGATTCATAGCTGCCACAAGCATAAAGTTCGCCGGAAAGCGATACGTTCCGGAAGCTCTTGACAACACGATCTCCCTGTCCTCAAGGGGCTGGCGCAGGGTTTCCAGAGCTGCCCTTGAAAATTCCGGAAATTCATCAAGAAATAAAATCCCTCTGTGAGAAAGGGTGATTTCTCCGGGTCCCGGATTTCTTCCCCCTCCTGTGAGCGCCTGAGGCGGACTTGTGTGGTGGGGATTTCGAAAGGGGCGCTTTAAAATCAGCGGTGCTTCTTCTGACAAAAGTCCGGCAATGCTGTAAATCTTTGTAAGCTCCATTGCCTCTTCTTCGGCAAGCTCCGGCATAATTGAAGGGATTCTTCTTGCAAGCATAGTTTTACCTGCGCCCGGCGGTCCTATGAGAAGAATGTTGTGAAATCCTGCCGCTGCGATCTCCGCTGCTCTTTTTGCCCCTTCCTGTCCCTGTATCTCTTTAAAATCCACTGTTTCTGCATCTGTTATCCGCTGTGTCTCCTCCTGTCCGGCAAAATGCTTTTCCGGATCTTGCAGAAAAAGCAGCATTTCTTTTAAGGTACGGACTCCCATAACGTTTATATTTTTCACAAGAAGCCCTTCCTTTAAATTTCCAAAAGGAATGACACAAAAGCGAAGCCCTGTCTCCCCTGCATGGATCACTCTCGGCAAAATCCCGGAAACCGGGTGGATTTCTCCGTTTAAGCTCACCTCCCCCACCATCATCACATCTTTTAAAAGCTCAGGTTTCAACATGCCGGAAGCTGCCAGAACTGCGGCTGCAACCGGCAGGTCAAATCCCGCACCCTCTTTTTTAATATCTGCCGGAACAAAATTTACGGTGATCCTCCTTGGCGGAAGAGCCACTCCGCTGTTTTTCAATGCCGTTCGCACCCTTTCCTGGGCTTCTTTCACCTGTGCGGACGCATATCCTACCATAGTAAAAGAGGGCAGCCCATTGCTCACATCCGCCTCTACCTGAATGGGGCATACCTCCATTCCGAAAATGGCTGCCGACAATACACTTGCAAACATATTTCTCCTTTCCTCAGATGCTGCCCGACATCAGCCTGATATATAAAACAAAATAAAATGTGGAAAAACAGACAGGAACCTGCCTGCGTGAAAATAATTGAAATGTGATTTTAGTATAGTCCATTTTGCTCTGTATTGCAATAGTGCAAATCGTTCTGTTTTATACTTTTCTGAGAAAGAGGTGAAAACATGAAATTTCAGCGTATTCAGGATATGCGTACGGACGCGGACCTGTCCCAGAGGGAGCTGAGCGAAATTCTCCATATCAGCCAGCGTTCTTACTCTCATTATGAAACCGGCTCCCGCAACATTCCCATAGAAATGCTGATCCGTCTTGCAAATTATTATGACACAAGCATTGATTATCTTGTAGGAAGAACCGATGTAAAAAAATCGTCTCCAAGAACCAAAAAAGAAAATCCCGGGATTTGATTCCGGGATTTTCGCTTTTATTTACGTCTATTTGCCTTCGTTTCTCTTTTTTTCTTCCCACCGGGCAATCTTGCTTATGTTCGCGCTTTCATATTCATTGAAAATCTGATCCTGCTTTGCATCGAACTCTTCCGGAGAAATCGTTCCCTGATACCAGGATTTGCCATTGAAATAATCGGCGATCCTCTCTGTGACGAAAGTTCTTCCCCGTCTTGCATAAATTTCATTTTTGGCAAGCTCCAGCTCTTTTGAAGAGTATTTGGAAACTTCTTCGTCTGTGAGATAACGGGTATTGCTTTCAGGGAAAATATAATCCCCTTCTGTTTTTTCCGGCTCTTCCGGCTTCTTCTCCGGTTCTTCCGGAACAGGTGTGGAAGTCGGCTCCGGAGTCGGAACTGCCTTTTTCTCTCTTGTAAAAAGACCGCTTACCTCAGGGCTTACGGCTGCCCCCTCCGCTCTCGCCTCTGTCCGGATATTTACATATAAGTTTCCTCCGTCAAAAGTAAGGCTTCCTGACGCGCTGCTTCCAAAGGAATCGCTGAAAGAAAAGGTTGCCGCGTTTCCTGCCACTTCCGCTGTCACGTCCGCCTCGCATACATGGGCGCCATCGCCTCTGTTTGCCTGGCTGAAAGAAAACGAAACGCTTTTACTGCTGATATTATAAATATTAAGGCTTGCCAGCCCATCTGCGCTGTACCACATATCCCAGTAATCGTCGGGATTAAAGGTTGCCCGCATAGTGATCACCGGCGTAGGAGTCGGCGTTGCAGTCGGTTCCGGAGTCGGTGTTGCAGTAGCTGCCGGAGTCGGTGTTGCCTTTGGCACTTTTTTCAAAATCTCCAGCATTTCCTGCTTTTCTTTTTCTGCTACTACATGTTTTTTATAACCGCTTATGGCAACTGCCGATATTCCCAGTATCAGAAACAGTGCTATTGATATTATAAGAAGTATTTTTAATCTATCTTTTTTTCTTTTCATACAGTATCACCTCTGTTTTCATTATACTGGTTTGACTCTTATTTTCTGTAATTATTCCTTTCCGCTCCAGCAGTATGTACACAATTTACACGGTTCAATATCAATAGATTTTACAAGATCGTCAAGGCGATGATATTTCAGAGAGGTAAAGTTTAATTCTTGACGAATATCCTCCAGCATCTCCTTATAATTGGTGGAATCAGGATTTGCATAATCTGCCAGCGTTTTGGCGTCTACATTTTCTCCCTCTCTCTTTAAAATCGTTCTTCTTGTGATCAGATCCAGCTCTGACTTGGAACGTGAAAAATTCAGGTACTTACAGCCGAAAAGAAGCGGCGGACACGCCGGACGGATATGTACCTCTTTTGCGCCGTTGCTGTAAAGAAACTCTGATGTCTCGCGAAGCTGTGTTCCGCGCACAATGGAATCGTCGATCATAAGAAGACTCTTATCTTTAATGAGGCGATGAACAGGTATCAACTTCATTTTTGCGATCAGATTTCTCTGGCTCTGCTGTGTAGGCATAAAGGAACGCGGCCAGGTCGGCGTATATTTGATAAACGGGCGGGCAAACGGAACGCCGGAACGGTTTGCATATCCGATGGCATGTGCGATACCGGAATCCGGAACACCTGCCACAATATCAGGATTTACTTCTCCCATGTCTCTCTGTGCCAGTATATCGCCGCATTTATAACGCATTGTCTCTACATTTACGCCCTCATATGTAGAGGTCGGGTATCCATAGTATACCCATAAGAAAGAACAAATACGCATTTTCTCTCCCGGTTTCTGAAGAGTTTCCACACCTTCCGGCGTCACTGCCACAATTTCTCCCGGTCCGAGTTCTTTCACATCTTCATATCCAAGATTTACATATGCAAAACTTTCAAAAGATACACAGCAGGCATCTTCCTTCTGTCCGATAATAAGTGGTGTTCTTCCAAGCTTATCTCTCGCCGCGATCAGTCCCTTCGGCGTAAGGATCAGCATAGTCATGGAGCCTTCGATCATATCCTGCGCGTAGCGGATTCCCTCGATCATATTTCCTTTCTGATTGATCAGAGAAGCAACCATCTCTGTGGGGTTTACGCTTCCTCCGCTCATCTCCAGAAAATGCGTGCTGCCGTTTTTAAAGGAATGCGCGATCAGCTCGTCCATATTGTTGATTTTTCCAACTGTTGTAATGGCAAAATTTCCCAGATGGGAACGAACAAGAAGCGGCTGAGGCTCATTGTCGGAAATACAGCCGATTCCCAGATTTCCCTCAAGCTCTGCTACATCTCTGTCGAATTTTGTACGGAAGGGAGAGTTCTCAATGTTGTGAATGGCGCGGTCAAACCCTTTTTTTTCATCGTAAACTGCCATTCCACCCCTTCTTGTCCCAAGATGAGAATGATAATCAATACCAAAAAATAAATCCAGAACGCAGCTGGATTTTGAAGCTACTCCAAAAATTCCACCCATTTTTTTGTCTCCTTTTTTTGTGTTTCCTCCCTGTGGGAGGGTGATAATCATACGCTACAATTATATAGAACACATTTTAATAAGTAAAGACATTTTTCACTTTTTCTTTTATGATGCCTTTTCTGTATGCCTCAAGAAGGGCTTTCAGCTCTTCGATTCTCACTTTTAAAGCTTTTCCTGTATCCGTATCGCCCACAAGCTGTCTCTGTGACGTATAACGCACAGCTACACGGTTTGACACAATATCGCTCTCTTTGGAAACTGCTTCCTCCGCAGAGGAAAACGGCTCATGGGCGCAGAGCATCAGTCCGTAGGAATTATAAATCAGGGTATAACCTGCGATTCCCGTTACTTTTCTGTACGCCTCGGAAAAACCGCCGTCTATTACAATGACGCGTCCCTCGCATTTTACAGGACTTTCTCCCTCGCTCTGGTGCACCGGCACATGACCGTTTATAATATGTCCTCTCTCCGGATCAAGCCCGAACTCGCGAAGCATACTGCCCACAACCTCCTGATTTTCCAGAATGCGGTAGTACGCGTTCTTTTTCTCTTTTTTTGCTTCTTTATCTGCAATAAAATACCCCTCGAAGGTTGCCATCTTATCTTTTCCGAAAAGCGGAGAATTGGGAGCTGCCCAGATATACCAGAGAATATCCCTGCTTTTCTGAAGCTCACTCTCCTCCAGAGAATAAAAGGCTCTTCTCACATAGGACTCCAGTACATCATAAAGCTGTTTTCCCTTATATGTTTCTCCGTAAACTTCCACTTCCTTAAGACTTCCGTCCTCATTTAAAGGAATGCTTCCGTGAAACAGAAGATTTCCGTTATAAACCTTGTATAAGCCGCCTTTATCAAGAAGAAGGCGCACATGGTCCTGAAGCCTTGTACAGTTTCGAAACGCCCACTCCATGCGCTCCATAACCTCCTGCTCCCCGTCTGTAAGCGCGTACGGCTCCTCTGGATTTACTGTGGGAAATACATTATCACGAAGAGGATACACTGTCCCGTCCGCCATAGTGATCTCCCCCTTATCGTAATCAATCCTGTGAAGAAGGCACCTGTCCTCCATATGGTATCCCGGATTTCTTATAAGAAGCTGTCCTTCCAGCTTAAACTGCATGATGGAGATTGCCTTGTGCATTTTCCGTCCAAGCTCTTTTTCCAGTGAGCTGTATCCGTCCTCGTCTCCCTTTACCGGGAAAAACTGACAGGAATCGTCTTTATATGCCTCCATTGCAAAAGTGGCAAGAGGCATCATATTAATCCCGTATCCATCTTCCAGAATATCAAGATTTCCATATCGAAGACTGTTTCGGATCACTGTGGCAATGCATGCTCTCTCTCCTGCTGCCGCTCCCATCCACACAACATCGTGATTTCCCCACTGAATGTCAAGAGAATGGTATTCCATAATCCTGTCCATAATAAAATGAGGTCCTGGTCCTCTGTCGTAAATATCTCCCAGAATGTGGAGATGATCCACAACAAGGCGCTGGATCAGTTCTGCTAGGGCAATAATAAAGTTCTCTGCTCTGCCAATCTGAATAATGGTATTTACAATGGAATCATAATACGCTTCTTTATCAAGAACCTCCACCTTCTCTGTGATCAGCTCTTCAATCACATAGGCATAATCCGGTGGAAGGGCTTTTCGAACCTTGGAGCGCGTATACTTGGAAGCCGTTGTTTTACAGATTTCAATAAGACGGTACAGGGTAATCTTATACCAGTTTTCCATATCCTCCTCTGTCTTTTTTACAAGGGCGATTTTTTCTTTCGGATAGTAAATCAACGTAGCGATTGCCCGCTTATCCTGATTGCTTAAGGTGTGTCCGAAAACATCGTCTATTTTTTTCCGCACAGCGCCGGAGCCGTTTCGGAGCACATGGGAAAATGCCTCGTATTCTCCGTGAATGTCAGAGAGAAAATGCTCCGTTCCTTTTGGCAGATTTAAAATTGACTGAAGATTGATAATCTCTGTAGAAGCCTTTCCAATACTTGGATAAAGCTCCGCCAGACGTTCTAAATACCGCAGTTCTTCTTTCATAAGTCCTCCTGTTCTGTCAGCCTGTAAAGTCAAAAAGTGACATCTGATTTGACTGTGGAATATCTCCGAATAAATGCAGATCGTCCATCAGATCAATAACGGTTTTACTTACCTTTGTCCTGTCGCGGAAGTCGTCTTTTGACAGGAATTTTCCCTGTTTTGCCGCCTCCACAACTGCATCTGCCGCCTTGTCTCCAAGACCATCTATGGTATCAAGAGAGGGCATCAGCTTTCCGTCAATGATCTGGAAGCGATGCGCCTTTGCCGTATATAGATCAATGGGCAGAAACTCAAAGCCACGGGCATACATTTCCTGTACAATACGCATATCTTTTAAAGTATCCTGCTCTTTTTTTGACGCCGCGTCTCCTTTTTTCCTGATTTCTTCCATATAAAATTCCAGTCTGTCCTTTCCCATGCACATAAGCTCGTAGGAAAAAGCAGTGGCGCGTATGCTGAAATATGAAGCATAATATGCAAGGGGCTGAAACACCTTATACCAGGCAATGCGATATGCCATCATAACGTAAGCTGCCGCATGTGCCTTCGGGAACATATATTTAATCAGCTTACATGACCAGATATACCAGTCAGGAACATCATGCTCCTTCATGGTTTCAATCCACTCATCACGAAGCCCTTTTCCCTTACGGACACTTTCCATAATGGTAAAGGCAAGGCCGCTCTCCACGCCTTTTCCAATAAGATAAATCATAATATCGTCTCGTGTACAGATTGCTGTGGAAATGGTGGCTTTTCCTTCCTGGATTAAAACCTGCGCATTGCCAAGCCATACGTCCGTTCCGTGGGAAAGCCCTGCAATACGCACAAGGTCGGAAAAGTATTGGGGCTTTGTATCAATTAACATCTGCATGGCAAAATCGGTTCCAAACTCCGGGATTCCAAGACAGCCAAGCTTGCAGCCGCCAATATCCTCCGGTGAAATTTTAAGCGCTTTTGTGCTGGCAAACAGAGACATAACGTCCTTCTGATCAAGGGGAACCGTCCTTGCGCTGATTCCTGTCAGATCCTCCAGCATTCGGATCATGGTAGGATCATCGTGTCCCAGTATATCAAGCTTTAACAGGTTTCCATCGATGGAATGATAATCAAAGTGCGTCGTAATAATATCGCTGTTTACATCGTTTGCCGGGTGCTGTACAGGGGTGAATTTCTCAATTTCCTCCCCCTTTGGAAGAACAATGATTCCTCCCGGGTGCTGCCCTGTTGTACGGCGCACTCCCGTACAGCCCTGGACAATCCGGTTGATCTCGCAGTAGCGTTTATGGACGCCGCGCTCCTCAAAATAATTCTTCACATAACCGAAGGCTGTTTTTTCTGCAAGCGTACCGATGGTTCCCGCCTTAAAAGTCTGTCCTTTTCCGAAAATAACCTCTGTATAGCGGTGTGCATTTCCCTGATATTCTCCGGAAAAGTTAAGGTCAATATCCGGCTCCTTATCTCCTTTAAAGCCAAGGAACGTTTCAAACGGAATATCGAATCCTTCTTTATACAGTTTCTCTCCGCATACCGGGCAGATTTTATCCGGCATATCGCATCCTGCCATTCCGGCATATTTTTTTACTTCCGGCGTATCAAATTCGCTGTACTTGCACTTGGGGCAGATATAATGAGGCGGTAGGGGATTTACCTCCGTAATTCCCGACATGGTTGCCGCAAAAGAAGAACCTACAGAACCACGGGAGCCCACAAGATAGCCGTCCTCATTTGATTTCCATACAAGTTTCTGGGCAATAATATACATTACGGCATACCCATTTGAAATAATGGAGTGCAATTCTCGCTCCAATCTGTCTTCTACAATCTTCGGAAGAGGATCTCCATAAATTTCATGCGCCTTATCGTAACATATATTCCTTAAATCCTGATCAGAATTTTCGATAACAGGAGGGAATTTATCCGGATGGATCGGCGAAATTTTCTCAATCATATCTGCGATTTTATTTGTATTCGTAATAACGACTTCCTCCGCCTTTTCGCTTCCCAGATACGCAAATTCCTCCAGCATTTCCTCTGTGGTTCTAAGATAGAGCGGAGCCTGATTATCTGCATCGGAAAATCCGTTTCCGGCCATAATAATTCTTCTGTAAACCTCGTCCTGAGGATCCATAAAATGTACGTCACAGGTGGCGACAACCGGCTTTTTAAACTGCTCTCCAAGCTTTACAATATTTCTGTTTATCTCCTTTAAGTCCTCTTCGGAATGCACCATATCGTTTCTCTCATCCGCAATCATAAACTGATTGTTTCCAAGAGGCTGGATTTCCAGATAATCATAAAAATTTACGAGTCGTGCAATTTCCTGTTCCGGTGCATTTCGAAGAATTGCCTGATAGAGTTCTCCTGCCTCGCAGGCACTTCCGATGATCAGCCCTTCCCTGTACTTCTCAAATACGCTTTTCGGCACGCGGGGACGTCTGTGGTAATATTTCAAATGAGACTGGCTTACCAGTTTATAAAGATTGATTCTTCCCGTCTCATTTTTTACAAGAATAATGGCATGATAGGTAGGGAGCTTTTTAATCGTATCGGAAGAAACAGCGCCCTGGCGGTTCAGTTCCTCCACGTCATAAATATCACGCTCTGCACACATTTTTACAAATCTCACAAAGATTTCCGCAGTACATGCCGCATCGTCCACCGCTCTGTGATGATTTTCCAGTGAAACGCCCACCGCCTTTGCTACCGTATCCAGCTTGAAACGGTTTAAGGCAGGAAGAAGAAAACGAGCCATTCCTACTGTATCCACATATGTAAAATCCGTAGATATTCCCTGTCGTTTACAATTCTCTATAATAAAGCTCATATCGAAATCTGCATTATGTGCCACCATAACTGCGCCCTTACAGAAGTCTATAAACTCCGGCAGAACCTCCTCAATCACAGGCGCATCCATCACCATTCCGTCATTTATGCTTGTAAGCTGCTCGATCCGGAAAGGAATCGGAACTTTCGGATTTACGAAAGTGGAAAATCTTTCTGTAATTTCACCGTTTTCTACACGGACTGCACCGATTTCTATAATTTTACAGGTAAGAGGAGAAAATCCTGTTGTCTCTATATCAAAGACAACAAAGGCATCGGAAAGCTTCTGCCCTTTTCCGTTTGTAACCATACCTTTTAAATCATCAACAAGGTACGCCTCCATCCCATACAGCACTTTAAAATCAGATTCTTTCGGAACACAGCCTCCCCATGCATCAAAACAGTGATTGGCTTCCGGGAAAGACTGCACCACTCCGTGGTCTGTAATGGCGATTGCCTTATGCCCCCACTCATATGCTCTCTTTACAAGAGCCTTTGCATCCGTGACTCCGTCCATATCACTCATTTTTGTATGGCAGTGGAGCTCTACTCTTTTCTGAGGGCTGGTGTCCATTCTTGTTGTTGTAAAATCTGCGATTTTCTTAATTCCCCAGATAGAACCAATTGTAAGCTCACTGTCAAAACGGTCAATGGTAGTAACACCTCTGAGCTTTAAAAACGCTTTCTTTTTTACGTGCTCCGTCACTTCCGGAACCTGTTCGTTTCGAAGAAACATTTTTACTACAATGGTATCTGTAAAATCTGTGACAGGGAAAATGAGAATAGTCTTTTCATTTCGTATTTCCCTTGCCTCCACATCAAGAACCTGTCCCCTGATAATAACTTCTCCCATTTCTCCTGTGATAGATTCCAGAGGAATTGCCTCTCCCTCAAAATCTCTTCCATAGATAACGTCCGGATTGCTGTCCCGGCGAAAGCCTCCGCGAAAATCTCCTTTTTGTGCCTTCTTTTCGGAAGTCTTTTTCTCCGGACTGCCGGCATTCTTTTCCTTTTTGCCATCTTTTCCGGAAGATTTTTCCTTTTTCTTTTCTTCCTCTTCCGCTTTTTCCTGGGCACGCACTCCTGCATTTTTCAGTACATTTTCCACTTCCTGCTGGATTTGAAGAACTGCATTTTTTCGATATTTGCTCTCCTCTGTCTCCTCAAATTCAATCTCCACTTTCAAATCCATTCCGCATCTTTCACAGAACACCTTGTGAAGATATTCCACAAGGATCTCGCTTTTTTCTCTGGCGATCACGGAATCGGGAAGCACCATGCGAAGCGTGTTATCATCCGGAAATTCTATGTGGGAACGTTTAAAAAGATTATACTCCAGCATATTGTAATTGCGAAGCTCAAGCTCCATGCTTCCCTTATAGGCTTCCAGAAAATTCTTCGGCGTATACTGTCTCGACAGACTGAATTTTTCGATTACTGTTACTGTAATGACAATCCCCGGAAAGCACTGTCTTTCAATCTCTTTTTCCAGCTCAAAAAGGTGTTTTTTGTGGATCCATCTCTCGCTTTTCACATAGACGCGGATATGGGTCTTTGCCGGATTGCAGGATACCTTTGTGACAGACACCATGTCAAGAAGCTCTTCCAGCTTTTCGTTTACCTTTAAATGAGGAAATACATCAAAAAAGTCTTTTTCCATAAATGATTCTTCCTTTACTTCCAGGCAAGAAGCTCGGTCCGCAGGGTATCAAGAAGCTCGGATTCCGGCACTTTCTTTACAATCTCTCCCTTTTTAATCAGAAGTCCCACACCCTTGCCGCCTGCAATTCCTATATCTGCTTCCTTTGCCTCGCCAGGTCCGTTTACTACGCAGCCCATCACTGCCACCTTAATATCAAGAGGAATATCCTGTACCATTGTCTCCACCTGATTTGCAAGACCGATCAGGTCGATCTGCGTTCTTCCGCATGTAGGACAGGAAACCACCTCAATTCCTCCTTTTCGAAGTCCCAGTGTCTTTAAAATCCGTTTTGCAGATTTGATTTCCTCAAGCGGCGCTCCTGTAAGAGAAACACGGATCGTATCTCCGATTCCCTGAGAAAGGATCATGCCAAGCCCCACTGCCGATTTGATATTTCCGGAATAAAGAGTGCCTGCCTCTGTAATTCCCACATGAAGCGGATAATTCGTCTTTTCCGCAATCAGCTCATGTGCTTTTGCGCACATTAAAACATCTGAGGATTTAATACTGATCACAAGATTGTCATATCCCAGCTCCTCAATAATTTTTACTTTATCAAGCGCGCTCTCCACAAGCCCTTCCGCCGTTACGCCGTGATATTTTTCCACAAGCTCTTTTTCAAGCGAGCCGCTGTTTACACCGACACGAATGGGAATATTTCTCTCCTTCGCCACATCGACTACGGCTTTAATCCGCTCTGTGCTTCCGATATTTCCCGGGTTGATGCGGATTTTATCTGCGCCGTTTTCCATAGAAGCAATGGCAAGTCTGTAATCAAAATGAATATCTGCAACAAGAGGAATATGTATCTGTTTTTTAATTTCCCCAAGCGCCTTTGCCGCTTCCATCGTAGGAACTGCACAGCGGATAATCTCGCACCCTGCTGCTTCCAGCGCCAGAATCTGCTCCACTGTCGCCTGTACGTCCTCTGTTTTTGTATTTGTCATAGACTGGATCAGAATGGGATTTCCCCCTCCGATTTTTCTGTCTCCAATCTGAATTACCTTTGTATTATCTCTGTACATTTTTTTCCTCCTTCTCCAATCTCTTCTGCCTTTTCATCCCCAGAGCAAACAAAACGATTCCTGCAACAGTACCTACAAGCATAAGAATCATTCCGCCAAGCCACAAATTGTTTCTGTGCCCAAACGCACCCCAGAGCACCAGAACAAGAACTCCAAGTCCCATTCCGCTTCCAAGGATTCCTCCCGTAACCGTCATAAGCATTGCCTTTAACTGATCTCCCGGTTTTCTTTCTTTATGATTCATTTTTGTCAACTCCACCTTATTTTAATAGCCTTATTATAACGAAATCCTGTTTTAAAAACAAGCACCCCGGAAATTCTCAAAATTTTTTTGCTGTTTTCTAAAAAAATACAATTTTTCCATTGAACTTAACAAGTAAAAGTTTTACAATAGTAAATAAGTAAAGCATCAGATAAAACGGAGGAAATTATTATGGAAAAAAAGAATATTGACTGGGCAAACTTGGGCTTCGGATATGTAAATACCGATTACCGTTTTGTTTCCAATTTTAAAAACGGCGCATGGGACGAAGGAGTTCTCACAGAAGACCCTATGGTAACCATTAATGAATGTGCCGGCGTTCTTCAATACGCACAGACTGTATTTGAAGGAATGAAAGCTTATACAACAGAAGACGGACGCATTGTCACCTTCCGTCCGGACTTAAATGCAGAGCGTATGGAGGCTTCTGCAAAAAGACTGGAGATGCCTGTTTTTCCAAAGGAACGCTTTATTGACGCAGTTGTTCAGACTGTAAAGGCAAATAAAGCCTACGTTCCCCCTTACGGTTCCGGCGCTACCCTCTATGTGCGCCCGTATCAGTTCGGCACAAATCCGGTTATCGGCGTAAAGCCTGCTGATGAGTACCAGTTCCGTGTATTTACCACTCCGGTTGGTCCTTATTTTAAAGGCGGCGTAAAACCTCTTACAATCCGCGTCAGCGATTTTGACCGCGCTGCTCCCCGTGGAACAGGGCATATCAAAGCAGGCCTTAATTATGCAATGAGTATGCATGCTATTGTAGACGCACATAATCAGGGATTCGACGAAAATATGTATCTTGACCCGCAGACTCGCACAAAAGTAGAGGAGACAGGAGGCGCCAACTTCCTTTTTGTAACAAAAGACGGAAAAGTTGTCACACCAAAATCTGACAGTATCCTTCCATCTATTACCCGCCGCTCTCTGATCCAGGTTGCAAAAGATTATCTTGGTCTGGAGGCAGAGGAGCGAGAAATTTATCTTGACGAAGTACAGGATTTTGCAGAATGCGGTCTTTGCGGAACTGCCGCTGTCATTTCCCCGGTTGGAAAAATCGTAGACCACGGAAAAGAAATCTGCTTCCCAAGCGGCATGACAGAGATGGGACCTGTTACAAAGAAATTATATGAGACGCTCACCGGCATTCAGATGGGACGGATTGAAGCGCCAAAAGGCTGGATCCAGGTAATTGAATAAAAATATATACTTTTAAAAAGGAATGCTCTTTGCGGGCATTCCTTTTTGCATTAAGACTATTTGTTTCTTTTCTTCCAGGCGGCTGTCCATGTGCCTGCATTCAGAAGCACTCCGACAGCAAAAAGCAGACTGAAGTCCCCTGATATTTTCACTGCAAGACCCTGAAACCGCATAATAAGTACCTGTACCATCGGCAATATGCTTATAATAAGACCTGCTGCTGAAAAAATCATACTTCTTTTATACCCTTTTCCTGCTGCCAGAAAACAGGCGGAAAGAAAACCCGCCGCAATTCCCAGTATTGTCATTGATTTTCCGGGAGTTGAAATTTTTCCGGCAATAAAAACAGAGGTTGGTCCGTCAGCGCCTCCTATGATACTGACAGATGCCTCTTTTATTTCCTGCGTGATTCTCTGATTTTCTATGATGCCGTCAATAAGAAAAACGAGAAACATTGCTGTACAAAATACTGCCAGGCAGAGAAATGTAATGGATATATATGATTTCTTTCCCATCTTTGCACCCATCTCTTCATTAAACCGCTCTGCTACTTCTTTCGGTCTTCCCATTTCCTGTATTACCTCATCAGCAGTTGCCCCCGCCTCCATACGAAGATGGATTTCTGTTGCCAGATCACTGTTTATGCGGGCTTTCATTTTCAAAGACATGTGCAGGTGACGTTCAATCGCATTTACATATTTCTTTATTTTTTTCTGTTCCTCAGTCATTTACTTACCTCCCCGCAAAGTCTGTCCACACAAATTTTAAAGTTCCCCCATATCTTTCGGTATTCCTCTAAAACTGTCCGTCCTTCTTCCGTAATTTCATAATACTTTTTCGGCGCTGTCCGTCCTTCTTCCGTATGCCAGGAAGCCCTGATAAAACCGCTGTCTTCCAGACGGTAAAGAACAGGATAAAGCGTTCCTTCTTTCAAGTCAAAAAAACCTTCGCCTTCCCTTTCCAGCTTTTGGATCAACTCATACCCGTAAGTATGCTTCTTTCGGATGATATTCAGCACAATCATATCAAGAACGCCTTTTTTCATTTGCTGTATAAATTTATTTTCCATCACGCACCTCCCTGCTGTCTCTATTAGAATATATTTCAATTTCATAATGTTTAGTATTTCTAAATACTATTATATTCTAAATCAAGAGAGAGTGCAAGAGGCATTCCTCCTTTGTCAAAAGAATTTCTCAGATTTATTGCAGAAAAAAACAGGAACATTTTGATATGCTCCTGTTTCTTCCTGTATTTTTTAATTTTATCTTATTGTGCCCTTATTGAACTGCTTTTAAATCCGCAATCTCTTTTTCTAATTGACTGATCTTTTCAAAACACATATTTACCTTAAATTCATAAAGAGAATTTTTACTTGTAAAATTTACATTCTGATTTAATTTGTCAATTAAGTTCAAATGATTTTCAGCAAGCAGAGCAATATTGTTTTTTACATCATTTTCAATGTATGCCTTCAAACCTCTGATCTCATTTTGGGTTTCTTCATGAAGCTTTGCCTGATTTAAAAATAATGTATCCTGATTTTTCTCAAGTATATCAACTTTACTTTCAAGCCTTTTCTGACCTTCCTCAAGTTTTCTCTGACTGTCTTCCAGATTTCCAAAACCTTCTTCGAGTCTCTTCTGACTGTCTTTCAGATTTCCAAAACCTTCTTCGAGTCTCTCCTGACTGTCTTTCAGATTTCCAAAACCTTCTTCGAGTCTCTTCTGACCATCTTCCAGATTTTCAAGCCGCGTATCCATACTGTCCAGCTTGTTTAAAATTGATTTTAAGATTTCCGTATCACCCATTTGCTACCTCCTGTTTTTCTTTACTTCATTCACAGTTCTCATAATCTGAAACAAAATTGGTAGCCCCGACATAAATTCTGACTCAAAACGATTAAAAATTTTCATCTTCAGCCACTTCGATTATACAACAAACCCTCTGCTCTTCGCAACACCTGTCAGAATTTTCCATATACAAATTTTTTATAGCACTTCTACTCTTACTCCTTCTCCTGCTTCTTCCCTTGCTTTTTTCCCCACTCCTCACTGACCGGATTTACATGAACCATACAGTGCTTTACTTCTTCAAATTTCTTCTCTATAGAGCGGTGGACTTTTTCCGCAATCGTATGCGCTTCCTTTAAAGTCATATCATCATCTGCCGCAATCTCAATATCCACATAAATTTTAGAGCCAAAAAGTCTGGTACGAAGCACATCTATACGCCGTACACCTTCCACTTCCAGAATAACCTCACGCATTTCCTGCACTGTTTTTTCATCACAGGAATGGTCTACCATTTTATCGATGGCATCTCTGAAAATATCAATAGCTGCCTTTGCAATAAAAATACAGATTACAACACTGGCAACAGGATCAAGAATTGGATAACCCATTCTGGCGCCAAGAATACCTACGAACGCTCCGATAGAAGAAAGCGCGTCGGAACGGTGATGCCAGGCGTCTGCCATCAGAGCTCCGGAATTTATTTTCTTTGCCGCCGCTCTTGTATACCAGAACATCCACTCCTTTACAACAAGCGAAACTACGGCTGCAACAAGTGCCAGCATTCCCGGAACCATAAGATTTTTTCCTGATGTACCGTCAATAATCTTCTGAATGCCGCTGATACCGATTCCAACGCCTGTGACCATCAAAAGCCCTGCAAGAAGAATCGAGGACACACATTCCAGACGTTCATGTCCATACTGATGCTCCTTATCCGACTTCTTTCCTGCCATATTTACGCCTATAATAACCACCACCGTACTTGCCACATCAGATGCAGAGTGAATGGCATCTGAGATCATAGCCCCGGATCCCGCGATGATTCCGGCAAGCAGTTTAAATAAAGAAAGTACCACGTTTACAAAAATACTGACGCCGGATACGCGCATTGCTACCTGCTGGTCTGTCTCCGGCTTTTTACTTTCCTGTTTCATTCTGAATCCTCCTAATTCTGATTTTAATTTTCAAATCATCTCCTGGTAAATTAAACTTTAAGAGATAAAAAAGCACATCTGCGGAACATACACTGTCCCACAGATGTGCTGCTCTTCAGAAAACTATCTGTATCCTTATCACATCTGCTGCTTTTAAGCCCGGCTCTATACCATGCGGCATCGCCTGATCAGTTTGTACTGTTGAATTTGCATTCTCTCAGAATGTAACGCAGTGCAAAAGCTTTTTATGATATTACTATATCTATATGAAAAAGTCAAGAAAAAGAGACACGGTTCAGAAAATTATCCAAACCAGTGTCTCTTTTATTCACAGTTTTATATCTGTATCAGATCTGATTATCTACCAAACTGCATATCGTTGTTACCGGAATCTGTTGTCCACATTTCCAGCATGTTGATCGGGTCGTCGTAGTCAGCTACCCAGCCTTCACGGCAGAAGTCGAATTTACCCTGTTTTCTCTCATCAAGGAATACAGACCACTCACGTGTTTCTACCTGTACGTTGATACCGATTGCATTAAGGTCCTGCTGAATGGATTCACCAATCTTAACGTTACCTTCTGCATCGTTTGTAAGGTATGTCATGCTGATCGGAGTTTCTGCGGAAAGCATACCATTCTCATCGAATTTGTAGCCGGCGCCTTCAAGAAGTTTTCTTGCTTCTTCCAGGTTTGCTTCGTATGCTTCAGCGCTTGGATCAAAGTATCCTACTTTATCTTCTACTGGATATGTGTAAGCATCATCATTTACACGGAACTCGCCGCCGTTGCCATCAGACATAGTTGTCGGAATGAATGTGTTTGCGATTTCCTGATCAGCCTGTCCGATTGTATCAACGATGTACTGACGGTCAATGAGAAGGTTGATAGCTTTTCTCATATCAGCAGCCTGCTGTACTGTTTTGCCTTCGAACAGCTCGCTGTTTACGTTAAATCCTGCATAGTATGTTCCAAGAGTAGGAATTTTGTTAAAGTCTTCTCTTTCTTTTGCAGTTTCCAACATGTCTGTTGCGATTGTGTCGATGAACTGTAAGGAACCATCTTCGTATGCGTTCCATACTGCAGTATCATCTGCACTTAACATGAACTGAACTTTTTCAAGAGATACAGCGTCTGCATTGTGGTAGTTCGGATTTTTCTCATAAGTCATAGACTCATTGTGTTTCCACTCTGTACATGTCATAGGACCGGAAGTAACGAATCCAGCCTCTGTACACCATGCACCCGGGTTTGTATCAGCGCCTTCTGCTGCTTCTACGCTCTGCTGCGGTACCGGATAGAATGCCGGGAATGCACACAGGTCAAGGAAGTATGGACATGGAGCTGTAAGATGTACAGTAAATGTTTTTCCATCTTCGGAAGCTTCAATATCAAGAGTTTCGTCGTCTTTTCTTGCAATACCGTCTGCCAGGTAGAAGTAATCTGCACCTGTTTCCGGTGTTACAAGACGGTTCCAGCTATATGCAACGTCTTCTGCATTCAGCTCTTCGCCGTCAGACCATTTCAGTCCGTCTTTCATAGTAAATGTATAAGTAAGACCGTCCTCACTTACTTCGTAGCTTTCTGCAAGATCCGGAACAACTTTTCCTTCTGCATCATAAGTACAAAGACCAGAAAAAGAAAGAATTGCCAGTGCAGCACCGTCAACTGCAGAGTTCAGTGCCGGGTCAAGTTTGTTTGGCTCAGAAGCGATCTGAAGGCTTAATGTGTTATCCGGTGTTTTTGCAAAGCCAAAATATTTAAATCCAAAACGGTTGGCATAAATATTTTCCACATCTGTTTTCTGCATGTACACATCATTGTAGTAGTACAGAGGAATAATTGCCCATGTGTTCATCAGCTCATCTTCTGCCTCATGCATAAGAGCTTCACGTTTTGCAAGATCAGTTTCTGTTCTGATTTCATCAATTCTTGCATCATATGCCTCCCATGCAGGAGCTGCTTCGCTGGAAGGTCCGTGCTCTTCAGAAGCAAATACGGATACTCCGCCCAGACTTGTGGCTGCCATAGCTGCTGCCATAGCAAGTGCTAAGTGTTTCTTTCTCATAAATATGATCCTCCTTTAAATGGATTTTTGACAGTAGTTCTGTCTTTTATTCTACAACGTCCTGTCTTTACAGGACAAATTGTATTCTCTTATTTATTGAAGCAGGCAACCATATGTCCGTTTCCCCTGTCTGTAAGGGACGGGCATTCCTGTGCACAGCGCTCCGTTGCATACTTACATCTTGTACGGAATGCACAGCCTGTCGGCATTCTAAGCGGACTTGGAACGTCTCCTTCAAGAATGATCCTCTGACGCTGTTTTGCCATTTTCGGATCCGGATATGGAACCGCGCTTAAGAGAGACTGCGTGTATGGGTGAACCGGATTCTCGTTTAAGTCATCTGCATCTGCGATTTCTACAATTCTTCCCAGGTACATAACTGCAATACGGTCTGAAATATGATGCACAACAAGAAGGTCGTGGGCAATGAAAAGATAAGCAACTCCCAGTTTTTCCTGTAAATCTTCAAACATATTGATAACCTGTGCCTGAATGGAAACGTCCAGGGCGCTGACTGCCTCATCGCATACGATAAATCTCGGGTTTGTTGCAAGGGCTCTCGCAATACCGATTCGCTGACGCTGACCGCCGCTGAACTCATGCGCATATCGTGTGGCATGTTCTGCATTTAATCCAACCAGTTCCATCAGCTCAAGGATACGGTCTCTTCTCTCACCCTTGCCATTGTACAGTTTATGTACATCGAGAGGCTCTCCTATAATATCCTCTACTGTCATACGCGGATTCAGAGAAGAATATGGATCCTGGAACACCATCTGCATTTCTTTACGCATATGTCCAATGCTGTTCTTATCCACTCTCTGTCCGTCAAAAAATACATCGCCTGATGTTGGTGTATATAATCTCAAAAGAGAACGTCCTACTGTTGTTTTACCACAGCCGGATTCTCCTACAAGACCAAGTGTCTCACCCGGTTTAATATTGAAGGATACGCCGTCTACCGCTTTTAACGGACTTGATTTCATAAAACCGGTTTTTATCGGGAAATACTGCTTCAGATTATTTACCTGAACCAGATATTCATTTTTATTTGTCATTGCTGTTCCTCCATCTGTTTCTTTACATTCATCCAGCAGGAAGCAAAATGGCCGTCCGGCATCTGCATTTCCGGCGGAACCTCCTCGATACAGATTTTCATGGCATTTTCACATCGCGGACAGAATGCGCATCCCTTTGGCATATTCAGAAGGTTGATCGGAGTTCCGGAAATCGGAACAAGCCTTTCTCCCATTTTGTCCACACTCGGAATGGATTTCAGAAGTCCTTTCGTATATTCATGAGAAGGACGATAGAAAATATCTTCCGCTGTTCCTCTCTCACACACACGCCCGCCGTACATAACAATAATCTCATCACACATATCTGCAATAACGCCAAGGTCATGTGTTACCATAATAATTGCCATGCCCAGTTTTTTCTGAAGACTCTGCATCAGCTCCAGGATCTGTGCCTGAATCGTTACGTCAAGAGCTGTTGTCGGCTCATCTGCGATCAGAATATCCGGCTCACATGCAAGCGCCATAGCGATCATAACACGCTGACGCATACCGCCTGATAATTCATAAGGATACTGTTTTACACGTTTTTCCGGTTCGTTTACGCCTACAAGAGTCAGCATCTCAATAGCACGTGCCATTGCTTCTTTTCCTTTGCGCTCTGTATGAAGCTCGATGGCTTCTTTTAACTGATTTCCAACTGTAAATACCGGATTTAAGCTGGTCATAGGATCCTGGAAAATAATGGAGCAGCATTTTCCGCGGAAATCGCGCATCTGTTTTTCTGAATACTTTGTAATATCCTGTCCTTTATATAAAACCTGCCCCTTTTTGATACTTCCGTTTTTTTCAAGGATCTGCATAATAGAATATGCAGTAACACTTTTACCGGAACCGGATTCTCCCACAATTCCCAGGATTTTTCCTTCATCAAGATTAAAGGAAACGCCGTTTACCGCCATTACCTCTCCTCTTTCTGTATTAAAAGAGGTGTTTAAGTCTACGACTGAAAGTAAATGTTCGCTCATCTTAGTCCCTCCTCAGTTTCGGGTCAAAGGCATCACGGAGGCCGTCACCCAGTAAGTTAAATGCCAGTGTAATCAGACAGATCATAAGAGCCGGGAAAACAAGCTTATATGGATAAGCAGTAAGACCGGCACGTCCTGCATTTGCCAGAGAACCAAGAGAAGGCATTGGAGCCTGGACACCAAGTCCGATAAAGCTTAAGAAACTCTCTGTAAAAATCGCAGATGGAATCTGTAATGCTCCGGAAACAATAATAACACTGATGCAGTTCGGCAGAATATGTTTGCGGATAATACGCCCTGCTTTTGCGCCGCTTGTCTTTGCAGCCAGGATATATTCGTTCTGTTTAATCGTAAGAATCTGTCCACGCACCATACGCGCCATACTTGTCCAGTACAGGAGACCAAACACAATAAACAGAGAAATCATATTTGTTCCCAGCTTCTGAAGGAACGGAATTTTATCCACGTTCAGGACCTCACGGAGAACAACGGATAAAAGGATTACCATAAGCATATCCGGCAGCGAATATATAATATCCACGATACGCATCATTACAAGGTCAACCTTTCCTCCAAAGTACCCTGAAATACTTCCATAAAGAACTCCTATGAAAAGAACGATGATACTTGCAAAAAGACCAACCGCAAGGGATACTCTTGTTCCGTATATAACACGTACAAAGTAATCACGTCCCATCTCATCTGTTCCCATAATATGAGGGAAAACCTTCCCCCCCTCTTCAATGTATTTCTGTTCCAGATCAGAATATTCAAACGGCGCCATATTGGCTGCTGTCTTATCTCTTCTTCCGTTTACGGTAATGATCTGAGAATAAGAATACGGCACTACGTGCGGTACGATAAAAATCATTCCGATGATCAGGATCAGTACAACGATACTTCCCATTGCAAGCGGGTTTTTACTTAATTTACGAAGACCGTCTTTTAAGAAGGACGTTGATTCACTCATGACGTCCTGCTGACGTTTTTCTTCATCTGTAGCTTTTTCAAATTTTTTCAGATCGATCTGGAAACTGAGCGGGGATTTCTTTGGCATAGTATCCAGATTTTTGTTGGTGTTATCCACGTAATTTCCTCCTTAATCCAGTTTAATTCTCGGGTCGATCGCCTTATAGACAATATCGGTAATCAGATTCATAGTTACCATCAGAACAGCTAGGAAAATTGTTGTTCCCATGATCATAGGGTAATCCCTGTTTGTGATACCTTCCACAAATTTTGCACCAAGACCGCCGATAGTAAAGATCTTCTCCACAACAAGGCTTCCTGTAAGAATGGAAGCAGTCATCGGTCCCACATATGTAACAACCGGAATCAGAGCGTTACGAAGAGTATGTTTAAAGATTACTTTAAGCTTTGCCACGCCTTTTGCTCTCGCTGTACGCACGTAATCCTGTCCCATAACGTCAAGCATACTTGTCTTTGTAAGACGTGTGATGTACGCCATCGGATATGCTGAAAGAGCAATTACCGGAAGAAGATAATTCGGATTATTCGGATCCCATACAGGAATCCACTTTAAGGTCACGCAGAATACCAGCAGAAGCAGCGAAGCAAACACAAAACTGGGCAGCGACGTGAACAGGGTCGATAAAAATATGATCAACCGGTCGGGAAGTTTATTTCTTGTAAGCGCCGCGATACTTCCGAAGATCAGTCCCAGGATCAGAGCGGTAATAATTGCCATTCCGCCAAGTTTTGCGGAAACTTTAAAGGATTCAAAAATTGTAGTTTTAATATCTCTTCCTGTTTTTGCGGAAACACCAAAATCTCCATGTGCCAGATTTTTCAGATATAAAACAAACTGCTCCGGAACTGGTTTGTCCAGATTAAATCGTTTCTCCAATGCCTCTTTTACTTCTGGAGAAAGTGCCTTTTCACCATCAAATGGGCCGCCTGGGATAGCATTCATTGAGAAAAATGTGATACCGCAGACAATGAAAACGGTGACGATTGCGAGAAGAACTCGCTTTGTTACGTATTTCGCCAAGTAAATACACTCCTTTTTTTGTAATTTTCTCACAATAGTCAGGGATTCCTTTGTTGAAAAAATGATTTCTTTATAAATTGTGTGAATTTTTTCTAATTTTTTCATTTACAGAAAACAACTGTCCTTATTAGGCGGACATATTCGGTTAAAAAAAATGTAGTTGCCTCTGCTTCTACCCTCTATCGCATTTACTTATTATATTATATGTCTCGAAAATATTCAACTGTTTTTTGCTTTTATTTACTAAAAAATTACAGTGCCACTCTTTTCCAGTAAAAAAGAGGGCACTGCAATTTAAGAAGATACGATATTCTGAAGCCATACTCCTTTTTTCACAAGCACAAATCCTATGATACACTTAATCATATCTGCAGCCTGCACAAAAATATAAATAACAACTACAGGAAGTCCTGTATAACGACTCAGAATAAACGCCACCGGAACACTTACCACCCAGATGAACACACTGTCAAAAAGGAAGGTAATGATGGTTTTTCCACCTGAGCGCAGGGTAAAGTATGCAGCGTGAAGAAACGCGTTCTGAGGCATAAATATGGCTGTTATCATAATAAAATATTTTGCAAGCTCTCTAGCCTGTTCATTTGTGTTATAAAGCATCGGGAATACAGGCGCCAGAACAAGCATGACTACGGCAACTCCCGTACAGCAAAGCACTGAGAACATGATCATTTTATTGTCTGTATCTCTCGCTTCTTTCATTTTTCCGGCTCCCAGAAGCTGTCCCACGACAATGGCAACCGAATCCCCGAGAGCAATAAATACAATATTAAACACATTGTTGATCGTATTGGAAATATTCATTCCCGCCACCACATTTAATCCTCTTACAGAATAGCACTGCGCAAGCATAGCCATAGCAGATGCCCATAGAGTCTCATTCAGGAGAAGAGGCGTTCCTTTGATAAGAATCTTCTTTGTAAGATTTAATGGAACCTTTAATGTGCGGTAAAGACCTTTTGCAAAAGGATTCTTTTCACTGTGCCTATGTGTCCACCAGACAACGATTATAATTTCCACATATCTTGAAATTACAGTCGCAATGGCAGCACCTCTCACACCAAGCGCCGGAAAACCAAATTTCCCGTAAATTAAAATATAATTAAATAAAAGATTTACAAGAACGGCTGCTACTCCGGCTTTCATTGGAAGCAGCGTCTCTCCGCATTCTCTCAGGGTACTCGCATATACCTGGACCATCATAAAAGCAGGAAGACCGATCAGCATGATCTGAAGATACTGTTTTCCGTATACAAGCGTATCTGCAATTTCTTTCGCAGTTCCGTCTCCCTGGAGATACATCTGTATAAGAGGTTCGCCCGCTCCGAGAAACAATACAACGGTAGCAGCCGTAAGAATCACTGCCAGCCAGAATTTATAGCGGAAAGTCTGCCTGACACCTTCGTGGTCTTTCTGTCCAAAATACTGTGCCGTAAAAATACCGGCTCCGGAAACCCCTCCGAAAATACAGAGATTATACACAAAAAGAAGCTGATTTACGATCGCCGCGCCCGACATCTGCTCTGTTCCAATACGCCCGATCATAATATTGTCGAGAAGACTTACAAAATTGGTAATTCCATTCTGCACCATGATCGGTACTGCAATGGCAAGAACCATTTTATAGAACTTTTTGTCGCCGAAAAATTTTGCAATAAATGGCGTTTTTTTCCTTATCCCTTCCATAATAATTTCCTCCTGAAAAACTTTACCAGCAGTCCGCGTTATCGATTCCGGCATCTTTTGCGGAAAAAACGGGATCTTTGCCTTCTTTCTTCTGTTTTTCGTAATCCTTTAAGACACGTATTGCCTTATTTCCCAAAATTAAGATCACAATAATATTAACTGTCGCCATACAGCCCATTGTAATATCTGCAATATTCCACATTATAGAGAAATCCGCCTGTGCTCCGAAGAATACTGCCAGAATACAGGTAATACGGAATACAAAAAGAAGCTTTTTATTATTTTTGATAAACAGAATATTGGATTCTGCATAGTAGTAATTTCCAATTAAACTGCTGAACGCAAACGCAAAAATAGAAAGTGTGATAAAATGGATTCCCCAGTTTCCCACATTTGCAGAAACTGCCTTCTGTACAAACGGAATTCCGTCTAAAACGCCTGTTTTTCCTTCCACACCGGAAAGAAGAAGCATCATTGCCGTTGCAGAACAGATTAAAAGAGTGTCGATAAAGACAGAAAGTACCTGTACCATCCCCTGTTTTGCCGGGTGGCTTACTGCTGCGCTTGCAGAAGCATTTGGTGCGCTTCCCATACCTGCCTCATTTGAAAAAAGTCCTCTCTTAATTCCAATCACAACGGCGCTTCCTGCCATTCCTCCTGCAAACGCCTGAAAATCAAATGCCTGAGATAAAATCATGGAAAATACATGAGGAAGCTCAGAAATATTCGTAATAATCGTATAAAGTCCGATTAAAAGATAAGATCCTGCCATAACAGGAACAAGTACAGACGTAATAAATCCGATACGGTGTACTCCCCCAAAAATAACAAGTGCTGTTCCGATTGCAAGGACAGCGCCTACAATTATGGGATAAATTGTTTCACTGTATCCCGGGATATAATATTCCAGGGAAGAAGACATATTAAAGGACTGCAGTCCGTTAAATCCATAAGCAAAACATATAATAAGAAGAATTGCAAATAAAATTCCCACACTTCTTTTTCCAAGCGCTTTCTCCATATAATAGGAAGGACCGCCTCTGAAATTGTCCTTATCTTTTACCTTATAAACCTGTGCAAGCGTACTTTCGATAAATGCGGAAGCTCCTCCTATAATTGCCATAATCCACATCCAGAAAACGGCTCCCGCGCCCCCTGCTGCAATGGCAGTTGCAATTCCCGCAATATTTCCGGTTCCAACTCTGGAAGCAGTGGAAATCATCAGCGCCTGAAAAGACGATACCTGTTTTTTTCCGTTTTTATCCTGTCCCTTTTCCTTTAATACATGAAAAGATTCCCTTAAAAATCTAAGCTGCACACAACGTGTTCGGATTGTAAAATAAATGCCTGTTCCTATCAGTAAAAATAACAGAAGATACGTATACATCCAATCATTTACTTTCCCTAAGATTTCGTTGAGCATTCTGTGCTTCTCCTTTCCTTATTCTTTATTTTTTGCAATAAAAAAACCGAGCAGAAGCCCGGAATCTTACTTGAAACTACCAACATTTACTTTGGATTATCGCTTCAAAACTACATACATGCTGACATTTCCTTGAGAATTTTTTAC
>SAMEA3387506__coassemble_795_pt1 | contig 49106 bp, 43 predicted proteins | sample SAMEA3387506__metabat2_high_PE_036 | metagenome-assembled genome bin SAMEA3387506 (sample SAMEA3387506) | Felis catus | biome: Faeces | place: United Kingdom | collected 2012 | reverse complement strand
GGTATGGAGAATGGCATGATGCTCGATTTTTGTTGTAATAATGTGATTTCCTTTTGTTTTATATGCCTCAAATGCGGCTTTTAACGCCCAGTTATCCGATTCTGAACCGCCCGCTGTAAAATAAATTTCTTCTTTTTTGGCTCCGATCGCATCTGCGATCTGCTGTCTTGACGCTGTTACTGCTTCTTTTGTTTTCCCTGCAAAATCATACACGCTGGAAGGATTTCCATAAAGCTCCGTAAAATACGGAAGCATGGCATCTACAACTTCCGGTGCTGTCTTTGTTGTCGCTGCATTATCAAGATATATCATTTTACCCATTTTTTGCGTCCTCCTTATATAATGGCGTCCTGTTTTTTCTTTTTATCCTGTATTCTGTGGCTTTCGTCCAGAAGTTCTCCCAGAGTCATATGATCCACTGCGTCTGTAATGCTGTCGTTAATGCGTTTCCACACATATTTCGCCACACAGAAATCTGCGTCCTGACAGCTTCCGTCTTCCTCGTTTCCCGGACATTTCACTGCCTCAAGCCCTCCCTCCAGAATACGGAGGATCTCTCCTACAGAAATCTCCTGCGCCGGTTTTCCAAGACGGTAGCCGCCTCCTGCTCCCCGGATGCTTTTTACAAGACCTGCCTTTTTCAAAAGAGCCATGAGCTGTTCCAGATAGCTTACGGAAATATTCTGTCTTGTTGCTATGCTCTGTATGGAAACAGCCTCTGTCTCACTATATAATCCCAAATCAATCAACGCACGAAGTCCGTATCTCGCTCTCGTTGAAAGCTTCATGTTCTCACCTCTTTTTAATTCCCAGTGTTTCCCTCGGATTTCATGTTTACTCTAACAGAATTTTCCTGTTCTGTCAAGGCAATTCTCTGCATATATTTGACAAAAAAGAATTTCGGAGACTTTATGTCCAAAAAGCGCTTTCTTCTGGGAACTTTTATTCTTACCTGCACCGGTTTTTTAAGCCGGATTTTAGGTTTCTTCTATAGAATATTCCTGTCACACACCATTGGTGCCCAGGGACTTGGCATTGTTCAGCTTACCATGCCAATACAGACACTTGCCCTTGCAGTATCTGCCTCCGGCATTCAGACTGCCATCTCCCGCCTCACTGCCTCCCGCTTTGCCTTAAAAGAAGAGAAAGGCGCAAGACAGTGTTTCTTTCTCGGTACAGTAACTGCTCTTGTGCTCTCTTTTTTATGTTGCGGTTTCCTTTATGTGAATGCAGATTTTTTTGCCCTGGAAATTTTAAAAGAAGGGCGCACGCTTCCTCTTCTTAAAATTCTCGCCTTTACGTTTCCGTTAAGTACTTTACATACCTGCGTAAACAGCTATTATTTCGCCCGAAAACAGACGCTCCTGCCCTCAGCCGTTCAGCTTCTGGAACAGCTTGTGCGTATGGGCATCACCTGTATTCTGTATCTGATTTTCCTTACGGAAGGAAAAGAAGTCACACCTGTCATTGCAGCAGGCGGCGCTCTTGCAAGCGAAATCGCAGCCTCTCTTGCCCTTCTTCTGGCTCTTTCCCTTCACTTTCAGCCATATGCAAAGCCTCTTTTTCAACTTAAACATATACGTCCTATTTTCAAAGAACTTATGGAAACTTCCCTGCCTCTTACTGTAAACCGCATACTACTTACCGTCCTTGGAGGAATCGAAATAATTCTGATCCCCCAAATGCTCCTTTCCTGCGGTTTTCCAAAAGAAAACGCCCTGGAGCTGTATGGTATCTTTACCGGAATGGCTCTTCCTCTGATTCTTTTTCCATCTGCCATTACAAACTCCGCCTCCGTTCTTCTTATGCCTTCCGTAGCGGAGTTTCAGGCTCTTGGACATTCCGGACGCATTCGTGAAGTTGTAAACAAGGTATTCCGGTACTGTCTTGTTATGGGTTCTGTTTTCTCTCTTCTTTTTCTTCTTTTCGGAAAGCATATAGGGATTTTTCTTTTTAAAAATTTATCCGCCGGAATCTACATACAGTCCATGTCGTTTATGTGTCCTTTTTTATATTTAAACACTGCCCTTTTCAGCATTTTAAACGGCATGGGAAAACCGGGACTCTGTCTTTTTTACAGCGTCACAGGGATTTTGATCCGGCTTCTTTTTGTCATATTTTTTATACCGGTCCTTGGAATGAGGGGTTATATCTACGGCATTCTTATCAGCGAGCTTATACGGACCTTTCTTTACTTTTTTACTTTTCGAAAAATCCTTTAACTATTTTTCTATCGACAACAGAAACGGAATCGTTTATAATATTGCCGAAAAAGAAAGGTTTTGCAAAGGAGAAAAATATGGGATTTGAATTTTTAAAAAAATTACCTACACCTGAAGAAATCCGCAGCCTATATCCCATCGACGCAGAGATTCAGGCATTAAAAACACAGAGAGACAAAGAGATCCGAGATGTTTTCACCGGAAAATCAGATAAGTTTCTGGCAATCATCGGTCCCTGCTCCGCTGATAACGAAGACGCTGTCTGCGACTATCTTTTGAGGCTTCGCAGGGTACAGGAAAAAATCAAAGATAGAGTAATCATTATTCCCCGCGTTTACACAAACAAACCGCGCACAACAGGCGAGGGCTATAAAGGAATGGTACATCAGCCTGATCCGGAGAAGAAACCCGATATGCTGGGAGGTCTTGTTGCCATACGAAAAATGCACATCCGTGCCATCAAAGAAAGCGGCTTTACCTGTGCAGACGAGATGCTTTACCCGGAAAACTGGCGCTACCTTTCCGATATTCTTTCTTATGTGGCAGTAGGCGCCCGTTCTGTCGAAGACCAGCAGCACCGCCTTACAGTAAGCGGCATGGATATTCCGGCAGGAATGAAAAATCCTACAAGCGGCGACTTCAGCGTTATGCTTAATTCCGTAACTGCTGCCCAGGGAAGTCATCATTTTATTTACAGAAGCTGGGAAGTAAAAACAAGTGGAAACGATCTTGCGCACACCATTCTCCGCGGCGCCGTAAATAAACACGGAGAAGCCATTCCAAACTACCACTATGAAGACCTTCGCCTTCTTCTTGAAAAATATCAGGAAAGAGAACTGAAAAATCCGGCTGTCATTGTAGATACAAACCACTCCAACTCCAACAAACAGTACGAGCAGCAGATTCGTATCGCAAAAGAGGTGCTTCACAGCCGAAACGCAGATCCTGAGCTGAAAAGTCTCGTAAAGGGCCTTATGATCGAAAGCTACATTGAATCCGGAAACCAGAAAATCGGAGGAAATCACATTTACGGAAAATCTATCACAGATCCATGTCTTGGCTGGGAAGACTCTGAACGTCTTCTTTACAGCATTGCAGAAATGTGTTAAAAAAACGGGTACAGCTTACAAGGCTGTACCCTCTTTTTAATGACGCGGATGTGCTTTCATATACACATCTCGCATTCTGTTTATATTCATATTTAAATACACCTGTGTAGTGGAAATATCGGAATGTCCAAGCATTTCCTGTACGCTTTTTATATCCGCCCCATTTTGAAGCATATGTACTGCAAAAGAATGTCGGAGAGTATGCGGCGTAATATCTCCTTTAATTCCCGCATCATCTGCATATCCCTTTAAAACTTTCCAGAAGCCCTGACGGCTCATGGCTTTCCCGGAGCAGTTCGTAAAAAGAATTTTTTCTCCTCCCTGCCGCACAAAAGCGGGACGCCCTTCTGCCATATATCTTTCCAACGCTTTTCGGCTCACATTTCCAATAGGAATCACTCGTTCCTTTTCGCTGTCATGACAGGTCACATACCCAAGCGAAAGATTTACATCATCTATTTCCAGATGGATCAGCTCGCTGACCCGCATTCCCGTTGCATATAAAAGCTCCAGCATGGCAGTATCGCGAAGTCCTTTCGGCGTATTCTTCTTTGGCTGCGCCAGAAGGCGGTCTACTTCCTCCACAGAAAGAATTTCCGGCATTTTTTTCTTCACTTTGGGAGGGCGCAGTTCTTCTGAAGGATCTTCCTTTACTTTTCCTTCACGAAATAAAAACTGAAAAAAGGCGCGCATGGACGCTACACTTCTTGAAATTGTAGAGGATGCGAACTCTTCTCTCTCCATATAATCCATATATGCTTCCAGATCGATTCCTCTTACATCCGAAACATTTCGGATTCCTCTTTCGTCCAGAAAATTATCCATTTTTTTTAAATCCCTCTCATAAGAAATTTCTGTATTATGAGAAGTCTTTTTTGTATTATGCAAATATGCAATAAATTCTCTTATGTCTCTTTCCATTTCTTTTACTTCCCGTCTGCTTCTGTGTTAAAAATGTACCTGTATTATACTTTGTATTTCAGATAAAATCAAATGATTCTCTCATGTTTCTTAAAAAAAGTCAAGAAATTTTACAGTTTTTTCCACAAGCCAGGGATTTACATAAATCTCCAGCAAAATCCCTCCCATATAAAGCGCTCCCCACTTAAGAAATCCAAGACAATATCCGGAAATCGCCTGTGGAAAAATTCCTCTTCCCTTCCAACAGTTTAACGACAGATTATAAACCTGCCTCATAAAATAAAAAAACACGGTAAGATAAATCACTTCATGAGGCAAAAGAAGAGCAAGTCCCGCTGCTCCTCCAGCAAATCCAAACTGTAAAATGCTCATGGAAAGAACTGTCCCCGTTTTTATCCCTTCTCCCAGCATGGCAAGAATGGACACCGGTACTCCAAATACGGAAAATCCACAGAGCGCACAGATAAAAACCCATCCGCCTCTCTCTGCCATAACCTGAAAAAAATATTCTTTTCCTGCAGCATCTTTCCCCGCAAAAGCTCCCAGAAGGTAGAACGCATGGATTGTCTCCTGCTTCCACTGTACCTTCCAGACAAGATTTGGAAGAACCGTCCCGGCAAGAAATCCCAGCAGAAATAAAAACCCTCCCGGAAAGCCTTCAAATATCCTGAAATTCCATTTTTTTATTTTCATTGTCTCACCCTGTACCATTTTACGTGAGGGAACCTCTGTTTATGACGCAAAAAAGAACTGCTATCCACCAGTTTTCTGTTGGATAACAGCTCTTTCTTTTATCTTGCGTAATCGATTGCTCTGCTTTCGCGAATTACATTCACTTTAATCTGACCAGGGTATTCAAGCTCTGCCTCTATCTGTCTGGAAATATCTTTTGCAAGAATTACCATGTCGGCATCACTTACATGCTCCGGAACTACCATCACTCGAATTTCTCTTCCCGCCTGAATTGCAAAGGATTTATCTACTCCCTTAAATTCATTTGCAATGTCTTCAAGCTGTTTCAGACGGTTTGTATATGTTTCAAGAGTTTCTCTTCTTGCCCCGGGTCTCGCAGCAGAAATTGCATCTGCTGCCTGCACAATACAGGCAACAAGAGATTCCGGTTCTACATCTCCGTGATGCGCAGCTACTGCGTTGATCACAACGGCAGATTCTTTATATTTCTTACAAAGATCTACACCTATCTGAATATGAGAACCTTCCACCTCATGGTCAATAGATTTTCCTATGTCATGAAGAAGACCGGCACGTTTCGCAATGCGAACATCCACACCAACCTCGCCTGCAAGAAGTCCTGCAAGCTGTGCTACCTCAATAGAGTGCTTCAAAGCATTCTGTCCATAGCTGGAACGGAATTTCATACGTCCCAGAAGTTTCAAAAGCTCCGGATGAATTCCATGAACACCTACGTCCATCGCCGCAGTTTCTCCCTCTTCCCGAATCTGAACTTCTACTTCTCTCTGGGCTTTCTCAACCATTTCCTCGATTCTTGCCGGATGAATACGTCCATCCACAATAAGCTTCTCAAGCGCAACCCTTGCAACCTCACGACGCACCGGGTCAAATGCGGAAAGCACAACTGCTTCCGGAGTATCATCAATAATCAGATCTACACCTGTAAGAGTTTCCAGAGTACGGATATTACGGCCTTCACGTCCGATGATCCTTCCCTTCATCTCATCACTCGGAAGCTGTACAACGGATATGGTTGTCTCAGAAACATGGTCTACTGCACATTTCTGAATGGCGTTTACCACATATTCCTTGGCTTTCTTTCCAGCTTCTTCCTTTGCTCTGCTTTCCAGTTCTTTGTAGAGTCGTGCAACATCTACTTTCACATCATCTTCCACAGATTTCAGCAGCTCTTCCTTTGCTTCATCAGATGTAAGACCGGAAACTCGTTCCAGTTCCTGTACGCCTTTCTGCTCCAGTTCTTCTGCTCTCTTTTCTTTCTTCTGCAATTCTGCAAGTCTGACTGTACATTCTGCTTCGCGTTTTTCCACTGCCTCCGCTTTTTTATCTACAGATTCCTCTTTTGATAAAACACGCTTTTCATATTTCTGCAGCTCATTTCTACGTTCCTTGGTTTCCTTCTCCAGTTCATTTTTTGTACGGAGAGATTCTTCCTTTACTTCCAATAAAGCTTCTCTTTTTTTAGTTTCGGCTGTTTTCAGAGCTTCATCTATGATGCTTCTTGCTTTTTCTTCTGCTGTACCAATAACTTCCGCATCTGCCTGCGTCTTTTTTGCCACAGCAACCTTGCAAGTAACAGGAACCGCAATAAGTAACGCGACTACCACAGCGACAATTGCAACAATAATAGTTGTGCCTGTCACAGGAGCACCTCCTTATTTAGTTTTCATTGTACAAATACAACAATACAAGTTTATCTGTTTTTCGTACTTATGTCAAGTTTTTCTGTGAATTGTTCTATCTATTTTCCAAAAAAATACATCGGATATTCATTTCGTCCAAAACATGGGCTATATCTGTACTTTTAAATCCCCGTCTTGCAAGTCTGCCATAAAGACGATTCATCTCTTTTTCGTCAAGATTTGTTCCTTCTTCACAGTATTTTTCTACTGTTTTTCTTAAAATCTCCTGCTCATCCGGTTCCTCAATCTCTTTCGCCCTCTCCCATGCACATTCCGCCACACTTCGATCTACGCCCTTTCTGTACAGTTCCTCCATGATCTTCTGCCTGCTTTTGCTGTGTATCCTGCAGGAAATATAATGAAACGCATATCTGTCGTCATCAATATATCCATACGAACGCACATATTCCATAGCGTCCTCTGCTGCTTCTTTTGAAAAACCTGCCTGGCGCAAACGCTCAGACAGGCCCTTTTCCGTACGATCCATATGCTCCAGAAAGCTCATCGCTTTTCTTCTGGCTTTTTTCATCTCTTCCGTAACCGTCATTTTTCTTCGTTTCCTTCTTTATCCGCTGTTTTTGAAACTTCTTTCTTTTCTTCTGCCACAGCCTCTTCGTCCGGAAGAAGGTGATAATGGATTCTTACTTTCTTTTCAATTTCTTCTGTGATCTCCGGGTGCTCTTTCAGGAAAATCTTGACATTTTCACGCCCCTGTCCAATTTTATTGCCCTCATAGGCATACCACGCACCGCTCTTATTCACAATCGAACATTCCACTGCAAGGTCGAGAATATCTCCCTCTCTTGAAATACCGGTACCAAACATAATGTCAAACTCTGCCTGCTTAAACGGCGGCGCTACTTTATTTTTTACAACCTTGACTCTCGTATGGTTTCCTACCATATCTCCGCCCTGCTTCAGCGTTTCCACTCTTCGCACATCAAGGCGGACAGAAGAATAGAATTTGAGTGCTCTTCCTCCTGTTGTTGTCTCCGGATTTCCGAACATCACTCCTACCTTCTCACGAAGCTGATTGATAAAAATAACCACACAGTTGGATTTACTGATAATGGAAGTCAGTTTACGAAGCGCCTGTGACATCAGACGTGCCTGAAGACCCACATGACTCTCGCCCATATCTCCGTCGATCTCCGCCTTTGGAACAAGAGCTGCAACAGAGTCCACGATCACAATATCTACAGCGCCGGAGCGCACCATTGTTTCTGTAATCTCCAGAGCCTGTTCTCCGCTGTCCGGCTGGGAAATATAAAGATTATCAATATCTACGCCTATATTTCTCGCATATACAGGGTCAAGAGCATGCTCCGCATCGATAAAACCTGCAATTCCTCCTCTTTTCTGAACTTCTGCTACCATATGTAAGGCAACTGTGGTCTTACCGCTTGATTCCGGTCCGTAAATCTCAACAATACGTCCTTTTGGAACACCACCGACTCCGAGAGCAATATCAAGGCTTAAAGAACCTGTTGGAATCGCCTCCACCTGCATATTGGCTTCCTGCTCTCCAAGTTTCATAATAGAACCTTTTCCATACTGTTTTTCTATCTGTCCCAAAGCCGCTTCCAGGGCTTTCTGCTTTTCTTCATTCAGCATATATCTTCTCCTTATTTCAAACTTATGTTTTATGAACTTATGTTCGCTTCTGTTTACATAGTATTATAAAAGCACCTGATTGTCAAGATATTTCGCCGATTATTCTCTTAAAATTTTATGTCCCAAATCTAAACTTCTCAGATATATATTTGCTGCTTCTCTTGTATGAAAAATCAAAATATCCCTGTCTTTTTTATACTCTTCCAAAAGGCTGTATATTTCCGGGAGCTGGTCTCTTGAAAAATCTATAATATACTGGCGAAATTCTTCGTCAAGCTCCGTTTCCAGCCAGGGCAGATCCTCTCTCTTTTTCCCGATACGCGCCGCTGCGCCTTCTAAACAAACCTCCACAGGATAATCCAGAAAAAATACCGTATCGCATCTTTCCAGACGTTTTTTCAATGTTCTCTGGTAATTCCCGTCAATGATCCATCTGTCTTCTTTTACAATTTCCATCAGTTTTTCGTCAAATTCTTCTCTTGAAATATTCGTGCGGTCCGGTTTGTGCCAGATGGTATCCAGATAATAAAGCGGCAGTCCTGTTACATCTCTTAATTTACGTGAAAATGTACTTTTCCCTGCTCCGGGACTTCCGATTACCATAATTCTCTCCATTCTTTTCCCCCTCTCTGTTTATCCCGCAAAGAAAGCCGCTGCAGATACAGCGGCTTCCCATTTTTCCTATTTTGTTCAGCCCTGACTTAATACAGAGCGCACATGAGCAACTTCTTCCTGTGTTGCCTTTGCTGCCGGAACATAATAGCCCTTTGTTCTGGCAATTCTGTAAATCTCTTCCTGAGACATTTCGCACTGGCTGCGCATCTGTTTTAAAGTCTGTTTTAACTGAGGATTCTCTGTCTGAGGAATCATTTCCCCATAACGTACAAGTTCTCCGTTAATTCCGGCAAGCGTATCTGCCACCATTGTTTTTTCGTTCATGACACTTCCTCCTTTACTGTAAAAACTGCATAAGCTGCTGTTTGCTCTGCATTGCGGACTGAGCAGACTTCTGGAAAAACTGTTTTACTTCCATGTCTGTCGCCTGCTGCGCATAAGCGTCCATCTTACAGTGTGTCGTGTCAAAACCGCCGATCAAATGGCGCAGATTCTGTAAATCAAGCTCTGAAATCTCTGTCATGATACTACCTCCTGTTATTTGATTACAAAGGATAGTATCTCAAAATACAGAAATTTTATTCTCCTATCAGCCAGTTATACATTTCCTCATACTGACGCGCAGAATTGTTCCATGAAAAATCTTTCGCCATAGCGCGGTCTACCATTTTATTCCATTCGCGTTTTTTGTCATAGAAAATGCGCTCTGCGTTTCGGATTGTATAAAGCATTTCATGGGCATTATAATTGCGGAAAGAAAATCCGGTTCCTGTTCCTTCAAACTCGTTATATGGTTCTACCGTATCTTTTAATCCGCCTGTTTCCCTTACGATAGGAAGAGTTCCATATCGAAGGCTCATAAGCTGGCTTAAACCGCATGGTTCAAAAAGAGAAGGCATCAAAAACGCATCTGACGCAGCATAAACCCTGTGAGACATCGCCTCATCATAGTAAATCTGTGCAGAAACTTTTCCGTGATATTTCCAGTCAAAATGACGGAACATATTTTCATATCTCTCCTCACCTGTTCCAAGAGCGACAATCTGAACAGCGTCCTGACACAGTTCGTCCATAATATAGGCAATCAAATCAAAGCCTTTCTGGTCTGTCAGTCGGGAAACAATTCCGATCATCATTGCTTTTGGATCTTCCTCAAGTCCCAGGTCTTTCTGAAGACGGATTTTATTTTTTATTTTTTCCTTGCGGAATGTGGTTGCATTATAATTATTTGTAATATACGGATCTGTCTCCGGATTAAAGGAATCGTAATCAATCCCGTTTACAATCCCGCGAAGATCATGAGAGCGGGCGCATAAAAGTCCGTCCAGACCCTCTCCGTAAAACGGCGTTTTAATCTCCTCTGCATATGTATTGCTTACCGTTGTCACTGCATCGGCAAATACAATGCCGCCTTTCAGATAATTGGCATTTTTGTAAGCTTCCAGTTTATCCGGTGCAAAATAATAGCTGGAAAGCCCTGTAATTTCTTTAATTGTTTTTACGTCCCACACACCCTGGAATTTCAGATTGTGGATCGTCATAACTGTCTTGATACCCCAGAAAAATTCGTTCTGCTGGAAGCTGTCGTGAAGATATACCGGCACAAGTCCTGTCTGCCAGTCGTGACAGTGGATCACGTCAGGACGGAATCCAATTACAGGAAGCACAGAGAGTACCGCCTTTGAGAAAAATGCAAATTTTTCCAGATCCCAGATTCCCCCGTCATACGGTTTCGGACCGCTGAAGTAATATTCATTATCAATAAAGTAAAAATGAATTCCTTCATGCTCCATGTGCATAATTCCCACGTAACAGTTTTTAAATCCCAGATCCATGTAGAAATGTGTAATGTATTCCATTTTATCTTTCCATTCCTGCTTCATACAGGCATATTTGGGAAGAATTACACGAATATCGAAGTACCGCTTATCAAAACACTTGGGTAATGAACCTGCTACATCTGCCAAACCTCCTGTTTTAATAAATGGTACCGCTTCTGATGTTGCAAATAGGATTTTTTTCATGCGTAAAGTCCCCTCCTTAGTAACTTTTGCTGTTTGTTACTGTTTATTATACATGAAAAACTGTCTAATGGAAAGAGCGATTTTTATATTCAAGTCTAATTTTATCAGCAATTAATGCAATAAATTCAGAATTTGTAGGTTTTCCCTTTCCCGTACTGACGGTGTACCCAAAAAGCTCGTCAATGGTGTCCATTTTTCCTCTGCTCCACGCGACTTCAATGGCATGACGGATTGCACGTTCCACACGGCTTGGTGTTGTCTGATGCTTTTTCGCTATCGTCGGATACAGGATTTTTGTAATGGAATTCAGCATCTCTATATCGTTTACAGAAAGAATAATCGCATCTCGTAAATACTGATACCCTTTAATATGAGCCGGAACTCCGATTTCATGAATAATATCCGTCACATCTGTTTCCAGATTTCCTCTTGATACTGCGCTCTGCTGCTTTTCTTCCGGTATGACTCTTCCAATATCGCGAACTCTTCTGTCTCCCATACGGCGGATATGCTTGATTCTGTTTAACAGCATTCTGTTGTCAAACGGCTTCAGCATATAATAATCCGCTCCAAGATTAAACGCATCTTCTGTTATCCTCTCCTGTCCCACTGCGGAAACCACGATAAAGGAAGGGCTCTTTTTCCCTTCTGTTTCATGAGAAAACCGCTCCATTACCGATAATCCGTCCACCTTCGGCATAATAATATCAAGAACTACCACATCCGGCTGTTTTTCTTTAATAATATTACAGATTTCTTCTCCGTTATGTGCTTTCCCTACTAATTCCAGTTCTTTATCGTTTTCAATCATTTTTCCAAGTACTTCTACCATTTTTTCATTATCATCTGCAATCGCTACATTCAACTTGTCCATCAGACTTTCTCCTCCTCACAAAACCTGCCGCTATGTATCTGTACAAAACACCGGGCCCCACAGGTGCACTTTTTGTACATCACAGGTATATATTATAGAGGAATGCCGATGGGGAAATCAAGCCGAAAGTGGCGATTTTTCCGGACTTTCGTTCGCTTCCTTTCGACCTTTCCAGCCTTCTTTCTATCAAAAAAGTCAGTTACGACATAAAAAGACAGCGTTTTCCAACATTTTCTCCTGATAGACCGCTTTTTTTATTTCCATCATGCAGGCTTTTATTTCCTGCAGTTCCGGAAGGGAAACTTTTTCTAATTTCTTCAGGCGCTTTTCATTTAAAATTATGTCAGATAAATATTTTTCATAAAGCTCCCTGCTGTAATTCCACAGAATCAATTTTTCCCCGTATCTTTCTTTCAGACTTTGTGCGATCAAAAGTCCCTCCGGATCAAAGTCCCCATTGTAATAAAAGCAATGACATTCTTTCAGCATATCGAGCAGAAGAAGAACAGAGAGCCGCGGCTGCCCATTCACGCAAACAGCAGAGCAGTCCGGATTTCTTTCTGTAAAAACAGAAAATACCGCCGGATTTTCCAGAAGATAAACATTTTTTCCGGCCGCCTCCATATTTTTTATCTTTCCCAGAGTTCTCAGCGTAAGACGCACTGGCTCTCCTGTGTGAAAGAATCCTTCTATTCCCTCGTGAACGGTACCATCATACTTCCAGCCACGCATACCAAAGACAAGTACATCATTTGACAAGTCATCTTTCAAAATGCCCGCCTTATACAAAATCTGATTTTTCTGTTCCACTTCGGACATTTCACAGCGCTTCTCCTGGGAAAAGCAGAATTCCAATATGTACAGAAGAATTTTTTCTGCAGTTGTCCCCACATCAAAATAATGAGGATTTCCTGTTATTTTTGCTGCAAAAACAGGAAGAAGCACCTTACTTTCTCCCATATCGTGAAAAAGTTTTTCCACGGCACATGATACATTTTTGATAAGTTCCTGTAACTTTGCAGGATTTTCCCGATACTGCTGAATAAGCAGATCGTATCCTTTTTTCTTTTCTGTTAATGCTTTTTCCAGCCACTTTCTGATATATGTATTCTCATACGCTTCCAGAAGATTTTGAAAGAATCGTCTCTGTTTTTCCGCTTCTTTCTCTCTCTCCTCTTTTTTTACAATAAGCTTTTCTCCAAAGTATATTTCCAAAAGATTTTCCAGAGCAATTCCAGAGAACCGGCTCTCTTTCAGAGATTTCTCCAATTTTTTCACAGATATGGAAACCGTCTTATTTTCCATATAATCTTTCTGTAAAAAACCGCTCAACTGCCTTTTTTCTTCCTGACTCAGATTAGTCAAAATCACTTTTCCACCCATATATCCCAGACTTTCGTACTTCGTTCTTACCTTCTGAAACACCTTCCTGTAAACGGGACGTTCCTTAAAGTATGCTGCACATTCTTCGGCTTTTCCCATTTTTATTCCTTTCCTGCCATCATAATCTTTGATTTCCCGTTCCAGATATACCGGATCACAGAAACAAATTTCGCGTTTTCCGGACGTATGAGCTGGTAAATGGCAAGTCCCGGGACCGTATCATAGTCACCCCATAAAATCTGAGAATTAATCATAAAATTAAAATCAAATTCTGCCATCAGCCGGAACATATCACGAATATTTGTCTCATCTACACCCGCAAACGCCTCGTCAAGTGAAATAAGTTTCGGCGCATCTTTTCTTGCTCCCGCGTATTTTGCCACAACTGCTGAAAAAAGAGGCACATACATTGCCATCGCCTTTTCTCCCCCACTGAAGGTAAAAAATACTCTGTCTGTAAGTTCTTTTTTCTTCTCGCCTGTCTTCTGACATTCTAACTGAAACTCAAACCATTTTCTGTAATCCAGAACCTCTCTCATAGTTGCATGGAACGACTGTACAGAACCTGTATCTCCTGAAATTTTTCTTGCTTCTTCTATTTTCGAACGAAAATGTCTGGAAAGACTTTCCACTTCCTCTTCCCTCATAATTTCCACATCTTTTTGAAGCAATTCTACAAGCGCTTTTGTATCTAACTGCTCTTCTTTTTCTGCTCTTTTATTTCTCCATCGAAGGCTTAATTTTAATCCGCTTGAAGTCTGCATCGACTCCATAAGTCCGTTCATCTTTTCTACCCAGCGCTTACTCGCCTGTATTTTTCCACGGATTTTTTTGCTGATCGTATTTGCCAGAATATCTTCAAACAATTCTCGGTCCCTGTCACTTAACAGTCTGGAAAGAGCCGCTTCATCTTCCCCCATTCTGTCAATCAGCTCTTTGAATTTCACAGGTATTCCACGATATTTTGCCGATATATCAATTCTTTTTATGCTTATATCGAAGATTGTTCCTTCCTGCTCCATTTCCTCAAACAACGACTTCATAGTTATCTGATAATCAAGAAGATAGCCTCTGTTACTATGATATGCTTCCTGAAGGCTTCCAAAGAAATCGCTTTGTTTTTTATTTCCAAATCTTCCGGCAAAAAATTTACATATCCTCGCCGCTTTTTCTTCTATATTTTCTTCAGATATAAAATCTTTCTCTACATATCCCAGTTTATACTCTGCCTCAAAAACGCGGCTGGCTCTCTCTTTTTTCAGTCTCAGTTCTTCCTGTTTTTTATTATTTTCTTCGATTTTTTCTTCTAATTGTTCAATTTCTTTTTCAAATGATTCCTGTCTTCTCACACATTCTTCCCGCTCCTGAGGAAGCTTCAAAAGACGTTCTATACAAAAATCAAGACGTTCTTTGATCTGTTCATAATCTGTCAGGGCAAGCTGCTCCCGGACAGATGTAAGAAGCCCTTCCAGTTCCCGCATTCTTCGCATAATTGTGTTCATTTCATATCGTATATCATTTAAATCGCCTTCTATTTCTTCCAGATACATTCTCTGGCTTTCTGCATACTGAACGTGATTTTTGTATTTCCCATGAGCTATCTGAAGTTCTGTCAAAAGTTCTTTATACCTTCTCAATGCTTCTGATGCCATCAAAAAAACATCAAGTCTTGGAGAAAGATAGCAGCCTGAACAGATTTCCTGAACATGTATCCGAATTTCATCGAGGCGTTTTCTCTCCTTTTCAGCAAGTTCTTTCTGCTCCCAAAGTTTTTTATTTTTCACTTCCAGGAAAAATTCTCTGTCAGCCAGTTCTTTTGCGGCTACTTTTAAGTCTTTATCTCCCGGAAATGCCTCCCACTCTTTTTTCAGCATTTCCATTTTTTCTTTTATTTTCCTGTATTCTGTCTCCAGATTTTTTTCTTCCTCTTTTAACAGCATACAGATTTGAGTCAGATTCTCTATTTTTTCTTTTCTGAACCTCTCCCTTGTATGCACACCGATAAAATGTGCCTGATATTCTTTTGTAACCGTTCCCTCTAAAACTCCAAGTTTATAATTTCCATCTGCATCAATCCAGGTACTTCCTCTTTCTTCTCCCTCATTTCCATATCCCAGAGCTGACAGGATATTCGCAACATTCTGGTAAAATAAAATATCGTTTTCTCCGTTGTCTACCTCCAGAATCTCATGGACATTTCGCTGCACATGAAGTACGTCACTGAAAATATAATGGTCACATACGCCTTTATCGAGAGCATGTACCTGTTCTCTGTATTCTTTTGGAATAATAAGAGCGTCCAAAACCCCCATAGCCAAAAGCGCTTCCTCCAGATGATCCATCTGTTTCTCTCCAAGCTCTGAAGAAAAATCTATCACCTTGTAAAACTGTAAAAACGGAATTCCTTTTTCTTTTAATAATTCTCTGTTTTTTCTCACAGCGTCAGATTGCTCCGGTTCCGGATCTTTTTGATTTTTCCATTCTTCTAATTCCTGCTCTTTTTCTTTCAAAAATTTCTGTTTTTCCTTTAACGCCTGTTCTAACAGAAAACTTTTTTCAGAAAAACTTCGTTCTGTCTCATAAAACTCCGTCTTTCCCAGATTTCGAATTTCCAGATAGTCGCTTCCCATCTCATAGGCTTCTATTTTTCTGGAAATCTTTTGCATCGTCTCCGGCATAAAATGAAGTTCCTGATTTTCTTTTTCCCAGATATATATTTTTTCTGTAAGTTCCGACTTTATTTCCATCAAAAGATTTTCATACTGAGAAACTTCCTTTTCCGCCCGATTCTGTTCCTCCCGGCAAATATCCAGTTCTTTTAAATAATCATCGTATTTCTCTCTGTGTGTGTTCTCTTTCTGGAGAACCTCTCTTCCACGCTCCACCTTTTTGATATACACATTCAGAAGCTGATTATGAGAAGAAAAATCATAATCTTCTTCCTTTGCATCTAAAATTTCGCTTCTCATAAATGAAAATTCATCAAAAGGAATCTCTCCTATTTCCGTTTCCATCTCTTCCAGATATTCTTCTATTTCCGACCATATAAAATCCGCTTTTTCTTCTTCCTTCTTTATTCTCTCTTCTGCATCAACCTCCTTTTCCCTTTTTTCCATCTCCTGTCTTTTTTTACTTTTTTCTTCCTCCTGCTTTTCCAGAAGTTCCTTTGTAAGACTGCCCTCCTTCTCTTTTAATTGAGCAGCATCACTTTTATCAAGAGATGATTTTTCCTCTTTTAAAATCTCTTCTTCTCTCTTTAATTCTTCATAACGAATCTTTTCTTCCTGAAGCTTTTTCCTGTTTTCAAAAAGAGCTTCATCAAACTGTCTCCCATCTTTTTCGCAATTTTTGAATTTTCTCAAGACATCAGAAAGCAGAAGCGCTTTATCGTAAAGGACAATCTGATTATACTGGTCGTAAACCTTTTCAATCTGCTTTGCCCCGCCAATACTCTCCTTTAATGTATCCAGATTCGTTTTTAAATTATCCATATTTTCAATAGCTTCTGACATGGGACGAAGGTCATCTTCGGAAAGTGTCTGAAGCGAACTGCTCAAGATTTCATTGATAACCGACGGTTTAAAATCTTTTGAAAGCTTTGGTGTGCGAAGCTGTATGAGAAGGTCAAGAAGTTCTTGATATTCTTCCTGCATCTCAAATCCAAAGAGAAGTCGATTTACACACTGGGCATATTCCCCCTGTGTATCCATAACTCTCCCACCTTCTCCGATTCTGTTTTTCAGCTCCCCCTTGGAACAGGTAATTTTATTTCCCATAGTTTTATACAGAAAAATATCTTTTCCTACTCTTCGTCCGTCTGTAATACAAAAATACCAGGATTCCAGTTTTTTATTTTTCCTTGCACGAAGTCCAATGCCCAGAGTCAAATATTCTTCACTTTCCAGTCGCTTCAATTCCATATAAAGATAACCGGTGCGTTCTTCCCTCTCATCTCCTTCTTCCAAAAGATAATTCTCCATTTTTCTTGCCCGTGAACCGAAGGGATCCAGTCGTTCCGGTCTCATATTTCCATCAAGAAGCAGCGGAATAAAGCTCTGCATAGTAACAGATTTTCCTGAACCATTTGCTCCGCGAAGAAGCATTCTTCCATCAATAAAATCAAATTCTTCCTCATCATAATACCAGAAATCTATTAATCCCACTTTATTTATCTGCCATTTACTGTTCATTTTTTCCTCCGTTTTTTACAAAGTCTTCCGGATATTTTCCTGAAATTTTTCCTGCTGTCGGCATAACTCTTATGTCCCCATGCTCTTCTTTTATAAGTTCCAGCTCTTTCATATAAGAAAATACTTCTTTATAAAACTCTGAAAAAGTCATCTCTCTGTATGTTTTATTAAACCCATGTCCGAACTCTTCTTTACACTCATCTATTATACCCTGAAACGTTTCTCCCGGAATACAGATTTGTTCATTTAAAGGCACCGAAATTTCCCCTTGTTTTACTCTTTCCTGTATCAGACTATGAATGAGAAGCACTGCATCTGAAAGTGTACTTTCTTCCGGAAAACACCTGCCAAGCCTGCATTCTTCTCCAAGTACAAGATATGCACTGTTCTTATGCACCTGCAGTTCACAATCAAAAAATTCCGAAAAGTCTCCCTGAATCATGTTTCTGAAATTTCTCACATAAGCAAAATCTTCTTCTGTCTCTTCACTTTTATATATCCCCATAGACATGAGAAGTCTTCTGTATACTCTCTGTCTCCGTACAATTCCTCTGTCTTCATTTACATCAATCCACTCTTCTTTTTCAAAATCTTCCGGTGAAACATAGCCCATAATATCCTGCGTAAAATTCTTCATAAAATACCGGGAAACTCCTGTATTTTCATAAAGTACCTCACTTGTATCATCTCTTGCAAAATCTTCTTCATTTCCATCATTTACGTTTAAAATCCCACAATTTACACAGTATTTTATTACTTTAATCATATGTCTTCTGTAACGATAAACAGTCCAGTCAATCTGCTCTTCTTTATATTGCGCCTGTACATACTCTGTCAATTCTGATAAAACAAACTGTTCTTCTGCTTCTTTATCCTCCAAAAACATGAGAATCATACAAAAAAACACATATTCTAAGGGATCTCGAAACTCAGAAATCCCCATCCAGTTTTCCGCTTCTGCCGGTATCTTTTCTACTTTGATCATATATGGATTTATAATTACCTGATACCCCAGTTTTTCCATTAAAAACTTCTTTTCTTCTCCTGTCGAAAGCGCCTCTTTTATCTGATAATAAAGCTCTTTATCTCTTGCTTTCAATATCCATCTTCGGCTTAATAATATTTCTAAAGTCCTCATTTTACTCTCCGTTTTCAAACACAATCGTATATGCCGGCATCTGCAAAACACCGTCTGTACATTCTAATGTACAATACTCCTGATTCTCTGGCTGTTCGATTCTGTACATTTGTCCGTCTTCTGTTTTCGCACAATGGTTTTTATTTTCCAGAGCTTTTGAAAGCCACAAAAGAAATATATCACGAACCTGTGGCTGAATAACCGGAAGTCTTGCAAATTCCAGCTTTCCATTTTGAATATAACTATTTAAAAGCTTTCTCTCTTCTTCCAGCCTTTCTATCATAGCAAGACGCATCTCTTCTTTTTCTCTGGAACGATCCACAATCCCATTCCTTTTTGATTTCTCTTTATATGTTCTTACCCTTGGCGACACTGTTACCACATACCCTTTTTCTTCGTAAACTCCACTGTGAATACTGTCTGTTTCCCTGTGCATTTCGCCTTTTAAATGAAGAGGTTTTTCTACTCCGAATACCATTGCTGCAAGCCTGTGAGCCTCCTGAATATTCTTGCATTTCCCAAACATCTGCGCCAGTTTTTTGTATTCTTCTCTCCTGTTTGCACCCTGATTGCTCATCTCACTGATACGCGTGGCATATCTTGTAATTTTTCTTATAATTTCATTCGTAGTATCAAAAACCTTACCTGCTTCTGATTCTATTCCTGTTTTTCCTGCAAACCATTCAGAAATGCTCTTCCATCGTCCCTGCATTTTGTCATAAATCATTTTTTCATCTAGTTCCACATCTATCCGCGGAATTGACATCTCATATGCTGTTACCCGTTTCAGAATATTTTCTATTGTTTCCAGTTTTACTGTACGAATTTTCTGCTCGATTGATGTTGCGTTTATCTGAAGGCTTTTTACAAAAGATCGAAGATATTCAATTAACCTGTCTTTAAACAAAAGAAATTCCTTTGTTTTCATTAATTCTTCCGCTTTCACACTGTTTAATTCTCTCATATAATCCTGATAGTTCTGATTCAGACGAATAAAATCATTATTTAAATCATTCCACCAACCATATAGTACTTCCTCTTTTTCACTCCCAATCTCTTCCAGTTTTCCTATATAAATCCGAATCCTTTCCAGAAGTGTCGGTTCCAGAGAGGAACCTTCTATAAAAAGGTTTTCAATGTGAATGACCATTCTCTCAATCTCTACCGCTGTTTCTGAAAGCTGATAACGAAATTTCTTATTCTTAAATTCTTCAATCGTAGTTACTTTTCTTGTATCCTGAATTGTTACAAGATTTCCCCACCCAACCAGAGCAGCCAAATCCTGCTGACACTGCTCTATTGTATATTCTGCAAAATAAGAGTCTTCCCTCAATTCCTCGAATAACTCTTCCTGATATAGCCAATATTTTAGTTTTTCATACTTCAAATAAAAAAGCCGGATAATGGGACGGTATCTATCTGTATTTTCTACATTTAAATACTTCGCCTCCAGTACTGGCTTTTTCGTTTTTTCTTGAATTTTCATTTAACAGTACCCCGTTTATTTTATATTTATTATGATTTTATCATATTATAAACGGAGTTTCCATCTGATTCGAGAAAATTATTTATCTTTATATTTTGCCCAGATTTTATGATAGAATATAGTTTTACAGAAATATCTGAAAAATAAATAAGTCACAGGAACTGACGGGTAGATGTTGGCGGCATCGAAAGATTTAAAAGTTTAATTCATACTTCCCTTACGGGAAGTGACTACATGTAATGCCCAGGCTTACAACCGATGCGAAAATTTCAATCCAACACTTCTCTTACGGGAAGTGACAAGTATCTTCGGATATTTTAAAATAACTGACACAATTTCAATCCACACTTCCCTCACGGGAAGTGACTATTTTATCAATAAAATTGCCGCCAACTTAAAAATTTCAATCCACACTTCCCTCACGGGAAGTGACAAGTCTATATGACTCAATTTTAAAACTTATTGATATTTCAATCCACACTTCCCTCACGGGAAGTGACCAATGATAAACGGGATTTTATCCGTGGCTGTCGATTTCAATCCACACTTCCCTCACGGGAAGTGACATCAAAATTGTATAACACAAATAAAGATGTGATTATTTCAATCCACACTTCCCTCACGGGAAGTGACGATTCCAGTTGTATTATTCTTACTTATTGTTCCAATTTCAATCCACACTTCCCTCACGGGAAGTGACTGACGTTATCAAATTGGTGGTGAATTGATATGCAATTTCAATCCACACTTCCCTCACGGGAAGTGACTGGTCCTGGATGTATTTTTGTACAATATCATGTATTTCAATCCACACTTCCCTCACGGGAAGTGACGGAAAATACAGCAAATTGTAGGGAGGGGCTTATATTTCAATCCACACTTCCCTCACGGGAAGTGACAGCATTTTTGCACAAATAAAGCTTCGCTTTTTTATGCAAAATACACAATATTTTTTTGTTTAACGCAAAACTTTCGTTTTATACTGCTCTACGTTTTTTCAATCTACTTCATTTTGTACATTTTTTCTGGTGCGAATTTCCCAGTATTTTTATGTGAACTTATAGTTCGCACCTTAAATACATCTACATAATTAAAATTTTGTCTGGTGCGATGCCCCGGTCCACCCCTATATGTTCAACTTTGGTCTGATATTTATTGCCCAAATAATAAAAGCGCAGACTATCTACTTCTTCATCAATTATATCGGACAATATTGCCTTTAATTTTACACATTGCGCACCGTCTAATAAACATTCAAATACTGAATTTTGTACTCTTCGCCCATAATTCACACACTGTTTTGCAACTTTTCTTAAACGAGTTTTACCTGCTGCTGTTTCCGTATTCACATCATAAGTAATCAAAACCAGCATATCCTCACCTCATTTCCATAAAAAGACAGGATAACCGTCCAAATCTCCCCTGAGGTATCTTGCCAGCAACATTGCCTGAACATATGGAACCATTCCCCATTCTATCTTTTCCTGTAAATATGGATGTGTAAGCGTTTCCTTCTTCTTATTCTGCCATTCTGTCAATATTTTTCTTCTGGCTTCATCATTCATTAGTACTGCACCATTTTCTTTTCGAATGAAACATTTTCCATTAACCATTTTTTTATTAATTAATGACAGAACAAATCGATCAGCCAAAACTGCCCTAAGCTCTTCTATCAAATCCAATGATAGAGATGCTCTTCCCGGACGTTCTGTATGAAGATAACCTACATATGGATCCAAACCTACACTCTCCAAAGCAGAGGTAATACTATTGGTAAGTAATGTATACACAAAAGAAAGAAGTGCATTGACGTTATCAAGAGGTGGCCTTCTGTTTCTTTCACCAAAAATAAAATCTTTCTTTTACTGCAAAATCAATTCATTAAACACTCCGAAATAAACAGCTGCTGCCTCTCCTTCATACCCTCTCAGCTGTTCTTTTGACTGACAGCTCTGTATATATTTCAAAGAATTTTTCAGTTTATCTGAAGCATTTTTTACTTTGTCTACATCAATTTGAAGGCTATGATCTCGTATTGATCTTTCTAATACCCATCTTGCATTATATACTTTTCCAATAATACAGTTTCTGGCAATATCAAGGCTTATTTCTTCGTTTTTGCTGCTTGCATATTGCTGCTCTCTCAGCAATACATTGCCTTTTGTTTTTCCTGTAACACGAGCCAGGAATTTTCCCTGCGGCGTCATATAACAAAGGGAAATGCTTCTCTCTGCACATGCTCCCATAAGAGCAGGACTTGTTCCTCTGTAACCGAATGAAACGATTCCCTCCAGATTGTGAAGAGGAAGTCTGCCCACTTCTGTTTTTTCTTCAAAAACAACAATATTTTCCCCATCCAGCGACAGATAACTATTTTCAGAAGTAACGTATAAAGTATTTAATAACTTTTTCATTCTATTTCCTCCTCAAGCCGCTGATTCAAATATGTCTTTACGGAAACCGCTTTTCCAAGCTTCGGAATACAAATATCTTTTAATGAGCAGGCATTACAGGATTTGCTGTATTTTACTTTTGGCGTATACCCTTTTTCGTAATACTGATGCATTTCCAGGAACATATCTTTTACCTCTGTCCGAAGCTCTTCTGTAATCTCAACAGATTCCCTTCTTCTTGTTTCCCCGTAAAAAATTGCCCCTTCTGAAATTTCTGTTGAAAACATTTCTTCCAAACACATCGCCTGTGCTGCGAGCTGTAACTTATCCTCTTCCGTAAGCTTTGGTTTTCCCTTTTTATACTCTACAGGATAAACAGAAAATGTTCCTCTATGTCCCCGAAGCTGAATTCCTTCCTCGCACGGACAAAATTCAACAACATCACACTCTCCGCTTACTCCCAGACTTCTTGAAAAAACTGGAAGTGCTCTTGCCGTAATCAGTCCTTTTCGTTTTTCTTTCAATACAGGATCGTGCACTCGTTTATGAAGCAATTCCCCTACTGCTGTATGAACATTTTCTGCCCATTGCTGTTCAATATGTATAAGTGCCCACTGTCTTCTGCAAAATTTAAAATGCTGAATCCCTGATAACATTAAATATTTATCTTCTTCATAATCCATCAAATCATCCTTTTTACTTCTACTGAATCCGGAATATTTTCTTTGTGGATTTCAACAGAATATTCCTGATATTTTCTTGGGTACTCAATGCCTTCGTTCTTTTTCACTTCCACAGCATCAAATAATTTATATGCCGGACAATCTCCCAGCTCACTGCTATGCTTAAACACAATTAATTCTCTGACTGCCATCTTTCCTCTTGCAGCCGAATGGTCATGTTCAAACATATTTATAATTGCTTCCCATAACAGCTCCAAATCTTCTTCCGAAAATCCTGTAACTTTACGTGCAAGATTGGCAGAAACATATCCTTCCGCTCTATATAATCCATACGGAACTATCGTTTTTCTTCCCATTTCTGTACTTTTATTTTCGGCATCTTTTTCTGTTGTAATCGCAACTCTCGTAATCGTTACTTCCTGACTGATCACCGGGTCTATACTTCTGGCAAAACCAATCTGTACAGGTCCTCTTACCTGTCCACAATTTAAAGAAGCTTTTACAAAAGTAGTCATGACTGCGCCAAACGTCCGAATATCATAAAAATTTTCACACATATAATCCCGCAGTTTTATATCTGTTTCCGGATCGCTTTTCTTCAATTTCTTTAAAGCCTCTGTAACCTTTTTATCGTCTGTCTCTTTTACTCCAAGATTTTCACATGCCTCACGGTCGCTTCTGTTCAAGGGAATATCCTCTCTGATGTAAATCTTAAATCCTTCTTCTCCCTCTTTTACTGTTTCAACATAATTTCTTATTTTTCTTTTTAAGCAGACATCTGTTACAAGCCCTAATCCACTTTCCGGATCAATTCGCGGCATATTTCCCGCATCTGGATCTCCATTTGGATTTCCGTTTTCCACATCAAATAATACTACAAATTCATATCTGTTTTTAATCGTTTCTTTCATCTGTCTTTTCCCCCTTTTTTTCATACTTTTTCTGCATCTGATGATAATACCCTATGGTAAATTTTCCCTGTTCTTCCAGAGATAAACGTTTTGGATATTCCTCTCCAAGTTTCCCAATAATCTCCATTAAAAGATTCTCATAATATCTTTTTGCACTTTCTTTTTCCCGCTCTATTTTCTTAATATGACTGTTTTTTAATTTAATTAAAATTGGAAAAACTGATGCCGGTGTTGCACAGGCTGCATTAAAATATCTGTCCCGTATTGTCGATTTTATTCCTGGATTTGCTTCTATTTGAATACATTCCAGTACAGAAAACAGTCGTCCCAGCACATATGCTGTCTCTTCACTTTCTTCATCTAATCCCATATAATTTTCTCCTTCCTTCCAATTACAGTTTTTTATTAAATATGCTTTTATAATTCCGGCTCTGCCCCAGCTTATCTTTCCCTGCTCTGCTTTAATGCGCATCAAAGTATCTGTAAAAAGACTTGCCGGATACCTTCCTCCTGATATGACTGCCTGCATTACCATAGAAGCCATATTTGAAACAGGCTTTTTATCTTTTGCTTTCTGGTTTACTGTCTCCCACATCATCTGCCATAGTCCAAGGTATTCTCTCGTTTCCCAGGCCGGACGAACCATCTCCATTCTCTTATAATGTTTCGAGATATTTTCCAGTATGTTTCCAAAAGAATCTCGATAAAAGAGGCGTATAGATAATCTGGCTGCATTAGGAGCTAACCCTAAAATATAAAATGTTTCATCAGCATTTAAATTTATATTCTCTACTACAATGGATTTGCCTTTCCTTAATTTTTCAAAAATATCTTTTAACTTATCTTCATTATCTTCCACTGGATTTAAAAATTCTAAAAAGGTTTTCTGGTATATTTCTTCTCCTTTTTCTGCCCAGAATACCATCATAGTATCACCTAAAAGAAATGTATATTCTTTTTGGGAGAGAAGGTAATTCAATGCTGTTGTATAGGCAAATTCTGCATATTTTCCAACAGGAGCATTATAACTTTGTTCCTTCCCATAAGATTCAAAAGCCGGCGCATTAAAGGAAACAAGCGCTGCTCCGCTTGACTGCGCTCCCGGAACTCCTTTTATCGTCTTATGAATTCTGGCAATAGGTGATTTTTGTCCTGTAACAAGGCAAATCCCTTCCGTCTCTTCTCCGCTTTTTTTCTGGCTTTCCTCCCAGGCATTCTTAATATCAGCATCTTCCTGCGCCCATTTCATTCCCATGCAAAATATAAGATTTCCTCCGTCCGTAAGGTCGTCCCATATCTCTTTTATTTCTTCATTTTCTGCCGCTTTTTCAGGTTCCCAGTTTTCAAAATAAAGTCGGATCGCCTGTGCCATTTCTCCTTTTACACCATCTAATAAAAGTAAATGTTTTTCTCTGGCAGCATGAAAACACTCTAGCGCACGGCGTTTTTTATTATCATCTTCCATTTCTCTGTCAATTCCCAGAAAATATTTTGCATTGTCGCAGAGAAAATTTACAGCTACACCGGAAGACCTGGAAACCATTTCCGGAACCCGCATAGAATCCGGAACTATAATAGTTTTCTTTCCTCTTGTCTCCTCTGTTTTCAAACAAAAAATGCCTCTTATTTTTCCCTCTTTTGATAAATTAACAGCATAGGAAACTTTAGCAGTACACCAGCCTTTCCGTGATACTTTTTCATCTCTGGCAAGAACTTCATAATATCTTGTCAATGCCTGCAATATCATCGTATCACCTCACAGTCTCTTAAATCCAAAATCCCATGTCTCATAACTGCCCGAAAAAACATAGGACGTATATTGGCCTTATCCGAATAATCCATGTCATACAACATAATTCCCAAATCTTTTTCCGGCACATCATCATAGCAGGTTGTAATTGTTTCCTCTTCACACAAAGCAAAATGTGCAGGGAATTCTCTGCAGCCAAAGTACGGCATATGATAGCAGGCTCCTTTTCTTAACCTCCTCATTATAATATCTTTGAACTTTCCGGGATTATCTGTTTCATTTGCTTTTTCCGTCATGTCAAAATGCGCCTCTATTACATACTCCACATCTGTCAGCAACACCGAAGCTCGCTGTACAATTTTCTCTTTGCTGCTGATATAAAGAGGCTTTTTCGCTCCATTATATACTTGCAAAACATTATTTAATGAAACCTTACTTTTCACCTCATTTCTTCTTACGCTTGTAAATCGTACCGGTTTTTTTACATATATTTTGTCGATCACCCATCGCATTCCAGGATGCCAGTAAATCGCCTCCAGAATCCCTCTTGCCGCTGAAGGTGTCATGACATCATACGAGTATCTTTCCACTTTCACTTCCGGTCTTGAAAAAAGAGCATAATCTCCCCATACCCGTACTTTTACTCCTACGCCCATCCCCAACTCTCCTTTCTTCTCATAATATCTCTCCTTTCCTGTAACATTCTGCTATATAATCTCTGGATTGGTAGTAAAAATCGGTATTGTAATCTGAGATATGTTCATCTATCCACGAATGATATACTTCCCATATTCCCTTTATAATTTCCTCATCTCCGTAACAATCCTCTATAAGGCGCTCGTACACTTCTCCAATATCCCAATAATCAGGAATCGTATATTCACACGCAGCTTCATTATCAAAGGTTCCTGCATTTATTTTACTTTCCTCTATGAATTCCTTTGCTACCTTTTCTATCGGTTCACAATGAAAGACGTCCGCATATTCATAAATTCTTTCAATCCGCTCTTTTCCCAGAAAATCTACTACTTCTCGTCTTGTCCTTTTTACCTTTCTTCCTATATATTCAATCAAACTGCATGTAAAAAACAAATCATTGTTATTTTTTCTTCCCATATACTGTCTCACTTCCTACAAACTGTAATGTATCAAGAGCAGAAATTGTGTGAAAACTAATCTGATGTGTAGGATACTTAAATTTAACCAGTTCCCAGAATGCTGCTCTTGAAATTTTCCCGTCTATAAAATTTTGAATATAATTATAGATTGTATCATCTGCCATAGGACCTTCTACAATATCATAATTATGTGATTTTCCATATCTGCAGGCGACCACAAAATCCAACCATTCTTCTGTCATCTTTTCAAATATAAGGCAGTTAAGATTATCATCTGGCGTATATTCATATTTATTTACATATCCTGCTTTTCCATATCGTATTGCCCACCGTTCTGCCTGTTTTTGATATTTGGTGCAATAAAACCCAAAATAAAAATCTTTATTAAACTCTGCTTTTCTTATCTCCGGAAATTTTACTACCTCTTTACTCCCATGATATAAAATCATACCGCTTCTCCTTCAAAAAATTTCAGCTTGTTATTACTTATAAATCCACTATACGCCTCTTCCCTCGATAAGTCAATCATAATTATTTTTTTCAAATTGAATTTCATTGAAGTTTTTGAATCATTCACAAAAATATATTATACTTACCACGTCGGGTAAATCCGCGGATTGAAATAATGATATTCTTTTTGAAATTTAAAGTCAAAAGCGGTGAGTGCAGTCTGCCTGCACTCACCGCTTTTGCTTTCTGTTACCAAAACAATGCCATTCCATTTTCTATATTTAAGTCCAGCCCGAATTCTTCTGTATATCTCTCCTTATCCTTCAACTCATAAAAATCATTTATATTTTCTGCCACCAATTCTATCATGCCTGCATCTTTCATTTTTTCTATTACATCATCATAAAGAGTAACAGAATACTGCCCCGCTTTTCTCATACTTGTTTTTGTAAAGCCCTGATATTTCAACTGCTGCAGTAAATCCTGCGCTTCCTCTTCTACTGGAATGAAGACTGTCTTCGTATCATTTTCAATCATTTTAAAATCTTCTGCCACTTTTAGAAAATTACATTTTATCCCCTTAAATTGCCCCATAATATTCTTTTTATCAAGCTCACTGCTTTTTAAATGATACAAAAATTCAAAATATTCTTCTATTGTTTCCAGAGCCGAAATGTCTTTTCCATCTGAAACCAGTGTTTTTGCTGCATCAATTTGTTTTCTCTGTCCCAAAATCCTTTCCTGTTCTTCAAATTGAAAGACATAAACATTACTGTCTTCCAGAGAACGTTTTCCTTCTCTGTTACATCTTCCAGCTGCCTGAATCACAGAATCAATACCTGCAAGCTGCCTGTATACCGAATGAAAATCAAGGTCAACCCCGGCTTCCACAAGACTGGTAGATAGAACAAGGCATCTTTCCCCGGCATTTAAACATCTCCTTACTTCCTCCAGCACACGCTTTCTATGTTTTGGGTACATAGATGTAGATAAATGAAATACTCCCTGTCCTTTTAACGCTTGATACAACACCTGCGCCTTCTTTTTTGTATTTACGATACAAAGAGCCTGATATTCTTCTGACAGCTTTTCAATTAAAGCTTCCTCTGATATTTTATCAAGATTTTGAAATGTAGTTCGTTTAAAAAATCTAAACTGCTCTTCCAGTCTCGGACAAAGTTCATATGCCGGTATTCCGCTTTGAAAAAAAGGCTGCAGCGCAGGCTGTGTTGCTGTACAAAGCACCACGCTTGCCTCAAAGCTGTTTACCAGCTCTTCTATCATGGCCACACATGGCTTTAAATAATCTGTAGGAAGCATTTGTACCTCGTCAAATATGACAACACTGTTCACAATATTATGAAGTTTTCTGCATTTTGAAGATTTGTTTCCAAACAAAGACTCAAAAAACTGCACATTTGTGGTAACTACAACTGGTTTATCCCAGTTTTCCGCCGCAAGCTTCATGGGATTCCATTCTTCTGAATCTCTATAGTCTACATTGCAATGATTTTCCAATACATTTTCATCTCCCAGAATACTCCGGAAAATTTGTGCGTTTTGCTCTATAATACTGGTATAAGGAATTACATAAATTACTCTGTCCATATTATTATGGACGGCATGACGGAGAGCGAACGCCAGTGAAGCTACTGTTTTTCCGCCTCCTGTGGGCACAGTCAAATGGAAAAGACCCTTTTCTCTTTTTCCCGCCTCCAGACAGTTTCTTAAAATTTCCGTTCTTCTTCCATTTACTGTATCTATCTCTTTATTCAACAGCCATTTTGCCACATATTTCTCAAGCTTCTGAAGAAGAATCTCTATGCTTTCACCTGCATCACGCTTTATTTGTCCGTTTTTCATAAAAGCTTCTGTATCAAGAAAATCCGCATCTACGAGACAGGAATATAACATTCTTATAAAAACACTCAATGCAAAATCGGGATTTTTTGTTTCTCCATATTCAATAGGTACTGTTGTCACCTTCGGAATTTCTATTTCATCTTTATATACAGAATAATCTTTTAATGATTTTTTCATTTTTCCCATTATAGTAGCTTCCGAACCACCGTCCTGAGAACTTCCGTAATTGGGCAAACCGGCATGATGACCTGCAATACAGTAACTCATAACAGGATAAATACCCCCTGTTTCCATGCACACCTTTGCACCGGCAGTTGAATGATCAATCCGCTCATTTCCGTTTTCTCTTATTTTGTGTTGAAATTCCACACTATACTTTCCTATATCATGAAGATACCCGCAGCAATATCCCCACTCTTCTTTTCCAAATTTTTTGGCAAATTCTGCACTGAGCTTCGCAGTTCCCTGTAAATGTTCCTTTACAGTTTGTTCCCTTCCGCCTTCAAGATGGGCAATATATTTCATATGCACACTCCCCTCACATAAGTCATATACACACTGCACAATTATTTTAGTTTTTTCATACTTTTTTGTTTAATTATACCCACTCTACAGCTTATGGACAAGAGATTTTTATTTATTCTTTCTACTGATACATCGCCCCGGAATTTATTGTATTCTGAAAATTAAAATTCTTTATCCTGTTTACATACGGCTCCATGTCTTTCCAGATCTCCGTATGACGACACTGTTCTATCATTTTTCTAATCCTTCCTCTCTCCTGCGCAGAGAAATATTTCTTCAGAACGCCTGAAAGAAGCAGCATCTGCACAAGAAATGCCGTATCTTCATCTGGAACTTCCCGGTTCATAGCTTCCCTGAATGCCCTTACAACTTCTTCTGTCTCTTTTTCGCATAAACTGATTACTCGTCTCTGTCGGAATATTCCTTTTTTCACCTGTACTTTTATCATCTGTCTCTGCACCAACGATTCCTGTAAATCATCAACCAGAAGCTTTATATTCTTCTGAGAAGGGCTGCAGCAGTAATAATCCAGCCATTTCGTTGTGGTTTTTGAATGACGTTTTATATTTGCATACATTTCTTCCAGACCTGTATAGTCTGACGGGAGAGGTTTATAAACTGCCAGTCTGCCATTTTTCTCCTTTTTGACGCAGCTGGACTGTAAAAGTCCGTAAATTCCCCCAAGAACAATCCCCGCGCTATTTTGAGGCAGGTAAATATCCGTATGTTTTCCTGCTGTATAATAAAAAAGAACCATATATGTTTCTGAAAGCGTTAATTTCCCCATATTCTGTCTCACCCCTATTCCTCAAATGCCAGATTTTCAGGATAATCCGGATATTCTTTCTGTATATCAAAATCTGTCACCGGAATGGTTCTGTCTACCTCCTGAAAAGATACGTCGTCCAGCCATACACGCCCTTTTCCAGTTAAAAGAATGCCGATATTAATAAGCTCCGTCTCTTCCGGTACGTCCAGAACGCAGGAATAAAGATTCCAGTTTGCCGTACCTTTAATGGGACGGTTCTGCATATTGTCCAGCTTCAGAGTTACGCTGAATTTTCCGTCCAGGCGCAGCCAGAGTCCTGCCCAGCCCTCTACTCCCAGCGTTTTCACAAAAGCAGAAAAGCGAACTCTTTTCCCAAGAAATTTTTCTGCTCGAAACTGCTGCATAATTGTCGCATATTCATCTGGCGCAAATTCTTCTTCCTCAGACTGAATAAACGCAGAGGCAGTTCCTGTGTGAAAAACAGTGCGGTCAATCCCTGTTTTATATTTGTCCGGTGCTGTTCCTGTAATGATCCAGTGTTTAATTTCTGTATTCCATTTCATGTTCATACCTCCATTTGTAAGATTTTTTAACGCTTTTCGATACTGCCCCGGCGGCAGACCATAAACCTTCTTGAATGCTCTTGTAAATACCTCCTGAGATTCAAAACATAAGTACACGGCAATATCAAGAATACGTATGTTGGTGTTACGAAGAAGAGACGAAGCCTCTGCAAGTCTTCTTTTTTGAATATACTCATATAAATTAAGCCCTGTTTCTCTTTTGAAAACTCTCTGAAAATGATATTTTGAAAATCCTGCAGAATCTGCTATCTCCTCCGTTCTGATTTCTTTATTCAGATTATTTTCAATATAATTCATTGCTTTTTTTATTTCTTTTGTATATTCCATTTTGACTCCCTCCTTACATACCCCAGTATATCAAATGGAACTATGTCGGATTTGACCATTTGTGCTTTCATTGCTCGCCCGGTTCAAAAAAACCCCAGCATTTTCCAGGACTGAACTCATCAGGAAAACCAGCTGTTCAGCACAGCTTTACTCTTTTCCACTACGTATCCGCTTCCTCCTCTTTCCTTTACATCTTCTGTCTGTAGTATGTGATTCCGCCGCATATGACCGCGCCTGCTGCTGCCAGTTCCATAAACAGCAGCACTCTTTTTAAGCGGTGTTTTCTGTTGTGCCTTCCTGTTTTCTTTTTATTATATTTATAAAGATTATTCATAAAAAATTTTCTCCTGTGCACATTTCGGATTTAGATGTCAAAAGATACCGACATCTGATTTATAGAATATTATATCAGCCGGATTTTGTTGTAAAGCTGATTTTTCCCTGTATTGGCATCTTCTCTTTTTTTATAAAAATGCAAATACTGCTGTAACTTTTCCGCAGATATGTTAAAATATAGTAGGTATTTTTCATACTGCAATGTGTAAAAACATGAAAATATTAGTATCAGGAGGTTGACTTACTTATGGAATACCGCAAATTTGAAAAACTGGGGGTTTCTCCTTCTCTTCTGGGATTTGGCTGTATGCGTTTTCCCTTAAATCCAGATGGCTCCATCTGTGAAGAAGAGGCGGAAAAAATGGTGGATACGGCAATCCAGGCAGGCGTCACTTATATTGACACCGCGTATCCTTATCACAATGGAGACAGTGAACCGTTTCTCGGACGCATTCTGAAAAAATATAGCAGACAGGATTATTTTCTTGCTACAAAGCTGCCCATCTGGAATGTAAAAACACAGGACGACGCAAAAAGGCTTTTTGACGAGCAGTTAAAACGTCTTGATACCGAATATGTGGATTTTTATCTTCTCCACTGCCTTGATAAGGAAAAATGGCAGGCTGTGCTTGACCTTGATCTTATCCCTTACTTTGAAGAACTGAAACGTCAGGGAAAAATCCGCTTTTTCGGCTTTTCCTTCCATGACGATTATGAAGTCTTCGAAAAAATCGCCACTTACCGCAAATGGGATTTCTGCCAGATCCAGTACAATTATGTGGACACAGATATTCAGGCGGGTGATAAAGGCTATGCGCTGACAGAAAAGCTTGGCATTCCCCTTGTTATCATGGAGCCTGTAAAAGGCGGTTCTCTTTCTTTCCTTCCGGACGATCTTGCAGCCTCACTGAAGGCAGAACACCCTGACAGCAGCATTTCTTCCTGGGCGCTTCGCTGGGTGGCAGACAAGCCAAACGTAAAAGTTGTTTTAAGCGGAATGTCCACTATGGAACAAGTGGAAGATAATTTACATACCTTCAGCGATTTTGAACCGCTGACAGAAAAAGAAGCGGCTCTTATCGCCAAAACAGCAGAAAGCATAAAAAAACGGACCAAAAACGGCTGTACCGGCTGCGCCTACTGTATGCCCTGCCCTTTCGGAATCGATATACCAAAAAACTTCCGCATCTGGAATGACCTTGCAAAGTATGGAAATAAAGAAAAAGCAAAACAGGCATTTTTCAGGGATTTAAGCGCTGCTGCAAGAGCAGATCAGTGCAAAAAATGCGGAAAATGCGAAACCGTATGTCCTCAGGGAATTTCCATACGGAAAAATCTTGTAGAGGCAGCAGAGGATTTAAATAAACTAAAATAGCATTCAAAATACTTTTTATCGGAGGCTTAATCACATGAGTGCAAATTCTTCAACACTTATGACAAAGGGTCCTATCTGGAAAAAAATCATAGCCTTTGCCATTCCCCTTTTTCTGGGAAATCTTTTTCAGCAGTTTTATAACACGGCTGACTCCTTGATTGTAGGAAATTTTCTGGGCAGCAGCGCCCTTGCCGCTGTCAGCTCCTCAGGAAGCCTTATCTTCCTTATGGTAGGCTTCTTTAACGGTCTTGCTGCCGGCGCCGGAGTTGTTGTTGCCCGGTATTTTGGCGCAAAAAAATATGACATGGTACAAAAAGCGATCCATACCATTGTCACACTTGGTTTTCTCTTCGGTATTTTACTTACCTTTATCGGGGTTGTGGCAGCGCCGCAGATCCTGGTACTGATCGGAACTCCTGCCGAAGTACTGCCAAATTCCCTTGTATACTTCCGCATATATTTCTGCGGTTCTCTTGCATTTGTTATGTACAATTTCATGGTAGGAATCCTTCAGGCAGTCGGTGACAGCAGACACCCTCTTATGTACCTGATCATTTCCTCCCTGACAAACATTGTACTGGACCTTGTACTTGTGGCAGGCTTTGGTTTCGGCGTTGGCGCCGCCGCTGTTGCAACTATTGTTTCCCAGTTTTTAAGCGCAGTTTTATGTCTGCGCCACCTTTTGAAAGCTCCTGCGGAATACAGAATCTCTTTCTCCAGGCTGAAGATTGACGTTTCTCTTCTGAAGCAGATCCTTTCAAACGGTCTTCCTTCCGGACTTCAGAACTCTATCATTGCCCTTGCAAATGTAGTAGTTCAGTCCAATATCAACAAATTCGGACCTATGGCTGTAGCAGGCTGCGGTTCTTACAGTAAGGTTGAGGGCTTCGCCTTTTTGCCCATCACCTGCTTTGCCCTGGCTCTTACAACTTTCATCAGCCAGAATCTCGGTGCAGGAGAATATAAAAGGGTAAAAAAAGGCGCTGCATTCGGAGTCATCTGCTCTGTTACTGCAGCGGAGCTTGTAGGCGTGATCATTTATATTTTCTCACCCTACTTTATCGCTGCCTTTAACAATACGCCGGAAGTATTATCCTACGGCGTTGCACAGGCTCATACAGCGTCCCTTTTCTATTTCCTTCTTGCATTTTCACACTGTATGGCAGGAATTTTCAGAGGTGCGGGAAAATCCACAGTCCCCATGTTTGTTATGCTTGCATGCTGGTGCATTATACGTGTCACCTACATAACTATAACTGTGCGTTTTATTCCTGACATACGTGTTATTTTCTGGGCTTATCCACTTACCTGGTTCTTAAGCTCCGTTACGTTCATTATTTATTTCTTCCGTTCCAACTGGTTGAAAAACCTGGAAGCGGCAAAAAATAATTAAATAAGAAACATTCCCAGGTGGTAAATCACGAAGGCTGCGATCCATGCGATAACGCATTGGCCGATCACCATAGCCGTTGCCCATTTACCACCAAGCTCACGTTTTACAGAGGCGATCGCCGCAACACAGGGCGTATAAAGAAGGCAGAACACAAGAAGCGCTCCTGCGCCCACAGTTGTAAGGCTGCTCTGTAAAACGGCTGTGCTTCCAAATAATACAGTGAGAGAAGATACTACGCTCTCTTTTGCAAGGAAGCCGGAAATCAGCGCTGTCACAATTCTCCAGTCACCAAATCCCACCGGCGTAAATACAGGAGCAAGCACGCCTGCAACAAGCGCCAGAATACTGTTCTCTGAATCAGATACCATATTGAATCCCGTATCAAAGTTCTGTAAAAACCAGATTACGATCGTTGCAATAAAAATCACCGTAAATGCTCTCTGTAAGAAATCCTTTGCCTTATCCCAGAGAAGATGCAGAACATTTTTTGCGCCCGGCATACGGTAATTGGGAAGCTCCATAACAAACGGAACTGCCTCTCCCTTAAATGCTGTTTTCTTAAAAATAAGCGCCATTAAAATTCCCATGATAATGCCGAACACATAAAGTCCGATCATCACAAGCGCTCCTTTTCCCGGGAAAAAAGCCGCTGTAAAAAAGGCATAAATCGGAAGCTTTGCCGTACAGCTCATAAACGGCGTCAGTAAAATCGTCATCTTCCTGTCTCTTTCTGATGGAAGCGTACGACTTGCCATAACCCCCGGAACCGTACAGCCAAAACCGATCAGCATAGGCACAATACTTCGTCCGGAAAGACCGAGTTTACGGAGAAGTTTATCCATGATAAACGCAACTCTCGCCATATATCCGCTGTCCTCCAAAATCGATAAAAAGAAAAACAACGTTACGATGATCGGAAGAAAACTTAACACACCGCCTACTCCGTTGAAAATACCATCGATCACAAGAGAATGTACCACACTGTTCACATTTGCCGCTGTCATGGCGCTGTCTACAATTCCGGTAAGAGCTGTAATCCCGGATTCCAGAGCTCCCTGTAAAAACGCGCCTATCACGTTAAAGGTCAGCCAGAACACGAGTCCCATGATTCCAATAAAAGCCGGAATACCTGTATATTTCCCTGTAAGAAAATGATCGATTTTCTGACTTCTCAGGCGTTCTTTACTCTCTTTCGGTTTAATTACCGTCTCATTACAGACATCTTCAATATATTCAAAACGCATCTGCGCTACCGCGGCTGCTCTGTCAAGACCAGTTTCTTCCTCTGTCTGCTTTGCAATATCCTCCAGGAGATTTTTTTCATTATCTGTGAGCCCTAACTGCTCCAGAATCTTTTCGTCCCCTTCCATGACCTTGCTTGCGGCAAATCTTACCGGTATCTCCGTTTTTTGCGCATGATCCTCAATCAGGTGCATCACTGCATGGATTCCTCTGTGAATCCCCTCTTCTTTTCTGCAAAAATCATTTTCCAGAGGAGCTTCCTGATATTTTGCCACATGGACTGCATGTCGGATCAGCTCCTCAATACCTTCTCCTTTTGCCGCTGAAATGGGAATGACCGGAACGCCGAGAGCAGCTTCCATTTCATTTACTTTTACAGAACCGTTATTTTCTCTCAGCTCGTCCATCATGTTTAAAGCGACAACCATCGGAAAGCCCAGCTCAAGGAGCTGCATGGTAAGATAAAGATTTCTTTCAATATTCGTTGCATCTACTATATTGATAATTCCTTTTGGCTTTTCCCTTATTACAAATTCCCTTGTCACAATCTCCTCGCTGCTGTAGGGGGACATAGAATAAATTCCCGGAAGGTCTGTGATCAATGTGTTTTCATATCCTCTGATCACACCGTCTTTCCTGTCAACCGTCACTCCCGGGAAATTTCCTACATGCTGTTTGGAACCGGTAAGCTGATTAAACAGAGTCGTCTTTCCGCAGTTCTGATTTCCCACAAGAGCAAAGGTAAGTATTTCACTGTCAGGAAGGGGATTTTCTTCCTTTCTGTCATGAAACTTTCCTCCCTCTCCATATCCGGGGTGAAATCCTTCCGGGCTTTCTGTCTTCTTATTCACAGTTTTTGGCTGATGCGGCTTGCTGATTTCTATATTTTCTGCGTCTGCAAGACGAATCGTCAACTCATAACCGTGGATTCGAAGCTCAATGGGGTCTCCCATAGGCGCATATTTTACAACTGTCACTTCTGTCCCCTGTATGAGACCCATATCCAGAAAATGCTGACGCAAAGCACCTTCTCCGCCTACAGCTTTTATCGTCGCTGTGCTTCCAATCTGCAATTCACTAAGCTTCATTTCTGTATTCCTTTCCATATGTTATATTAGTATAACTTTTTCTTCTTCTGTTATATCTCGATTCCTTCTCTCTGTCAACATTTTTTTACAAAAAAACTGCTGCAAACAGATTTTTCCTGTTTTTGCAGCAGTTTTTCTTATTCGTAATCAGCAACAACCATTTGATGACACTCCATTTGGGGAATTCTATAAAATATTTTTCCTTCTTTTTCCATAAATGGAATCTCTTCCATCTGAGGCGCGAGATAAAGTCTCTTAACCTTTTCTTTAATACGAAGATTTCCTTTTATATTATATAAAGGTACAATATCCTCAATTGCCTCCACCTGTTTTTCCTGCCCACTCATCAAAAACCTTCCTCTTACTGTAGTATGAGCAAAAAGAAAATGCGCTACATACCGCCTCTCTTTTTCTTGTTTTGTCAAAGTGAAAATACCTCTGTCCGGAAGGCTCACTTCCCCTGTCTTATCTTCTCCCAAAAGCATATCTACACATTTTGTAATCAATTTTTTTGCCTGCAAAGAACCAATCTTTCCATATTCTGAAAAAATATTCCAGCCTATATAAATCACATTTTCTGTTGACGTTACTGCTGGAAATGTACTTTCCTTCTTATTCGGAGAATGTTGGTGTGAAGAAAAATGAAGAACATTTCTATTAAAATACGGATTCTGTGCCTCTCCTAAAATCTCCCCTGTATCCGGACAAATTCTGTATCCCTGCTCGTAAATCACTTCTGCTTCCCCTTCTTCTCCTATATAATAGGAAGGTACAAAAGGATTTTCTCCCTGAAAAACAGCTCCTGTGGAAACAGCAAATATATCCTCATTTTCTTTCAGTCCGCTTGTACCACTTAAAAGCACCTTTCCTCCTGCCTGCAAATACGCTTTTATTCGTTTTTCCAGTCCAGGATTAAATCGAATGGTATCAGGAAGAATCAAAACTTTATACTTTTCAAACTCTTCCTCGGCATCAATCAAAGAATACAAATAATGTCCCTGTTGAAGTACCCTGCTTGCTCCTTCATCTCCATAAAACACAGTATCTCTTGTAGAGTTTCCGTAAAGCATAGCCTCCTGGCTTAACACCCCCACATCACTTATCGGTATGCTTTCATAACACCAGGATTCTTTTTTCTCCACTTCTTTGTAAGCAGCCCCTATTAACTCGTACGTTTTACAATTCATTCTGCCATCTGGGTGAAGTTGATCTCCAATGGAACATTTTGCCCCAAAGGCAAGTGAAAGTCCTGCTTCATATCGAAGTGCATTTGGGTGCTTGTATCCCCCGAACTCTCCCCACGTCGTATGGAATTTTCCCGTCATTCCAAGATATTCCATACCAAGATTTTTCACATAGGAAGCTGACATCGGAAAATGATCATAACCCCAACCACCTGTCGGAAGACTTTCAAGTTCCAGATGTGAGTTTCTTTTTGCAAGATCTCTTCTTCCCCTTGTAATATGTCCTCCATTATGAAATATCGTGCAGGTAGAATTATATTTTTTAATTATTTTTTCTACTTGTTCTGTATAATTCTGAAATACCAACTCCGCCTGCTCCATCACAGCAGCCTTATCTCTGAAGTCTTTTCCCCTTTTTATAATATCCTGTCTGCATCTTCCACATACGCAGGGAGTTACTGCTGAAATGTCAAGAAAAATCCCGTCTGGCTGATAACGCTTCATGACTTCTTCCAGCTCTGCCAGCAGTTTATCAAGATAAGGAGTATTATAACACATTCTATGGTATCCGGGTTCCATAAAAGAATCTGTATCAGAACATTTTTCATCTGGTTTTCTTATAATCCAATCTCCATGCTTCACCGCCATTCTTTCATCAAATCCCGCTGAAAGATATATTGGAGATTTTACTCCGATTTCCTTACACGCTTTCAATTGTTCTCCCAGAAGATCAAAGGAAAGATGCGGGTGTATCTTGTTTACTTCTGTAGGATAATAAGACCACCCATGATGACATTTGGCAAATATTGTAACCGAATTTACATGCCCTGTTTTCAAAGCAGCCTGAAACTGCTTTTTATCGAACTTTGTTCCTATATCTGTAATATGTTCTGATGTATGAAAATCCAGATGCACCTGTCGATATGGTATCATTTTTCCCACCTATCCTTTCACAGCTCCGGCTGTTGCACCGGCAATTACATATTTCTGGCAGATCAGATATAAAATCGTAATAGGAAGAGCTGTCAAAATCAAATCTGCAAAAACGTAATTCCAGTTGCTGGAATACTGTCCAAAGAAATTATATACTGTCAGTGGCATCGTCCATTTTGATGCAGAGTTAAAAAAGTATAACGGAACCATAAATTCATTCCATGCTCCCATCGCTGTTGTGACTACAACTGTCGCCATTATCGGCTTCAGAAGCGGAAAAATAACAGAAAAGAACATTTTTAACGGGGACGCTCCATCTATATATGCAGCCTCGTCCAGTTCTCTCGGCACATTTTTTATAAATCCGGACAAAGTAAATATTGTCCACGGCATTTGTAATGCAGCCTCCACACAGATTACACCCACAAAAGTACCGGTAAGATTCATCATCTGCAAAAGCCCATATGTAGTTACAATCTGAATTGGAGAAATCATTCCAAGTAAAAAAAGATAGTAAACAAAACCTGTAAACCTGCTTTTTTTTCTGGAAACAACAAAGGCGTTTAAGCTTCCTGCGATCACAACAATAAGAGTAACTGCAACCGTAATAATCATGCTGTTAATAAATGCCTGCCCCATATTTCCTTTTTCTATGACAACTTTGTAATTTTCCAGATGCCACACTGACGGAAGGGTAAGTTTAAATTCCTGCGCTCCCGGCGCATCTTTAAAAGAACCCAGCACTACGATTAAAAGAGGTATCAAAATAATAAGAGATGTAAAAAAAGCCAGGATTGTAAGCACTATGCTGTTTATGTTTTTCTTTTTAGCCATTACATTTCCACCTCTCTTTTTGTCAGTACTTTGTTTATCACAACCGCTATTACTGCAATCAGCAGAAACAGAATCAGACTCATCGCAGAAGATCTTCCCAGTGAACCTTTGCTGAATTCCTTATAAATAAAAGTATTTAATACCTGCGTAGCATTTCCCGGTCCGCCGTTTGTCATAACATACACCTGTTCAAATACCTTAAAGCCACCGATGGTATTCATAGTAATTACGACAGTAAACGCCGGTGCAAGAAGAGGCAGTGTTATATTTCGGAAACGCTGCCATACATTTGCCCCGTCTATTGTAGCCGCCTCATAGTAATCCTTTGGTATTCCCTGAAGTCCTGCAAGATAGATTGCCATTGCAAAGCCGCTCCATTTCCATATTTGTACAAAAATAATGCACCACATAGCCGTCGTTCCATTTCCCAACCAATCCGTCACAGCTCCAGAAAGTCCCAGAGCTGTGAGAATCTGATTAAGAATTCCTCCGTCCAGCTTAAATACCGCCTTAAACATAATTCCTACAACTATTAAGCTCAATACTGCCGGAAGATAAAAAACCGTCCGAAAAAAAGATTTTCCTTTTACTGCTGCATTTAAAAGGAGTGCCAGCAAAAGACCGATGATTACAATTCCAACTGTCGTTGCCACTGCAAAAAGCACCGTATTTTTTAAAGCCAGCATAAAATAGTCATCATGCAGAAGTCTTTCAAAATTCTTTAATCCTGTAAATTTGGGACTGTCGATTCTTTTTATATTCCAGTTTGTAAAACTCATAATGAAACTGGCTGCTATAGGAATGCAGTAAAAAATGGAAAACAGAATAATTGCCGGGTATGTAAAATAATTAGGGTAAAATTTCTTCTTATTCATGTTCACGCCTCCATACTACTGCTGCTCACAAAACCTTATTCAAATGCTTCAAATCCCTGCTGTGCCATATAATCCTCATAAACCCACTGAAAATCTTCCCATACAGATTCTGCCTCTTTTTCTCCTGCTGCTGCCTCTACATAGAAGTTCCACAGATCATTAAAGCAGCCGTTTGCATCTGCAAGCTCTCCGTTTAATTCATACACGTAATTTCCACTGTTGATATACTCTTCTACAATACTCTGTACACATGGAGTTGCCTCTCCTCCGTCTACATCATTAAATGCAGAATATCCCGGATTTGCTTCATAATACATATTCTGGTATTTCGGCATGGACCACACTTCCAGAAAAGCCTTTGCCTCTTCTACCTGTTTTCCTGCACTTGGAACAAACAGTCCCTGTACATAATTTCCAGTTGGAAGAACCGGCTTATCTCCAAAAGGAATAACAAAAGATCCAAGTTCTACTTCCGGATAATTCTTTGTAAAATCTGTCGCCCACTGATCGATAGTAAGATACATAGCTGCTTTTCCATCTGCCATAATCTGGGCAGCATCGTCATATCCTACAGACAAATTATCCTCATTCACATATCCTTCTGTATACAGATCAATATATCTCTGAAGAACTTCTGTTGCCTCTGGAATTTCTGTCCACGTAATTTCATTATTTAACAGCTTTTCATACGTTTCTTCTGCTTTATCTCCAAGAAGGATCGGAATACCGCCTGTCATAAAAATCTGTGTTTCCCAGTTATCTTTATTTGTCTGTAAAAACGGAGCCGCATCTGATTTTTCTTTTATCGTTTTTAAAATTTCAAGAAATTCATCGTATGTCTGCGGTTTCGGATCTTCTATTCCACAGGATTTTAAAAGTTCTTTGTTATAATATACAACCTGATAACCGGAAGAAGATTCTTTTGGAAGGGCATAAATTTTCCCGTCTTTTCTGTCTTTCAGCATTTCCGGATTCACAAGACGCTCTACCCACGATTCGCCACTTAAATCCTCGCAATATTCATATACATTTAAAGTTGCATTCTGAGACGGAGTATTCTGTTCAAAAACGTCCGGCACTTCTCCTGTAGAAAGCTTTAAATTCGTCATAGAAGTATACTGGTCGTCCGGCACTACCTGAAAGTCTACTTTACAGCCGTAATCTTGTTCGATCGCATCAGCCATTGTCTGATAAGCATCAAAAAATTTTGCCTGGCTTGTCATAAAAGAAATTGTTTTTCCCTCCAGAATTGAATAATCCTTCTCTTCTTCCGCATACACCGCTGCTGGAAAACCTGCAAGCATAGACATCGCTGCCGTTACGCTGATTATTGTTTTTACGCTCTTTTTCATGATATTTTCCTCCTGATTTATTTTGATATATTTATTTTATCTGTTTCTTTGTACAGAATAAATGGAAAATATATGGTAAAAACATGGAATATTTTTGAATCGTATTGTTTTTTCTCATTTCTTCTGCTATTATGCAGAAAACAGATAAAACGGAGGCAATACAAAATGAAACTTTCATTCCATAAAAGACTGTTTTTTTCTCTTTCCATACTGATGGCTGCACTGATGATTTTTTGTATCGGAGCTTTTTCACTTTTTACCTACCGGAACCTTTATAAAGAATCTATGAATAATCTGAATCATCTTTGCGACAGAACGGGATACGAATTTCAGACACTGTTAGATAATATGGACGAACTGGCTTTATATGCTTCTACAAATCCGGAAATCAGGAATGCCTTTACACAAGCCAAGGAGGAAGATTACTCCAATTCTCAGCTTTCCCAACAGACAGCACAGATTTTAGCCTCTATTTCCATACCGAACACTTCCTCACATTTCCGTATTTCTCTGTACAATAAAAACGGAAATTTCACCTCCATCGGTATTCCATATAACAAACAGAGTACAATGGAAAAATTAAATTCTTCCGATTATAAAAGCTGGTATGAAAATCTTCCTGTCCAAAAAAACAGAGCCTCCTTTTCCGGTTTTCATAAAGATTACTGGAACCCGAAAGGCAATACGTATCTCTCTCTTTACAGAGAAATATTCGATGCGAAATCCGCATTTCACGCAGTAGGTATTATTGAAATACAATGTCCGTCTGATTTCGTAAAAAAGCTGCTCAACTTCGACAATACCGATTATTCCTGCTATCTTTTTCAGGAAAACGGCAATCTTATTTTTTCTACAGAAAAAACAGACTTTGAAACGGCAAGCTCTGTTTTTCAATCCTGTACGGCATCTTCTACAGGGCATACAAAGTCTGATGAGCATATTTTTTACAGCAGTACAAAAACGAAAAACAATTTTTACGTTGTACTGACGCAGTCTGAAAAACATATATGGAAAATTATTCTTCCACAAATAGCAGCTGTTTTTCTTATGGGTATTGGTTCTTTTTTCATTACCATAAGCGCTATCTTTATTGTAACAAAACGCGCTACGCGCCCTCTTTCAGAACTGACAGATTCTGTAAAACAAATATCTTTATCCACGCCGTCACTGCAGCTTGACGCCTCTGATTATCCAGATGAAATTTCCAGTCTGAATCAGGCGTTTGACAAAATGCTCCTTCGTCTCAGACAGTCTATGGACGAAAATATACGAAGGCAGTCCTATGAAATGAAAGCAAACATGATCGCTCTTCAGGCACAAATGGACCCTCATTTTCTCTATAATACACTTACAGTAATCAAGTCTTTAAGCAGAGAAAAAAACACAGCTCAGATTACACGTACCTGTGATTATCTTGTGAAAATGCTGCGATACATTTCTTCCTATGATGACCATACTGTTTCTCTTAATCAGGAACTCGCCCATACAGAAAATTATCTGGAGCTTATGAAAATCCGTTTTGAAGACCAGTTTACTTATACTTTTTCCATCGATTCTGATGTGGATACAGAAAATCTGCGAATTCCAAAGCTTACATTACAGCCTCTTGTAGAAAATTGTTTTCAACATGGATTTAAAACAGTTGCGCCTCCCTGGAATGTATATGTACATTTCTGGCAGGAAGAAAATCACTGGTTTGTAAATGTGACAGATAATGGAACCGGAATCACTCCTGACAAAAAAGAAGAACTTATGAATAAAATAGAAGAATTTTTATCCCATCCTTCCGATTCTATTTCTTCTATGAAAATCGGCGGTATGGGACTTGTAAACACAGTCGCACGACTAAAGCTCAGATATAAATCTCAGATTTTATTTGACATTACAGCTCTGCCGAATGGAGGCACATCTGTTACACTTGGAGGTATAAAAGAAAATGAATATATTTGTAATTGAAGATGAACCACCTATTTTAAGAGATATACTTGCAACGATCGAATCCTTCCATGAAGATTACCAGATTATAGGAAAAGCATATAACGAACAGGAGGCACTTGATTTTATCAAAGAAAACGGAAGCCGCATAGACGTACTGATAAGCGATATTCAGATTCCCGTTGTCGATGGGCTGGAGGTAATTGCCGCCGCTCATAGACAGTTTCCTCATATTTTAAGCATTATTCTTACAGGCTACAGCAATTTTGATTACGCCAGAAAAGCAATTAAAAATCAGGTATTTGATTATCTTTTAAAGCCAATTGACGAGGAGGAACTCCATTCGCAGCTGCAGAAAGCTTATGCTAAAAAATGTCTCGATTATATAAAAACGCCAGCCCGTAATACAGAGCCTGTTTCTGTCCTCTCAGAGACTCAATATCAGATTGCCATGTTAAGTCTGGGTTCTTTTCCTGTATACTCTTCGCTTTACAATGAGCTGTTTCCCGAGTTGTGGAAACAACTTTGTATAGAAGAATATTTTGAAAAAAACAGTCTCTTGGCAGATAATTACTGGATCATTGACGGAACTTCTCTGGGAGAAAAAATTATATTATTTCATATTCCGGACGAAAGAATTTCTGATTCCAGACAATATCTTACAGAAGTTCTTCAGCCTCTGTGCACAAAAGAAATACCGGTCACAATCGCCTTAAATACTTCCTTTTCAGGAATCCGTGATGTACACCGCTGTGTATTAAACCTGAAAAATTTTATCAGTAAAACGATTCGCATCGGTATGTCGCAGCTTCTTTTTTACCCGGAATTTCCAACGGATAACTCCACAAAATATGCGTCTCTTTTTACTGCTTTAAAAGAGCGCCTTTCTTCCCTTATGCTTCAAAAAAATATTCCTGTATTTGAAGCAGAGCTTAAAAACTATGTCCGCCAGATTTCCAGACATAATATTCCTGCTTTTTCCGTACATCGTTTTCTGTGTGACCTTCTTCAGTCATGTATTGCCATATACCCTTTTGAACAGAAAAAAGAGATAGATATTTCTGCAACAATCACGGACATACTTCTGCTTTCAGATACTTATACCTCTTTATATGAAAATCTCCGTTCTATTTTTCTGTCTCTTTTTGAGAAGATCGTGCAAAACGATACTTCTTATAACAGCCGCGCAAATGTAATTTTAAAAGTAGACGCATATATGAAAAAACACTACCGCGAACCTATAAATACGAAATCTATTGCTGAGCAGTTTGGATTTACTCCGGCTTATTTAAGCAAAATGTTCCGGGACTATAAATCTATTACTCCGGCTGATTATATCATTCAGCTTCGTATGGAGAAGGCAAAAGAACTTCTTTCTTCTTCGTCTGGCTGTAAAATCAAAGATATTGCTGCCTCAGTGGGATATGAAGATTCTCTTTATTTCAGCAAAGTTTTCAAAAAAACCACCGGAATGTCTCCCAGGCAATATATCGAACACATGTAAAAGGAGCTGCATTACTGCAGCTCCATCGTCTTTCCAAACACACCGATCACATTTTTTACTTTTTTCATTACTTCATCAAACATTGCCGGAGGCAGTGACTGCATTCCGTCGCAAAGCGCTTTTTCCGGATTGTTATGCACCTCTATCATCACGCCGTCTGCTCCTGCGGCAATGGCAGCCATCGTGAGCGGCTCAACCATAAATCTCTGTCCGGAAGCATGGCTTGGGTCAACGATGACCGGAAGATGAGATTTCTTTTTGAGCATAGGAACCGCAGAAATATCAAGGGTATTTCTCATGGAAGTCTCAAAAGTACGGATTCCCCTCTCGCAGAGAATTACTTTCTCATTTCCTCCCGCCATAATATATTCTGCGCTCATTAAAAGCTCGTCAAGAGTATTTGCCATGCCTCTTTTTAAAAGAATAGGCTTATCCAGCTTTCCAAGCTCTTTTAACAGCTCGAAATTCTGCATGTTTCTTGTGCCTACCTGGATCACATCAACATCTTCAAAAAGTTCCAGGTGATCGAGACGCATAATCTCCGTCACAACAGGAAGACCTGTCGCTTTTTTTGCCTCCAGAAGAAGGTCAAGTCCTTCCCTTCCAAGTCCCTGGAAAGAATACGGAGAAGTCCTCGGCTTAAACGCGCCGCCTCTTAAAAGATTTGCTCCTGATTTTTTTACATCAAAGGCAACCTCTGTCATCTGCTCTTTCGTTTCCACAGAACAGGGACCTGCAATTACCTGAAAATGTCCGCCTCCGATTTTTTGTCCGCAAATGTCAATCACGGTGTCTTCCGGGTGCATGGAACGGTTCGCCTTCTTGTATGGTTCGCGAATGCGTCTCACATCTTCTACCACCTCAAGGGCACGAAGCTGATCCTCCTGAATATGGCTGGTATCTCCGATCAGTCCGATAAGAGAAGCCTCCAGTCCGTCAGAAAGGTGAAGCTTCAGTCCCTTCTCTGTAAGAGACGCTTTCAGTTCTTCTACTTTTTCCCTGTCTGCACCACGCTTTAAAATAATGATCATCTATTTATCTCCTTACGTAATAATCTTTCTTTTCTTTTCACATCTTAACCCAGAGATTACAGATTGTCAAGCTTTTTATTTTTATATTTTAAAGCGTAACGCTTTCAAGCGTGAAAGTGTTCTGTTTTTTTAATTTTACAGTTCTTCCAGCTCGTCCTGGCAGATCGGGCGAATGCCTTCTTTTTTCAGGACTTCTACTGCCTTCTGATTATCTTCTACTCTGAGGATCATATATGCAGTTCCCTTCTTTCTTGAGGTAAACGCATACATATATTCCAGATTGATCTCCTGATTTCCAAGGATACGCATAACTCTTGAAAGAGCCCCCGGCTCGTCCGGCATTTCCACTGCAAGAACCTTTGTAATCGAAAATACATAGCCTGCGTCCTTTAATACGGTAGACGCATTATACACATCATTCACAATAATACGGGCAATTCCAAAATCTTCTGCTTCTGCCAGAGAAAGCGCCCGCAAATCCACGTTATTTTCCGATAAAACGTCGGTAAATTCTGCCAGTTTCCCTGGTCTGTTTTCCAAAAATACAGAAATTTGTTTTACTGTCATAGTGCAATCCTCCTTATTTCTGATACAGATTACGTTTGTCAATCACACGCACTGCCTTGCCCTCGCTTCTTGTGATTGCCTTTGGATTCACAAGCTTCACCTTCGCATAAATACCAAGCATTGCTTTCAGAGCGTCTACAAGCTCTTTTTCCTTTGAAGCAACTGCACCAAGGCTGTCTGAGAACATTTCCGGCGTCATTTCCACCTGTACCTCTATTGTATCACTGTTGTTGACCCTGTCTACTATAATCTGGTAATTTGCCGGGTATCCTTTATTCATAAGCACTGTTTCAATCTGTGACGGGAATACGTTTACGCCTTTCACGATCAGCATATCGTCGCTTCGGCCAAGAGGCTTCGTCATTTTTACATGGGTTCTTCCGCAGGAACATTTTTCCCTGCTTAAAATACAGATGTCCCTTGTGCGGTATCTCATAAGCGGAAATGCTTCTTTTGTAATGCTTGTAAATACAAGCTCGCCTTTTTCTCCGTCAGGAAGAACCTCTCCTGTCTTCGGATTGATCACCTCTGCAATAAAATGATCCTCGTTTACGTGCATTCCATTCTGGGCAGAACATTCAAATGCGACGCCCGGTCCGGAAATTTCTGTCAAACCGTAAATATCATACGCCTTAATTCCAAGTTTCTCTTCTATATCGTGGCGCATTTCCTCTGTCCACGCTTCTGCGCCGAAAATTCCCGCCTTTAAATGAATCTGTTCCTGCAGTCCTCTTTCCATAATACTCTCCGCAAGGTATGCCGCATAAGAAGGCGTACAGCAGAGAATGGTAGAACCAAGATCTGTCATAAACTGAATCTGGCGCTCTGTGTTTCCGGAAGACATAGGAAGGGTAAGGCAGCCTACCTTATGAGAACCTCCGTTTAATCCGGGTCCACCTGTAAAAAGACCGTATCCGTAACTTACATGGCAGACATCTCCCTTTGTTCCGCCTGCTGCCGTAATTGCCCTTGCGCAGCAGTCTTCCCAGAGATCAATGTCATGCTGCGTATAAAAAGCCACCACTCTTCTTCCTGTTGTGCCGCTGGTAGACTGAATGCGGACACAATCCTCAAGAGGTCTTGCAAGAAGTCCGTAAGGATATGCCTCCCTCAGATCATCTTTCGTAATAAACGGAAGTTTATGTAAATCATCTACCGACTGAATATCTCCCGGCTCAAGCCCTGCTTCTTTCATTCTTTCTCTGTAAAGAGGAACATTATCCCATACATTCTGTACCTGTGCTGCCAGTCTTTCGCTCTGCCACTGCCGAATCTGCTCTCTGGACGCACATTCAATTTCCGGCTGATAATATCTTTCCATATTTTCCAATTCCTTTCGTTGATTCCTGTTTTATAGTATTACTATACCATTTTAACGCTTCAACGTAAAGAGATTTTTCCTCTTTTGACGGGCTTTTGTCATACATAAAGGTCATAAGCTGCATACAGGCAACTGCAGTATGACTTATGACCTTCTGTCTTCTTACAAATATTCCTTCAGTTTTTCCACATTCTTCTCCTCAAATTTCTGAAGCTCCTCCATAAAATGATAAATATCCTTCTCCACCTCATTTTCATATCTGTGAAGCTGTTTCTGCGCCTCAATAATCCCCATTGTACTTCCGTTTATCAGCATTCCCGCAATATTTGATGAAGACTGATCTGTCATTGTTTTTACGTTTATCATAAGATATGTGCGGATTTTTTCCATTGCATTTAAACCTTTTTCATCAAATCCATTATCATTTAACATATCTCCTGCCCGTTTATGAAATCTCCAGTATCCTTCCATCTGCTTTTTCAGCACTTCGCGAAAAGAAACGTCCTCTGTCATCTCAAGAAGTCTGGAAAGCGTATCTACACCCATCTGAGAATTCTGATATACATAATTTAAAAGCTCTGCATTTGCATTCATATCGCGCCTCCTGAATTTTTTGTTAGTATGCGCAGATTTTCCCATAATATAAACTCGTGTTTGAAATTTCCTTTTAAAAAAGGTATGATAAAAACAACAAATCACAAGGAGCTTACAAATGCCAAAAACCCTGACCTTCCATATCCACAAAAATGAAGAAAATCAATCGGTTCATCAGTTTCTCAGGGAACATCTGGGAT
>SAMEA3387506__coassemble_789_pt1 | contig 54451 bp, 45 predicted proteins | sample SAMEA3387506__metabat2_high_PE_036 | metagenome-assembled genome bin SAMEA3387506 (sample SAMEA3387506) | Felis catus | biome: Faeces | place: United Kingdom | collected 2012 | reverse complement strand
AAAGGGGCAGGTGGATATTGTAGTGGGAACTCACCGCGTTCTTTCCAAAGATATAGAATTTAAGAATCTCGGTCTTTTGATCATTGACGAGGAGCAGCGTTTTGGCGTTGCCCATAAAGAGAAGATCAAGCAGCTTAAAAAAGATGTGGACGTTCTCACGCTTACGGCAACGCCGATCCCCAGGACGCTTCACATGAGCCTTATCGGAATCCGGGATATGAGTGTTCTGGAAGAGCCGCCGATGGACAGAATCCCCATTCAGACGTATGTTATGGAATACGACGAGGAGACAGTCCGGGAAGCGATCAACAGAGAACTTCGCCGCGGAGGACAGGTTTACTACGTATATAACAGGGTGACGGATATTGCGGAGGTTGCCCTTCGGATTTCAAAGCTTGTGCCGGATGCAAGGGTGGATTTTGCCCACGGGCAGATGAGCGAGCGGGAGCTGGAACAGGTAATGTACGGCTTTATCAACGGAGAGATTGATGTTCTTGTATCTACAACCATTATCGAGACAGGGCTTGATATTTCCAATGTAAATACCATGATTATCCACGATTCCGACAGATACGGTCTTTCCCAGCTTTATCAGCTTCGCGGAAGGATCGGGCGTTCCAACAGAACCTCGTATGCCTTTTTAATGTACCGTCCCAATATGGTGCTGCGGGAGACAGCGGAAAAACGCCTTGCTGCAATCCGTGAGTATACAGATCTGGGAAGCGGATTTAAGATCGCGATGAGAGATCTTGAGCTTCGCGGTGCAGGAAATCTTCTCGGCGCACAGCAGCACGGACATATGAATGCGGTGGGATACGACCTTTACTGTAAAATGTTAAGCGAGGCAGTCAAGGAGGCAAAAGGCATTCATACAATGGAAGACTTTGAGACGTCTGTTGATCTGAATATAGATGCCTTTATTCCCGATACGTATATCAGCAACGAGTTTCAGAAGCTTGATATTTACAAGAGAATTGCGGGAATCGAAAATCAGAATGATTACGACGATATGCTGGAAGAGCTTCTCGATCGGTTTGGAGAGCCCACAAAAGCAGTTCTTAATCTTCTTGCCATAGCGAAGATGAAGGCGATCGCCCATCAGGCATATGTGACGGAGATCAAGCAGACCGGAAAAGAAATCAGGATAACCCTTTATGAGAAGGCAAAAATAAATCCTGCAGGGATTCCGGCGCTTATGGATAAGTACAGAAGACGTCTTCAGTTTAAGACAGATAAAGAGCCGAAATTTATCTTTTTACCACAGGGAAAAGTGGTTGAGGCGCTCACAGAATTTGCAGAGGAATTACAGAAACTGGTGGAGGAATAGAGGATACAAAATAGTCTGAACATTTTGTGTTTTTCAAAATTTTACCTTGCTGAAAAGGAAAAAAGAGTTTATACTTACGATAGTGTAGTCCGATAACAGAATGAAGGACTGAAGAATCGTGGAGCAATGGAGGAAGAGATGAGAAAAGCAGCAGGAAGAACCGCAGCGGCAGTGCTGGCAGGCGTACTGGCAGCAGGTATGCTTACCGGATGCGGTGAGAAAAAATTAGATGGAACAAAGACAGTGGCAACTGTAAATGGAACAGAAATACCGATGGGTGTTGTAAGTATTGCAGCAAGACAGCAGCAGGCGCAGATGGACGCCCTGTATGCAAGCTTTGGAAACGGCGGCGTCAATATCTGGGATACAGTTGCAGATGAAGAATCCGGAGAAACATACGGAGAGCAGGCAGCAAAAGATACCTTAAAACAGGTTGAGCTTATGTATATCATGAAAGATAAGGCGGCAGATTATAAGGTAGAAGTAACAGAAGAAGAGGAAAAGGCGATCGCGGAGGCTGCAAAAGCATTTATGGAAGCAAACAGCGAGGAAACTATCGCAGAGCTTTCTGTTACAGAGGAACAGGTAAAAACATATCTGGAGCTTCAGACATATAAGCAGAGAGTGTATGATGCAGTTATGAACGAGGCGAAAGTAGAAGTGACAGACGAGGAGGCAAATCAGTCTTCCTTCACATATGTAAGCGTTTCTACAAGCGGCGAGGATCTTACAGAAGACGATAAAAAGAAGAAAAAAGAGCAGGCGCAGGAAATCCTGGATAAAATGAAAGAAGACCCGACTGGAGATATGAGCGAGGTGGCCAAAGGCGTAGATGAAAGCTACAGCGCTCTTACCGGAACCTTTACAACTGCAGAGAGCAAAGAAGAGGACGGAGATTCCGCCTACTATCCGAAGGAAGTTCTAGAAATCCTTCGCGGACTGAAAGAAGGAGAAATGGCTCCCGAAGTGATCGAGACAGATACAAGCTATTACGTAGTGCGTCTTGACAAAGCCCTTGATGAAGAAGCAACAGAGTCCAAAAGGGAATCTCTGGAATCTGAAAAGAAAACAGAGTATTATACAGAGACAACAGAAAAATGGCTTGAGGACGCAGAGATCAAGGCAGATGATAAAGTTCTTGAAACACTGAAGATTACGGATACTCATAAATTTACAATAAAAGTGCCGGAAGCAACAGAAGCTCCGGAAGAAGCGGAAGCAGAGGCAACAGAAACACCGGAGCCGACAGAAGAAGCAGAGGCAACAGCAGAATAAGGAACAGAAACGGCATCGGATTTTCCGATGCTGTTTTTCCGAAAAAATAATAAGAAAGGGAATGATTATGGGAAAGAGTACAACGAATGACATGACAGTGGGAAGTCCTGTGAAACTGATTATACAGTTTATGATTCCCATGTGTCTTGGAAATATTTTTCAGCAGTTTTATAATATTGCAGATTCCATTATTGCAGGACAGTTTATTGGTGTAAATGCCCTGGCAGCCATCGGAAGCACGGGCTCTCTGATGTTCTTTGTAACAGGGTGGCTGAACGGTCTGACAAGCGGTTTTGCCATTCTCGTATCGCAGCTTTTCGGGGCAAAGAAATACGATGAGATGCGTCATTATGTGGCAATGTCCATTTATCTGACGGCAGCGTTTACCATTGCGATGACAGTTGGATTTGAGATTGCAAATGCGCCGATCCTCCGTATGATGAACACACCGGACGAAGTAATCGGAGACGTGATTAAATACATGGCGATTATTTACGCCGGACTTATAGTCACGGCGGCTTATAATGCTCTGTCGTCCTTCCTGCGTGCACTGGGCGATTCGAAATCCCCCCTTTATTTCCTTATTATTTCCGCACTTCTTAACATTGTGCTGGATATTGTATTTATTGTATGCTTTGGCATGGGAGTGGAAGGCTGTGCATATGCAACGGTAATCGCGCAGGGAATTTCCGCGCTTCTTTGTCTTGTTTACATTAAGAAAAAGATGCCGCTCCTTCATTTGGAGAAGAAGAATTTTACAGTTTCTGTAAACAGTTTTAAAAGACTTCTTGCGCTTGGCATTCCAATGGGACTGCAGTTTTCCATTACGGCGATAGGAACGATTATTGTGCAGGGAGCGGTCAATGTTTACGGCGCTGTCCATATGGCAGGGTTTTCCGCAGCAGGAAAACTTCAAAATATTGTGACTACCATTTTCGTGGCGTTTGGCGCAACAGCAGCTACATTTGTGGGACAGAACCGCGGAGCCGGAAAAATGGACCGTGTAAAAGCCGGTGTAAAAAGTACGCAGCTTATGATTCTCGGCTGGAGTGTAATCTCCATGATACTTGTATTTTTCTTTGGAAAATACCTTACCTGCATTTTTGTGGATCCGTCAGAGACAGAGGTGCTGGAAGTATCGGTTACATATTTCAGAACTGTATTCTGGGCATATCCGTTCCTCGGAAGTATTTTCCTTTACAGAAATGCCCTGCAGGGTATGGGATACGGGCTTGTTCCAATGCTTGGAGGTATATTTGAGCTTGTGGCAAGAGCAGGAATCGTATTTTTTATTGCAGGGAAAACAAGTTTTGCAGGGGTGTGTCTTGCAGACCCTGCGGCATGGATCGCGGCGTTGATTCCGCTGATCCCATATTATATCTATGTCATGAAGAAATATCGTAAGACGAACAGAATAAATGGTTAAAAAATACCTGCCCTTCATTGTGGCAGGTATTTTGCTATTTCATATACTCGTTCCTCTGTGAAGGAAGCGCCTGTCAGGTAATATTCCATAGAAGCAAGACTTCCGCCGGAATATTGGGAAGAAGCAGATTCCATAGCGCTCTCTTTTTCGGAAATCCAATCTAATTGTTCTTCTGTAAGAGTATTCATAGCTCCGCTGTCAAGTGATGTTTTCAACTCAGACCATATGAGGTTCAGTTCGTCGTCCCATACCTGATAAAGAGAAGCAGAAAGTTGGTTCATATCGGATTGGCTGGTAGCTTCCTGAAGTTTTTGTTCAATTTCGGCAGCTTTTGTTTCTGTGTTTTTCAAATGTTCCGGAATGATTTCTGGAGATGATGGCGTTTCGGAAAAGGCTTCCTCTAACGTGATATATGGAATGTCCATTAGCACATACTGAGATTTTATTGAATTACATTCTTCTTCTGTGATGGGAGTAGAATAATCTTCAGAAATATTTACAGTACTGTAAAACCAGGGGGCTGTTTCATTGTATTGTGAATCGTAAGTGACTGCTTCCTTAAGCTCAATGGTGGAACCATTTAGATTATAATATGCCCAGCCGGAAAGGAAGGCACTGCCGGACCAGAGCTGGTGTATAATATTATTATTACAGAGATAAAACTGATTGCGTTCTCCGCTTGTTTGAACGAGAATGGCTTTGTTGTCTTTGAGTGTATATAAATCATAAAAAAAGCCGAGGTATTCTTTATTATTGGCTTTTCCTATAATCAGTTCTTCTGTTCCGTTCTGATCCAGATCTGCTACATAATAGCCGATATGATTTAAGTCTGAGTCATATGCGGTGAGATAGCAAAGATTATGATCTGAAAATGTCTGCATATCCCAGCCTGCTTCAATCCCTTCTTTATATTGCTTTAAAATTGCATCATATTGGGAATAACCTGTAATAGAAGACTCTTCAGCAGCTAGGATAGTGTGAACCGGAAAAAGCAGGATTCCTGTAGCTATGGCAATGGAACTGTACAATATAGAAACAACAGATTCTTTTTTCATTTAAAACTTCCTCCTGATTTTAATGTTTACAGCATCAGTATAAAGAAGAAAACTGAGGATAGCAATAGCAGCGGAAATGTGGCAGTATGTGTGGGCGTTCTTTTTAAGAAAACGTGTTTACCCGATCAATCCAAAATGTTTCAGTGCATTGTAGATTCCGTCATCTGTAATATCTGTTGTCTGGTAGGTGCAGAAGGGCAGGATCTCTTTCATTGCATTTCCCATAGCAATGCTGTTTCCGGCATATTTCAGCATTGGCAGATCGTTGTTGCTGTCTCCAAAGGCATAGCTGTTTTCCAGAGGAAGATTAAAATAATCGAGAAGGAACTGGATTCCTGTTGCCTTGCTTGTATCTTTTCGTGTGACTTCGTAAATATTCTCTCTGTGCTGGAAAAGAAGGTATTTATCTTCGCTGAATTTCCAGAATGTTTCCCTGTCAGAATCCTCGAAAAGCTCAATTAAAAACTTATCAAAGGTATAGGTGTCTTTTTCTTTAAATAAGGAAAGGTCTTCTACAGGCACTTTTCCTATAAAACTTTTGGTAAGAGAACATTGTGCGGGGGCAGCGCCGTCCATAAGAAGCCCGGAAGGGCGTTCAAAAATAGTGCCGATTTTACATTCTCGAAGACAGTGTACGGTTTCCTCACATACATCATGAGGAATGGTCTGTTCGAAAATCAGGTTATCATGAAGATAAATCTGAGAACCGCAGCCGCATACATAACCGTCAAAGCCGAGGGCTCTTATATTTTCGGGAATCAGAAAACGGGTTCTGCCGGAGTTGATAAAAGTAAGATGCCCCTGTTCCTGAGCTTTTTTAAGACCGATTACCGTACTTTCGGGAATGGAGAAGGGCGGAGGTGTTAAAAGTGTTCCATCAATATCAAAAAAGAGTATTTTTTTATCTTTTGCTTCCATATTATATATCTTCCTCCAGTTTATCTGATAAAGTCTGCATAGTTACCCGGATACCGTTTACTGCCACATTGTCTTCCATAGGAATGACGAGACATTTTCTGCCGTCAATAATCCTTGTTTCCACAAGGTCTGCACGCTCCGGGGAAACATTGATGACAACGTCCGGTGTTTTGATCTCAAATTTTCTTGTGTTTGTAATATTAGATGCCATGAGGGCAGATTTTTCTCCTGCTGCAAGCTCATACTGTTCATCGAATCCGGCAAGCTTTTCTTCTTCTACGCCGCAGTCCTCGAAGAGACGCTTTACCTCGTGTTTTGTGAGAACAACAGGTTCCGGTTCATCTTTCTGCGCCTCGATAATTTCGTTCAGACGCTCATGAATATTTAAGACCGTATCGTAAGCGCAGTCCTCGCCCAGAGTTTCTTCTACAAGAGCATTGAAGGAATCACGCTGTCCTCCTGCGGAAAGGGGAGCGGTGCAGCCAAAAACCTCATCAATAAAGACAGAGCGAAGCTCTTCTGCATTTTTTGTATAATAAAGAATGCTGTGAAGATCAGTGCTTCTGTCATTAAAGACAGGGAAGAGAAAACCAAGGTCAGGCATTTCCACGATCCAGTCCCGGACTCTGTCTTCTATATTATTTGTCTGGGCGTTATAGCATAATCCTGCTTTGGAAAGCTTTACAGGGCAGATACTGCAGAGAATATGCTCATAAATTTCATCGGAAGCGTCAAACATTTCCTGACCGTCGGAAGATTTTCCAGGAATATCATAAACTGCATGGATCAGGATAATATAGTAGTTTTCCCCATATTCGTAATTTTCAATGATCTTGTCGTAGAAGCTTTCTACGAGAGCTTCATCTTTCAGTTTGCTTTCTTTCAGTTTCCGAAGAAAATACTGTGTTCCGCCCTCCTGTTCCTGCTCAAGAGGAAAATCCATATTCAGGAGATTTTTTCCTACTGTGCCGGACAGGGTTTTTTTGAAAATATCGAAGTACTTGAACATTTCTTCTTCAGATAAAGATAAAAATGCTTCTTTTAATTCTGTTTTTTTATTTTTTTCTCCGTCAACGTAACAGCCGCATATGCGTGTAATGCAGCAGTTATCAGGAGAAAATTGCTTTTTTATTTCAGATATTTCTTTTTTATTCATCATAGAGCCCTCCTGTATTTGTGTAAAAGCTATTATAGCACATATCAGGGAAATAGGGGACAGGGAATAGCAGGTAAACAGGCAGGCGAGGTGTACAGAATGCACAATAAATGAGAAGATTTTTATAACAGATAACGAAAACTGTTAAGAAATTTATAGGACATGAGAAAAAAATTGTATGTTCTTTTTGGATATGAGTTGTTAAAATATAAGTCATGAAGCGGGAAAAACCGCAAATAAAGGAGGACGTTTTACAATGAAAAGAAAATTACTGGCTAGCTTACTTTGCTTAACAATGGGCGTAACAACAGTTGCTGGAGCTACATGCGTATTCGCAGAAGAGGCAACAACAGAGGAAGCTACAACCGATGAGGCTGCAGAGGAAACTACAGAAGAGACAACAGAAGAAGCTGCTGCAGACGCTGCAGAAGAAACAGCAGAAGCAATCGACATGGAAGGTGTTGATGTAGAAAATACAAAAATCGGTATCAGTATTTATCAGTTCGCTGATAACTTCATGACACTGTATCGTACAGAGCTGGTTCGTTACCTGACAGAAGAGCTTGGATTCAAAGAGGAAAACATTATCGTACAGGACGGTAAAAATGATCAGGCTGAGCAGACAAACCAGATCAACAACTTCATCACAGATAAAGTTGACGTTATGATCCTTAACCTTGTACAGTCTTCTTCCGCTCCACAGGTAACAGACCTTTGTAATGAAGCAGGAATCCCTGTAGTTTACATTAACCGTCAGCCAGATGAAGCAGAGTCCAACAGATGGGCAGAAGAAGGAATCAAAGCTACATACGTTGGTGCAGACGCAAGACAGTCCGGTACATTCCAGGGCGAAGAAATCCTTGAAACAGAAAATAAAGGTGACATCAATGGCGATGGAAAAGTTTCTTACGTTATGATCCAGGGTGACCCGGAGAACGTAGATGCTCAGTACAGAACAGAGTTCTCTGTAAAAGCTCTTGAAGATGCAGGTATGGAAGTAGAAGAACTTCTTATCCAGAGAGGCGATTGGGATCAGGCAAAAGGACAGCAGATTGCACAGGACGCTCTTACACAGTTTGGCGAAGATGTAGAAGTTATCTTCTGTAACAACGACGCTATGGCTCTTGGCGCTCTTCAGGCTATCCAGGCATCCGGCAGAAAAGTAAACGAAGACATTTACCTTGTTGGTGTTGACGCTCTTACAGATGCTGTTCAGAATATCGTAGACGGTAACTACACAGGTACAGTATTTAATGACTACTTCAGCCAGGCACAGGATGCAGCAGCTCAGGCAGTGAACTTCCTGAAAGGCGAAGAAGTAGAGCCGGTAAACATGGTAGACTATGTAAAAGTTACTGCTGACAACGCAGCAGAAATTCTTGAAAAAATCAAATAATTATATTTGAGGGAATGAATTAAACAGAGTCAAAATTTCGGGTGTGTTGAAAGAGACACACCCGATTTTATGAAAACTTATGAAAGGAGAGAGTGGGATGGCAGAGTATAGATTGGAAATGCGTGGAGTGAGCAAGAGCTTCCCAGGTGTTAAAGCTCTTGATAAAATCAATCTGAAAGTCCGTCCAGGCACAGTTCACGCACTGATGGGGGAGAACGGAGCCGGTAAATCTACCCTTATGAAATGTCTGTTTGGCATTTACCATATGGACGAAGGGGAAGTGTTTGTTGACGGAGAAAAGGTTGATATTCATAATCCAGACGAAGCATTACATAAAGGTCTTGCTATGGTACATCAGGAACTTCAGCCAGTTCCGGAGCGTACAATCGCAGAAAATATGTACCTTGGTCGTTTTCCGCTGAAATCTTTTGGTCCGATTAAAGTAATTGACCATAAAACAATGAATGAAGAGGCAAAGAAATGGCTGGAAAATGTGAAGATGCCGTTTGATCCAAGAAAAAAACTTGGTCATTTATCCATTTCCCAGATGCAGTCTATTGAAATTGCAAAGGCTGTTTCTCAGGAAGCAAAACTTATTATTCTTGATGAGCCGACTTCTTCCTTGACAGATAATGAAGTAGAAGCGTTATTCAGAATTGTTCGTGACTTACGTGACAGGGGAGTATCCTTTGTATTTATTTCTCATAAGATGGCGGAACTTCGTCAGATTTCTGATGATATTACGATCATGCGAGACGGTTGCTACGTCGGAACATGGGAAATGAAAAATATCAGCGATGATGAAATTGTAAGACAGATGGTTGGTCGTGATTTAACTAACATTTATCCTCCTCTTGATAATGAGCCGGGAGACGTTCTCCTTGAAGTAAATAATTTTACAAGTATTTATGACAATTCCTTTAAAAACTGTTCTTTTAAATTAAGAAAAGGAGAGATTCTTGGATTTGGAGGTCTTGTAGGCGCACAGCGTACAGAGCTTATGGAGGCAATCTTCGGTATCCGCCACATTGCAAGTGGAGAAGTGAAGTTAAATGGCAAAAAACTGGATATTAAACGTCCTCAGGACGCGATCAATAACGGTATTGGTATGATTACAGAAGACCGCCGTGGTTCCGGTATCCTGGGCTGTCTGTCTATTGCAGACAACGTATCTATTGCTTCCCTGAATCACTATCTGGAAGCAGGAATTAAACTGAATAAGAAAAAAATTGAGGAGCTTGTTCAGGATAATGTGGCAAAACTGAGTATTAAAACTCCAAGCAGTAAGACACTGATCCAGGCTCTTTCCGGTGGTAACCAGCAGAAAGTTATTATTTCCCGCTGGCTTGCAAATAATCCGGACGTTCTGATCATGGACGAGCCTACTCGTGGTATTGACGTAGGAGCTAAATATGAGATTTATCAGATTATGATCGATCTGGCAAAACAGGGTAAAGGAATCATCATGATTTCTTCGGAAATGCCTGAGTTACTTGGCGTATCTAACCGTGTTATGGTTATGTGTAACGGCAAGATTACCGGCGAAGTTACAGGCGATGAAATGACTCAGGAAAATGTTATGCACTATGCAACACAGTTCTAAGAGAAGGAGGAGAAAAGAATGGATAAATCCAAAAAAATAGACATTAAAAGCATCTTGCTTAACAATGGTATTATTTTATTGTTGATGCTTCTTGTAATTTATGTAAGTATTACAGAACCAAGATTTAGAAGTTTTCAGAACTTAATGAACCTGGCAATTAACGCAGCGCCTCGTGTTATTATCGCGCTTGGTGTCAGCGCCTGCCTGATCACAAAAGGTACTGACCTTTCCGCAGGTCGTGTTGTTGGTTTAAGCGCCTGCCTTGCAGGTATCATGCTTCAGAAACCAGATGCAGCAGGTAAGGTATGGCCGAATTTCCCACAGTTAAATGTATGGGTAGTTCTTCTTATCGTTATTGCAATCTGTATGGTATTTGGTCTTGTTAATGGCGTTGTTATTTCTTACTTGAACGTACCTGCGTTTATCGGTACACTTGGTATGCAGCTTATTGTTTACGGTATTGCACAGGTTATTACAAATAACGTTCCGATCGGTGGATACCGTGCAGACTATATCGCAGTAACGCAGGGTAAAGTTGGACCGATCCCGTTACTGTTCATCTATCTGATCATTGCAGCAGCAATCTTCTGGTTTATCTATAACTATACACGTCATGGAAAATACATGTATGCAATTGGTGGAAATGAAGTTGCGGCAGAGGTTTCCGGTGTTAATGTTAAGAAAACAAAAATTATCATTTATGTAACAGCAGCAGCTATGTATGCGATCGCAGGTTTCCTTCTTGGAGGTAAATCTGGTGGTGCTTCTACAAATATGGGTATGGGATATGAGCTTGAGGCAATCGCAGCTTGTACAATCGGTGGCGTATCTGTAAACGGTGGTGTTGGTAAAGTATCCGGTGTTATCATCGGTGTAGCAGTATTCGAGCTTCTGAAATCTGCTCTTCAGTTCCTTGGTATGAATCCAAGTTATCAGTTTATCGCACAGGGTATCGTTATCGTTGTTGCTATCGCGCTTGATATTCGTAAATATATTACTAAGAAATAAAAAGAATGAGGGGGCGGGCTCGAAGTTGCGAAGCCCGCACGCCCCCTCAAACTCCCCTTTCGGGCACGCAAGGAAGCGAGGGTTCGGAAAGGGGAAGGGAATAGGGTTAAAAGATAGGATAAGCGGTTTGGATTTTTCCAAATCGCTTATTTTTGTGCATTAAAGAGAAGGGGAAGGAATGAGCATTTTTTGTTTTATGATAGGAGGTATCGTGGTATAATAGGGGATATAAGTGTGAATTTACGAAGTTGAGTGAGGTTTTTGTATGGAGTTATATAATATTTTGCTTGTAGATGATGAGACAGATGTGCTGGAGGCTATGAAGAAGAAGATTGACTGGGAGTCGCTTGGTTTCTGTCTGGCAGGGACTGCGGAGAACGGACAGGAAGCGCTTGAGATGGCGGAACAGCTTCATATAGACGTGGTAATGACAGATATTAAGATGCCGTATATGGACGGGCTTACGCTATGTAAAAAGCTAAAGGAGAATTACCGGAATATTAAGGTGGTGATTTATTCCGGATTTGACGATTTTGAGTTTGCAAGAGAAGCCGTTCATCTGGAGGCGGAGGAGTATCTTTTAAAACCCATCAGTTCAAAAGATATGGAAAATGTTTTTGGAAAAATAAAGAAGAAGCTGGACGAGGAATTTGACCAGCACAGGAATGTAAATAAGCTTTACGAATATTACAGAAAAAGTCTTCCTGCCATGCAGGAGCAGTTTGTCATGGGCGTTCTGGAGGGAAAGATCACAGGGGAACGTCTGAAAAATATGATGGAAATGTATGAGCTGGACTTAAATTCGCCTTATTATGTAGTGGCAAATCTTTATGCGGAGGCGAATGTGAAGGAGCAGGGTGAAAAAACAACACAGCTTCTGAACCTTTCTCTTCGGGATATGGCAGAAGACTATCTGAAAGAAAAAATGTCCTTTTACTGTATCAACTATCTTGACGAGGTGATTCTTGTATTTATGCTCCAGGAAAAAGATGAAATAGAAAACGTCCTGTATCACCTTGACCAGATATGTAAAATGGGTTCCCGTGTTCTGGACGTGCAGGTGACGGGAGCGGTAGGGCAGTCCTGCAGTTCTTTGGACACTTTAATGTCTTCTTATCAGGAAGCAAAGACAGCTATGGAATACAGAACTATTATAGGAGGAAGTCAGGTCCTTTATATTAAAGATATTGAACCGAATCCTCAGGATTCTGTGTCGTTTATGGATTATGATTTTCAGAATCTTGTGCGCGCAGTCAAAATCGGGGACAGAAAAGAGACGGATGAAGCGATCCAGTCTTTTATGAACAGTCTTCGAAACGGCTGCATTACGCCAAACCAGTACCAGCTTATCTGTATGGAGCTTTCTACAGAACTTATGAAAATCGGGCGTTCCTACAAGCTTCGCACAAAGCAGATTTTCGGGGCAGGGGAGCATATTCCCTGGCAGGAGCTTTATAAGCATCTTTCGGTGGACGAGCTGGAAAGCTGGCTTCGGGAAATCTGTAATAATCTTCGCCATACGCTCCGGCACGAGAGAAGCGATTCCACGATACGCCTTACAGAGCAGGCAAAAGCATATATTGGGGAACATTATAAAGAAAACGATCTTTCCGCGGAAACTCTGTGCCGCCAGTTAAATGTAAGCGCAGCTTATTTTTCCACTATTTTCAAGAAAGAGGTAGGTTTAAGCTTTGTGGCATACCTTACAAAAATCAGACTGGAACATGCAGTTGAGCTTCTTAGAACAACGGAAGAAAAAACGTATGTGATCGCGGAGGCGGTAGGATATACGGAGCCGAATTATTTCAGCTATGTTTTTAAAAAGCAGTATGGAATTTCTCCTTCAAAATACCGTGCGAATATGGCGCTGGAAACAGATAAGAAAGAGAACGAGGTATGAATTATATAAAAGAAAAGCTGAGACAGCTTGGAGAATATTTTAATCATAAGGGCATACAGTTTGTAATCGCCGCTTCTTTTACTCTGGTAGCAATTCTGGGAATGGGTTTTATCGGTGTTTTCCTGTATCAGGGATATGGAAGTGCTGCGGAAGATATGGTCTTAAGCAACAGCAAGCAGGTGATCGATCAGGTGGAGATTAATCTGAATACGTATCTTCGAAATATGATGCGTATTTCAGACGCCGTTTATTATAATGTAATAAAAAATACAGACCTGGACGAAGAGAGTATGAGCCAGGAAATGAATCTCCTTTACGAAGTGTACAGGGATAATCTTGTGGGACTGGCGTGTTTCACAGATACGGGGGAATTGATAAGTTCTGTCCCTATGGGAAATCTGAAGGAAAATGTGGACGTGACAAAACAGAGCTGGTTTGTGGACGCGCAGGATAAAATGGAAAATCTTCATTTTTCGGATCTGCATGTGCAGAATATTTTTGAGAACAGTACGAACCGATATTACTGGGTAATATCCTTAAGCCGCGGCGTGGAGCTTACAAACAGCGGAAAAATGTCGGAGGGGATCCTTCTTGTAGATATGGATTTCAGCGGGATACGCCAGCTTTTTGCAAAGGTAAACAGCCAGAATATGGGATATGTATACCTTATGGACAGCGACGGGAAAATTATTTACCACCCCAGGCAGAACCTTATCTTCTCCAATATGATACAGGAAAATAATGAGATAGCAAAAACGTATGAGGACGGGGCGCACAGAGAGACATTTGAAGGGGAAGACAGAATGGTTGCTGTGAAAACGGTGGGTTATACCGGCTGGAAAATTGTAAGCGTCATGCCTATGGAAAAGTTTCTGGGAGATTTCAGCAGAACAAGAACAATGGCTGTGATGATCATTATTGTGGCAATTCTTGTCATGATTTTTGCAAACCAGTTTGTGGCAGTACGGGTAGCGAAACCATTAAGGAATCTGGAAGATTCTCTCACAGGAATTGGCATGGACAGGGAGCCTCAGATTTATATTGGAGGACCTCCGGAAATCCAGCATCTGGGAGAGACGATCCGCTCTATGGTAGAGCAGCTCCGTCAGCTCACAGATGATATTGTGAGAGAGCAGGAAGAAAAAAGAAAGAGCGAGCTTGACGCTCTGCAGTCCCAGATCAACCCGCATTTTCTCTACAATACTCTGGATTCCATCATGTGGATGATAGAGGCGGAAAAGTATGATGACGCGATTTCTATGGTGCAGGCTCTTTCCAGACTTTTCAGGATCAGTCTTTCCAAAGGAAAGAACATTATCACAGTAGGAGAGGAGCTGCAGCACGCAAAGAATTATCTGGATATTCAGAAGTACAGATATAAAAATAAATTTACCTCTTATTTTGAAATAGAGGAGGGAATTGAAAAATATAAAACAATCAAGCTGATTATCCAGCCTCTAATAGAAAATGCCATTTACTACGGAATGGAGTATATGGACGGTGATGGCGAGATTTATGTGCGGGCATATACAAAAGAAGAGGATCTGTTTATCGAGGTGGAAGACAACGGGCTGGGAATGCAGAAAGCACAGGTAGAAAGTCTTCTTACAGACGGAACAAGAATCCGCAGCAAAGGCTCCGGTATCGGAATCCGGAATGTACACCAGAGAATACAGCTTTATTTTGGGACAGAATACGGGCTTGAGATTTTAAGCGAGCCGGACGAGGGAACAATGGTGCGTATTCATTTGCCGAAGACAGAGAATGTGGAAGAAAAGAAGAAAGAGGAGCAGTAGATGGGAAGGCTTAAATACTGGAGAGGGTTTATCGCTGCGCTTGCAGCAGTGATCATACTTGGCGTTGTTTATTATTACGGCACAGTTCGCAAAAATAGAAACACAGAACAGCCGCTGTATTCTGTTGTTCTTTACGAGGATAACCAAAATGAGTGGGATACGCTTATGGAGGGAATCAATCAGGCAGAGAAGGATTTCGAGGTAGACATACGATATGCGACGATGGGAAATGCCAGGACATCAAAAGAGCAGATGGATATGATAAACCGGGAAGTCCAGGAGGGGGCGAACGGGATTCTTCTGGCTGCCGTTGACAGCGAGGGGCTTGGAAGGTATCTGGAAAGCAGCGGGATCTCTGTTCCGGTTGTGACAGTCGAAACAGGAATAGAAAGTGAAATGCCAAAGACAGAAGCACATATCAGCGCAGATAATTATGCTATGGGGCAGATGCTGGGAGAAAAGATCCTCGAAGATATGGAAGAAGAGGGAAAAAAAGAAACTGTGGCTGTCATAAGAGAATATATGGAACGGGACAGCGTAAAGGAGAGATATGAGGGGCTTATGGATACTCTTCATGCAGGCGGTGTGGAAACCGTGGCACGCTCCCGGCAGGAAGGAGATTTCAATTTAAGTCTTTATATTGGCGGAGTGATGCGGGAATACCGATACATTACAGCGCTTGACAAATATACAACAGAAGAAGCGGCAAAAGCGTGGGATCAATACCGCTATGAATTTGACCGCACAGTTGCTCCTGTTTCCACAGACAAGAGACAGGTAAGAGTTTACGGGATTGGGAATACGGCGCAGACAGTCAGTGACCTTGACAATGGAAAAACAGAAGCTCTTGTATATCAGAATGAATTTAATATGGGATACAATGGAATAAAAGCTCTTGTGGAAAAGCAGGAAAAAGGATATGTGGCGGAAGAGTACGACATTATGTATAAGCTTGTCACAAGGGAGACTTTATACGAGTCGGAAAACGAACGCCTTCTGTTTTCCAACCAATAGGAGGAAGAATATGAGAAAAGTGCAGAGAGAGGCAGGAATTTTTGCTGCCTTTGCAGGTGTGGCGCTTATATGCGGCTGCGGAAAGCCAGGAACAGGCGAGGAGGAAAAAGAAAGCCTTAAAATCGGAATCAGCGTGTATGACCAGTACGATACGTTTGTGTCTGAAATGGTATCCAGTTTTCAGGACTATGCGAAGGAAAAAGAAAAAGAGTGGGGGATTCCCATTACGCTGGAAATAAAAAGCGCCAAAAACAGCCAGATTATACAGAACGACCAGATGGACGATTTTATAGGGGACAATTTTGATATTGTGTGCATTAATCTGGTGGACAGAACAGACGCCTCCACCATTATCGAAAAAGCAAAGAGCAGCGATATTCCTGTCATTTTCTTTAACAGAGAACTTGTGGAGGAAGACCTGGAACGATGGGACGAGCTGTATTATGTGGGGGCGGACGCTTTTGAGTCCGGACAGATGCAGGGTGAAATCCTTGTGGAAGAATGTAAGAAAAATTTTGAAAGCATTGATAAAAACGGGGACGGGATTCTTCAGTATGTAATGCTTGAGGGAGAAGCCGGTCACAATGATTCTATGGTACGGAGCATGGCAGTCATTAATGAAGTCACAGACAGCGGGTATCTTGTGGAAAAGCTGGAGGACGGAATTGCAAACTGGAACAGAGATCAGGCGGCAAATAAAATGAAGCAGTTTCTGGAATCCTACGGAGAGGAAATCGAGGTTGTATTTGCCAACAATGACGATATGGCTCTGGGAGCCATCGATACTCTGAAGGATTTCGGAATGAGCGAGTCTGATGAGGACTGGCCTGTAGTGCTTGGCATTGACGGGACGGTTGTAGGACTCGATGCAGTAAAAAAAGGAGAAATGCTGGGCACAGTTTTAAATGACTTCAGGGGGCAGGCACAGGGAATGCTGGAGCTTGCTTATTCCATAAAAACAGAAAAACCACTTCCGGAAGAATTTGAGCTTTCCGATGGAAAATATATCCGTCTTCCTTATAAGATTGTGACGGAGGATAACCTGGGGGAAGTGCAGATGGAATTAATGGAGTGAAAAATAAATAAGTACGCCGTCTGCGGCTGTATTTTACATTCCCCTCCAAAGTTTAACTTCCATTTAACGAAAGCAGGACAGCGGGTTTTATATACTTCCGCTATAATTCTTCTTGTCGAAACGAAAAAGTATTATTTTTGAAAAAGAGATGACGAGGAGAAAAAGATTATGAAAGTAAAGAAAATCAGCGCCTTACTTATGGCTTCAGCAGTTCTTGCAGGCAGTGTGCCGGCACAGGCAGTATTTGCAGAGGAGGCTTCCCAGAAAACAGCAGCAGAGGAGACTGCCGCAGATAATACCGTAGCAGAGAACAAGATTCCAAAATATATTTTCCTGTTTATCGGAGATGGAATGAGCTATCCTCAGATCCAGACGACAAATTATTATCTGAATGCCATTGAGGACGATGGGGACGAGATTCTTACAAGTGAGAATAAGCTGAATATGATGAACTTTCCTGTAGCAGGTTCCGCACAGACTTATGACAGCACCTCTTTCTGTCCGGATTCTGCTTCTACAGCAACCTCTATTTCCACAGGACATAAAACATACAGCGGAACTATTAACATGGACGAAAAGATGGAGACACCTTATGAGACGATTGCGGAAAAACTGAAAGATCAGCTCGGATATAAGATCGGTATTCTTTCTTCCGTAAACTTAAACCATGCCACACCGGCTGCTTTTTATGCACATCAGGCATCGAGAAACAGCTATTATGAAATCGGTGAGGAAATGATCGCCAGCGAGTTCGATTACTTTGCAGGCGGCGGACTTCTTCAGCCGACAGGAGCTGAGGAGGATAAGACAGATCTGTATCAGCTTGCGCAGGAAGCCGGATATAAGGTGATCAATACAAAGGCAGATGCGGAGGCGCTCACAGCAGAGGACGGCAAAGCCATTGTAATTGATGAAACTCTCGCTGACAGTGATGCTATGAGCTATTCCATGGATCTGGAAGAGGGAGAATGGGGTCTTGCAGATTACGTGGAAAAAGGAATTGAAGTTCTTGATAACGAAACAGGATTCTTTATGATGTGTGAGGGCGGAAAAATTGACTGGGCATGTCATGCAAACGATGCGGCAGCAGCGATCACAGATACAAAAGCGATGGACGATGCAGTTGGAAAAGCAGTAGAATTTTACAATGAGCATCCGGACGAAACTTTAATCCTTGTAACAGGCGACCACGAGACAGGCGGTCTTTCTATGGGATTTGCAGGAACAGATTATGATACTTTCCTTGCAAATATGGCAAATCAGAAGATTTCCTATGCGAAATTTGATGAGGATTATGTAGCGGGATATAAAGAAAATAAGACAGATTTTGATACTGTAATGAAAGACGTAACAGAGCTTTTCGGACTTCAGGCTCCTCAGGGAGAAACAGAGTCCACAAATAAAGCGGACAGCAAGGACAAACACCCGGAATCAGAAGACACAGGTTCTCTTGTAATGACAGATTATGAGTACAACAAATTAAAAGCAGCTTATGAAGAAACAATGAGCCGCACAGGAGAAGAAGAGGAGTTCAGCCAGGAAGAATACCTTCTTTACGGAAGCTATGAGCCTCTCACTGTAACTATTACACATATTCTGAATAATAAATCAGGTATTAATTTCTCTTCTTATGCACATACAGGACTTCCGGTAGAAGTATTCGCAATGGGAGCTGGACAGGAAGACTTCAGCGGCTACTACGACAATACAGATATTTTTAACAAGATGGCAGCTCTTACAGGAGTAAAATAATATGGCAGACAGACTTAAAAAAAGCTCTGTTTCCATTATAGCAGTACTGTTAATTCTTATCCTCATGGCCCTTCCAACAGGCTATGAGGATGCTGCTATTTATAAGGGAACAGAAAGAGTAAGGGCAAAGGTACTTTCTACAGATGAGAGTACAGTGAAAAGTTCCGGTCTGATTCAGTCAGGAGAGCAGTATTGTAAGATTAAAATTCTGGACGGAATGTTTAAGGGGAAAGAAACAAAAGGTGTCAATATGTTAAGCGGTTCTCTTGAGTCAGATAAGATGTTTGAAACAGGAGATGTAGCGCAGGTGGTTATCAGCCATAAGGGAGATGAGATTCTTTCGGTTATGATGTCAGATCATTTCCGTCTGGACAAAGAACTGCTCCTAGGAGCTATGTTTGTGGTGCTTCTTGTTCTTTTTGCGGGAAAAACAGGACTTCGTGCAGTGTATTCGTTTGTGATAACGGTGCTTACTATATGGAAAATTATGGTTCCTGCATATCTGGAAGGGGTGAATCCCATCTGGTGCGGGATTTTAATTACAGCATTTCTGACTGTGCTGATTATTTTCCTTGTATACGGGTTTGACAGAAAAACGGCGGCCGCAAGCAGCGGAGCGCTTCTTGGCGTGTTGATGACCTGCGTTATCGGCTGTGTTTTTACAGATTTATTCAAAATTCACGGAGCAGTCATGTCATATTCTGAGAGCCTACTGTATGCAGGCTATCAGGATTTGAATCTTACACAAATCTTTATGAGCGGTATTTTTATCGGTGCATCCGGAGCGATGATGGACCTTGCTGTTGATATTACCTCAGCAGTAAACGAAGTTATCGAAAAAAAACCGGATATTTCCTGGAGAGAAGCTGCCCGCTCCGGAATGAATGTGGGGCGTGCTGCAATGGGAACTATGACAACGACACTTCTCCTTGCATATTCAGGGGGATACATTGCCCTTCTTATGACCTTTATGGCCCAGGGAACCCCTATTGATAATATTTTAAACTATAAGTATGTTTCAGCAGAAATTCTGGATACAATCGTAGGAAGCTTCGGGCTTGTGACGGTAGCGCCTTTTACAGCGATTACAAGCGGAATTCTTTTGACGGCAAAGAAGAAAAAAGAAAGAGAAGCAAACGCTCCGAAAGGAATAGCAGCAGAATAAAAAAAGAGGATTCCGCACTGGCGGAGTCCTCTTTTATAGGGGAAGAAATTATTATAAACAGGGATTTTATCCCTCAATGGAAATACAGTGATTATTTTCTGCTGCTTTTGCTGCTTTTTTAGGAACGGAAAGCATCAGAATACCGTTTTCATATTTTGCATGAATTTCTTCTTTTGTGATTCCGTTTCCCACAAAGAAGCTTCTTGTCATGCTGCCGGCATAACGTTCCCGGCGGATATAGCTTCCGCCCTTATCCTTTTGATCTTTGTCAAGACCTTTGGCAGCATTTATAGTAAGATAGCCGTCTTTCAGTTCAACAGAAATTTCATCTTTTTTAAAGCCCGGCAAATCAATGTCAACTTCATAGCTGTTGTCTGTTTCGCGGACATCTGTTTTCATCATGTTCTTTGCATGTTTTCCATAAAGAGGGTTTTTCTTTCCAAAAAATTCATTTTCAAATGGGAAGTCCATCCAGTCATCAAATAAGTTTTCTCCAAAAATACTAGGCATCATCATAAGTCATTCTCCTCTCTGTTAATACCTTTTCTTTTGTTCTGTATGTAATATAACACATAGATTTAAAAAGTCAAGAGGAAAAATAAGAATTCACAAAGTCTTCACAAAAATCTATATTAGATTTATAATGAAAGTAATTTATGACAGGAGAGCGAAACCATGACTTTAACACAACTTCGCTATGTGATCGCCATAGCAAACGCAGGCTCCATGAACGAGGCGGCAAGAACTCTTTTTATCTCACAGCCAAGCCTGTCCTCAGCCGTAAAAGATCTGGAGGAAGAAATCGGCGTAGAGCTTTTCAGGAGAAGCAACCGGGGGATTTTTGTCACGCCGGAGGGAGAGGAATTTCTGGGCTATGCCCGTCAGGTGGTGGAACAGTACGAGCTGATGGAATCAAAATATATTTCAAAGAAGCCGTCCAAAAAGAAATTCAGCGTTTCCACGCAGCATTATACATTTGCAGTGGACGCCTTCGTAGAGCTTGTAAAGCAGTTCGGAATGGACGAATATGAATTTGCCATTCATGAGACAAAGACGTACTCTGTAATAGAGAATGTAAAAAATTTTAAAAGTGAAATAGGGATTCTCTATCTCAATGATTTTAACAGTAAGATACTCACGAAGCTTTTCCATGAATTTAATCTGGAATTTCATGAGCTGTTAAAGTGCAGCATTTATGTGTATATGTGGAAGGGACACCCTCTTGCAGACAGGGAGGAAATTGAACTTTCCGAGCTGTTGGAATATCCATGTCTCTCCTTCGAACAGGGAGAGTATAACTCCTTTTATTTTGCGGAGGAGGTTTTAAGTACATATGAGTATAAGCGGCTGATCAAGGCAGATGACAGGGCAACTTTCTTAAATCTGATGGTTGGATTAAATGGCTATACTTTGTGTTCCGGGATTATCTGCGAGAAACTGAATGGTTCAGAATACTGTGCAGTTCGGTTAAAGTCAGACGAGGTAATGACGATCGGTTATCTTGCGAGAAAAGGAGCCCCCATAAGCTCTCTGGGGAAAAAATATCTGGAGGAGATTTCAAAATACAAATATAGAGCAATGCAGTGAAAAATAAGCCAGTTATAGCTTTATCCTATAGCTGGCTGTATTTTTTTTGAATTAGCGCGTTTTTTCAAAACGTAGTATAGTATGCGTATCAACAAAAGGGGAAGGAAAAGAAATGGCAGGAATTGTAATAGAAAATGTATGCAAGACTTTTTCAACAAAAGACGGAAAAGTAGAAGCGTTAAAAAATATTAGCCTGTCCATAGAGTCAGGAGATATATATGGAATTATCGGAATGTCCGGTGCAGGAAAAAGTACACTTGTCCGGTGTATGAATTTTCTGGAACAGCCCTCAGAGGGAAGAGTATTAATAGACGGCAAATCGCTGGGGGATTTTTCGGAGAAGGAACTTCGAAAACAGCGGGAAAGCATAGGCATGATTTTCCAGCATTTTAATCTCCTCATGCAGAAGTCCGTTCTTGAAAATGTATGTTTTCCTCTTTATATCCAGGGGAAAAAGAAACAGGAGGCAAGGAAACGGGCGGAGGAGCTTCTTGAAATCGTAGGCTTAAAAGACAAGAAAAAAGCGTATCCGTCACAGCTTTCCGGCGGACAGAAGCAGAGGGTGGCAATCGCCAGAGCGCTTGCATCAGACCCGAAGATTCTTCTCTGTGACGAGGCGACAAGCGCCCTTGATCCGCAGACTACCTCATCAATTCTGGAGCTTTTAAAAGACATTAACCAAAAATTTGGAATTACGATTGTCATCATTACCCATCAGATGTCGGTTGTGAGGGAAATCTGTACCCACGTTGCTATTATGAACGAGGGGCAGGTAGTGGAGCAGGGACTTGTATCCGAGATTTTTTCAAGACCGAAATCAGCGGTGGCAAAGGAAATCATACGAAGAGATGCGGGAACAGATGTGGAAGCAAAGGCAGCAGGACTTCCCGGAGAAATCCAGAGCGGAACGATTATCCGTATTGTGTTTTCCGAAAACTCTGCGTTTGAGCCGGTGATTTCCAATCTTGTATTAAACTTTCGTGAGCCTGTAAATATCCTTCGTGCAGACACAAAAAACGTAGGAGGAGTGGCAAAAGGAGAAATGATCCTGGAATTTATGAAGGGAAGCAAAAACGTGGAAGAAATGAAAAAGTACCTTGAAGAAAGAGGACTTGCAGTAGAGGAGGCGCCGGAGTATGTGGACAGATGAAGTAATCCAGATGATAATAACAGGAGTGGGAGAAACGCTTTATATGACTCTCGCCGCGACGGTCCTCGGTTATCTCTTTGGTCTTCCTATGGGGGTACTTTTAACAATCTCCGATAAGGGAGGACTAAAGCCGAATAAAGCGCTTTATAAGGTGCTTGATGTGATTGCAAATATTGTGCGAAGCGTACCGTTTCTTATACTGTTAATTGTGCTTATCCCATTTACAAGAGTTGTTGTGGGAAAGGTTTACGGTCCGACAGCAACCATCGTTTCTCTGACGGTAGCGGCGATTCCTTTTATCGGACGTATGGTGGAATCTTCTCTCAAGGAAGTTGATGAGGGGGTTGTGGAAGCAGCAAGGTCTATGGGAGCCGGGACATTTCAGATTGTGTGGAAGGTACTTCTTGTGGAGGGAAGAACGTCTCTTTTAACAGGAGCGACCATAGCAGTTGGTACAATCCTCGGATATTCTGCAATGGCAGGCTGCTGCGGTGGCGGTGGTCTTGGAGCGATCGCCATTCAGTACGGATATTACAGATATGAAACAGGGATTATGATCGTCACAGTCGTATTACTGATTGTGCTGGTTCAGATTTTTCAGTCTGTGGGAATGCTTTTTGCGTCCAGACTGGATAAAAGAAAATAAAATTTTTAATAGCAGGATAATCGAATTTGGAGGAAAACAAAATGAACAGAAAAATAATTGCAGCAGTTTTAACAGGAGTTATTTTAACAGGAACTTTCAGCGTAAATGTATTTGCAGATGAAGATAAAACAATCAGTGTGGCAGCGTCCGCAACGCCTCACGCAGAGATTCTTGAGCAGGCAAAGCCTCTTCTTGAGGAAAAAGGATATGAGCTGGAAGTGAAAGTATTTGACGATTACATTATTCCAAACGAGGTGGTGGAAAGCGGAGATTTTGACGCAAACTACTTCCAGCATATTCCTTATCTGGAGAGTTTCAATGAGGAAAAGGGAACCCATCTTGTAGATGCAGGAGATATTCACTATGAGCCCTTTGGAATTTACCCGGGCAAAAAAGACAGCCTTGACGATATAGAAGAGGGAGATACCATTGCAGTTCCAAATGATACGACAAATGAGGCGAGAGCGCTTCTTCTCCTTCAGGACAACGGTATCATCAAATTAAAAGATGGTGTGGGACTGGAAGCAACAAAAAATGATATTGAGGAAAATCCGCATAAGGTAGAGATTGTAGAGCTGGAAGCAGCCCAGATCCCGCGTGTGGTACAGGATATGTCCTATGTGGTGTTAAACGGAAATTATGCGCTTCAGGCAGATTATTCCGTTGCAAAGGATTCCCTTGCATATGAAAAATCAGATTCCGAAGCAGCAAAAACATATGTGAACCTGATTGCTGTAAAAGAGGGAAATGAAGACAGTGAAGCAGTGAAAGCCCTTGTTGAGGTTCTCAAATCAGATGAAATTAAGGATTACATTAACGAGACATATGACGGAGCTGTAATTCCATTTGAGGACAGCGCAGATGCAGCGGAAGACGATACAGAAGAAGCAAATACAGAAGAGAAAGCGGCAGAATAAGAAAATACAGAATCGAAAAAACAAGCAGACAGAAAAGATACGGGAGCTTATGCTTCTCGTATCTTTTGCTATTATAATGAGAAAAGTTTGATCAGCGAAGGAAGGTATTGATCACGTGAAGAATGCCGTCCTCATCATTTGATTTTGTAATAAAGTCTGCACAGTCTTTTACAATGGGCTGGGCGTTTTCCATAGCAACGCCGAGACCTGCGTATTCAATCATGGAAATATCATTAAATCCGTCTCCGCAGCAGATCATGGAATCAGCAGTCAGTCCGATGCTGCTTAAAAGCTTCTGGAGAGAGTGCGCCTTGTCAATATTCTGGGGCATGATTTCCAGGAAAAACGGTTCTGACAGATAAATACTTAAAAGCTTATGGAACTTTTTCTGAAGAACCGGCATAATTTCCTGAAGGATTTCCGGTTTTCCCGGAACAAGAAGCTTATTAACCGGAAAAGTGAGGCTTTCCACAAAATTTTCTTTGTGAAGAATCTCCATGTTGTTGATAAAGGATTCTTTTTCTGTGTATTCGTTTGTGGTGAGCCCGGAATAAATGGCGTTTCCATCGTAAGTGATCAGGTCCACGCCGTCATATTCTTTTACAATATCATAAACAGGAGCAAAGATTTCCCGGGGAAGCGTCTTGTTATAAATAATTTCCCCTGTGGAACACTGGGTGATTCTTGCGCCGTTAAAGGAAAGCATATACCCGCCGTATTTTGAAAGTTCAAGCTTTTCCGCAAGAGGCGCAACGCCGTTAATGGGACGTCCGCTTGCAAGAACGATTTTCTTTCCTTCCTTCTGAATTTCAATAAGCGCCTCTCTTGTGGGCTCTGTAAGTTCTTTGCGCGAATTTGTCAGGGTACCGTCAAGGTCCAGGACAAGTATCTGATAGTTCATAATAAATTCCTCCTCCAGATAACTTTATCATGGAAAGGGGAGGTTGAAAATAGGGAATTATATATAATTATAATTTTAGCAAAACAGGCATACATTGTAAAAACAGTGTTTTCGGGGGATTTTCCTTGAAAGATTATATTGAAGAGCGGGCAGTAGAAATTGGTAATTATATTATAAAGACAAAGGCGACTGTCCGCCAGACGGCGAAGAAGTTTGGAATCAGTAAAAGTACGGTACATAAGGATGTAACAGAGCGACTTCTCCAGATTAATCCGTCGCTTGCCCATGAGGCGAGAAAGATTTTAGATGTAAATAAGCAGGAACGGCATATTCGAGGCGGACTTGCTACCCGGAAAAAGTATCTGCATCAGCAGTCATAGAAAAGTAAAAAAGAAAGCGCCGCTTTATGTTAAGGTTGTCAGGATGAAATCTGCATAAAGAAGGTGCTTTTTTGTTTGACTAAATAAAAAGTTTGCTTGTGTTATTGGAGAAAACAGGATAAACTAAAGAGTAGAAACAAAAGCATTATTAAACGGGGGATTTGCAAAATGAAGCTTTCAGATAAAGATGGGCAGTTATTTTATGAATTATGGCTGCCATTGCTTAATTATGTGAATAAAAAATATAAGGTCAATAAAAAACTTAAAAATATTGTCGGTGCAAAGAGTCTTGAACCGGCAGAGGTAAAGAAAATTGCAAATAAATTATGGGACAATGTAGAAATCATTGATGAGTATTTAAAAGAACAAATCTCTATGCCAGAGGAAAACAAAAAGATTATAAAAAGCTGGAAGTACTGTGTACAGGGACGTTTCGTAATGGAGCGTCATTTGAAAAAGGGTACGATTTTTATTTCTCTGGACGATGAGAAAGTATATCAGGTGCAGGGAATTGTTTCGACATGGGAAGAAATGTTTCCGTTTGTGCCGATGCCGTTGCTGATAGAGGCAACATTTATACCGTTTCGTGATGTAATTATATCAGATGGCTTAGTGATGCCTTATAATATTTCTATGGGAAGAACGATGGCGGCGCAGTTTAAAGACATTTATATGAATGCCAAGAAAAGCGGTACATTAATCAGGTCATTGCCGCAGAACGATTTTGGAAACGTGCCAGAGGAGAAAGAGATGCAGAAACAAAGATGGAAAAAATTCAGTAAACTGACAAGTAAATGTTACAGCAATATGATTGGAGCAAATGAGGACAGTACTTGTTGGACGCAGGCGTTTGAACTTTTAAAAGAAATTGCACTGGAAGAGAAAAAAGAAAATCCGCATCTGCAGCTGGAGACATTAGACGATATTACAGATTATACATATGATATTCAGGGCTGGCTGGAAGATTGTATGGACGAAATAGATATGAGCGGAAATCCTGAAACTCTTTTACGGATGTGCGATGATCTGCTGGGTATATTTGAATGGCCTGAGTATACCGGTTCGGATATTAAATTCAGAAAGTGTTCTGTTTTGGGAGCTCTTAGAAGAAAAGAAGAATCGGAAGCTTTCTGTAAGGAATGGTTAGAAAAAGAACCGGAAAATATCGTAGCAGCAACGGCCGGGGTTTATACTTTTATGGATATGAAAAAACTTGATGCTGCGGAAGAATTAGTAAACCGGTTTATTGATGATAAATCAGAATGTACAGAAGAAAATGATATTATGTTTACTGCGGCATCAAAATTATATCAGGTTATGGGAAAAAGAAAAGAGAAGAAACAGATAGATAAGGCGCTTTGTGAATATGAAGAGTATCTGAAGAAATACTTTATGGGAATGGACGATGAAGATGAGGAGATGGATTTCTGGGACGAGGATCTTCCATTTTGATTTCATCGTCGGGCAATGCGTTTAAAATTCATATTACAAAAAATGGGGGAATGAAGATGAATGAACTGCAGAAGGCAATAGAGGAGCTTTCCGGTGTGAGCAGAAAACTTCCTAAAAAGGCAATAAGAACTGTGATAAAAAACAGAGAGGAGGCACTTCCCTATCTGCGAAGAGCATTACAAAAAGCAATAGAAGAAAGAGATGAATTAGATGAAAATTATCTACTTCCTTTTTATGCTCTGTTTTTATTGGCTGAATTACATGACAAAGAGGCTTTTCCGATAATTATGGAGTTTGCAGCTTTGCCGGGGGAAGTCCTGGATTATATGATAGGCGATGCTATAACAGAATATTTTAAGGATATTGTCTATCATACATATAATGGAGACTTAGATCTTTTGAAAGACAGGATTTTAGATGAAGGGGTATATGAATTTGTAAGAGGCGCGCTTTTGAAAGCAATGGGGCAGCTTTATCTTGACGGAACGCTGGAAGAAAAGGAATGGAGAGAATTTATCAGACAGGGAGTTTACTGCGGACAGGAGTACAGTAATTTTTATAATGTATTGGGAACTATGATATGTGACTGCCATTTTTTTGATATGCTTCCGGAAATCAGATATATGTTGAAGGAAGAGCTGATGGACGAGATGTATCTTGGAAAATACGATTCCTGTGTAGACGCTATGTTTGAATACAGAGACTGGGAAAGAGAGTTCTGTAATAAAAATTTTTGTACAGCAGAAATATTGAAACATTGGGCAATGTTCGAAAGTACGGGAAATGACAAAGAGGAAGAAAAAAGACTCGGGGAATTAGCTCGGAATGCAAGAAAAGAAATGGAGCCTTCGAAAACAGTGAAAGTCGGACGAAATGATCCGTGTCCCTGCGGAAGCGGAAAGAAATATAAATTCTGCTGTATGAATAAGGCAAAATCTCCGGTTGATGAAATTGAATCTGTGCAGGAGCGAATGAGATGTTTGAAATCATATCCGTATGTAGGAGAAAACAAAGAGGAAGGAAGAATATATCTGGACGATTATTTTGACCGGGAAAGTATTGAAATTGATAAATTGCTTTATCTTGGATTAATACATCGCCCTGTTCTTATATGGCTTTGTGATGAAGTAATGGAAGAGGAAAGATGTCGGAAATATTTAACCCTTGCTTTTGAAAAATTTGAAGAAAAAGTACAAAAAGAGGAGATAAAAACTTTTCAGGAGTATGATAAGAAATACGGTATTCATTATTTTTGTGGAGAATGGACAGAAAAGCTTGCATATTTGCTGAAGAAAAATAAAGAAAAAGAATTATATCAAAGAGTAGAAAGAGGTAGAAAGCAGATGATGTAAAACTGCGAAGTGGAAATATAAAAGTCAAACTGTGTCATAGTAAGGAAAAGCACAACGGGAGGTTTTTATGCGTCTTACAAAAGTACAAAATGCACTGAAAGAAAAAAATATCACGTTTCAATATACAGAGGAAGATGGCTGCGGAAGCCTGGATTTTGAATTTCGGGGACTGCGTTACCACGTGTGGGAATATGAGGAAAATGGCACATGGGGAGCGGAGACGAATGTGTTTGAGGCAGGCAGAAGCAGAGATATAGAAGGAGACTACGAAAAAACGCTGGAAACAGAAATTTTGGCGTGGCCGGATATGGCATTTTAGGAGGAATTATGGAATTTTTAAATGTTTTAAAGGAAGGGGCAGCGTATAAGGAGCAGGTATATGCTCTTTATGAGACTGCTTTTCCAAAAGAAGAGCAGAAGCCTCTTTCCTGTATGGAAAAATGGGCAGAAGAGGGAAAGGCAGAACTTCTTGCAGTTGTGGAAGATGAGGAGTTTATCGGTCTTGTCATGAATATGTTCTCCTCTGTGGCAGCAGTGCTTGATTATTTTGCCATTGCTCCGGAGAAAAGAAGCGGAGGTTACGGTGGAAGAGCAGTTCGCGGGCTTGTTAATCGGTTTCAGGGACAGAAATATGTTTTTGAGATTGAAAAGCAGGATGAACTGGCAGAAAACGCAGAGGACAGAAAGCGGAGAAAAGCATTTTATCTCAGGAACGGTTTAAAGGAGACAGGGCTCTTTGTTCATGCTTACGATACAGATTTTGAAATCCTTACTCCAGACGGAGAAATAACATATAAACAGTATGAGGATATGCTGAAGGAAATGCTGGGCAAGGATCTGTATCTGGCATCTCCGTCTCTGATTGAGGAGAGGTAGTATTTTCATTCATCTTTGGGAGGGCTGATTATGAGGAAAGCCATTTTATTAGCCGGATTTTTTATACTTTCTGTGCTTGCCGGCTGCCATACAGATGAGAAAAACAGTGAAATTGCAGAGGACGTAAAGAAAATTGAAAAAAATACAGAAGAGAAGGGAAAAGAAGCTGCAGAGAAGGATAAAAAGGAAAGAGACAATATCATAGCAAGCCTTACAGAAAAGCCGGAAGTATCAGCTGCACCGAAACAGTCGGCTTCTGTAAAACCAGAGAAAGCAAAAGAGCCAACTCCCACGCCGACTTCTCTTCCTGCGCCTACTTTATCTCCGGAAGAAGGAACGATCAGCAAGCCCAGCCATGCGGAAGCTTCTCAGAAGAATAAGCTGATTTTTGTGGGGGATTCCAGAACAGAGGGGATCCGGGATGCGGTTCAGGATGACAGCATCTGGTCGTGTTTGTCCTCTATGGGATACGACTGGCTGGTTTCCACAGGTGTTCCACAAATAGAAGCGGAGATAGTGGATAACACATCGGTAATTATCCTTATGGGTGTAAATGATGTGCAGAACTTAAATAAGTACGTGCAGTACATTAACGAAAAGGCAAAGGAATGGACAGATCGCGGGGCTTCTACATACTTTGTATCTGTAGGTCCTGTGGAAAATGATCCTTATGTAACAAATGAGCAGATTGAGAGTTTCAATGCCGCTATGAAGGCAAATCTTCTCGGTGTAACTTATATAGATGTATATTCACATCTTGTGGAAACAGGATATTCTACTGTAGATGGAACACATTATCCGGAGGCTGTGTCTGTGGAAATTTATAATTATATTCTGGAGAATCTGGAAGAGACGACAGGCGGGATCTGGGGATAAAGGAGTTTGTTACATGAAGATAATAATTTCCCCTGCGAAAAAAATGAATATAGAGACAGATGTACTGGAATGCAGAGGATTTCCTGTTTTTATGGAAAAGACAAAGGTGCTTATGGAGTACATGAAGGAGTTGGATTACGAAGCGGCAAAGAAAATGTGGGGCTGCAGCGACAAACTTGCCCGGGAAAATTTTCAGCGCCTTTCCCACATGAACTTATATAAAACACCAACGCCGGCGCTTCTTGCCTATGAAGGGATTCAGTACCAGTATATGGCGCCGGGAGTGTTTGAGGACAGGCAGTGGGAGTTCGTTCAGGAACATCTGAGGATTCTTTCCGGATTTTACGGAGTGGTAAAACCTCTTGACGGAGTCGTGCCCTATCGACTGGAAATGCAGGCGAAAATCAATCTGGCTTCCTGTAAAGATTTATATACATACTGGGGATCGGATATTTATGAGGAAATTTCCGGGAACAGCAGGTGGATTTTAAATCTTGCGAGCAAAGAATATTCAAAATGTGTGGAGAAATTTTTAAAGCACGGAGAAAAATGTATTACCTGTATCTTTGGGGAGTGGAAAAACGGGAAGATCATTCAGAAGGGAACACTTGCGAAAATGGCAAGGGGAGAGATGGTGCGTTTTCTTGCGGGCGAAGAAATCTGTGATCCGGAAGGCGTGAAAGAATTTCGAGGGCTTGGATTTTCTTATAAGAAAGAATTTTCCACAGAAGAGAATTACGTGTTTTTGAGGGAGGAAGAGAAGTGAGCGCTTCAAAATGTGAATATTGTGCCAATTATACATACGATGAAGATTATGAATGCTATACCTGTGAGGTAAACCTGGACGAGGATGAGATGGTCAGATTTATGACCGGAAATTTTCGCCAGTGTCCCTATTTCCAGATGGGAGACGAGTATCGTATCGTCAGAAAACAGATGTAGAGCTTATAAAAACAGACCGCCTTATTTGGCGGTCCGTTTTACTTTAGGCTGCGTAAAGCCTTTTCCTTTTACTTCATTTACTTTGCTGATGATCATGAATGCGGCAGGGTCGATTTCCATTACAAGCTTGTTGAGACGGATCAGCTCTCTGTTTGAGACAACGGTAAGGACAAGGTGACTTTCTCTGTGAAGAAATCCGGTCTCTGCCTGAATAAGAGTTGTGCCTCTGTCAAGCTGCGCATGAATGGCGCTGTTGATTTCCGCGTGTTTTTTGCTCACAATCTTTACCTGGGTCTGCGCCATACCAAGAGTCAGAACTCTGTCCAGAATAAAAGTATAAATAAATACCAGAAGGATTCCGTAAATACTTTCTTCTACATTGGAGAATGTCATTTCCAGGAGAAGGATTACGAAATCAAATACATACAGGGATGCAGATACTGGAATTCCGAAAAAGCGTTTCAGAAGAAGCGGCGGAATATCCATGCCTCCGGTGGAAGCTCCGGCGCGGATTACAATTCCGATACCAGCTCCAATCAGCACACCGGAGCAAACACATGCAAGCATACGGTCCTGAGTAACATTTGATAAAGCGGGAATCTTCTGTAAAATGCCGAGGATAACAGGGTAGTAAAAGGAACTGATAAGGGTTGTAAGGGCAAAGGCTTTTCCCAGGATCAGAGCGCCCAGAATAAACATGGCGGCATTAAAAATAAAAGCAAAGGTGGACAGAGGAAGTCCCAGGTAGTGCTGGGCTGACAGAGCAAGACCTGTTGTGCCGCCCGTAATGATTCCGTTTGGCAGCAGAAAGGCTACGATTCCTATTGCATATATGGTGTTTCCGAAAAAAATGGCGAAAAGATTTTTCGCATATTTAAGATAATGATTTGTATTTGCCACGACAGGGCCTCCTTTTTTAAGATGATGAAACAGCGCTATGATAAAGCGGCATAAAAAAACAGACTGCGTAAAGCAGTCTGCTGTATATAGATGAAGTTTTGGTGTTTATCTTTTTTGAACATAATTTTCCCCGGCTGTATTTTTGTTATATTTCGAAAATAGATCGTGATTATAATAGCATAAGAAAGAAAAAAAGTAAAGAACCCCTTTTGTAAATCCGGTATCTGTATTATAATAGAAGAAACTGTACGGCTGCTGTGGCAGATACAGGTGCGGAGGATTCCGCAATGCCAAAACAAGAGAGAAAGAGGACGAACGAATGGAAAACGTATATGTTATGAATCACCCTTTAATCCAGCATAAAATTTCAATGCTTCGTGACAGCAGAACAGGAACAAATGAGTTTCGCAAGCTGGTGGAGGAGATTGGAATCCTGATGGGGTATGAAGCGCTTCGCGACCTTCCTACAGAAGACGTAGAAGTGGAGACACCGATTGAAACCTGTATGACACCAATGCTTTCCGGTAAAAAACTGGCGGTAATCCCTGTTCTTCGTGCGGGACTTGGAATGGTAAACAGTATTCTTACCCTTGCGCCTTCTGCAAAGGTAGGTCATGTAGGACTTTACCGCGATCCGGAAACACATGAGCCGCACGAATACTACTGCAAACTTCCGGAATCGATTGATGAGAGAATTGCCGTTGTTGTAGATCCGATGCTTGCAACAGGAGGCTCCGCCATTGCTGCAGTTGATTTTATTAAAAAACAGGGCGGAAAAAACATTAAATTTATGTGTATCATTGCAGCTCCGGAAGGGCTTGAGCGACTTCATAAAGCGCATCCGGACATTCAGATTTACTGCGGACACCTTGACCGCTGCCTGAACGAAAATGCCTACATCTGCCCGGGTCTTGGAGATGCCGGCGACAGGATATTCGGAACAAAATAAGCCATGCGCCTGAAAGGAAAGCAGATGTTTCGTGCTCGCACGGGAACATCTGCTTTTATTTTCAGGCATAGGGCGCATGCCCGCGACCGAGATGTAGCGAAGCGGAATCGAGGTGCATGGCTTATTTTGGAAATTTCCATTTACCCCTTGACACCCGTCGCAAAATATGATATTCTACCACAGAACGCTGCCGAAGACAGTAGGTACCGCAAGGTATAAGGATAAAAACGCCTACCGAGGACAAAGTATTCTTTATAAGATTACGTGAGTCTTACTGTCATGCAGTAGGGCTTTTTTTATACACATCCGACGGCGGTATATCAAAATCTATAAGGAGGTGTACCATATCATGGCAAAAGTAGAACTGAAACAACCAATCGTAGAAGAGATTTCCGGCATCATTAAAGACGCTGCGTCAGTTGTTCTTGTAAACTACAGCGGACTGACTGTTGAACAGGACACAATTATCCGTAAAGAGTTAAGAGAAGCTGGTGTTCAGTATAAAGTCTACAAAAACACAATGATGAAACGTGCATTTGAAGGAACTGACTGTGAATGCTTAACACAGCATCTGGAAGGCACAAACGCTCTTGCTGTTTCCGCAACAGACGCAACAGCTCCGGCGAGAATCCTTGCAAAATATGCAAAACAGTATCCTGCTTTAGAGCTTATTGCGGGTGTTGTAGAAGGAAACTACAACGACCAGGCTGGTATTCAGGCTCTGTCCAGCATTCCGTCCAGAGAAGAACTTCTCGGAAAACTGCTTGGAAGCATCCAGTCTCCAATTACAAACTTTGCTCGTGTGCTTAATCAGATCGCTGAAAAAGGACAGGCAGAGGCAGCAGAATAATTGCTGAGCGTTCCGAAAGGAACAGACAAAACAGAATCCTCGCCCAGATGGGCATCAAAACCAAAAATATTATAATGGAGGGAAATTAAAATGGCAAAATTAACAACAGAAGAATTTATTGCAGCAATCAAAGAATTATCTGTATTAGAATTAAACGATTTAGTAAAAGCTTGTGAAGAAGAGTTTGGTGTATCCGCAGCAGCAGGTGTTGTTGTAGCAGCAGCTGGCGCAGCAGAAGCAGCAGAAGAGAAAGATGAGTTTGACGTAGAGCTTACAGAAGTAGGTCCAAACAAAGTTAAAGTTATCAAAGTTGTTCGTGAAGTAACAGGCTTAGGTCTGAAAGAAGCGAAAGAAGTTGTTGACGGCGCTCCGAAAATGGTTAAAGAAGCTGCATCCAAAGCAGAAGCTGAAGAGATTAAAACAAAACTTGAAGCTGAAGGCGCTAAAGTTACTCTTAAATAATAGAAGTAACACGTATATACAAAAGGGAGCGGGAATGTCGCAGACATTCCCGTTTTTTTCGATTTACAGGAAACAAAATAAAGAAAATCTTAAAATCAGTTGACATACTGTTTTTGTTGTGGTATAGTGAAGAATGCTATATTATGGCAAGATATGCCTACTTGCAAAAATGCAGACAGGCTCATGTTATAATAAATATAAGGAAAAACAGGGGTGAAACGTCAATGGAAAAAAACAGAATTCGTTCTGTAAAAACTGGAAAAAGCATGCGTATGAGCTTTCAGAGACAAAAAGAAGTCCTGGAGATGCCAGACCTGATTGAAGTCCAGAAAGATTCCTACAAATGGTTTCTGAGAGAGGGACTGAAAGAAGTATTCGATGATATTTCTCCAATCGCGGACTACGGCGGAAAGCTCAGTCTGGAATTCATCGACTTTACATTCGACGAGAAGGATGCAAAATACTCCATAGAGCAGTGTAAAGAACGTGACGTAACTTATGCCGCACCTTTGAAGGTTCGAGTGAGACTGATTAATAAAGAGACAGAAGAAATCAACGAACACGAGATTTTCATGGGAGATTTACCGTTAATGACGGCTACTGGTACCTTTGTTATCAACGGTGCTGAGCGAGTTATCGTTAGCCAGTTAGTACGTTCCCCTGGAATCTATTATGCGATCGCACACGATAAGCTTGGAAAACGGTTATTTTCCAGTACCGTAATTCCAAACAGAGGAGCATGGCTGGAATACGAAACAGATTCCAACGATGTATTCTATGTTCGTGTTGACAGAACAAGAAAAGTTCCGATTACTGTCCTGATCCGTGCACTTGGTGTAGGCTCAAATGCAGAAATCGTAGAGCTCTTTGGTGAAGAGCCTAAAATTCTTGCAAGCTTTACAAAAGATACTTCCACAAATTACCAGGAAGGTCTTCTTGAATTATATAAGAAAATCCGTCCGGGCGAGCCGCTCGCAGTAGAGAGCGCAGAGAGCCTTATTATGGCAATGTTCTTCGATCCGAGAAGATACGACCTTGCCAAAGTAGGACGTTATAAATTTAATAAGAAGCTTCATTTTAACAAACGTATTGTAGGACACAAGCTGGCAGAGGACGTTGTGGACGCTTCTACAGGCGAAATTCTTGCTGAGGAAGGCACTGCTGTGACAACAGAGCTTGCAGATCTTCTTCAGAATTCTGCTGTTCCTTACGTATGGATCCAGGGAGAGGAGAGAAAGATCAAAGTTCTTTCCAACCTTATGGTGGATATTCGTCACTTCATTCCGGAAATCGAAGATCCGAAGGCACTTGGCATTACAGAGTTAGTATATTACCCTGTGCTTGAAAAAATTCTGGAAGAAAATGACACTCTCGAGGAACAGGAAGCTGCGATCCGCAGAGATATTCACGATCTGATTCCGAAGCATATTACAAAAGAAGATATTTTTGCTTCTATTAACTACAATATGCACCTGGAATACGGAATTGGAAACGATGACGACATCGACCATCTTGGAAACCGTCGTATCCGTGCAGTAGGTGAGCTTCTTCAGAACCAGTACCGCATCGGTCTTTCCAGACTGGAGCGTGTGGTTCGTGAGAGAATGACAACACAGGACGCAGAGTCTATTTCTCCGCAGTCCCTTATCAATATTAAACCGGTAACTGCAGCAGTGAAAGAGTTCTTCGGTTCTTCCCAGCTGTCTCAGTTCATGGACCAGAATAACCCGCTTGGTGAGCTGACTCATAAGAGACGTCTCTCCGCATTGGGACCTGGCGGTCTGTCACGAGACAGAGCCGGATTCGAGGTTCGAGACGTACATTACTCCCACTATGGAAGAATGTGTCCAATCGAGACTCCTGAAGGTCCGAACATCGGTCTTATTAACTCTCTGGCATCTTATGCCCGCATTAATGAGTACGGATTTATTGAGGCTCCTTATCGTAAAATCGATAAGACAGATCCGAAAAATCCGCGTGTCACAGACGAAGTTGTCTACATGACAGCCGATGAAGAAGATAATTACCATGTAGCGCAGGCGAATGAGCCGCTGGATGAGAACGGATACTTTATCCATAAGAACGTATCCGGTCGTTTCCTTGATGAGACACAGGAATACGAACGTCAGATGTTTGATTACATGGACGTGTCTCCTAAGATGGTGTTCTCTGTTGCTACAGCCCTGATTCCATTCCTTCAGAACGACGATGCCAACCGTGCGCTGATGGGATCCAACATGCAGCGTCAGGCAGTACCGCTTCTTACAACAGAAGCTCCCGTTGTAGGTACAGGTATGGAGACAAAGACGGCCGTAGACTCCGGCGTCTGCGTAGTTGCAAAGAAATCCGGTACCGTTCTTCGTTCCACATCTACAGACATCAGCATCAAAAATGATGACGGAACAAAAGACGATTACCATTTGACAAAATTCTTAAGAAGTAACCAGAGCAACTGCTATAACCAGAAACCGATCGTGTTCCAGGGAGAGCACGTTGAGGCAGGACAGGTTATCGCGGACGGTCCGTCCACAGCGAACGGAGAGCTTGCCCTTGGTAAAAACCCGCTGATCGGATTTATGACATGGGAAGGTTACAACTACGAGGATGCTGTCCTTTTAAGTGAAAGACTTGTTATGGACGATGTGTACACATCTGTTCATATTGAAGAATACGAGGCAGAAGCCCGTGATACAAAGCTTGGACCGGAAGAGATCACAAGAGACGTTCCGGGCGTAGGCGATGACGCGCTCAAAGACCTTGACGAGCGCGGAATTATCCGTATCGGTGCAGAGGTTCGTGCAGGAGATATTCTTGTAGGTAAGGTAACTCCTAAGGGAGAGACAGAGCTTACAGCAGAAGAGCGTCTTCTCCGTGCGATCTTCGGTGAGAAAGCACGAGAAGTTCGTGATACTTCCCTGAAAGTACCTCACGGCGAATACGGTATTGTAGTAGATGCGAAAGTATTTACAAGAGAGAACGGAGACGAGCTGTCTCCTGGTGTAAACCAGTCTGTACGTATTTACATCGCGCAGAAGAGAAAAATTTCCGTTGGTGATAAAATGGCCGGTCGTCACGGTAACAAGGGTGTTGTTTCCCGTGTACTTCCTGTAGAAGATATGCCGTTCCTTCCAAACGGACGTCCTCTTGACATCGTGCTGAATCCTCTGGGCGTTCCTTCACGTATGAATATTGGACAGGTCCTGGAAATCCATTTAAGTCTTGCTGCAAAAGCGCTTGGCTTTAATGTTGCGACACCTGTATTTGCAGGCGCAAACGAAGATGATATTCAGGATACTCTGGAGCTTGCAAACGATTATGTAAATACAGAAGATTTTGAAGAGTTCCGCAAGAAATATGAAGACGTTCTTGCACCTGAGGTTATGCAGTATCTTGACGAAAACAAAGCGCACAGAGCTTTATGGAAGGGCGTTCCGATTTCCAGAGACGGAAAAGTCCGCCTCCGTGACGGACGTACAGGTGAGTATTTTGACAGCCCGGTAACAATCGGACACATGCACTACCTGAAACTGCATCACCTTGTTGACGATAAGATCCATGCACGTTCCACAGGTCCATACTCCCTGGTAACACAGCAGCCGCTGGGCGGTAAAGCGCAGTTCGGCGGACAGCGTTTCGGAGAGATGGAGGTTTGGGCACTGGAGGCATACGGTGCATCTTACACACTGCAGGAAATCCTGACAGTAAAATCCGATGATGTTGTAGGTCGTGTGAAGACTTACGAGGCGATCATCAAGGGAGACAATATTCCGGAGCCAGGTATTCCGGAGTCCTTCAAGGTACTCTTAAAAGAGCTTCAGTCTCTCGGTCTTGATGTAAAAGTCCTGAGAGAGGATCAGACAGAGGTGGAAATCATGGAAAGCGTAGATTACGGCGATACAGATTTACGCTCTGTAATAGAGGGAGATTCCAGAGGACACAGAGACGAGGAGTCCTTCAGCAAACACGGCTATACACAGCAGGAGTTTGAGGATGGAGAACTCGTAGATGTGGAAGAGGAAGAAGAAGACGATTTTGAAGAGTTCGAAGAGACTCTTGATGAAGAATAAGAAAGGGGAAAGAATACATGGCAGAAGCAACCAATACAAATGAATCCTATCAGCCAATGACTTTCGATGCCATCAAGATTGGACTGGCGTCCCCTGAGAAGATCAGAGAGTGGTCAAGAGGCGAGGTTTTAAAACCTGAGACCATTAATTACCGTACACTGAAACCTGAAAAAGACGGACTTTTCTGCGAGAGGATTTTCGGACCGAGCAAGGACTGGGAATGTCACTGTGGAAAATATAAAAAGATTCGTTATAAAGGCGTTGTCTGTGACCGATGCGGCGTAGAAGTTACAAAGTCATCTGTCCGCAGGGAGCGTATGGGACATATCGAGCTTGCAGCTCCTGTTTCCCATATCTGGTATTTTAAGGGAATCCCGTCCCGTATGGGTCTGATTCTCGACATTTCTCCAAGGACACTGGAGAAGGTGCTTTACTTTGCAAACTATATTGTGCTGGACCCGGCAGATTCCGGGCTTCAGTACAAACAGACCCTTACAGAGAGAGAGTATCAGGAGGCTCGTGAATCATACGGAGAGAATTTCCGCGTGGGAATGGGTGCAGAATCCATTAAAGAGCTTCTGGAAGCGATTGATCTGGAAAAAGATGCAAAAGAGCTGAAAAAAGAGTTAAAAGATGCAACTGGACAGAAACGTGCCAGAATCATCAAACGTCTTGAAGTTGTAGAATCCTTCCGCGAGTCAGGAAACCGTCCGGAGTGGATGATCATGACTGTAGTTCCGGTTATTCCGCCGGATCTCCGTCCTATGGTACAGCTTGACGGCGGACGTTTTGCAACTTCCGATTTAAATGACTTATACAGAAGAATCATCAACCGTAACAACCGTCTGAAGAGACTTCTGGAGCTGGGCGCACCGGACATTATCGTGCGCAACGAGAAACGTATGCTTCAGGAAGCCGTAGACGCCCTGATCGATAACGGCCGCCGCGGACGTCCTGTAACAGGACCTGGAAACAGACCGCTTAAATCCCTTTCCGATATGCTGAAAGGTAAATCCGGACGTTTCCGTCAGAACCTTCTCGGTAAACGAGTTGACTATTCCGGACGTTCCGTTATCGTCGTAGGACCGGAACTTAAAATTTACCAGTGCGGTCTTCCGAAAGAAATGGCGATCGAGCTGTTTAAACCTTTCGTTATGAAAGAGCTTGTTGCAAACGGAACATCACACAACATTAAAAATGCAAAGAAAATGGTTGAAAAGCTTGAGCCGCAGGTATGGGATGTGCTCGAAGATGTTATTAAAGAGCATCCTGTTATGTTAAACCGTGCACCTACACTTCACCGTCTTGGTATTCAGGCATTTGAGCCGATTCTTGTAGAAGGTAAGGCAATTAAACTTCATCCGCTTGTTTGTACTGCGTTTAACGCCGACTTCGACGGTGACCAGATGGCGGTTCACCTTCCGCTTTCTGTGGAAGCACAGGCAGAGTGCCGTTTCCTTCTGCTTTCACCGAACAACCTTCTGAAACCTTCTGATGGTGGTCCTGTAGCCGTTCCTTCACAGGATATGGTCCTTGGTATTTACTACCTGACACAGGAAAGACCTGGATATAAGGGAGAAGGTAAATTCTTTAAGAGTGTGAACGAGGCAATTCTTGCATACGAGAATAAAGTCATCACACTGCAGACAAGAATCAACGTGCGCTGCACAAAGACAATGCCAGATGGCAGTGTTCTTACAGGAACTGTACAGTCTACACTGGGAAGATTCCTTTTCAATGAAATCCTTCCGCAGGATCTGGGATTTGTAGACAGAAGCATTCCGGGAAATGAGCTTCTTCTTGAGGTTGACTTCCTGGTAGGTAAAAAACAGTTAAAACAGATTCTTGAAAAAGTAATTAATACACACGGAGCTACAAAGACAGCAGAAGTTCTTGATGCTATTAAGGCAACAGGTTACAAGTATTCTACAAGAGCAGCAATGACCGTATCTATTTCCGATATGACAGTGCCGCCTCAGAAGCCGGAAATGATTAAGCAGGCACAGGATACTGTAGACCTTATCACAAAGAACTACAAACGTGGTCTTATTACAGAGGAAGAGCGTTATAAAGAAGTTGTAGATACATGGAAAAAGACTGACGATGAGCTTACAAAAGCCCTTCTTACAGGTCTTGACAAGTACAACAACATCTTCATGATGGCTGACTCCGGAGCCCGTGGTTCTGATAAACAGATTAAACAGCTTGCAGGTATGCGAGGTCTGATGGCGGATACAACAGGTCATACGATCGAGCTTCCTATTAAGTCAAACTTCCGTGAAGGACTTGACGTACTGGAATACTTCATGTCTGCTCATGGAGCGCGAAAAGGTATGTCCGATACAGCTCTTCGTACAGCCGACTCCGGTTACCTGACACGTCGTCTTGTAGACGTTTCTCAGGACTTAATTGTACGTGAGATGGACTGCTGTGAAGACAGAGACGAAATCTCCGGTATGTGGGTAAAAGGCTTCATGGACGGCAAGGAAGAAATCGAAAGCCTTCAGGAGCGTATCACAGGTCGTTTCTCCTGTGAGACAATTAAGAATAAAGACGGAGAAATCCTTGTAAAAGCAAATCACATGATTACGCCGAAACGTGCAGCCCGTATTATGAGCGAGGGTGTAAACAACGAAGACGGCGGAGCAATTGATAAAGTAAAAATCCGTACTATCCTTTCCTGTAAATGTAAAGTTGGTGTCTGCGCAAAATGTTACGGTGCAAACATGGCGACAGGAGAGCCGGTACAGGTAGGAGAATCCGTAGGTATTATTGCAGCTCAGTCCATCGGTGAGCCTGGTACACAGCTTACAATGCGTACCTTCCATAACGGTGGTGTTGCCGGCGGCGATATTACACAGGGTCTTCCTCGTGTCGAGGAGCTTTTTGAGGCAAGAAAGCCGAAAGGTCTTGCTATCATTACAGAGATTAAGGGTATTGCAACTCTTAATGATACAAAGAAAAAACGTGAGATTATCGTAACGGACCAGGAGACGGGCGATTCCAAGACTTATCTCATTCCTTACGGTTCACGTATTAAGGTTATGGACGGACAGCTTCTTGAAGCAGGTGACGAGCTGACAGAAGGTAGCGTAAATCCGCACGATATTTTAAGAATCAAGGGCGTTCGTGCCGTACAGGATTATATGATTCGCGAGGTACAGCGTGTATACCGTCTGCAGGGTGTAGAAATCAACGATAAGCATATCGAGGTTATTGTGCGTCAGATGCTGAAGAAGATTCGTATCGAAGAAAACGGAGATACAGATTTCCTTCCGGGAACACTTGTCAACGTTCTGGATTACGATGAAGCAAATGAAAAGCTTATTGCAGAAGGCAAAGAGCCTGCAGAAGGAAAACAGGTTATGCTTGGTATCACAAAGGCATCTCTTGCAACAGATTCCTTCCTGTCAGCAGCATCCTTCCAGGAGACAACAAAAGTCCTGACAGAAGCAGCAATCAAGGGTAAAGTTGATAATCTTATCGGTCTGAAAGAAAACGTACTGATTGGTAAACTGATTCCTGCCGGAACAGGTATGAAGCGTTATGGCGAGATTAAGCTTGACACAGGAATGCCCGAAGAGACAGAAGAAGTTGAAGAAGACGTTACAGAGGAAGAAGAGAAAGAAAATCTTGCTCTTGATAAAGAAGAAACTGCAGAAGAGGCTGTAGAAACTGCTGAAGCAGAAGATGCAGACGAAGAAGCAGAAGATTTTGATACAGAAGAATAACAGAAAAGATAAAAGTCCCCTGCCGGGTTTTGGCAGGGGATTTTTGTTAAATTATTGAAAAATACAGAAGCAACTACCATTTGTGTTAAAATTCAAGTATAATGAGTACACTCGAAGAAAATCAAAGCAAAGGAGGGATTGAAGTGGAAAGAGAACTTCCGGTGTCTGTATGGCCTGAATGGAAAATTACTGAAAAAATAGGCGAAGGTTCTTTTGGAAAAGTATATAAGGCACAGAGGACAGAAAAAGGGCATTCTTTTTATTCTGCGATTAAGATCATCACCATTCCTTCCAGTAAAAGCGAACTGAACAGTGTACGTTCGGAAACAGAAAATGAGAACTCTGCAAGAGAGTATTTTGAAAATATAGTGGAAGAGTGTATTCAGGAAGTAAGCACAATGGAATATTTCCGGGGAAATTCCCACATTGTTTCTGTGGAAGATTTTAAGGTGGTGGAGTATCTTGATGAAATAGGCTGGGATATTTCCATTCGAATGGAATATCTCACAAGTTTTACAGATTACTGTGCAGGCAGAAATCTGACAGAGAGAGAAACTATGAAGCTGGGTATCGATCTCTGTAAAGCGTTGGAATACTGCCAGCAGTTAAATATTATCCATCGTGATATTAAGCCGGAAAATATTTTTGTCTCCAGATTTGGAGATTTTAAGCTGGGAGATTTCGGGATTGCAAGGGAACTGGAAAAGACAATGAGCAGTCTTTCCAAAAAGGGAACGTATTCTTATATGGCGCCGGAGATGTACAAGGGAGAGCATTATGACAAAAGTGTAGACATTTATTCACTTGGAATTGTGCTGTACAAGATTATGAATAAAAACAGGCTGCCTTTTTTAAATCTGGAAAAGCAGCTGATCACATACCGGGATAAAGAAACTGCATTGAACAGAAGAATGTCAGGGGAAAAGCTGCCTTTGCCGGCAGAGGCAGGGAAGGAATTCGGAGAAATGATATGCAGGGCGTGTGCTTATGAACCGTCCGGCAGATACGGTTCTCCGGAAGCGTTCCGAAAAGACCTGGAAGCTTTGTATGAAGGCAGGAGAAAAGTTTCTTCTGTGAAAGAACGCGTTCCGGAAAGGACGGTAGCTGCAGAAAAAGAAATTTCTCAGAAGCCAATGGATTTAAGCGGTGTTCCTTATGAGAGGAGAACAAAGGCAAGCGAGAGAAGACAGAAAGCAAAAAGGAAAGCGCGCCGCAGGGTTCTTACAGTCAGCGCAGTTGTCCTTTCAGGAGTTGTGGTTTTGGGCGTATATCTTAAAAATCTTTTTGAGGTTACTGTGCGCCGCCAGACAGAAAAAATAGTAAAATCTCTTACAGATGAAGAATATCATGGAGCGATTACGGGAGAAGATTTTGCTTCTTCCATAGACACGATCAAAGAGAGAGCAACTACCATTGTAAACGAACTTCCCTCTTATGAAACAGAGGGAGACGAGGGAAGCAGGCTGCGTTATTATAATGATGACGGGGAAATTATGAAAGTTCTGGTATACCCCTCTCTTTCGGAAGATGGGAAATATGAAGAATATTATTACTGGAACGGCGCGCTGTTTTTCGCTTACATATGGGAAGATGATACGTCTGAACTTTATTATTACAGGGATGGAATACTGATCCGCTGGATTGATGAGGCGGGAACGTGTCATGATAATGAGATTGATAATCCGGAATATGTGGAACGGGGCGACAAGTATTGGAGCAATTCCATTGAACAGCTTCAGTAAACAGGAGTGCAAAGTATGACATACGAGATAGAATATGCCTATACGTCCCATGTGGGAAAAATACGGGCAAATAACGAGGACAATTTCTGGTGCTGTGGAGAAAGTCTTCCGGCACAGAATTTTGGGACGAGCGGGATTTTTTCAGGAAGCGCCCCTCAGAAATCTCTCCCTGTTCTGGCGGTATTTGACGGAATGGGCGGCGAGAGCTGTGGGGAAATTGCAGCGGAGACGGCTGCCAGGGAGTTTGGAAGATTTTATGGAGAAAACAGAGAAAAGCTGAAAAAATTTCCTGAGGAATTTCTGGAAGATGTATGCGACAGCATGAATTGGGAAGTTGTCCGCTATGGAGAAGAAAACCGCGTTGGTTCAATGGGAACAACGGCTGCTCTGGTGGCTTTTTCCAGAGATGGTGTTTATGTGGGAAATCTGGGAGACAGCAGAGTGTACTACTCAGAAGAAAATAAATTTCAGCAGGTTTCTGTAGACCATGTAATCGGCAGAAACTTTCTGGGGAAACCGCCTTTGACGCAGTATCTTGGAATTATGGAAGAAGGACTGATACTGGAACCCTGTATTACAAAACTTCCTTATGTGGGAGGAAGCCGTTATCTCCTCTGTTCAGATGGTATGACAGATATGCTTTCAGATGGAGAAATTGCGGATATTCTTATGAGAGAGATTTCTCTTGAAGAGACTGTTTCCGTTCTTCTTGAGAGGGTTCTGGAAAAAGGCGGAAGAGACAATGTAACAATTATTCTGTGTGAGATCAAAGAGACAGAGAAAGGGTTCTGGAGTAGATGGAAGAAACGCTCCAGACAGGATAAGTTGGAGGGAACGCAGCATGAGGAACAGAATGAATGACCTGGATTTTGAACAGACAGTAGCGTTTGACTCTGTCAAGGATTTTGAATTTACAAGAAAGGCGGCTCAGAAATTCCGCCAGGTAGTAAGTCTTGAGTCCTTTGAAGACGAGGATGCAGATGTGATCTTTCACTATCTTTATAAAGAGATGGAGCTTGTTTCCTTCGGAGATCATCTGAAACGGTATATTTATGAGAGGGCAGGAATAGAAGAACCTTATGGAGAAGTGCCGCAGGAAATGTACCGGGAAATTGTGGTGGACTCTTTTAAGGAAACGTACACTCCAAAGTCTATGAGCCCTACCTCTACAAAACTGAGTTCACTTGTAAATAACTGGCTGAATCAGGTGTCTGTAAAAAGAGAGACAGTTTTTCTTCTTGGCTTCGGACTCAGAATGACAGTAGAAGATGTGTCTGATTTTCTTACAAGGGTGCTGAGAGAGCAGGATTTTGATTTCCACAATCCCGAAGAGGTAATTTACTGGTATTGTTATACAAACCAGTTTGGTTATTATAAGGCGGAAGAATATAAGGAAAAATACAAGGAACTTGTTCCCTGGAAAAAGAAGCCGGGGGAGGTTGTGTTTGGAAGAGATTTTACCATTGACACAGAAGAGAAGCTTCTGAAATATCTTGCCTACTTAAAAGGGGGATACGAGGATCCAAAATCAGAAAAAAGCCAGGCGTTTCAGGAATTTACTCGCCTTCTTCAGGAGGCAAAGGAAATTATTGCTTCCATGTACTCTAAGGACGAAGAAGAGCGGGGAAGGGAAAAAGTGTGGACAGCGGAGAACATTACGCCTTCTGATGTGGAAAAAGTCATATGCAGCGGAATCCCCATCAACAATATGGGTAATTTAAAGAAAATGTCTGCGTCCATTCTTGCAAAGCATTTCAGTCAGAAGAGATTCAGCAGACAGAGAATTACAAATATTTTAAACCATAAGTTCCCGGTGGAACGTTTTGACCTGATCACTCTTGAATTTTTTGTGGTATCCCAGAAAATGCAGGAAGAAGATCCGTATGCAAGATACCAGTGTTTTCTTACAAAAATCCAGGAGATCCTGAACAGATGCGGAATGGGAGAAATATACATTGTCAATCCTTATGAATGTTTTCTCCTTATGTGTCTTTTGACAGACTGTCCCCTCGCTGTTTTTTCCGAGATATGGGAAAAATCCTACGAGGAGGGAGAAGAATCAGTGTAAAACAGCATATGCCGCAGTCTCAAAAAGTCCGCACAAAACCATGACGAGGATGGGGTTCATTTTAAACTTTCGCAGCATAACAAGTGCAGCGGCAAAGTAAAGTACCATGCGGAAGGAAATATTTTCCGGTGCAAAGGAAATGACCCCGTTTATAAAGAAAGCAGAGACAAGAATAGAAACTCCTGCTTTTGCGATCATGGCGACAACAGCCGGGCGAAGGGAAGCCAGAGTTCCCTGCAAAACAGAGAGATTGCGGTATTTTGTATAAATATAAGCAAGCCCTGTCACAAAAATACAGGAGGGGAGAATACAGCCAAAAGTTGCCACGATTGCTCCCGGTATTCCTGCAATCTGCGTTCCTACGAAGGTTGCGGCGTTTACTGCAATGGGCCCGGGCGTCATTTCCGCAATGGTCACAAGGTTGGAAAAGGAATCCATAGTAAGCCAGGAATGCTGTATGACAACCTGTTCCTGAATAAGCGGCATTGCCGCATAGCCTCCGCCGAAGCTGAATGCTCCGATCTGCAGGAAACTTAAAAATAGCTGTAGGTAGATCATGATTTTCTCCTTTCTGAGAGGACAGTGCGCACAGCTCCAAACGCTGCCACAGCCAGGATAATGTAAATCACATTGACTTTAAAGAACCAGCAGAGAATGAAGCTTACAATCATAATTACAATCTGGATCCAGTCTTTTTTCTTCACAATATTACTTCCCATATCATATACAACAGAAACGATCACAGCGCCCACACCTGCTGTCATGCCGTTTAACATGGCGCGGATATACGGATTTGTAATAAAAAAATCGTAAATTACGGAAATCAGAGACAAAATGATCATAGGGGGAAGGATTGCGCCCAGGACGGAAACAAGAACACCGGGAATGCCTCCAAGCTTATACCCTACGACAATAGCGCCGTTGACTGCGATTGCTCCGGGAGAGGACTGGGCAATGGCAACGAGATCCAGCATTTCTTCCTCGTCGATCCAGTGGTATTCGTCTACAAATTTATTTTTCAGAAGAGTGACGATCACGTAACCTCCTCCAAAAGTAAAGGCGCTTAAATATAAGGTTGAAAAGAACAGTTTTTTCAGAATGGTACTTTTTTTCTCTTTCATTTTTCTCCTCCTTTGTCTTGAAGTATAAACGCTTTCTATATATAATTCAAATAGTATAATTAAATAATTAAACATAGGCAAATTAATATGTGAAAAAGACAGAATCGTAAAGTACAAGGCGTGCGGCAACGCATCGGCAGAAGGAGAAGGGAAATATGACGTTAAGACATTTCAGGATTTTTGCGGCAGTTTACAGGGAAATGAGCATAACAAAGGCTGCGGAAAAATTATACATGACGCAGCCGAGCGTGAGCCTTGCTGTCAGGGAGATGGAAGAGCATTATCAGGTACGGCTTTTTAACAGGATCAACCGGAGGATTTTTCCCACAGAAAAAGGTACGGCTCTTTACGGATATGCAAGACAGATTCTGGAGCTTATGGAGGAGACGGAAGGAGTTATGCGCACTTCCGCAGCGCCGTTAAAACTGCATATTGGTTCCAGTATTACAATCGGGAATACGATTTTGCCCCAGGTGATCCGGAAATTTCAGGAAAAATACAGGGAATGTGAGGTTCAGGTTACGGTTCAAAATTCCAGGAATATTGTACAGGCTGTTGTAAAAAACGAGCAGGATATAGGGCTTGTGGAAGATAAGACAGGAAGCAGCCAGCTTGAGGAGGTTCCTTTCTGTTCTGATGAGTTTTCCTTTGTCTGTGGAAAAAAACATCCTCTGGCAGAAAGGCAGAAAGTAACGCTTGAGGAAATTGCAGAGTATCCTTTTTTTATGAGAGAGCCGGGGAGCGCCAGCAGAGAAGCATTTGACAGCCTTATGAAAATCCGTCAGTTAAAGTACCGCATTCTCTGGGAAAGCATGAGCAATCAGGCGCTCATTCACGGAATTAAAAATCTGGACGGGATTTCCGTTCTTCCCAAAAGGATTTTACAGGAAGAGATAAAAAAAGAGACGGTTAAGCTCCTTCCTGTTTATCCGAAGGAGTTTAACCGCCAGTTCTCTCTTATTTACCATAAGAGGAAGAAAATGCCGGAAGCATTTCAGTATTTAATTGAGATTCTGATGGAGCAGGAGTAGATCTTAAATCTCATTATAATATCCGTAGATCAATCGGCTCAGGTAAGCGATGTTTTCCTGGGCTTTTCCTGCATCTGTGAGATTTTCTGACATAAAGCATACCACAAGGTCGATGCCGTTTGCTGTGTCATAAATAATTCCCGCATCGTTTTCCACAGTGGCAAGTTCGCCAGTTTTGTTGGCTACATGAACGCCCTCCGGCATCTGCGCCGGGATTTTATTTGTGCGCGTCTGGAGTTTTAAAAGGTGGTACATTGCCTCTGCGTTTTTCAGTGTGGATTCTGTGGGAATATTGCTGCAGAGCTGGTAAATTTCCCTGAGAAAAGCGCCGCAGTCTTTTACCGAGGTATAATTATCGCCGTTTTCTGTTCCTTCCTCAAGCATTCTGCCCATAGAAGTATCGGTGTAGCCGTGCGCCTGACAGAACTGGTTTACCACATTTTTTCCGGCCTCATTATCACCGCCTCCCAGGTATCCCACAAGGGTGTTGGCGGAAGCGTTGTCGCTTACTGTGATCATAGCGTTCAGATTGCTTTCCAGAGCTTCATTTCCGTACTGCTCTGCAAGTGCGTCATAATTTTCATATACAGCTCCCATAATAAAAAGCTTGATCAGGCTGGCTGCCTGCATTTTTGTGCTGTTTACAGAGCCTTCGGAGCCTTTCGCAAGGTTGCACACATAGACAGACCAGTTTCCGTTATCCTGAGGAAGAAGCGTGGTGATCTGGGAAAGAAGGCTGTCCAGGCTTTCGTCTGTATTATCTGTGAAGGAATTGCCTGAGGAAGGAGAGAGCATTCCCTCTTCCTGCGGCGCGCTGTTTTGTGAGTCATTATTCTGTTCGCTATTTTGATCCTGCGAAGCAGCACCGGCAGCAGCCTCCTGCGCTTCCAGCTTTTTAAGTTCTTTTGCCTGCTGTTTTAAACTGGCGGCAGAATCGCTGATTTCTTTTACAGTATTCTGCATTTCATTTACCTTTGCCTGAAGAGCGGTAAGGCGGTTGAGACTTAAAAAAGTCAGAATGCCAAGGGCTGCAAGTGCAGCAACGAGAACCGCAATTACAATATAAAGAAAAACGGGTTTCTTTTGTCTGGGGGTGTTGTCATCCATAAAGAGCCTCCTTTGTATTTTGAAAATTTTTATTACAGAGGATTCACAGTGTTTTTCGTTTCCACCGCAAATCAAGAAAATCTGCCAAGGATTTGCTTGTGGAAGCGAAAAATTCATGTGAAATTTACTGTAAAATAAAATTGATATAAAATCAAAAAGTCGTTGTGCAGTTACAAAACTGGTGGAAACAAATATAATCGTGAACTTGTTATTTTTATTAATTCTGAAAATAAGCGTCGATCCCATCTGCAATACCCTGTACCATTGTCTGGCGGAATGCAGGGTCATTCATTTTTGTATCATCATGTTCATTTGTCATAAATCCCATTTCCAGAATCGTCACAGGAACTTTACTCCAGTTGATTCCGGTCATATTATCGTAATACTGCACGCCAAGATTGGAAAATCCGGTTGCACTGCAGTATGCATCAATGATGCACTGGGACAGACGGTTTGATTCCTCATAAAGCTGAGGGACAAAAGGATTCTGAGAAGAAGGGGACATGGTAAGCGCCCCTGAAGCTGTGTGGCTGTCCTCCCCGTTTGCGTGGATCCGCACATAAATTTCAGCGCCTTTTGAGGCGGCAAGTTCTGCACGCTCTTTGTTGCTGATCGCTGTTTCATTATCTGTTCTCGTCATCACAACCTGATAGCCTCTCTTTGTAAGTTCATCTCTTAAAAGAAGAGAAATATCAAGGTTCAGGGAATATTCCGGTACACCTGTGTAAGTACCTTGTGTTCCTGTAGAAGCTTTTGCTTTCATTTCGGAAGAACCGGGACCAAGAGGCTCTGTAGCGCTCATGTCAACATTTTCGCTCTGATGCCCCGGATCGATTCCTACAATATGTCCGTTTGCGGCGTCCGGGCTGGTAAGGTTGTCCTGCCCTTCCTCACTGAAAACAGAAGGTTTTGCGTTTTCGCTGCTTTTACCTGCCTGAGGAGCGCGTTCACGCTCTTTTTCCTGATTTCGTGTTTCTTCTTTTTGCTTCTGATATTTTATGGCTGCTTTTTTACTGTCCACTATTTTGGTAAAAACATCTTCTGCCTGTTTGATTTCTTCACGATTTTTTGTAAGATACTCCTCGGGAGCTTCAAGCTGCTTCTGCGTGGAATCCAGTTGTTTATACGTTGTAGAACTGAAAAAAATCAAAAAACCAATACAGAGAAGCCCTGTAAAAAACAGAAGCAGAGAAGAAGGAGAAGGTTTTTTGTTCATAATGGCTCCTTTCTGTGTGAATAATATAGTCTCATTATAATAAGGGAAAAGAAAAAAAGCAAGGATTCGCAGAAAATGGCTTGACAGCCCCAAAATTACGGGCTATAATAATCTGGCGTGCGAATGTAACGTAATTTTTTTGTGCGCATTCAAATGATAATAGCAACCGCAAGGCCCCATAAGAAACTTATGGAGAAATAAATCGGGAGGTGAAATGGAATGCCAACATTCAACCAGTTAGTAAAAAAAGGACGTCAGACAGCTGTAAAGAAATCTACAGCACCGGCTCTTCAGAGAACATACAACTCTTTAAGAAAGAAAGCCGTTGAGCAGTCCGCACCACAGAAACGTGGCGTTTGTACAGCAGTTAAAACAGCTACACCTAAGAAGCCTAACTCAGCTCTTAGAAAAATCGCCAGAGTTCGTCTTTCCAACGGAATCGAAGTAACAAGCTATATCCCAGGAGAAGGTCACAACCTTCAGGAGCACAGCGTTGTTCTTATCCGTGGAGGAAGGGTTAAGGACTTACCTGGTACAAGATACCACATCATCAGAGGTACTCTTGATACTGCAGGTGTTGCTAACAGAAAACAGGCCCGTTCTAAATACGGTGCTAAGAGACCTAAAAAGAAATAAGTAAAATAATCAATCGTAAATTCACGGAAGACTATGATTTTTTTGTACGGTATTCCATATACCCTGCCGGTTGCGGGTTAAATATAGGACCTTACCAGTGCGAACATGCAATAGTTATCTGCGTGAGTACCGATGATTTAATCACATTGATTAAGGAGGGAAGTAACGTGCCACGTAAAGGACATACTCAGAAAAGAGACGTTCTGGCAGATCCGATGTACAATAACAAAGTGGTTACCAAGCTTATCAACAACATCATGCTTGATGGTAAGAAGGGTGTCGCTCAGAAAATTGTATACGGAGCATTCGCCAGAGTAGAAGAAAAAGCTGGCAAACCAGCTATCGAAGTTTTTGAAGAAGCTATGAACAACATCATGCCTCTTCTTGAAGTAAAAGCAAGACGTATCGGTGGTGCTACTTATCAGGTTCCGATCGAGGTAAGAGCAGACAGACGTCAGGCGCTGGCTCTTCGCTGGCTCACAATGTACTCTCGTAAAAGAGGCGAGAAGACAATGGAGGAGAGACTTGCGAACGAGCTTCTTGATGCAATGAACAACACAGGTGCATCTGTTAAGAAGAAAGAAGACATGCACAAGATGGCTGAGGCAAATAAAGCATTTGCTCACTATCGCTTCTAATCGAGGAGGAAAAACCATTGGCTGGAAAAGAAGGAAGAGAATATCCATTAGAGAGAACCAGAAACATTGGTATCATGGCTCATATCGATGCGGGTAAAACCACAACAACAGAGCGTATTCTTTACTATACAGGTGTAAACTATAAGATTGGTGATACTCATGAAGGTACTGCTACTATGGACTGGATGGAGCAGGAGCAGGAGAGAGGTATCACAATTACTTCAGCCGCTACAACATGTCACTGGACTCTGCAGGAAAACTGCAAAGCAAAGCCGGGTGCTCTGGAACACCGTATCAACATCATTGATACACCAGGACACGTAGACTTTACAATAGAGGTTGAGCGTTCCCTTCGTGTACTGGACGGCGCTGTAGGCGTTTTCTGTGCAAAAGGCGGCGTTGAGCCACAGTCCGAGAACGTATGGCGTCAGGCTGATACCTACAATGTACCACGTATGGCTTTCATCAATAAGATGGACATCCTTGGTGCAGACTTCTACGGTGCAGTAGAGCAGATCAAGACACGTCTTGGCAAAAACGCAATCTGCATTCAGTTACCAATCGGTAAAGAAGATGAGTTTAAGGGAATTATCGACCTGTTCGAAATGAAAGCTTACATCTACAACGATGATAAGGGCGATGATATTTCTATCGTTGATATTCCGGAAGAAATGAAAGACGATGCAGAGCTTTATCATACAGAGCTTGTAGAAAAAATCTGCGAGCTTGACGATGACCTTATGATGGAATATCTGGAAGGTGAAGAGCCATCTGTAGATGCTCTGAAAGCTGCATTAAGAAAAGGCACATGTGAGTGTGCTGCTGTTCCGGTATGCTGCGGTACAGCATACAGAAACAAAGGTATTCAGAAGCTTCTGGACGCAATTATTGAATTCATGCCGTCTCCATTAGACGTACCGGCTATTGACGGTGTGGACATGGATGGAAATGAAATTGTAAGACATTCTTCTGATGAAGAACCGTTTGCTGCTCTTGCATTCAAGATCATGGCAGACCCATTCGTTGGAAAACTTGCATTCTTCCGTGTATACTCCGGAACACTGAATTCCGGTTCTTATGTTCTTAACTCCACAAAAGGAAAGAAAGAGCGTGTAGGACGTATCCTGCAGATGCATGCAAACAAGAGACATGAGCTTGACAAAGTTTATGCCGGTGATATTGCTGCTGCAGTAGGATTCAAGGTAACAGGTACAGGTGATACAATCTGCGACGAGCAGCACCCTGTAATTCTGGAATCAATGGAATTCCCGGAACCGGTTATCGAGCTGGCTATTGAGCCTAAGACAAAAGCAGGACAGGGCAAACTGGGTGAAGCTCTTGTAAAACTTGCAGAAGAGGACCCGACCTTCCGTGCACATACAAATCAGGAAACAGGACAGACTATTATCGCTGGTATGGGTGAGCTTCATCTGGAAATCATTGTTGACCGTCTCCTTCGTGAATTCAAGGTAGAGGCTAACGTTGGTGCTCCTCAGGTTGCTTACAAAGAAACAATCACCAAGCCTGTTGATGTAGACAGCAAGTATGCAAAACAGTCTGGTGGTCGTGGACAGTATGGTCACTGTAAAGTTAAATTTGAGCCAATGGATGCCAACGGAGAGGAACTGTACAAGTTCGAATCCACAGTTGTTGGTGGTGCGATTCCGAAGGAATACATCCCGGCTGTAGGCGAAGGTATCGAGGAAGCTATGAAAGCTGGTATCCTCGGAGGCTTCCCGGTTGTTGGTATTCATGCAAACGTATACGACGGTTCTTACCATGAGGTTGACTCCTCAGAAATGGCATTCCACATTGCAGGTTCTCTTGCATTCAAAGATGCTATGCGTAAGGCTTCCCCGATTCTTCTTGAGCCGATCATGAGAGTCGAGGTTACAACACCTGAGGACTACATGGGAGACGTTATTGGTGACATTAACTCCCGTCGTGGACGTATCGAAGGTATGGATGACATTGGCGGCGGTAAGATGATTCGTGGATTTGTTCCGCTTTCCGAAATGTTCGGATACGCAACAGACCTGCGTTCCAGAACTCAGGGTCGTGGTAACTACTCCATGTTCTTTGAGAAATACGAGCCGGTTCCAAAATCCGTACAGGAAAAAATCCTTGCAAATAAGGAATGATTCGAGACACAAAACGGAAGATGATCGAAAGATAAATTTCTGTTTTGCAGACGAACTTCATTAATAAAAAATACTTGCAAATATCCTTGATTTGCAATATAATCAAGGATAGCAAGTTTAAAACCGAAAAAGATGCTCTGTATATAAAGAGCCAATTTTTAAGGAGGACATTCAAAATGGCTAAAGCTAAATTTGAGAGAAGCAAACCGCATTGCAACATTGGTACTATCGGTCACGTAGACCATGGTAAAACAACTTTAACAGCAGCTATCACAAAAGTTCTGTCTGAAAGAGTTGCTGGTAACACAGCTACAGATTTCGCTAATATCGATAAAGCTCCGGAAGAAAGAGAACGTGGTATCACAATTTCTACAGCACACGTTGAGTATGAAACAGAGCATAGACATTATGCACACGTTGACTGCCCAGGCCATGCTGACTACGTTAAGAACATGATCACAGGTGCAGCTCAGATGGATGGTGCTATCCTCGTTGTTGCTGCTACAGATGGTGTTATGGCTCAGACTAAAGAGCACATCCTTCTTTCCCGTCAGGTAGGTGTTCCTTACATCGTTGTATTCATGAACAAATGTGATATGGTTGATGATGAAGAACTTCTTGAACTGGTAGAAATGGAAATCCGTGAACTCTTAAGCGAGTATGACTTCCCAGGAGATGACATCCCGGTTATCCGTGGATCAGCTCTTAAAGCTCTTGAAGATCCGAGCAGCGAATGGGGCGACAGGATCATGGATCTTATGGATGCTGTTGACAGCTACATTCCGGATCCACAGCGTGACACAGATAAAGACTTCGTTATGCCTGTAGAGGACGTATTCTCTATCAC
>SAMEA3387506__coassemble_766_pt1 | contig 76555 bp, 71 predicted proteins | sample SAMEA3387506__metabat2_high_PE_036 | metagenome-assembled genome bin SAMEA3387506 (sample SAMEA3387506) | Felis catus | biome: Faeces | place: United Kingdom | collected 2012 | reverse complement strand
TTGTTATTATTTTGACAAAAAAGATATTGAAATTTCTACAAATTGTGCTATAATCAGCTTGAATAAATAATAGCGAAGTAGGATTTTATGCGTTAAGTGTTCATTGGCTGGGGAGTCGCCGTGAAACGAAAAGCAGTACAGATGCTTACGATATGATTTCCGCACCCGTTGCTACATGTGAGAACATCTCATAATGTGGAGGGATTATTATTTATGTAACTACTCTATTTTAAAAAACATTATGGAGGTGTTTTTATTATGCAAAAAAACAGCAGTAAACAGCATTGGAACGTAGCAACTCTTGTCTATATGGCGCTTCTTGTTGCCCTGCACCTTGTTCTCACAAGAGTGTTTGTGATCGAACTTGGAGCTTACCGTATTTCCATCGGAAGTGTGGCAACGATCATGGCAGGTCTCTGGCTTGGACCGGTAGCCGGCGGTGTCTGCGGATTTACAGCAGATATTATTGGCTGCTTCATGAAAGGATATGCAGTGAATCCGTTTATTACATTAGCGGCAATTCTGTGGGGCGTGATTCCCGCACTTGCAAAACCGTTTTTTGCAAACCGCACAAAGAAGATGAAAGCAGCCGGTATCTGTATTTCTATCGCAATTACAGATGTTATAAGTTCTCTGATTCTTACAACTGCAGGACTTGTTATTTTCCTGGGATATAACTTCTATGCGATCATGCCGGGAAGACTGGTACAGTTTGCATGTATGCTTCCGCTTTATTGTGTATTAAGCTGCATTTTATATTTAAGCCCTCTTACTTCTATGGTAGTGAGCGGCATTTCCAGAACAGCGCGTCCCGGTGGACACAGCCTGGAAGGAAGATAATATTTATAAAGAACAAAAGATTCCCCGTACAGAAAGCCGGCGGTTCCTCAGAGAACTGCCGGCTTTTAAAGTGCGCCTTGCGGAGCCGCAAGCGAGATTCTTTGTTCATGCAGGAGATTTTTACGGACTGTGGATTTATTGATTTGATTGTGGAGAATCCGGCTGGACCCGGAACCAGTATGTGTAAAAGGTTTCGAAGCCAAGAGAGCGGTAAAGATTCTGAGCGGAAACATTACCGCTGACTGCCTGAAGATACGCTTTTTGGGCGCCTCGTTCCTGCCCTTTTTGCAAAAGCCCTGTACAGATCTGGCGGGCATATCCCATTCTTCGAAAATCTTCTCGCACATGAATCGCATAAATTCCAATATAATTCCTGTCAAGGATTCCAAGACCTGTTCCTATGATTTCCCCGTTTTTTACAATGGAAGCGCAGATGGTTTCTTTTAAAATGGCGCGGTACATGGAGGGAACTACCATGCGGTGAATGGGGTTCGATGTATTTTTCAGATCAAAAAGCGCCTGAATCCACTGAGCGGGAATTTCCTCCGTAAACGTAACGTCAGGGCAGCAGTCCTGCGGAAAACATGGATTTTTGGAAAAATCCATAGTCATAACGTCAGTTGTATGCTGGATCTCGTAGCCTCTGTTTTCCAGTATGTAATCAAAATCAGGGGAAATCAGAGGGCTGATCTTAAAAATCGCAGGCGTTCCCAGACGCTTATATACAGCTTCACAGTAAGGGATTTTTTCTTTCCACGGAAGTGTGGAAATTCCAAACTGTTCCACGCTGTTTGTACGGTGTGTATAAAAATACGAGAAGCGGAGAATCCAGCCGTCATACAGCTCCATTTTATGGGAAGGCCAGGCATTCAGAGACATATCTTCAATTTGTTTGATTTCTGCGTTCATGTTCCACACTTCTTTCATTGAATTTTATATTCATATTATACACATTTTGATGAAATATGCAAGAAAAACTTATAATTATGCGCGTATGTCGGAATTTGTCGATGAAATGTTCTGGACAAAGCGTCCGGATTGTTCTATAATAAGACTCACCAGAAGACAACTGGTATCTAAACCGTCAGTTCAGACGGGAAATCCCAATTTTTTTTACAAAAGAGAAAGAATCGGTACAACGAATATAAACAGATTCGTTATACAAAACACCTGCTTATGTGCGGATTAAAGAATTGAAGAAGTGTGACTCACGAAAGAAAAGCGAGGTGATGCCATGTTTTTTAACATCTGCTTTCCTGTTACAGCAGCCGCAGTGGCGGTGATCATGGATCTTCGTACAGGAAAGGTGGATAACGGGTGGATTTTATTTTGCACAGTTATGGAAATTCTTGTATGTTTTCTGCGGGAAGGACCGGGAGGAATGGGAAAACAGATAACGGGAATGCTGCTGCCGGTGATAATCTTTGCGCCGCTGTTTCTGTTTCATATGATCGGAGCAGGAGATATTAAACTTTTTTCTGTCCTCGGAGGGATTATGGGAACGGAGAAAATTCTCAGGTGCATAATATATGCGGTTACCTGCGGCGCAGGAATCTCCCTTGCCATTTTAATTTTAAATGGAGACGCTTTCTCAAGATTCTGGTATCTTCGGGAATACATACGGGAGTATTTTCAGACCGGGGAAATCAAGCCGTATTATAAAGGAAATGTGGCGTCGCCGGAAAATTTCCACTTTACAATACCTGTTTTTATGAGCGTCGTGCTGTACGCGGGAGGTGTCTATTGAAGAAAAATATTTTTGCAGTCTGTGATCTGGAGGTGGATTATGCCTGTAATTTTATGGATTATTTGAATCAGAAGAAGAATGTCCCTTTTGAAATCCAGGCGTTTACTACAGTCCAGAGTCTGATTGCATATGGGAAAAAAATACATATTGAGCTGCTGTTGATTTCCGGAAAGGCAATGTGCCGCGAGGTCCGGGAACTGGATATTGGGAAAATCGTGATTCTTTCGGAGGGAGTGCATTCTCCTGAGCTTGACGAATATCCCAGTGTGTATAAGTACCAGTCTTCATCTGACGTAATCCGTGAGGTGATGGCGTGTTATGGAGAGGAGCGGGCAGTTGCCCCGGCAGTGTTTCCGATATTGAAGAAGACGACTGAGATATTGGGGATTTATTCTCCGCTCAAACGCTGCCTGAAAACCTCTTTTGCACTTGCGATGGGGCAGATATTGGCAAAGGAGAGGGCGGTTCTTTACCTGAACCTTGAAGAATATTCAGGATTTGAGGAGCTTTTTGGAAAAAGCTTCGACCACAATTTAAGCGACCTTCTGTATTATGTAAGACAGGATAATCAGAATCTGATCCATAAGATGAACAGTATGGTCCAGACTGTGGGAAATCTTGACTTTATACCGCCTGTGCGCACTCCCTGGGATGTGCACAGCACAGCGTGGGAGGACTGGGAGAAGCTTCTTGAGGAAATTGTGAGGGGAAGTTCCTATGAGGTTCTTGTTCTGGATATTGGTTCTGAGGTGGACGAGATTTTTCAGCTTCTGGATAAATGTAAACAGATTTATATGCCGGTATTGCCGGATACCATTTCCGTCTGTAAGATTTCCCAGTTTGAAAATCTTCTGCGTATCTGGGATTTTGCGCAGATTTTACCGAAAATTACAAAGGTAAGACCGCCCTTTCATATGGATAACAGCTCCGGGGAGGCATATGTGGAAAGCCTTATGTGGAGCGAGCTTGGAGATTATGTAAGAGAGATTTTAAGGAGGGAGCGGGAATGAGCAGAGAAATATTTCGTCGGCTCCGTCAGATGCTTATGGAGCGGCTTGATATGTCAAGAGAGCTTTCTGATAAAGAGATACTGGAAATGATTGACGATCTGATCTTAAATCATATGAAAGATACCTGCTGTTCGTTGAAGGAAAAGGTGGAGCTTCGCCAGGAACTGTTTTACTCTGTGAGAAAACTGGACGTACTGCAGGAGCTGATTGAAGACGAAACAGTAACTGAGATTATGGTAAACGGACCGGACGCTATTTTTGTAGAGAGAGGAGGGGGACTGTTTAAATGGGAAAAAACATTTACTTCCAGAGAAAAACTGGAAGATGTGATTCAGCAGATTGTGGGAAAGTGTAACCGTGTTGTAAACGAATCTATGCCCATTGTGGACGCGAGGCTGGAAAACGGAGCCAGGGTAAATGCAGTTGTATACCCTGTGGCTTTAAACGGACCGATTCTTACAATACGGCGTTTTCCCGATACGCCAGTTACAATGGAGCGTCTTATTTCACTTGGAAGTCTTCCAAAAACCTGCGCTGATTTTCTTGCATCTCTTGTAAAGGCGAGGTATTCCATGATTATAGGAGGCGGTACAGGAAGCGGAAAAACGACGTTTCTTGGCGCCTTGTCTCAATACATTCCAAAAGATGAACGTCTGATAACCATAGAGGATAATGCAGAGCTTAAAATACAGGGAATTGCAAATCTTGTCCGTCTGGAAGCAAAGGCGGCAAATATAGAAGGCGGTTCAGAAGTGACGATTCGGGATTTAATTCGTTCTGCCCTTCGAATGCGGCCGGACCGCATTATTGTGGGAGAAGTTCGGGGCGGAGAGGCAGTAGATATGCTGCAGGCTTTAAATACAGGACATGAGGGAAGTTTAAGTACTGCTCACGCAAACAGCAGCCGGGATATGTTAAGCCGTCTTGAGACAATGACGCTTATGGGGGTGGAACTGCCCCTGGAAGCCATACGGAGGCAGATTGCATCAGGAGTGGATATTCTCATTCATCTTGGGAGAATGCGGGATAAATCGAGAAAGGTACTGGAAATTACAGAGGTATGCGGATTTGAAGAGGGCGAAATAAAGACAAATGTGCTTTATCAGTGGAAAGAGGGAGAAGGGCTTAAAAAGCTTGCCACTCTTTTAAACAGGGAAAAGCTGGAAAGGGCGGGAATTGTGTTATGAAAGCAGAAAAAGAAAAGGAAAACAGGGATTACAGCGTGTATCAGTTTACAGGAAAAGAGATTTTAAAATACTTGGGAGAATGCGGGCTTTTCTGTATGGGAGTGGTGTATCTATTTTACGAAAGCGCATGGGCATTTCTATTTATGATCCCCGTTCCGTTTGTATTTATGGGCTGGAAGAAAAAGCAGTGTATCAGAGAGCGGAGGAAACGTTTGAATTATCAGTTTCGGGACGCCTTAAACGCTATGAGCGTAGCTGTGCAGGCGGGGTATTCTGTGGAAAATGCGGTATCTGCCTGTACAAGAGATATGGAGCGGATTTATGAAGCGGATTCTGACATTGTGAAAGAGTTCCGGTACATAGAAAGTCAGCAGAGGGTAAGCGTTCCCGTCGAGGAGCTGTTTTTCGACCTTGGAGAGAGAAGCGGCGTGGAGGATATTGAAAATTTTGCCTCTGTTTTTAAGACGGCGAAGCGGACGGGAGGAGATATGAACCGGGTGCTTGAGAAGGTGGCAAGAATGCTTGGAGATAAAATTGACGTAAAAAAAGAAATCGAGACGACTCTTTCTGCGAAAAAATCGGAACAGATGATCATGAGCCTGATGCCCGCCGGGATTATCGCCTATTTAAAGCTGACGTCTCCGGGTTTTTTAAGCACTCTCTACGGAAATCCTTTCGGAATCTGCGCCATGACGGTCTGCCTTTTTATTTATCTTGCCGCATACTGGCTGGGAACAAGGATTGTGGACATTGAAGTGTAACAGGAGATGAGGATATGTGGCTTCATATTATAATATTCGCGGCGCTGGCTGCCGTCGGAGTGTGGTGGAAGATACGGCGCACAGAAGAAGGGGAGAAAAATAAAGAAGGGAAAAAGCTGTTTCTGATGGTTGCTTTCTGCGGCAATCTTCTGGGAGCTGTTCTTACCTTTCAAAACGGAAAGGACAAGATATATTCTGAAGGATACCGTCTGAAAAAAGAGGAGACAGGAGCCTACGAGGAGCGTTTTCTCGTATCGGTTGACGGGGAGGAAGCAGGGAATCTGTATGTGCAGATCCCGGAAAAAGAGACGGGTAAGACAGAAGAGCCGCAGGAAGAAAAGCTTTCCCCTGAGGAAGAAAGAGTAAGAGAAATTCAGGAGGCGCTTGCGGAGTACAACCAGGAAAAAGGAGATGCAGATTATTATTATCTTCCGGAAGAATGGGAAGGAAAGCATTTCACCTGGGAGCAGAAGGGAGACAGAAGCGGAACATTAATGGCTGCGTTATTTCTGGCTACGGGAGCTGCTCTTATGATTTTAAAAAGCAGGGAGGAGCTTACGCTTATTCAGAAAAAAAGAGAACAGATGCTTCTTGATTATCCGGGACTCATCATGAAATTTACTCTGCTTGTGCAGGCGGGCATGACTGCGAGAAAAGCATTTCAGAAAATAGCCGGTGATTACAGGAAACAGAAAAACAGGAAAGAACGGTATGCCTACGAGGAAATTCTTGTTGTCTGTTATGAGATGGACAGCGGCGTTTCGGAGGCAGAGGCGTACAGAAGATTCGGGGAGAGGTGCGGGCAGGTGAAATACAAAACATTTGCCACGCTTCTGATACAAAATCTCCAGAAAGGCAGCAGACATCTGGAAGATATGCTGGAGAGGGAATCAGTGGAAGCCTGGGAAGAACGGAAGAGAAAAGCGAGGGTGCTGGGAGAAGCAGCCGCCACAAAACTTCTGGGACCTATGGTGCTGATGCTTCTTGTGGTAATGGCAGTCATTATGATCCCTGCGTGTCTGACCTTTTACGGAGGAGCGTAGAGAGGAGGTGAGAACATGAGAAAACTGCGCAGATTTGTGAGAAATTTTATGAGAGAGGAGGAAGCCGTAGGCGTTGTGGAGATCATACTGATCCTTGTGGTTCTGATCAGTCTTGTCATTATCTTTAAAGACCAGCTCACAAAGCTTGTAAAGAGCATTCTTGCAAAAATCGCGAAACAGAGTAACTCTATCTGATAACTTTTGTCAAAATATTTTTCAACTACAGAGGGAGGTGTACACCTATGGTAAAAAGAGGAAGTATTACCGTTTTTCTTGCGTTGATTTTAAGCCTTGTGACAGCTCTTGTATGTACAGGGATCGAATCTGTGAGAATGGCGGCTGCAAGAACCCAGATTTTAAACGGAGCAGATATAGGGCTTTATTCTCTTTTCGGACAATTCGACAGAGAGATGCTGAAAGATTACGATCTGTTCCTTCTGGACGGTTCCTGTGGGCAGGGAAGTCTTGATCTGGCTTCTGTCTACGATAATTTTTCTTCCTATATGAAACCTGTCTTAAAACAGAACAGTCAGAAGCTTTCTGTTGTACAGGGAGGCTTTTCCGCATATCGCCTGCTTACAGACGAGGGAGGAGAGCCTTTTTATAATCAGGTTGTCCAGTATATGAAGGAAACTCTTGGAAGCCAGGGTGTAAGCCTTCTTCTTGATAAAATGAAGGACAGAAAGGAAAAGACAGAGCAGGCGGAACAGGCAGGAGAGCAGGCGGAAAACGGAGATATTATCGAAAACTATGATGCAGAGATGGAAGAAAACAACAGAAAAAATGAAGAGGCTCTTGCTGAGGCGGAAAAAAATCCGGAGGGAGGAGAACTGGAAGACGGAGACAACGTAACGGCTCCTCCGCAAAAAGTAGTAAATCCCATTTCTATCATACGGAGAATCCGGAAAATGGGTATTCTGGAGCTTGTGATCCCGGGAAATAAAGGCGTATATGACGGGCAGGTACAGGCAGGAACTCTTCTTTCCAGAAGAGAAAAGCAAAAGGGAATGCCCATGTATGAGCCGGAAAAAACAGATACTTCTTATACATCTCAGATTCTTTTTCAGCAGTATCTTATGGAGAAACTTGGAAATTACAGCGCGCCGGGGAAGGGCGCACTGAAATATCAGACAGAATATATTCTGGGCGGAAAAACAGGCGATATTGAGAACTTAAAATCTGTGGCAGGACGTCTTCTTCTTATAAGAGAAGGGGTAAATATAGTTCATCTTGTATCGGACGGAACAAAAAGAGCGCAGGCGGCAGGTCTTGCGTCAGCAATCGCCTCTGCCTTTCTCATTCCTCCGGCAACGGGAGTGATCGAAGCGGCGATTCTTCTTTGCTGGGCGTTTGGGGAGAGTATTCTTGATGTAAGGGAGCTGTTTGACGGAGGAAAAGTTCCCCTTGTAAAAAGCGCGGCAGACTGGCAGCTTTCTCTTGAAAATCTTCCGGAGCTTTTAAACGGTCTGGATTCTGTCAGAAGGGGAAGCGAGGACGGCATGAGCTATGAGGATTATCTGCAGGTGCTTCTTCTCGGCGTTTCCAGAGAAGAGAAAATTACAAGGGCGATGGATATGATCGAGCTTTGCGTACGGGAAAAGGGAAGAAAAAATTTCCGCATGGATTCCTGTATTGTGGCTGCGGAAGTTTCCGTAGATGTAAAGGCAAATAAAAGAAAAGTTTTTAATGTGACAAGGGCGTATGGTTATTACTGACAGACAGAAAAGAGGTGCAGAAAGATGCTTTTTCAGAAAGAAAAAAACAGACGGAAGAATAGTTCTCATAAAGCTGAAAGATTGAAAAATAAAAAAGAAAGGACGCGCTCTCTAAAGAGAAGAATGCCACTGTTTTCCCCGACAGACAGAGACATACTTTCTGAAAAAGTGTCTTTCTGCACCTTTTTAAAGAAAGTAAGGTCTGCCAGTATGGCAGTGGAAACGGCGTTTGTTCTTCCTCTGTTTTTTCTGGGAGTGGTCACCATGATTTCTTTTATGGACATTTATAAGATCCAGACAGAACATCTTACAAAGCTGTGTCAAAGTGCAAAGGAAGCAGGAATGTACGCATATCTCCCGGAGGGAGGCGGACCGGAGGAAATCACACTGCCTGATATATATGCCTATGAGCCGATAGGCGGGCTTGTCCCGCTTCCGAAGGTGTGGATCCACAATCAGGTCCGCGTACACGCCTGGACGGGAAAGGAATCCTCCGGTGCGCCGGGAGACGGAGGAGTGCAGCAGACGCCGGAAAAAATGGTCTATGTAACGGAAACAGGAAGTGTGTATCACAGAAGTTTAAGCTGCAGCTATATTAATCTGTCTGTCGAGCAGGTGTCCGGCTCATCTGTACAGGGCAGGAGAAATCAGTACGGAGAAAAATACGAGCCGTGTGAAATCTGCAGCAGAAATCAAAAGCCTGCAGGAACGGTATTTATTACAGGAAAAAGCAACCGGTATCATAACCTTGGTTCCTGCAGCGGACTGAAACGAACTGTAAGAATTGTAAAAGAATCAGAAGCAAAAGGAATGGGAGCGTGTGGAAGATGTGGTTAGAAAACAGCAGTATGATCATAAAAGAAATGGGAATCCTCGGGATTCTGGGGTGGAATGCCTGGCTTGACATAAAAAAGCAGCAGATTTCTCTTGCAGCATCAGGCATTCTCGCTATTGCAGGATTTATCTGGGCGTGGCATGGAAACCGCCTTGGATTTTCTTATTTTCTGGGGATTTTCACAGGATTTTGCGTGGTGGGACTTGGCGTTCTCACAAAAGGAGAAATCGGGATCGGGGACGGCATTCTTGTTCTGGCGCTTGGCATGGCGCTGGAATGGGAAAGACTTGTAGTTTCTCTTATGCTTGGGCTTCTGGCGTGTGCCATTGTATCCGGCATTCTCATGTTTGTGCTTCATAAAGGGAGAAAGACAAGGATTCCCTTTGCGCCGTTTCTGTTTCTGGGATATATAGGAGGAATGCTGTTATGATAAAACGCGGAAGCTTTACAATAGAGACGGCGTGCGTCATGCCGCTTGTTCTTTTTACCCTCATGGGACTTTTATATCTCTTCTTTTTTGTGCATAACCGCGCGTGGCTGACGGCAGCGGCGTATGAATCAGCAGTCAGCGGAAGCATGGAAGGAATAAAAAAAGACGGACCGGTTTATGAGACTGCCCGGATAAAAAGTCAGAGCCTTGGTTCTTTGGGATTTTTCGGGGCGGAAAATCTTTCCACACAGACAGATGCAGGGAAGAAGGTTGTCGTCACGTATGACCTTGACACAACAGGAGAATATACAGGACTTTCCTGGCATCTTCGTGCAAAGGGAGAGTCGAAGGTAATCCGTCCTGTAGGCTGGGTGAGGAAAGTGAAGGCAGCTTCGGAGCTTCTGGGAGGAGATTAATATGAGGGCAGAATATAAAAGAGATATGAATCACAATTACCTTATCCTTCACGGAGAGGAAGTTCCTGATACAGACTCTTATCAGGTAAGAATGCTTGTGGGAAACGGAATGCCTTCCCTTTTAAAATGCAGACTCCAGGGAATCGATGGAAATTTTCTGATTTATTATGATATTACATCAAAACAGTCGGTAGCTTCCATGTATGAAACGAAAAAAATGGGACTGGAGGATTTGCGCCTGATTTTCGGAGGCTTTGTGCAGGTAATGGAGGAGATGGCGGAGTATCTTATGAATCCGGGGCAGCTGCTTGTACAGCCGGAGTATATGTATCTTGATGTAGAAAAGAAAAAGCTGTATTTTTGCTGTATGCCGGGAAAAGCCGGGGACGTAAGGGAAGATTTCCGTGTTCTCACAGAATATATCCTTCCGAAAATCGATCACGAGGACGGAGACGCAGTCATTCTTGGGTATGGCGTATACAGAAGAGCCCTTGAGGATACCTTTCATCTGGAATACGTAAAAGAAGAGATTTATAAAGGAAGAGACAGCAGGGAAAAGCGTATTCCGGAAAGCTGTAAAGAGAAAGAAATCGACAAAGAAAAAGGTCAATTCAGAGAACAATATGAAAATCAATCGGGAGACTCTCCCTGGGAAATGGAGACATCAAATCCCTTTGAAAATCGTGACAGAGAAGATGAGAAAAAATCCCCGGTGTCCCTTCGGAAAAAAATCCTTTTTTCCCTATTGGGAGCATTTGTTCTTATTATAACAGCAGGAGCGGCAGTTCTGGGATTTCTGCCCGGATTGCAGGCGGGAGTGATACTTTCCGGCTGTGCAGTTTTTCTGGGAACAGGAATGCTCGTATACAGATTCCGAAAAAAGCATAAAGGGAGCGTAGAAAAGAAAAGGGGAAGACAGGAAATGCAGAGAGATCCCATATGGAAGACAGAACAGGAGGAAGAGAACGGCTGGCAGCCTCAAATGTCCGCCGAAGAAGAGATGTCTGTGCCACAGACTTTGGAGGAAGAACCAAAAGCAAAAGATTTCGGGGAAACGGTGGTGCTTTCCGCCGGGGTGGTACGGGGACCGGCAACACTGGTAAGCAGGGAGCCGGGAGAACTTGCAACGATTTACCTTCAGGAGGATATGACAGTGATCGGGAAAATGGAAAATGCCGTTGACGCGGTAATCGACCTTCCTACAGTCAGCCGCATTCATGCGAAAATCAGGAGGCGGGATCAGGAATATTATCTCAGCGATTTAAACTCCAGAAATGGAACGGCTGTCAACGGGAGGCTTTTAAAAGAGGGGGAGGATTATCAGCTTCAGAATGAGGACGAGGTGGATTTTGCACAGGCGAGATATGTGTTTTTGAAGTGACCAGAGGAGGTCAAGGGAGAAAATCTATATAGGTGTAAGTTTGGAAAAAGAGGAGATAGATTTATTTGAAGGTTAGTAATATTTACTAAATTTCTGGATGCAAAATTGTGAAAAATATAGAAAATGCACTTCTGTATAGACATGAGAATAAATATAGGATATAATGACTTTAACGATAAAGCGGAGGCTCTCATGTCAAGAAAAAAAGTTACAATAAAAGATATTGCAAATTATGTAGGAGTCACACCAATGACTGTATCCTATGTAATTAATCAGACACCAAATCAGTCGATTTCAGCCGAAACGAAACAAAGGGTACTTGATGCAGTAAAAAAACTGAATTATGTACCTAATAATGCAGCAAAGGCGTTGAGATTAAATCAGACATATTGCATAGGCGTAGCGATGGAAAAAAAGTTGATTGTTCAGAGATACGCACAAATTTTAGAAGGTATTCGTTCCCGACTAGAAGAAAATGGGTATAGCATTTTACTTTGTAATAATCAGCAGAGCACAAAGGCATTACCAGAATATATGAATTGTTTTTTGGAAAACAGGGTGGATGGTATAATTTATGTCAGTATGGATGGACAGGATATACCGGAAAAATATCAAAAACAGATAAAACAGTTTAATATTCCGTTTGTGGCGTTAGATTGTGAAGATATGGAAAATTTTAGTACGGTACAATATGATTACTATAGGGGAGCGTGTCAGCAGACAGAACATCTGATAAAAAAGGGTGCGAAGCATTTGATTTATTTTAGACCACAGACAAATACAAAACAAGAAAGGTACAGACTGCGTGGCGTGGAGGATACACTTAAAAAATATCCGGAAGTAACGCTAGCTATTTACGAAATTCCCTATTCCGTAGAAAAAGAACAGGAAGTGCCGAATTTAGGAATGATATATGATAAAACTATGTTAGGAATTTTCAGTAAAGCGTTAGAGGATGAGCAGGATAATATACAGGAAAAAGATGGTATTATATGCAGTTGGGGAAGATGGGTGGAAGTAGTATTTGCTGAAACGTTGAAACGTGGAATGAAGGTACAGATTTCCGGATTAGCGGAAGGAACATTATATGCGCCACTATGGGATAATGTTACATATAGTTTGCTTCCGAATTATGAAGCGGGCTGTATTTTAAGTGAAATGATACTGGAACAGATAAAAAAACCGGAAATAGTCAGACATGAAGTGCTAAGTCCATTATAAAGAGGGAATTTCTTTCTCCATGAAGGAGGAAGAAATTCCCAAATGTAAAAGTACTTTAACGATAAAGTAAATTGGGAGGAATACTAAGTGAGAGAGGAATGTCGATACAAAGATCAAAATCAGAATATTGAAATCAGAGTAGAAGATTTATTGAGTCGGATGACACTGGAAGAAAAAGCGGCGCAATTATGTGGGAACTTACCATCTTCTGTTATTACAGATGGGGAATTGGATATGGAAAAACTGAGGGAAGTTGGCAAACACGGACATGGTCGATTTACACAGTATTCTTTGGTAGGTCTGGTAAGTCCTGAAAAAATAGCTTCTATTTCAAATAGAATACAACGTTTTTTTATAGAAGAAACGAGACTGGGAATTCCAGTTGCATTACAAAGTGAAAACCTGTGTGGCTATCCGGCAGCAGGAGGAACTATTTTCCCGGCAATGTGTAATCTTGGTTGCGCCTGGGAACCGGAGCTTTTGGAAACAATGGGAGAGATAATTGGAGAAGAAAGTAAAGCAGTGGGAATTAATTCAGCAATGAGCCCTGTCATTGATGTTTCAAGAGATCCACGTTGGGGACGAACCTATGAAACGTTTGGAGAAGATCCGTATTTGATTAGTCAGATGGGACTTCATTATGTACGGGGAATGCAGAAAAAAGGAGTTAGTTGTATCGCAAAACATTTTTTAGGATATGGGGAAACTCAGGGGGGCTTAAACGTAGCAGCAACTAGAATAAATGACAGAGAACTCTATGAAACATTTGCAACTCCTTTTGAAGCAGCAGATAAAGAAGCGGGATTGGATGCAATAATGGCTTCTTATTCGGAGATAGACGGTATTCCGGTTGGAAGTAATCCGGTGATAGCAAGAAAGCTGTTGAGGGATACTATGGGATTTCAGGGAATGCTGACTTCTGATGGCGCGGCAATCTGGAAAATGTTTGATTATTTTCATATTGCAAATAGCTATGAAGAGGCTGGTTTTTTGGCTAAAAAAGGAGGACTTGATACAGAAATTCCAGTAGGAAACGCGTATAAGATGCTTCCAGAATTTGTAAGAAATGGAATGTTGTCAGAAGAATATTTGGATGAGTCGGTCAGACGTATTTTGAGAATCAAATTTAAGAGAGGATTGTTTGAACATCCATACGTGGATGAAAAAGAGGTTTTTAGTCATATGACTGACAAAAAGAAGAAAGAGTATAGTAAAATGCTGGCAAAAAAATCTCTGGTACTTCTAAAAAATAAAGATCATTTGCTGCCTCTGGATAAAGAAAAGAAAGTCGCAGTAATTGGTCCTCACGGAGATAGTCTTCGGTATCCTGTCAGCGGCTATACTTATCCGGCGTATATTGAAATGTTGAAAGCGTCTGTAGATCAGAAGGGATCGGATGAGATTACATTTAATGGAATTGTGGATGAAGCAAAAAAAGAAAAAAAATCCAGCGGCTTTAACACGATGTATGATATGTTCAGCAGAGAAGATTACAATAGATTATACGATGTAGATGATATATTAATACAACTCGGGGCATCTACATTACAGGAAGAACTTGGCAAATATTATTCAGTCATTTATGAAAAAGGCTGTGAAATCTTAGGGGAAGACAGAAGCAGTTTTAGTAAGGCAGTAGAGGCGGCAGAGAACAGTGATGTGGTTGTTGCGGCATTAGGAGGTAATTGTGGATGGGTAAATGTTACCGGAGGTGAGGGGAAGGATCGTTGTCATCTGGACCTGCCAGGAGTGCAGCAGGAACTGTTGCAGGAAATTATAAAGACCGAAAAACCCATAATCCTGATTCTATACGGCCCTGGCATTTTTTCGATTACAGGAGAAGAAGAACATGTGGATGCAGTGATTCAGGCAGGACTTCCCGGACCGTATGGAAGTAAAGCTCTGGCCGAGGTATTGGAGGGAAAGTATAATCCGGGAGGCAAACTATCGGTTACTGTTCCGAGAAGCGTAGGGCAGATTCCGATTTATTATAATCATAAAACCGGAAGTGGATACAATGCAGGAATAGGAGCAGAGAAATCGCTGATTTTCAGTGGGGGATATGTAGATGAAAGCAACATGCCTCTGTATCCATTTGGATATGGGCTAAGTTATACACAGTTTGAGATAAGAGATGTAGAAATTCCAGAAACAGAAATCTCTACAAATGGGACTGTCGAAATAGACTGCACGGTAGAAAATGTGGGAAAAGTCAGAGGAGATGAAGTAGTACAGCTTTATTATCATTTTAGAAATGCCCATGTGATTCGACCGGTTATGCAGCTGGTAGGGTTTAAGAGAGTGACGTTGGAGTCTGGAGAAAAGAAAAAAATCCATTTTTCTCTGAAAACAGCGCAGCTTGGATATTATAATGAGGAAATGGAATTTGTAGTAGAGCCGGGAAAGGCAGATATTTTTTTGGGGACCAGTTCCGTGGATCTTCCTTTTTGCAAAGAAATTGTGTTGACAGGGAAGAAAAATCCGGTAATGGGAAAAAGAATATATACTTGTCCGGTAACAGTAAAATAGAGATGTCAGAAAAAAAATCTGTTTTTATCTACATTCTTTGTATGTTGCCAGAATAATTTTTTGAAAAAGGGAGAATGTATGGGGCGAGAATTAAAATTATCTTTTTCCAGACCTGCGCAGGAATTCAGTGAGGCGATACCCGTAGGGAATGGAGAAATGGGAGGCATGGTTTACGGAGGTGTTCCCAGAGGAATGATTACTCTGAATATGGATACCTTATGGTCCGGAACTGGACGGAGAGAAGAAAAAGAGGTATCGGTAAAAGCACTGGAAGAGGCGAGAAGACTGATTTTTTCGGAAAAATATTCTGAAGGAGAAGCTTATATTAAAGAGCATTTTCTAGGAGATTTTACAGAAGCATACCAGCCTATGGGAATTCTGGAATATGAATATCCGGAATTGGGAGAATACCAAGAATACGAAAGAGTATTAAATCTTTCAGAGGGAACTGTGGATCTTTCTTTTCAGACAAAAGAAAGAAAGATTTGCAGTAAGATTTTTAGTTCATATCCAGATAGATGTCTGGTGGGAAAATGGAAATCGGACGATTTTAGGATGAAAATGCGATTTACGGTTGGTTCTTGTTTAAAACATGAAATAAAAACAGGTAATACATTTTTGATTTGTATGGGAAGAGCACCAACACATATTTATGCGAAATATTATGGTCGAAAAGAATCGGTTATTTATAATGAAGAAAATCCGGGAATGCCATTTGCCTTTCAGATAGAGATTCTGGAATGTGATGGTCAGATTCAACAGAACAGTCAATATTTGGAAATTTCAGAAGCGTCCAGTCTGACAGTAGTCCTTACAGCAGTTACAGGTTATCAAGGTTATAAAAAGTCTGTATTATCTCCGGATATGACTTTAGAAGCTTTGAAGAAAAAAATCAATAAAATATTGAAAAAAACAGTTTTGCAGCTTTACAGGGAACATCTGAAGGATTACCAGTCGCTTTTTGGAAGAATGGAATTTTCATTGGAACTGGAAGAAACAGAACCGCGATATGATGAATATTTTCAGTTTTGCCGTTATCTTCTGATTTCCTGTTCTCGAAAAGGAACACAGGCTGCAAATCTGCAGGGTATCTGGAATGAGGATCCGATGCCGGCATGGAACTGTAATTATACTATGAATATCAATTTACCTATGAATTATTGGGGAGCGTATTCAGGTAATTTGGAAGAATGTTTTGAACCTTTATTGAATCTTGCGGAAGAATTGGCTGATGCAGGAAAAGAGACGGCTAAAAAGAAGTTTCATATGAGAGGCTGGTGTATGGGACATAATACAGATCTCTGGCGCCAGACAGAGATGACGGGAGGAAATCCACAGTTTGCATTTTGGCCTATGGGAGGAGTCTGGCTTGCCAATGAAATATTCAGAATCTATGCGTATAATAGAGATCAGACACTGTATCAGGAAAGGATTTATCCAATTATAAAAGGAGCAACACAGTTTTGTCTGGATTATCTGATACCGGGGAAAGATGGGAAAATGCATACTTGTCCGTCCACATCTCCGGAAAATGTTTTTATTGATCAAAAGGGAAAGGTATCTTCTACGGCATGGTCTTCTACAATGGATTTAGATTTGATCAGAGAATTATTCAGAAATCTTCAAATAGCAGGAGTTCCTGAAAATGATACTGATTTTTTACAGGAAGTGATACAGGCAGATAGAAATCTGGCACTTGTTAAAAAAACGAATTTGGGAACAAGAAGCGAGTGGTATCCGGAGGTAAGAGAGAAAGACCCGGGACACAGACATTTTTCCAATTTATATGGATGTTATCCGGGACACTGTATAGATGTTAGTGATATGCAGGAAAAAGAAATCTGTCGGAAAACCATAGAAAGAAGATTGTGTCATGGAGGAGCCGGAACCGGATGGAGCCTGGTATGGCTGATTTGTCTGTATGCGAAACTGCAGGATGGAGAAAGTGCTTTTCAATATCTGGAACGGTTGTTACAACATTCTACTTTTCCAAATGGTATGGATTTACATCCACCAATTGATTCTGTGTGGAACGGAAATCCAATTTTTCAGATTGATGGGAATCTGGGAGCTATCGAAGCTATTTTGATGATGCTGATTCAGTGTGAAGCGGAAAAAATACGGTTATTTCCAGCCACACCCAAAGTATGGAAAAGCGGAAGGGTCAGAGGAATACGATTGCCGGACCGTTTGACCGTGGATTTGCAATGGAAAGAAGGACACTTAACAGACGTTGTATTTCAGGGACCTCCCGGTATTCGTAAAATTCTTTATTACAGAGAGAATCTGTTTCTGGGAGAAGAAAAGATACAGTCTATACAGATTCCGGAGAAAGGGGCGCTGCGATTTCAAATTACAAAGGAAAGTATATAACAAAGCAACAGTGCAACAGCAGTAGAAAGGAGATTATATGAAAAATAAGAAAAAAACAGTAATGGATAAGATTCCTGCATGGTTGTGGTTGGTAATTTCTTTTTTAACGGCCATGCTTGTATGGTCATTGTTATCTATCAACCCGGCGACGTCCAGAAGTTTTCCGAATGTTATTTTAGTATTAAAATCTATCACAAAAATGATAGAAAGAGGAGTATTATTTCAGGATATTCAGAGCAGTATGATTTCTTCCATATCAGGTTTCTGTATTGGCTTTGTATTGTCGATACCGATTGCCTTTTTAATGGCCTGGTATCGTCCTGTACGAAATATTTTAGGACCGTGGATTCAGTTTATTCGAAACATTCCGGCTCTGGCGTATGTGCCTTTGATTGTTATTTCGGCAGGTGTTGGAAGAAGACCTCAGATTATTGTTATTACGATGGCGGTATTTATGACAAGTACGATTGTTATTTACCAGGGTATTCTGAATATTGATGCAACTTTGATTAAAGCAGCGAGAGTCCTGGGGGCAACTGACAAGGATATTTTTATAAGGGTAACGATGCCGGCTGTATTACCCCATATTATTACAAGTATGAGATTATCAGCAGCAGGAGCGTTGACAACTTTAATCGCTGCAGAATCAACAGGAGCTTCAAATGGTCTGGGAATGAGAATTCGAAATTTGAATAATACTTTCGAAGCAGAACCCATGTTGTTGTATATCATTATTATCGGAATTATCGGAATTACTGTAGAAAAACTCATCAGAATGTTGGAAAGTAGGTTGACAAGATGGCAGGAGAAAAGGGAAATATAAAAGTAAAAATAGAGGGTGTTTCGAAAAAATATAATACCAGAAATGGAGAGATGGTTGCTCTTTCCGGAGTAGATTTGGATATTTATGATAACGAATTTATTACAGTAGTAGGTCCTTCAGGATGTGGAAAATCTACATTATTGAATATTATTGCAGGTTTGCTTGAACCGACAGACGGAAAAGTCTACTGTGAGGGAAATGAAGTTACAGGTACAGGAACAGAACGTGGAGTAGTATTCCAGCAATACGCGTTATTTCCGTGGTTAACTGTAAAGAAAAATGTAATGTTTGGGCTTGAAATTAAAGGAATGAAGAAAAAAGAGGCAGAAGAGATTGCTATGAAATATATTCGTGCAGTCGATCTGGAAAATTTTGCAGATCATTATCCCAAGGAGTTATCAGGAGGAATGAAGCAGAGAGTGGCAATAGCAAGAGCATATGCCGTAAATCCGTCAATCCTTTTAATGGATGAACCGTTTGGAGCTCTTGATGCACAGACCCGAACTCAACTCCAGACAGAACTGTTAAATACCTGGGTAAATGAAAAAAAGACTTGCTTTTTTATTACTCATGATGTAGATGAAGCCATTATTCTGGGACAGAGAGTAGTCATTATGAGCTCCAGACCAGGAAGAATCAGAGAAATTGTGGATGTGAATATTCCTTATCCGAGGACACAGAAAACAAAAACAAGTAAAGAATTTATAGAATTAAGAAATTACATCTGGAACATTGTATATAAAGAATATTTAGAGGTTCGGAAGTAGCCTGTAAATATAAAAAATAATTTTAAGGAGGAAACAGAAATGAAAAAGCAAATATTGGGGATCCTGACATGTGCAGTGGTAGCAGCAGGAATTTTCCAGGGGACAGGAGCAGTGAAGACCGTAAATGCAGCGGAAGAAGAAATGGATCAGATAGTAATTGGCTATATGCCGAACTACGCCAGTTTGAACAGTGAACTGGCAGCTATGAATATTGGGGCATTTGAGGAGCAGGGGATTGAAGTGAAACTGGTGGAATTTGCAGATGGTCCAACCATTATTGCTGCAATGGAATCTGGCAGTGTAGATGTCGGTTACATTGGGCCGGGTGCTCATAAGTTGTGTATTGAAGGTCGGGCAAAAGTATTTATGACTTCACATTTTGGAATGGGTGATGGAGTACTTGCAAATAAGAGTCATGGAATTGAAACAGCAGAAGATTTAAAAGGAAAGAAAGTTGCATACAGTGCAGGTTCCAGTAGTGAAACTATTTTGGAAACAACTTTGACACAGGCAAATCTGACGATAGAAGATATTGAAGCGTTGGATATGGATGCTGCCGCAATTGTAACTGCTATGCTTTCTGGCAGTGTAGATGCAGCAGCAACCTGGTCTCCGGGAAGCTATGTTATTTATGATGAGTTAGGCGATGATTGCGTGGATCTGACAGACATGGGAAGCACGCCACAGATTGCATCCTGGATTGTAAATACAAAGTATTATGAAGAAAATGAAGAACTTGTTTTACGTTTTGCAAAAGGCTTATTAAAAGGAATGAATTACCGTGCAGATGAAGCAAATTACGAAGAAGTTGCTGGATGGGCAGCAGAACAAACTGCTACAGATTTGGAAATGATGTTGAAAGATGCACCAATTTCAGACTGGTTCACTTCTCAGAGAATCCAGGAAGTGATTGAGGATGGATCTCTGGAAGAAAATTATAAGAAGCAACAGGAGGATTTCCGCAGAGATGGAACTATTGCAGAAGATATGGAAGTACCGGTTTCGGATTATGTGATGCTGGATTTGATGAAAGAGGCAGCAGAAGCAGTTAATGCTGAAATTGGGGAAACAGAAGAAACAAAATAATCAGCCTGCAAATAAAAAATAACGGATACCGTAGGATGGAGAGAGGCATATGGAGAATAAATTATTGATCATTCATGGAGGAGGACCCACGGCAGTGTTAAACGCCTCTTTATATGGCGCCATAAAAGAAGCACAGAAAAGCGGGCAGTTTGCCAGTATTTATGGAGCTAATAATGGTACTGGGGGTGTGTTAAAAAGAGAATTTTTGAATCTGGAAAGTCTTTCAGAGGAAAAACTGGAATTGCTTTTGCACACTCCCGGAAGCGCTATTGGAACGTCCAGAGATGTACTTTCTCCAGAAAGTTATGAATACATAGCGAATATTCTTTGGGAACACGGGATTCATCACGTATTATTTAACGGTGGAAATGGAACTATGGATGCCTGTGGCAGACTTTATGAAGTCTGCCACAGAAATAAGTATGATATAAAGATTATGGGAATTCCCAAAACAATGGACAATGATCTTTCCGTTACAGATCACAGTCCGGGATATGGAAGTGCGGCAAGATATTTGGCTTCCAGTGTCCGTGAAGTTTGTGCAGATGTGAAGGGATTACCGATTCATGTGGTAGTCATTGAAGCATCAGGACGTAATGCCGGCTGGATTACAGCGGCAAGTGCTTTAGCGGATGAAACAGGAGAATTTGGACCGGATTTGATTTATCTGCCGGAACGCCCTTTTTATGAAGAACAGTTTATTGAAGATGTAGGAAATTTGTTGAAAAGAAAATCGGGAATTGTAGTGGTGGCTAGCGAAGGATTGAGGAAAGAAGATGGAACACCGGTTGTAGATCCAATTTTCAGGGTTGGCAGATCTGTGTATTTTGGAGATGTATGTACACATCTGGCAAATTTGGTAATTAGACGTCTGGGATATAAAGCAAGAGGTGAAAAGCCAGGGCTTTTAGGACGATCCTCTATGAATTTTGTCAGTCCTGTCGATAGAAAGGAAGCCATCGAAGCAGGAACTGTGGCAGTAAAGGCGGTTTTAAATGGAGAAAGTGGAAAAATGGTAGCGTTTGAAAGAATTTCAAGCAATCCTTATCAGGCAAAGCCATTTTTAACAGATATATCAAGAGTAATGTTGGAAGAAAAAAAATTACCGGAAAAGTTTATTAATAAGAGAGGAAATGGCGTAACGCAGGAATTTTTGGACTGGTGCAGACCATTGATTGGAGAAGCATTTCCAGAAATGATTTCATTGAATAAACAGGGGGAAAAAAGATGTTAGTACCTATGAGAGTGATTTTAGAGGCAGCGGATCGCTGCCGATATGGTCAGGGAGCCTTTAATGTGAATGCAGTTGCACAGGCGGAGGCGGTTATTCATGTACATGATATGTTCCGTAGTCCGGCTATCATTCAGGGGGCTGATCTGGCTAATGGTTTTATGGGCGGAAGAACAGATTTTATGAATGCAACACTGGAAGATAAAAGAAGAGGGGCAAAGAGAATTGCAGATGCTGTTCAAAAATTTGGTACGGAAGTTTCCATTCCATTGGCATTGCATCTGGATCACGGAAAAGATTTCCAATCCTGTATAGCGGCGATAGAGGGTGGATATACAAGTGTTATGATTGACGGAAGTTCTCTGCCATTTGAAGAAAATGTAGAACTGACCAGAGAAGTAGTAAAATATGCCCATGAACGGGGTGTAACTGTAGAAGGAGAACTCGGAATTTTAGCAGGCGTGGAAGATCATATTTTCAGTGAAAACAGCAGTTATACAAATCCCGTAAAAGCAGTAGAATTTTTTAAAAAGACAAAAGTTGATGCTCTGGCAATAAGCTATGGAACCATGCATGGCGCTAATAAAGGGAAAAATCCGAAAATTCGTAAAGAAATTGCCATAGCAATTAAAGAATGTCTCTGCCATGAAGGAATACAGGGATTTTTGGTAAGTCATGGATCTTCTACAGTTCCACAGTACATTGTGGAAGAAATTAATGAACTTGGGGGAAAAGTAAACGGAGCCTGTGGAATTCCGGTAGATGATCTGGCAGAGGTTTCCAGACTGGGGATTAATAAAATTAATGTAGATACGGACATTCGTTTAGCTGTAACAAGAAATATAAGAGAGTTATTTATGAAAAAACAAGAATTGAGAAACAGTGCTTCAGTTGGAGAAATATATCATATTTTATGCGAAAAACCGGAAGCATTTGACCCCAGAGTTTTTCTTTCTCCGATTATGGAAACGGTTATAACAGGAAATATTTCGGATGCAGATGTGCAGTGTATTGTAGATGGAATAAAAAAAGGTGTGGAAGAGACGGTAGGCGCTCTGATTGTAAAATTTGGCAGTATGGGAAAGATGAATCAGGTCGCGAAAAAAACACTGGATGAAATGGCAGAATTTTACAGGAGAGAAGGAATATGAAGCAGTTATATCTGAATTTGAAAAGGTTTGATGTTCCAACTGAGTTTGATGGTGTGAATCGTCTGGCAGAAATGAAAAACTGGGCAACAGAAATCATAGAAAGTACTCAAAGAAGTATTAAAGAATATACAGATCAGGCGGAATTTACCATGTATTTTCCGGAAGCTCATTTATTGCATGCAATTGAAGCAAAAGAAAAAGGTAGTAAGATTAAAATAGGATGTCAGGGAGTTCATACGAAAGATACAGAACCTGGCGGAAATTTTGGAGCGTTCACAGGTGGGAGACCTGCCAGTGCAATGAAGGCTATGGGCTGCGATGCAGTAATCATCGGACATTGTGAAGAAAGGAATGATAAAAAAGAAATTCTGTCAGAAGCAGGCGTTACAGATGTAAGCAGTGTGAACAGGATTTTAAATAAAGAGGTTCTTTGTGCTCAAAAAAGAGATTTGGATGTGTTGTATTGTATTGGTGAGAATATTGAGGAAATGGAGCAGTGGCAGGAAGTTCTGGGACGTCAGTTGGAAGAAGGTTTAAAGGGAGCAGATACCAATCATGTAGTAATTGGATATGAACCGATCTGGTCAATCGGACCGGGAAAAAAACCTGCTGATCGGGAATATATACAGAAGGTTACTGTTTTTATAAAAGAAAAAGTAAATGGAATAAAAGTGGTATATGGCGGAGGTTTAAAGAATGAAAATGCCGGAATGCTTGCGTCTATACCAGAATTAGATGGAGGATTGATTGCACTGACCAGATTTCAGGGGGAAATTGGCTTTTACCCGGAAGAGTATCTGGAAATTATCAAAACCTATATGAAAAATATTTAAGGAGGAAAGCATATGAAATTGGAATTTGAATATGGTCAGGGATTGATGGCTGCAGAACTTCCGGATAATACAGATATATTTATTCCCGGAGAAACAGTAAAAGACCCTGCGTATATTCCAGAAGAAAAGTTAGAACAGGCGTATATGGAAAGTCTGAGAAACCCGATAGGAATGCCTGAAATTAGACAATTGGTAAAGAAAGGCAGTACTGTAACAATTATTGTACCAGATCGAGTAAAGGGAGGAGAACAGGATACCAGTCATCGAAAATTAAGTATTCGATATATTCTCCGGGAACTTTATGAAGCAGGAGTAGAAAAAAAAGATATTTTGTTTATTATTTCTAATGGTCTTCATCCAAGAAGCAAAGAAGAAGATGCAAAAGCAATTTTTGGAAGAGAATTGTTTGATGCATTCTGGTCAAATGGACAGATTATCAGTCATGACAGCGAAGACAAAGAGCATATGGCAGATCTGGGGACAACCAGAAGCGGTGATCCTGTCTATATGAACCGATACGTGTATGAATGCGATCTTCCGATTTTGATAGGGCATGTTCAGGGAAATCCGTATGGGGGGTATTCGGGAGGATATAAACATAGTGCTACCGGGATTACAAACTGGCAGTGTATTGCCAGTCATCATGTACCGTCCGTAATGCATCGGGATGACTTTACTCCGGTAAATGGTGGAAGTCTTATGAGGAATAAGTTCGATGAAATCAGTATGCATATGGAAGAAAAAATGGGACATCCGTTTTTCTGCTGTGATGCGGTATTAGATACGCAATCCAGACAGATAGCGATTTATTCCGGATATGCCAAAGAAATGATGCCGTTGAGTTGGAAATTGGCAGATCAAAGGACTTATGTGCACTGGGCGGAGAAAAAATATGATGTATTAGTATTTGGAATGCCACAGAAATTTCATTACGGAGATGGTATGGGAACGAATCCGATTATGATGATGCAGGCGTTGAGTGCACAGGTTTTAAGATATAAGAGAGTTATGAGTGACCATTGTGTTATTATCTGTTCTTCCTCATGCAATGGATATTTTCATGAAGAACTCTGGCCGTATCTGAAAGAACTTTATGAGGTATTCCAGCATGATTATATGAATACTCTGCCGGATATGAATCGACTGGGAGAGTATTATGCAACGAAGGAAGAATACATCAGGAAGTATCGTTTTGCTAATGCTTTCCATCCATTTCACGGATTTTCAATGATGTCCTGTGGACATATTGCAGAAATGAACACAAGTGCAATTTATATAGTAGGAGCACAGGAGCCGGGATATGCAAGAGGAATGGGGTTAAAAACAAGAGCAACATTTGAGGAAGCGCTGGAAGATGCCAAGAAAAAATATGTGGGTTCAGATCCGAATATTTTAGCACTTCCGATGACGTTTAAAAAAGCGGCAGTTCATTTATGTATGAAGAATCCAGAAGAAGACTGTATGGATGAATATGGTCATCGGAACAACGGATCTGCAGTCAGGAGAGGGATACATGATTAATTTAACATTACATGGAATAAACGGAGTTTTAGAAAAAGAAATTCATCAGATGGTGAGAGAAAATGAAAATTTGCTTCATAAAGTGCAAAATGGAGAATGTCAGTATCAGAATGCTTTAGGATGGCTGGATATTAATGAATGGGCAAACGACCATTTTATAGATGAATTGGAAAAGTTGGCAGAGGAAGTACGCCAAAAAGCAGATATATTTGTTCTGATTGGTGTGGGCGGTTCCAACAACGCAGCTCGTGCAGTTATTGAAAGTCTGCAAAAAGAAAAGAAGCCGGAAATAATCTATGCTGGAAATAGTCTATCGCCTTATTCTTTCGCGCAAGTGATGAAACAGATAGAAGGAAAATCAGTTTATATAGAATGTATCGCTAAGAATTTTGAGACATTGGAACCTGGTTCTGCATTTCGCGTACTTCGAAAATGGATGTATAATACTTATGGTTCTCGGGCAGCGGAACGTATTTTGGCTGTGGGAACAAAAGGCAGTTCGCTGGATATACTTTGTCAGGAACAAGGATATCGTTTTCTGGAATTTCCAGAGAATGTAGGAGGACGATATACGGCTCTGACAGCAGTAGGGTTGTTTCCAATGGCAGTGGCAGGACTGAATATTCGAAAACTGATAAAGGGTGGAAAAGAAATGCAGGATGCTCTTCGCAGAGAAAAATCAGAAAGGAATCCAGCGCTACAGTATGCCTGCGTTAGAGAATTGCTGTATCAAAAGGGATATGTGATGGAAATGTTATCGAGTTTTGAGCCACAGTTCCGCTGGTTTTATAAATGGTGGATTCAGTTATTTGCGGAGAGTGAGGGGAAAGAAGGGAAAGGACTTTTTCCAGTGTCAGGAGAATTTTCAGAAGAACTTCATTCTATTGGACAGTATTTGCAGGAAGGAAGAAATATTCTTTTTGAAACTTTTTTGAAAGTGAAATATTCTACAGAATCCCTGTTGGTAGAACCAGATGAAAAAAAAGATTATTTTGATTATCTGGATAGAAAAGATTTTATAGAAATAAACAGGGCAGCATATGAAGCAACAGTAGCGGCACATAGTCGCAGATTCCCCTGCATTGTGTTGGAAATAGATGAAATAAACGAATATTATTTTGGCCAGTTGCTATACTTTTTTGAATTTTCCTGCTACTTGTCTTGCCGAATTTTAGAGGTAAATCCTTTTGATCAGCCAGGTGTTGAGGCTTATAAAAAAGAAATGTTTCATATTTTGGGACGATAAAATTTTATAGGAATATAGTCTGACAGAGAAGGGGGATTTCAAAGAAATAAAAATATGAAAGATATAATCGGAGCGCTGTGCGGGAATACAGTAATCTTGTGATGGAAAGAGCAAAAAAGGTAACGGCTGAAGCTATGGAAAAAGCCGAAAAAGAAATAAGAGATGACAAATAGCAGGAAATCTACTATAATAAAATTCATCACAGAAACAACAACCAACATTCATATACGGAGGATACGATTATGAAATTATATGATACCGGCGTATATCTCGTAGACGGCGAGAAGATTGTAGAAGAATCCGCAGCTTCCCTTCCGGTTTCCAGAGAAGAAGCAGCGAAAAATACAATCGCATACGGGATTCTGGAAGCCCATAATACTTCCGGAAACATGGAAAAGCTTCAGATTAAATTTGACAAGCTGACTTCACATGATATTACATTTGTGGGAATCATTCAGACAGCGCGCGCATCCGGACTTGAGAAATTTCCGGTTCCCTATGTACTTACAAACTGCCATAACTCTTTATGTGCAGTAGGCGGAACGATCAATGAAGATGACCACATGTTTGGTCTTACCTGTGCGAAGAAATACGGCGGTGTATACGTACCTCCTCACCAGGCTGTTATCCACCAGTTTGCAAGAGAAATGCTGGCAGCAGGCGGAAAAATGATCCTCGGTTCAGACAGCCATACACGTTATGGCGCTCTTGGAACAATGGCAATGGGAGAGGGCGGACCGGAGCTCGTAAAGCAGCTTCTTTCTCAGACATACGACATTAATATGCCGGGTGTAGTTGCCATTTACCTGAAAGGCACTCCGCGTCCGGGCGTAGGTCCGCAGGACGTTGCTCTTGCAATTATCGGAAAGGTTTTTGCAAACGGATATGTAAAAAATAAAGTGATGGAATTTGTAGGACCCGGTGTGAAAAATTTAAGTGCGGATTTCCGAATCGGCATTGACGTTATGACAACGGAGACAACCTGTCTTTCCTCTATCTGGCAGACAGATGAGAAGATTGAAGAGTTCTATGAAATTCATGGAAGAAAAGAAGATTATAAAGAGTTAAAACCGGGAAAAGCTGCTTATTACGACGGCTGCGTGGAAATCGATCTGGAGGAGATCAAGCCTATGATCGCCATGCCGTTCCACCCAAGCAATACGTATACCATTGACGAGCTGAAAGCAAATCTTAAGGATATTCTGGCAGATGTGGAGAAAAAGGCGCAGGTAAGCCTTGACGGAAAAGTTCCGTTCACACTTCAGGACAAAGTAGTAGATGGAAAACTTTATGTAGATCAGGGTATCATTGCTGGCTGTGCAGGCGGCGGATTTGAAAATATCTGTGCTGCGGCTGATATATTAAAGGGCAGCAGCATCGGCGCAGACGCCTTTACGTTAAGCGTATATCCGGCAAGTACGCCGATTTATATGGAGCTTGCAAAAAACGGCGTTCTTGCAGAACTTCTTGCAACAGGCGCAGTTGTAAAAACAGCCTTCTGCGGTCCGTGCTTCGGAGCAGGAGATACGCCGGCAAATAATGCTTTCAGTATCCGTCATACAACAAGAAACTTCCCGAACCGCGAAGGTTCCAAAATCCAGAACGGACAGATTTCTTCTGTTGCTCTTATGGACGCCCGTTCCATTGCAGCAACGGCGGCAAATAAAGGCTTCCTTACCTCCGCAGAGGAATATACAGGAGATTACACAAACCAGAAGTATTTCTTTGATAAGACAATTTATGATAACCGCGTATTTGACAGCAAGGGCGTGGCAGATCCGTCTGTTGAGATCCAGTTCGGACCGAACATCAAAGACTGGCCGAAGATGGCGGCTCTCGCAGATAACCTTGTGCTGAAAGTGGTTTCAGAAATCCACGATCCGGTAACAACAACGGACGAGCTGATTCCTTCCGGAGAGACTTCTTCCTACCGTTCCAATCCTCTGGGACTGGCAGAATTTACTCTTTCCAGAAAAGATCCTGCATATGTGGGACGTGCAAAGGAGATCCAGAAAGCGCAGCAGGCGATCCAGGACGGAAAATGCCCGGTTGAGGCAGTTCCTGAGCTGAAAGCAGTTCTTGATGTGATCCATAAAGATTTCCCGGAAGTGGGAAAAGATAATTTAGGCGTGGGAAGTACGATCTTTGCCGTAAAACCGGGCGACGGTTCTGCCAGAGAGCAGGCTGCGTCCTGCCAGAAGGTTCTCGGAGGCTGGGCAAATATTGCAAATGAATACGCTACAAAGCGTTACCGCTCCAACCTTATCAACTGGGGTATGCTGCCATTCTTAATTCCAGAAGGGGAGCTTCCGTTTAAAAACGGAGATTATCTGTTCTTCCCGGAAATCAGAAAAGCAGTGGAAGAGAAGGCAGAAGTGATCAAAGGATATGTGGCAGGAGAAGATTCTCTGAGAGAGTTTAAAGTTACCTTAGGGGAACTGACAGACGACGAGAGAGAGATTATTTTGAAAGGCTGCCTGATTAACTATAACCGTAAGTAAATCCATGAATAGGAACAGAAGTGCCGTCGGAAATGAGAAGTCGTTTCCGGCGGCGTTTTGTTTTCCGGGAAAGCGTTATATTCCTGCCTCCTTTCGTAAAGAAAAAGGTTTTGTCCGGATTATGGTGATTAAAAAGTCTGAATTTTTATAAAAACACAAATAAATAATACAATAAATAAAATTAAGTAAGATTATAAAAGAAAAATTTTGAAAAAATATCAAAAAAGTATTGACAAAAGCAGTGGACGGTGGTATTATAATCCCATCAAAAGAAAAAACAAACCAAAGTACAAAAGATATAAAATATCAGAAAGGATTTGGTGATTCCAGTGGGAAGGTAGAATTTCATTTATCAATATGAAAGTGACAGGAATCGTGTTTCCTGCAAGAAAGACCTGGTACAGTGAAAATAATATATAGAGTTTTTAATATAAGATGAATGTTTTTATTTTATATCAAAAACAATAAGTACAGGTATTATAGTAGCGATTTTTCATATTGAATAATGTCACAAAACTGATATAAAGGTTTCGGAATTTGTGTAAAGAAACATTTTTCGAGAGAGTATAACCATTATCTTAGAGAATCGTCCGGAAGAAGAGTTCCGGAGAATTTCGAAAATAGATAAGGAGGATATTTTGAAATCCATATAAGTAATATAATTTACTATATGAATTGAAACTTTACATCAGAAATTATCTTAAAAAGATAATTTATAAAAGAAATACGTTGGAACGTTTCCCATACTTTTATTAAATATGTAAAGATAAGGTTCATAAAAAATATTTTACCGTAAACTTATTTGCCAGGAATAAAAGCGCACACAAATTAAGCAGATTCGGATTTGAGAATTTAAGTTCGAAGGTGTTTAAACAAACAGGGAAAAGTATAACCATGATTTCTTTATTAAATAAGATAAATTATAATCCGTGAAATTATAATTTAAAAGCTATAAAACTTTCTAAATAAATCGAGTGATATAAAATCATATCGTTTATGAGCAGGAAATAAAGAGAGAGATATGTACGTATAGATAAAAAGTGAATAAAGAAGACGATACATATAAACAGATAAAGAGTAAAATAAGAAAGAGTAAGAGGACGAATAATTGAATAACGAAGAACATTGAGGCGGTCATCATTTTCAGGATTTATGAAATAATAAGAAAGTGATGACCGTCTTACTGCGTTGTTTTATCTGTTGCCAGAAGCGCGGGATTAAGGTATACTCCTGAAAAGGAGATTTTTTTATGAAAAGAACAGAGGATATGATCATATTTGAGGACAGAGAGATTCTGATGTGCCATAAGCCGGCAGGACTTGCTGTTCAAAATGCAGGAATCGGAACGATGGACATGGAGAGTATGATAAAAAATTACCTGGCTTTAAAGCAGCCGGAAAAAATTCCCTATGCCGCAGTAGTGCATCGCCTTGATCAGCCGGTGGAAGGGATTCTTGTGTTTGCAAAGACGCCAAAGGCGGCAAAGGAATTAAGCGCGCAGATAAGCAGCGGAAAGATGAAAAAAGAATACCTGGCAGTGACATACGGAAAAGTGGAAAAAGAAGAGGGGATTCTGGAGGATTATCTGAAAAAAGACGGAAGAAGCAATACCTCTTCTGTTGTAAAACCCGGGACTCCGGGTGGAAAAAAAGCCCGTCTTCAGTACCGGCTTGTGGATAAGTGCAGAGATGAGAAGGGAAAAGAAAAATTTCTCATACGTATTTTACTGGATACCGGAAGGCATCACCAGATACGTGTGCAGATGGCACATGCGGGAATGCCGCTTGCAGGGGACAGGAAATACGGAGACGGAGAAAACGGGGGAAGGTTTCCGGGACTTTGTTCCGCTTCTCTTACTTTTACAGCGCCCTCTTCAAAAAAGACGATGCACTTTCAGGTAAAACCGGAGGGAGAAGTTTTTCAGGGATTTAAAGACGCTTCATTTACAGAAGGCTTTTTTCCGGAATAATTTTTGAAGAAATTGCCATACTAACAAAAAGATGCCGGGGCAAAAGATACCAGGCATCACAAAAAGGAAAAGTATGGTGAGTTCTGTGAATGTAGAATGGAAAAGAAAACTGACAATAACAGGGATTATAGCAGGGGTGTATGCGGGATACCGCTTTTTTCTGCCTGCTGTAATCCCTTTTGTGACGGCAATTTTTCTGGCAGGGTGGCTTTACCCGGAGGCTGTCCGTGTGGAGAAAAAAACAGGGATCAAAAGAGGGATTGTGGGAACGATTCTTCTTACTCTTTTATTTGCGGCGCTGGGAATACTCGCTTACTGGGGGATTTTGGGGATTATGGGGCAGCTTCAGGAGGCTGTGGCAAATATTCCCGCGCTTTTGAAAACAGGAGAGAGAATGCTGGATTCCTGCTGTGGATTTCTGGAAGAGGTTACCGGGCACAGCAGCGCGGAAACAAAAAGATATTTGATGGAGCAGGGCGCGAATATAATGGAAGTTTTTCTTTCGGCGCTTACTCCGGAAAATATAGGGAAGATTGTGGGAATGGCAAAGCATGTGATTCTATTTATTTCAGGACTTGTTGTGACGTATATTTCCACTTCTTTTATTATGGGAGATATGGAAAATCTGCAGAAAAAAATAAGGGAATATTCCTGGCTTGCCGGAATCCGCAGAGCGTTTCGAAGGTTAAAGGAGACAACAGCCGTTTATTTTAAGGCGCAGCTTCTTATTATGGCGATTATTGCCGGTGTGTGCGCTGTGGGTTTCTGGCTTATGAAAAGTCCGTATTTTCTCGTATTTGGCATTGCACTTGGAATACTTGACGCCATTCCCCTTATCGGTACGGGTACGATTCTTTATCCGGCAGCGATTGTTTTTCTTATCAGAGGAGAGGTGGGAATTGCTGTGGGCTGTGTGATTCTTGACCTGGTTACAAGCTTTTTAAGAGAGGTTCTGGAGGCAAGGCTTTTGGGCGGAAGGCTGGGTGTTTCGCCGCTTGTGATTCTGGGCTGCGTCTACATCGGCGTTCTGATTTTCGGAGGCGCAGGGGTAATTCTGGGACCGCTTGCCTTTTCCACAGCATATGAACTGGGGAAAGAGTGGGACGTCTGGGATTAGGGGTATTTTGGAAGCGGCTGTGAAGAAAGAAAACATCGGCAATTTTGACGGAAATTGTGAAAAAAGTATTAAAACTATAGACGGCAGAAGGAAAAAGTGTATAATGAAAAAAATAACAAAAGAAACTGTTAAATCTATGTAAAGCAGAAGAGGAGAATGAAGATGAAGAAGGCGGCGGTTGCCTCCATGATCGTTTTGGCGGCAGTAGCAGTTGCAGGGATTATTCCCGGAAAAACCAACAGAATCGCAGCATCTCCCGAAGAGAATACAGGAGAAGAGGCAGCGGAAGAGAATGCGCAGGAAAAAGTAGAAGACCCTCTGCTTCCGGAAATTGATACTTCCGTGAAAATTGAGGCAGGTTCCAGAGTCGCTGTTGTAAGCAAAAATACAGAAGGACAGTTCTGGGATAAAGTACAGGCAGGTATGGAAGACGCGGTAAAAGCGGTAAACGAAGCCTATGGTTTTTCAAAAGAAGATGCAGTGACCATGACATTCGAAGGCCCCGACGACGAGCGGGAGGTAGAGACACAGATCAATACGCTGGACGCGGTCATCGCCGAGAATCCGGCTGCGCTTTGTCTTTCAGCAGGAGATATGGAATCCTGTCAGGCACAGCTTGAGACAGCGGCAGAAAATGGGATCCCGGTAGTCGTATTTGATTCCAATGTGGCGGATACGGAGCTTGTAGGCGCATTTCGAAGCACAGACAATGAAAAGGCAGGAGAGATGGCAGCGGAAAAGCTTTCAGAAGCCTTAAATGGAAGTGGTAAGATTGCCGTATTTTCCGCTCAGGAAAAAACAGCCAGCATTCAGGACAGGATCAGCGGTTTCCAGAGGAAAATTGCAGAGTCTGATGGAATTGAAGTGGCAGAGATCATATATCAGGACGGCGTAGAAGATATGGAAGCAGCCATGAAAGAAGCACTTGAAAAACATCCGGATCTGGCTGGCGTTTACTGCACAAACGCCGATATATCGGAAATGTATCTGGGGCTGAAAAAGCCGGAAGATTCCAGTATTGTGATGGTGGGAACAGACGCCACAGATAAGCAGCAGAAGGCAGTAAAAGACGGAACAGAGCTTGGAATCGTTTCTCAGGACCCGTACGCAATGGGATATATTACCATTCTTACCGCTCTCGACCTGACAAAGGAAGGCGTGAATGTGGAAAAGAACAGCTTCCTTGAGCCACAGTGGATTGACAGCACAAATATTGAGGATCCTGCGTACAGCAATTACATATATTGACAGACGTATCCTGACAGGCAGAGAGAATACAAAAGAGAAGACCGGGCAGCAGTCCGGTCTTTTACTTACCAGTAGTGTTCTGTAATTTCGGCTTCCTGCTGTGAACGGAGTGAGCAGTAACAATTTTGGGTGCAAAAATGAGTGATATGTTGTAATTATCCTGGCAATATGTTAGAATTTGACTATATAACAAGCCTGTTGTGTGAAAGAGGAGGGGAAGATGAAAAAGGGAGCAGAAATCTGGAAAAATATAGCTATGCTGAGTCAGTTCGGTCTTTCGTTTATTACCCCTCTGCTTCTTTGCCTTGCAGGCTGCTGGTGGCTGGCTGCAAAAGCCGGAGCTGGAAGCTGGGTGTATATTCCGGGCTTTTTCTTTGGAATGGGCGGTTCTGCAACAGTGGCATATAAGTTTTATTTAAGCACTGTGAAACACCAGAAAAAAGAAGAAAAAAAGAAAAAACAGAAAGTATCCTTTAACCGGCATATCTGAAGCCGGATAAGGAAAGAAAGGAAGTATTATGAGCAGTATGTTCCATGATATTCAGCCGGCTGTAAAGAAAGAGACAAGAAGAGTGGCAGTGATCACGGCAGCAGGTACGGTGATAATGTGGGTCGTATTTTTCGGGCTTCATATGGGAATGCCGGAAAAAGTCCCGTTTGATTACACGGTAATCCTGGGAGGACTCTTTGGAAGTCTTGTGGCAGTGCTGAATTTTTTTCTCATGGGTCTTACCGTACAGAAGGTTGCTGCGTCAGAGGACGAGGCGGCTGCCAGAATGCGTATGAAAGCAAGCTACTCCCAGAGAATGCTGATTCAGATGCTCTGGGTGGTGATTGCGATCGCAGCCCCCTGTTTTCAGTTTGTGGCAGGCATTCTTCCCCTTTTATTTCCGGGAACAGGCATTAAGCTTATGGGAATTGTTGGGAGAAAAAAATAGTGTATTTCAGGAAATATGAGAAAAATAAATCAAAGATGGGAGGTGGAAACATATGGAACTAGATGTTACCGGTGCCAGAATACTCTGGGAGCTGCCTCTTGAACTTCCTGTTCTGGGAAAGCTCCGCATCAGTGAGACAATGGTGGTAAGCTGGATCGTTATGATCCTGATAACAGGTTTCTGCATCTGGCTGACTCACGATCTGAAGGAAGAGAATATTTCCAAACGGCAGGCTCTGGCAGAATTTATTGTAGAGAAGGCGAACAGCTTTGTTGTGGGAAATATGGGAGAAAGATTCAGTTATCTCATTCCTTTTGTCGCAGCTCTTTTTGCTACCAGTGTTGTATCGAATCTGATAAGTCTTATCGGTCTTCGAAGTCCGACGGCAGACCTTTCAACAGAAGCTGCCTGGGCAGTCGTAGTCTTTATTATGATCACAGCGCAGAAGATACAGACAAACGGATTTGGAGGTTATCTGAAGGGATTTACCACGCCGATCGCTGTTATGACTCCGTTTAATATTCTGTCTGAGCTGGCAACGCCTGTAAGTATGGCGTGCCGTCACTTTGGAAATATTTTATCAGGCGTAGTCATCAACGGGCTGATTTACGGAGCGCTGGCAGTAGCAAGCTCTGCAGTCCTTGGCATTCTTCCGGGAGTCCTGGGAGACGTTTTATCAAAAATCCCCATTCTTGATGTGGGTATACCGGCAATCCTGTCCGTTTATTTTGACTGGTTTTCCGGAGTAATGCAGGCGTTTATCTTCTGTATGCTGACAGTCATGTACATTGCAAATGCAGCAGAGGAGTAAACAGATTTTTAAAAAGAGATTTAATAAAACAAATACATTTTACAGGAGGATTTTATTATGGATTTTCAGTTACTTGCAAAAGGTATCGCGTTGGCAGGATGTGCAATCGGTGCGGGCTGTGCCCTGATCGCCGGTATCGGACCTGGTATTGGTGAAGGTAATGCAGTTGCAAAGGCTCTGGAAGCAATCGGACGTCAGCCGGAGTGCAAAGGCGACGTTACTTCTACCATGCTTCTCGGCTGTGCTATCGCAGAGACAACAGGTATTTACGGTTTTGTAACCGGTCTTCTTCTTATTTTTGTTGCTCCTGGTATGTTCATGAATTTCCTGAGCTGATAAATTGTTCTGAGGGAACAGAAAGACCGGCAGAAACAGGAGGTTACAGGAATGCAGGTACAGGATTTAGTAACGATTGTGCCGTGGAATTTTATCGCAACGATCTTAAACCTTTTTATCCAGGTATATTTGATCAAACGCTTTCTTTTCAAGCCCATCAATGAGATGCTGGAAAAGCGCAGAGCAAAGGCGGACGCGCAGATCCAGGACGCTGTAAAGGCAAAAGATGAGGCTCTTGCAATGAAGGAAGAGTACGAGAAAAATATGCAGGACGCAAAGAACAAGGCGAATGAGATTCTTACAACTGCCCAGAAAACAGCGGCTGTTCAGAGTGAAGAGATGTTGAAAGACGCAGCTCTTCAGGCGGCTGCAATGAAAGAAAAGGCAGAGGCTGACATTGCCCAGGAGAAGAGAAAAGCTGTCAATGAGATCAAAGGCGAGATCGGCGGCATGGCAATGGAGATCGCAGGTAAGGTGATCGAGAGGGAAATCAGCGAGGAAGACCACGCAAAACTGATTGATGAGTTTATAACGAATGTAGGTGAGGCATCATGACCCGGACTGCCAGGTTATACGGCGGCAGTCTGTACGACCTTGCCGCAGAGGAGAAGCTCTCAGATGTGATTCTGGAAGAGATGGAGGAGATCCGTAAGATATTCAGGGAAACTCCGGAATATCTTCATCTTCTCGGCGAGCCGTCCATTCCAAAAAAGGAGAGGACGGAGCTGATTGAAAAGGCTTTCGGAGCACAGGCAGAGCGCTATCTGGTAAATTTTTTAAAACTGCTGTGCGATAAGAATCTTATCCACGAATTTGCAGGCTGCTGTGAGGAATTTACCCGGCGGTATTATGCAGATAATAACATTGCGGAGGCTTCTGTCACAAGTGCAGTGCCTCTTACAGACAGGCAGATGGAGCTTTTAACAGCGAAACTGGAAAAGATGAGCGGAAAAAAAGTAAAGCTGGTGCAGAAGACGGATTCTTCCGTACTGGCGGGTCTGCGTGTAGAATTAGAAGGAAAACAGCTTGACGGAACGGTGCAGAGCCGTCTGGACGGCATTTCCAGGAAACTGAACGAAATAATTGTTTAAAGGATGGAATGGAAACATGCAATTAAAACCTGAAGAAATATCCAAAGTCATCCGCAGCCAGATCAAATATTACGATAACGCGATCCGCCAGAATGAGACAGGAACGATCCTGATGGTCGGCGATGGAATTGCCAGAGCCAGCGGTCTTGTAAACTGCATGGCAGGCGAGCTTCTGGAATTTGAGGACGGAAGCTTCGGAATGGCGCAGAACCTGGAAGAAAACAGCGTTTCTATCGTATTATTCGGCTCTGATGAAAACATCGGAGAAGGACAGACTGTAAAACGAACCGGAAAGGTTGTTTCTGTTCCGGTCGGCGATGCAATGATCGGGCGCGTGGTGAACGCTCTTGGACAGCCTATCGACGGGGCTGGACCAATTTTGACAGAGGAATACAGACCAATCGAGAGCCCGGCTCCGGGAATCTGCGAGAGACAGTCTGTTTCAGAGCCTCTTCAGACAGGAATCAAGGCGATCGACTCTATGGTTCCAATCGGAAGAGGACAGAGAGAGCTGATCATCGGAGACCGCCAGACAGGAAAGACAACTCTGGCAACCGATACGATTATCAACCAGAAGGGAAAAGACGTAATCTGTATTTATGTTGCCATCGGACAGAAGCGTTCCACAGTTGCTACACTTGTGGAAACTCTCACAAAGAACGGCGCTATGGATTACACGATGGTAGTTGCGGCTACTGCTTCTGAGGCAAGCCCGTTACAGTATATTGCGCCGTATTCCGGCTGTGCAATGGGCGAATACTTTATGAATAAGGGAAAACACGTTCTTATTATTTATGATGATTTGAGTAAACATGCGGTTGCATACCGTGCACTTTCTCTTCTGATCCGCCGTCCGCCGGGACGTGAGGCGTATCCGGGAGACGTTTTCTATCTCCACTCCAGACTTCTGGAGAGGGCTGCAAAACTTGATGAGGAGCACGGAGGCGGTTCTTTGACTGCCCTTCCGATTATTGAGACACAGGCAGGAGACGTTTCTGCCTATATCCCGACAAACGTAATTTCCATCACAGACGGTCAGATTTTCCTGGAGACAGAGCTTTTCCACTCCGGCGTTATGCCGGCTGTAAACCCGGGTATTTCCGTATCGCGAGTAGGTGGAAACGCGCAGATTAAGGCGATGAAAAAGGTTGCCGGAACATTGAAGCTTATTTATTCCCAGTACAGAGAGCTGCAGAGCTTCGCGCAGTTCGGTTCTGATCTGGACGCGGATACAAAGGCGCGTCTGGAACAGGGGGCAAGAATTGTGGAAGTTTTAAAACAGAACCAGAATGCTCCGGTTGCTGTTGAGAAGCAGGTAGCTATCCTCTATGCTGTCACAAAGGGAATCCTTTCCAGAGTGGAAACGGAGGACGTAAGAAGCTATGAATCCGGTCTTTATACCTTCCTTGATACAGACGCGGAAGGCGCTTCCGTAATGCAGGAAATCCGTTCCACAGGAAAACTGGAAGCAGAGACGGAAGAGAGACTGAAAAAAGTGCTGGGCGAATATACAGATAAATTTCTGGATACAAAGCCTGAGAAATAAAGTGATTAGGAGGACAGGTCATGGCTGCAAATAACATGAAGGCGGTAAAACTGCGTATAAAAAGCGTGCAGAGCACCATGCAGATTACCAAGGCGATGGAACTTGTGGCATCCTCCAAGCTGCGTAAGGCAAAAGAGCGGGCAGACGTCTGCCGGCCCTATTTCCGGGAGCTTCATCAGACGCTTCAGGATATTGCAAATGGAAATATAGATTTTTCCTCGGCATATGCCAGGGAGTCTGCAAACCCGAAAAGCTGCTATGTAGTCATTGCAGGAGACAGGGGACTTGCAGGGGGATATAACGCCAATCTTTTTAAATGTCTGGAAGCAGACGCAGAAGGGAAAGATTACGTTGTTCTTCCTGTGGGGAAAAAATCTGTGGAATATTTCCGCCGGAAAGGTGTGGAGTGCATCACAGAGGCGTTTGGAGAAATTGCAGAGATTTCTGTTGCGGACTGTTTTGAGATGGCAAATCTTCTCTGCCGGGAATTCCGGGCAGGAAAATACGGTCATATTGAACTGTGCTACACAGGCTTTGTCTCCATGCTTTCCCAGGTTCCGTCCGTAATGTCCATGCTTCCTCTTACGGATCTTACGGTGCAGGAGAAAAGAGGAAAAATCGAAAACCTGATTTTATATGAACCAGATGCAGTGGAAGTATTTGACGCCATTGTGCCGGAGTATCTGGCAGGGCTGATCTACGGCGGCGTCTGCGACAGTGTGGCAAGTGAGCTGGCTGCAAGACGCACGGCAATGGAAGCTGCCACGGGAAATGCAGAGGAAATGATCGACAAGCTGAATCTGTATTATAACCGTGCGCGTCAGGCAAGCATAACGCAGGAAATCACAGAGATTGTTGGAGGTGCGGAAGGCATCTAAGGAGACATGGCTGCTTATGCAGACATCATCATAAGGAGATTCAACAAAATGAGCGAAAAACACATTGGCGAGGTAGTGCAGGTCATCGGTCCTGTCCTGGATATTCGGTTTGCACATGATGAGCTGCCTGCTCTTTTAAATGCCATAGAAATTGATAATCAGGGTGAAAAGCTGATCGCTGAGGTTGCCCAGCAGACAGGGGACAACACAGTGCGCTGTATCGCCATGAATTCCACAGACGGACTTGTGCGCGGCGTAAAAGCAGTTGATACAGGCGGTCCGATCACCGTTCCTGTAGGCGAGGAATGTCTGGGAAGAGTATTTAATCTTCTGGGCGACCCGGTAGATAATAAGCCGGCGCCTGAGACAGAGGAGAGATGGGCGATCCACCGTCCGGCTCCTTCCTATGAGGAACAGACTCCTGCTACAGAGATCCTGGAGACAGGAATCAAGGTCGTAGACCTTATCTGCCCTTATGCAAAAGGCGGAAAAATCGGTCTGTTCGGAGGCGCCGGAGTAGGAAAAACCGTTCTTATTATGGAGCTTATCCATAATGTGGCAACTGCCCACGGAGGTCTTTCTGTTTTCACAGGCGTAGGAGAGCGTACACGAGAGGGAAACGACCTTTATAACGAGATGCAGGAAAGCGGTGTTATCGATAAAACTGCCCTTGTTTACGGACAGATGAACGAGCCGCCGGGAGCGCGTATGCGAGTTGGACTTTCCGGTCTTACTATGGCGGAGTATTTCCGTGATGTGAAAAATCAGGACGTGCTTTTATTTATTGATAATATTTTCCGTTTTACACAGGCAGGTTCTGAGGTTTCCGCACTTCTTGGACGTATGCCGTCCGCAGTAGGATACCAGCCGACTCTTGCAACAGAGATGGGAGCCCTTCAGGAGCGAATTACTTCTACAAGAAAAGGTTCTATCACATCGGTACAGGCAGTTTACGTGCCTGCAGACGACCTGACAGACCCGGCTCCTGCAACAACATTTACTCATCTGGACGCTACCACGGTACTTTCCCGTGAGATTTCCAGTCAGGGTATTTATCCGGCAGTAGACCCGCTGGATTCTTCCAGCCGTATTCTTGCGCCGGAAGTTGTCGGAAAAGAGCATTATGAGGTAGCACGTTCTGTTCAGAGAGTGCTGCAGAGATATAAAGAGCTTCAGGACATCATCGCCATCATGGGTATGGACGAGCTGTCTGAGGAGGATAAGCTTACTGTAAACCGTGCCCGTAAGGTGCAGCGTTTCCTGTCACAGAGCTTTTCTGTTGCAGAACAGTTTACTGGTATGCCGGGACAGTATGTTCCGCTGAAAGAGACAATCCGCGGATTTAAGATGATCCTGGACGGAGAATGCGACGATCTTCCGGAGAGCTGCTTCCTGTTTTCAGGAACGATTGATGAAGTGTTTGAAAAAGCGAAGAAGCAGTAAAGGAGGCTGTCTATGAAGACATTTCCGTTACGGATCGGAACACCGGACGGGCTTCTTTTTGAAGGCAACGTGGAGCGCGTGATGTGCCGCGCAATGACAGGAGATCTGGCAATCCTTGCAGGGCACTGCAATTTCTGTACTGCTCTTGGTATGGGGGAAGCTCATGTGATCCTGGAAGACGGCAGCAGAAAAGAGGCAGCCTGCATCGGCGGAATGCTCTCTGTTATGAATGGAACCTGCCGTGTTCTTGCCACTACCTGGGAGTGGAAGGAGGACATTGACAAAGAGAGGGCAGAAGCAGCGAAGAAAAACGCAGAGAGTCTTCTTGCAAAAGGCGGACTTACAGACCGTGAGTACAAAATTGCGGAGGCGAAGCTTCAGAGAGCGCTTGTCCGTTTAGGTGTAAAGCAGTAAAAGAGAATAAATTTAAGGGACCGCAGTGATGATATGCAGTCCCTTTTATGCTTTGCGGAGTAAAATTTTCGACAGAGATAAATGATTTGGTGTTTTTAATTTTCAGGAAATATCTTTTTTGCAGTATTTCAGGTACGCAGAGCCAATTCCAAGAACAGCGTAAACTACACCGGGGATAAGGTAAGACCTATTTAAGCAGCCTTTCTCTATCATGTCTGCGCCTTCACAGTAGGAAAAAGGTGTAAGGTATCTTAAAAATTCTGCCTGTTCTGTGATATTGGCGATGAGATTTAAAAAGTACATACCTGATGCAAGTCCGAGACAGGCTCCTGCGCTTCCTTTTCGGAGAAAAGCAGAAACTCCAAAAGAGATGGAAGCAAGCTCAATCTGAAGCAGAAAGTAAGCCAGGTGAAGGAGCAGGATTTCCTTAAAGGGAATCTCTTCTCCTGCTATGGCAATGGAGCCAAGGGACAGAATCAGGATAAAACTGTTCATAATAATAAGCTGAATCAAAACTGCAAAAAGCTTTTCCGTGACAACACGGAAACGGGAGACAGGGTGCGTGAGAAGAAATTCCGCAGTCCTGTCTTTTTCTTCTTTTGCGAGAATGGAGGCTGCTGTGAGAGCGGCAAAAAACGCGCCGCCAAGTCCAAGGATATTTCCGCATTCCACGGAGTAAAATCCGGTGAGTGTGCCGAAATTCAGGCGATCCATTCCGAAGGCGGCAGTAAAGCTGCCCATAGAGGCAAAAATTTTATTGACGTCTTCCATCTGGCTTTTCATTTCCGGAAAAAGAAAAATGCACACTGCCATGAGAAAACCTATGGAAAGCGTCCATATAAGAAGGGAGAGCTTCCCCTGTCTCAGTTCATGCTTTGTGAGAATCATTGCGTTGTCCTCCTTTCTCGTAATAATGCAGGAAAATTTCCTCTAAATCCGGTTCTGCAAGAGTCAGGTCTTTTATATTTCCGGCAGAAAGTGTGCAGAGTAAAGAGTTCATATCTCCACTGTAAAGAAAAGTTGTGGTTTTGTCTGTTTTTTCCAGACTGCGGATACCGGAAAGACCGGATAAATCTGCAGTTCCTTCTATTGTGACCCGTTTGGCGCTGTTTTTGGAAATTTCTTCTACATTCCGGCAGGCGATCATTTCTCCCTCCCGGATAATCGCAGCTTTTGTGCAGTTATGCTGAATTTCTGACAGCACATGGCTGGAAAGAAAAACAGTTGCGCCTTCCTTGTGGCGTTCCTGCAAAATCCGGAAAAACTCATGCTGCATCAGAGGATCGAGTCCGCTTGTCGGTTCATCAAGAATGAGAAGCTGCGGATTATGCTGAAGCGCACAGACGATTCCCACTTTTTTTCGATTTCCAAAAGAAAGCTCCTCTGCTTTTCTGGAAATATCAAGCTGCAGGCGTTCACAAAGCTCTTTGGCATTTTTGGTGCAGTCTGTTTTCCGAAGACTGGCAGACAGCTTTAGAATATCTTTTACCCGCATTCCCGGATAAAAAGAGGATTCAGAGGGAAGATAGCCGGTACAGCCGAGAATTTTTTCTCTGTCCTTCTGAATATCCATTCCCAGGACAGATGCGCTTCCTGACGTGGGGCGGATAAGTCCGAGAAGAGTGTGGATCGTGGTGCTTTTTCCTGCGCCGTTTGGTCCTATAAATCCGAAAAAGTCTCCCTCTGACACGGTAAGGTTTAAGTTTTTGATTCCCCGGACTTTGCCGTAAGATTTTGTGAGATTAACTGTTTTGATCGCGTCCATAATAACTCCTTTCTAGCTGCGCTGATAGAGACTTTTCCAGAACCGGATTAATTTTGTAAAATCTTCTTCCATCTGAGCAGCATCTACCTTTTCTTTCTGAAACATTTCCCATAAATATCCTTCGGATGCGAGATACATTTCCTGAACCATCATTTGAATATCGAGCTCCGGGAGAAATTGTTCCGGATTTAAATTCTGAAAAACAGGGGAAGTGTTTAAATCGAGATATTCTTTGTAATGTTCTAAAAGCGCAGGAGCAATATTTTCATCTTTTTCATAGAAGGAGCGCAGGGCAACGGTTGCCATATAGTGGTATTTACGAGTAATGGCAGCTTTTGCTTTTATGCCGAGAAACAGTGTTTGAAAAAAGTCGGTCTGTTCGTAACAATGGTAATGATTCAGATATTCTTCCGTTGTATCTGCGCATTTTTGCCATAAGTACAGATATAACTCCTTTTTGTTGTGGAAATAGTGAAAAAGAAGAGATTTGCTGATACCGGCAGCTTCTGCGATTTGGCTCATAGGACTGTTTTTATAAGTGTTCTGTGAAAAAACGCGGTATCCGGCATTTAAAATTGCCTGCTGTTTTTCTTCCGGCAGGGAAAAGAATTTTTCATTCATGTGATAATACCTCCATTAACCGTTTCAGTTAACAGTATCATAGCCCCGTTGACCGATTTTGAGAAGACCTGATTTAAAATAAAGTGCGATGAAAAAACAGGATAAGGTGGAGATTTTTTTGCGGGTCTGTTAAAATGTAGATGGGAAGCTTAAAAAAGAGCAACAGAGGATAAAGAATTTCTTGAGCAGCTAATGAAAGAATATCATATTCAGTAAATAAATCGAGAGGAATTAATACAATGGAAGAAAAACAGCATAAAAGACGGGTGCGCTATTCTGGTACGCATCCCAGAAATTATAAAGAGAAATATAAAGAATTACAGCCGGAAAAATACGCAGACACCATTTCAAAGGTAATCAGCAAAGGAAGTACACCTGCAGGAATGCACATCTCTATCTGTGTGAAGGAAATTCTTGATTTCCTTCAGATTCAGCCGGGGCAGAAAGGACTTGATGCAACGCTGGGATATGGCGGACACACAAAGGAAATGCTGAAATGCCTGAATGGAGAGGGACATCTTTATGCCCTTGATGTAGACCCTATTGAATCAGAAAAGACAAAGGAGCGTCTTTTGAAGCAGGGGTTCGGACCGGAAATTTTAACTGTGAAGCTTATGAATTTTAAGGATATTGATAAGGTGGCGGAAGAAGCAGGTAAATTTAATTTTATTCTGGCAGATTTAGGGGTTTCTTCTATGCAGATTGATAATCCGGACAGAGGATTTTCCTATAAAATAGAAGGACCTCTTGACCTTCGCATGAATCCAACGAAGGGAACAAGCGCGGCTGAGCGTTTGAAAGAGGTGGATTTTGAGGAGCTTACAGGAATGCTTATAGAAAATGCAGACGAGCCTTATGCGGAACAAATTGCAGGAAAAATCTTGAAAACACTGAAAAAGGGCGGCGAAATTGAGACAACGACTCAGCTGCAGAAGGTGATTGAAGAGGCGCTGTCCTTTATTCCAAAGGAAGAGAGAAAAGAAGCAGTGAAAAAATCATGCCAGAGAACCTTCCAGGCGCTTCGTATTGACGTAAACAGTGAGTTTGAAGTTCTGTATGAATTTCTGGAAAAACTTCCAACAGTTCTTGCGCCGGGCGGAAGAGTAGCGATCCTCACTTTCCATTCCGGGGAGGACAGACTGGTAAAGAAATCTTTTAAGAACCTTTATAAAGAAGGGGAATATAGCGAAATCTGCAAAGATGTGATCCGTCCGTCTGCGGAAGAGTGTGCGAGAAACAGCCGTGCCCGTTCTACAAAAATGCGGTGGGCAGTGAAGGCGTAAAATGTACTGAAAAAAATACAAAACTATATTTCCATAGTCCAGAATTGTATTAAATTCAAAACAGCCGGAAAATCGATTGTCTTTTATTTAACGTGATGTTATACTTGGCTCGTGAACAGAAAAAACTAAGTTAAGATAAATTTTAAGGAGAACCAATCATGGCAAACCGTGAGCAGTGGACAGGATTTAAAGGCAAAAACTGGCAGGAATCTGTTGATGTGCGCGACTTTATTCAGTGCAACTACACACCGTATGAGGGAGACGCATCTTTCCTTGAAGGACCGACAGAGGCAACAGATAAACTGTGGGGAAGACTTCAGGAACTGCAGAAGGAAGAGCGCGCAAAAGGCGGTGTTCTTGATATGGAAACAGAAGTTGTTTCCGGGCTTACCGCGTATGGCCCTGGATATATTGATGAAAGCATGAAGGAACTGGAGACAGTTGTAGGACTTCAGACAGATAAGCCTCTGAAACGTGCATTCATGCCTTACGGCGGAATCAATATGGCGGAGAAGGCTTGTACAACATACGGCTATCAGCCGAGCGAAAAGCTTCATGAGATTTTTACAAAATATCACAAAACTCACAACCAGGGAGTATTTGATATTTATACACCGGAAATGATGAAAGCGCGTCACAACAAAATCATCACAGGACTTCCGGATACATACGGACGTGGACGTATTGTAGGCGACTACCGTCGTGTGGCTCTTTACGGAATTGACTTCCTGATCGAGAAAAAACAGTATGATTTTGAGCGTTATGCAAGACACGGCATGAAAGGTACAGATTTCCGCCTTCGTGAGGAAATCGCAGACCAGATCCGTGCATTAAAGGAAATGAAAGAAATGGCAGCCGTTTATGGATTTGACATTTCCAAACCTGCAAAAGATGCAAGAGAGGCAGCTCAGTGGCTGTATTTCGGATACCTGGCAGCGATCAAGACACAGAACGGCGCCGCAATGAGCGTTGGACGTATTTCTACTTTCCTTGATATTTACATGGAAAGAGATTTCAAAAACGGCACACTGACTGAGAAAGAAGCACAGGAGCTTGTAGACCACATGGTTATGAAATTCCGTATGGTAAAATTCGCCCGTGTTCCTTCCTACAATGAACTGTTCTCCGGGGATCCGGTATGGGCAACACTTGAGGTAGCAGGTCTTGGACAGGACGGACGTTCTATGGTAACAAAGAACGATTACCGTTTCCTTCATACACTGGAAAACATGGGACCGTCTCCGGAGCCGAACTTAACCGTTCTTTACTCTTCCAGACTGCCGGAAAACTTCAAAAAATACGCAGCTCTCATCTCTGTAACAACAAGCTCTGTACAGTACGAGAACGATGACGTTATGCGTCCTGTATGGGGAGATGACTACAGCATCTGCTGCTGTGTTTCCGCTACACAGACTGGTAAGGAGATTCAGTTCTTCGGAGCTCGTGCAAACCTGGCAAAATGTCTTCTTTACGCGATCAACGGCGGTATTGACGAGAAGACAAAAGTGCAGGTAGGACCGGCATACCGTCCGATCACTTCCGAATACCTTGATTTTGACGAGGTAATGGAGCGTTATGACGAGATGATGGACTGGCTTGCAAAACTGTATGTAGATACATTAAATATGATCCACTACATGCATGACAAGTATAACTACGAGGCAGCAGAGATGGCTCTTATTGATACAGATGTAAGACGTACATTCGCAACTGGTATTGCAGGCTTTTCTCACGTAGTAGACTCTTTAAGTGCGATTAAATATGCGAAAGTAAAAGTAATCCGTGATGAAGACGGAGTTGCGGTAGATTTTGATACACAGGGAGAATTCCCGAGATACGGAAACGACGACGACCGTGCAGACGACCTTGCAATCTGGCTTCTCAAGAAGTTTATGCACAAATTAAGCAAGTGCCACACATACAGAGATTCCGAGCCGACTACTTCCATTCTTACGATTACATCAAACGTAGTTTACGGTAAGGCAACAGGAAGCCTTCCGGACGGAAGAAAGCTTGGAGAGCCGCTTGCACCAGGTGCGAACCCATCTTACGGAGCAGAGAAAAACGGTCTTCTTGCATCCTTAAACTCTGTTGCAAAACTTCCATATGAGCTGGCTCTTGACGGTATTTCCAATACACAGACAATCAGCCCGGGAGCTCTTGGACATGACGATGAGGAACGTACAAATAACCTTGTAAACGTAATGGATGGTTACTTTGATCAGGGCGCACATCATCTGAATGTGAATGTATTCGGAACAGAAAAACTGATCGACGCAATGAATCACCCGGAAAAACCGGAATATGCAAACTTTACAATCCGTGTATCCGGTTATGCAGTAAAATTCATCGACCTGACACGTGAGCAGCAGATGGACGTTATCGCCAGAACCTGCCATGAGTCCATGTAAGGAGAAAACAGTGACAGCAGGATATGTACATTCGCTGGAAAGCTTTGGTTCTGTTGACGGACCGGGAGTGAGATTTGTGATTTTTCTTGCAGGCTGCAGTATGCGCTGCCAGTTCTGCCACAATCCGGATACCTGGAAAATGTCAGCAGGGACAAAGTATACACCGGAAGAGCTGCTGAAAAAAGCGGTGCGTTACCGTGCATACTGGGGAAATGAGGGGGGAATCACCGTAACGGGTGGAGAACCCCTTCTCCAGATTGATTTTTTACTGGAACTCTTCCGCCAGGCAAAAGAACAGGGCATTCATACAACGATCGATACGAGCGGAAGTCCGTTTACAAGGGAAGAGCCGTTTTTCGGAAAGCTTCAGGAGCTTATGAAATACACAGATCTTGTGATGCTGGATATTAAGCACATTAACGGGGAAAAACATAAGGCTCTTACCGGTCAGGCAAATGACAATATTCTGGATTTTGCCAGATACCTGGACGAAATCAAAAAGCCCGTATGGATTCGTCATGTTCTTGTGCCGGAGCGTACAGATAGTGATGAATATTTAAGGGAACTTTCAGAGTTTATCCACTCCCTTCACAATGTAGAAAAAACAGAAATCCTTCCATACCATACGCTTGGAGCGTATAAGTGGAAAGAGCTTGGATTTGCCTATCCTCTGGAAGGCATTGAGCCTCCAACAAAGGAGCGCATCGAAAATGCAGAGAGGATTCTTGGGATTCAGAAATAAAAATTTCGCCAGTCGATGATCGGCTGGCGTTTTTTATGCTAAAGTAACTCGCTGCATGAGAATCTCGCAAGCGAGATTCTTTGTTAAAGAGGAAGTGCTCCCAGGATAAGATATACAACCGTTCCCACAACACCGGAGCCAAGAATGATTTTTACAGCGCTCATTTTTTCCTGATATTTGCGAAGAAGGAAGAGACATACTGCGAAGATGATAAATTCTACAGGCCGAAAATCAGGAAGAGCTATATTTTCCAGGCTTGCATCGAAAAGCGCCAGAGTCAGGATAGAAATACCGGCAGAGCCGATCAGAGCAACAACGGCAGGGCGAAGGGCTGAAAGAACCTTCTGCACGCCTGAAAAGGAGCGGTACTTATAGTAAAAGTGAGCCAGTGTCAGGCAGATGATAAAAGAAGGAATGATGCAGCCAAGTGTACAGAGGACAGCACCTCCCGGTCCGGCCAGCCTTGTTCCCACAAAAGTAGAGGAATTAATGGAAATAGGGCCGGGAGTCATTTCTGCTATGGTGATCAGATCAGAAAACTCGTCCATAGTCATAAGTCCGTGAATATTTACAATCTGATCCTGAATGAGAGGGATGGCTGCGTACCCTCCTCCTACAGAGAAGAGCCCTACTTGCATAAAGGAAAAGAATAATTTAATCAAAAGTGTCATTTGTTCCAGTCTCCTTTCTTTTTCATCACGTCATATACTGCGTCTGCCACTCCGATCGCAAGGCAGGTAAGAATAATGTACATGGCTCCGATTCCCATGAAGCACGTCGCAAGAAAAGAGACTGCCATGAGAAGAATATAAAATACAGAGCGGCTGTTCCATACATTTTTTGCAAGATTCCAGGTAACATCGAGAATGACAGCGGCAACACCGGCTCTCATAACCTGCAGCGCAATGGAAATGTAACGGTTTTCCCGGAATTGTGTATAAAATACACAGATGAGAGAGATGATCACCATCGGGGGAAGAATGGTTCCGAGAACAGCGACAACAGAACCCAGGATACCGCTCATGCGGTAGCCGATGATTACGGATGCGTTTACAGGAAGAGGACCGGGAGAGGACTGGGTAATCGCTGTAATGTCCAGCATTTCGTCTTCTTCCAGCCATTTCAGTTCTTCTACGAATTTCTTTTTCATAAGAGAGACAATGACAAAGCCGCCGCCAAAGGTGCAGGCGCTTAATACGAACATGGACTTAAAAAGTGTCCATAAGGTTTTGGGGGTAAGATCTTTTTTCAAAATGAAATCCTCCTCTTTAAATAAATAAATGTGTGATGTGTTTTTGTCTTCTGCTATCATACATTGAAAATTTTATAATGTAAAATAATCAATTTTGATTTAATGATAAGATATATTTATGATGATAAGCGGCGGTCTTGCCTTTTTCTTTTATCTTTGATAGGATAGAAGCGTTTATTATCAGGAGGAAAGGAAAATGAAAGAAAACTGTTTGAAACAATACGGAAAGTACACAATTCTCAATGTACTTGGCATGATCGGCCTGTCCTGCTATATTCTGGCGGATACGTATTTCGTGGCGCTTGGGCTTGGAAGCAGCGGTCTTGCAGCTTTAAATCTTGCCATTCCCGTATACAGCCTGATCCACGGAACCGGTATGATGCTTGGAATGGGCGGGGCGACAAGATATTCGATGGCAAAAAGCCAGGGGCATACAGAAAAAGGAAATCAGATTTTTTCCAACGTGATTTTTATGGCAGGCGGCTTTGCGGTTCTGTTTATTTTACTTGGGCTTTTTGCCTCATCGGGAATTACGCGGCTTCTTGGAGGAACAGAGGAGACCTTTGAAATGTGCCGTACGTATCTTCGCGTGCTTCTTATCTGTTCTCCCGCGTTTATGATGAATAACATTATTCTGTGTTTTGTGCGAAACGACGGAGAACCGCAAAGATCTATGGCGGCGATGCTGGCAGGAAGCTTTTCCAATATTATTCTGGATTATATTTTTATTTTTCCGTTCCATATGGGAATGCTCGGCGCTGTTGTGGCAACCAGCCTTGCACCGGTTATCAGCCTCTGTGTGCTTGCACCGTTTTTTATAAAGAAGAAAAACGGGTTCCATTTCGTAAAAAACAGTTTTGGAAACGGTTTTCCGGGAAAAATCCTTGGAAGCGGCGTGCCTTCTTTTGTAACAGAACTTTCATCGGGAATTGTAATTATTGTATTTAACCTGATTATGCTAGATTTAAAAGGGAATACAGGTGTGGCTGCCTATGGAGTAGTGGCGAATATTTCTCTTGTGGTGGTATCCGTTTTTAACGGAATTTCTCAGGGAATCCAGCCTCTTATCAGCCGGTATTACGGAGTGGGAAAAAGAAGGGAAATTCAGAAAATTTATCATTATGCCCTTTGTACTGTAGGAGTTCTTTCTATTATAATATATGTTGGCATTTTTATATGGGCAGAGGGAATTGCGGCTGTATTTAACAGCGAGGGAAACAGAGAACTTCAGAAAATTGCAGTTTACGGAATGAAGCTTTATTTTACAGCGTGTGCCTTTGCAGGATTTAATATTGTAAATATGGTGTATTTTACTTCTACGGACGTACCAAAGCCTGCAAATATTATTTCTTTTATGAGAGGATTTCTTCTGATTATCCCAATGGCGTTTCTTCTTTCCGTGTTATTTGAGGCGACGGGGCTCTGGCTGGCATTTCCGGCAACAGAGCTTGTTGTGGCTGTAATCGGAGTGATTCTTTATGGAAGGGGGAAAAGAGTGTGGAAAAGGAGCTTACAAAAGGAAGCGTAGGGAAGGTCCTTTTTAAAAGCATATGTATTTGACTGCATTGTTGCGGGCATTCATTTTTGTTTCAGCGGATATTTCTGTGCCTATGGATTTTCGGGGCTTTCTTTTATGCAGAATGTAACGTCCATTATTCTGATACGTGTTCCGGGGGCATACCTGGCATCTGTTATGTTTTCAGATACGCTTTACCCGATGGGGCTGGCAGCGCCGGCAGGTTCTCTTTTATCCGCAATTATCTGTGTGGTGATATTTTTGAAAAAGAGAAAGGAATTTTCTGCCGGACAGGGAGCATGCCTGAAATAAAATTCAAATATAGATTACAGATAAAGAGAAAAGTATGTTATAATGGGATTCATCAAGGAGATATTTCACAAGGAGGAGCGGAAGCTATGAGAAAAAGTAAATTACTGGGTGCGGTTCTTTTAAGTGCATGTTTAAGTTTGGGAAGCGTTGTTCCTGCAATGGCAGACGGTATGAAGGTGGTAACTCTTGGGGCAGATTTAACAGAAGCACAGAAACAGACTATGATGAAGTACTTTAAAACAAGTGCAGACGAGGTGCAGATTTTAACAATCACAAACCAGGACGAGAGAGATCATTTAAGCTCTTATGTGCCTCTCGAGCAGATTGGAACAAGGACAGTAAGCTGCGCTTATGTAAAGCCTACACAGTCAGGTGGAATCCGTGTGCGCACTGCAAACTTAAACTGGGTAACAGGAAATATGATTGCAACGACACTGTCCACATCAGGAGTAAAAAACTGTGAGGTGGTAGCTGCCTGCCCGTTCGAGGTATCCGGAACAGGGGCGCTCACAGGTATTCAGATGGCATACGAGGCTGCCAGTGGTGAAAAACTGGACGAGACAAAGAAAGAGATTGCAACAGAGGAGATGGTAGTTACAGGAAATCTTGCAGACCAGGTTGGAAAAAATGACGCCACTACTGTAATCAATCAGGCAAAAATGGAAGTTATCCAGAATAATGTCCAGGATGCAAATGAGATTTACAATATTGTATTTAATATAGCTCAGCAGAATAATGTAACAGTAGATTCCGAGCAGATGGACAAAATTGTTTCCCTTCTTGAGCAGATTGCCCAGCAGAATTACAATTATGAGGATATGCAGGAAACACTGGAACGTGTTGAGGAAAATGTATCAGGAGAAGTTTCTGAGGAAACAGAAAGCGAAACAGATGTTGTGGATCAGGACAGTATTCTCAGTGATGTAGATGAAAGCATTCTGGGAGAAGATGTACCTACAAGTTCTACAGAAGAGCCTGTGGAAGAAGAAACAATGACAGAGGAAGATCCGGAGGCTACGGTAGAACCGGAGACAAATGAGGACGGTGTTGTAGAGGAAATTCCGGGAGAAGAAGGAACAGAGGGAGAAACCGTACCGGAAGAAGGAACAGGCGAGGCTGCCCTCAGCGAGCAGGCACAGTCCCAGTATGATGCTGTAAAGGAATTTTGTACAGGAGAATATGAAGGCAACACAGAAGCTCTTCTTGCAGCAATGGGAGAAGGATTCACTCCTTCTGCAGTGCTCGATGCAGAAACAGGCGCGCTTCTTTCTCAGAAAGTAGAAGAAACTTATTATCAGATTCTGACAGAGGGAACAGGTTCTTATATTCCGACAGGAATGGAACAATATATCAGTGTTGAGCTGAATATGATGAATGAAAAACTGAAAGAGATTTTCAATATTGAGCAGCCGGAAAAAACAGAGGAAGAGGCGGCAGCCGATATTCTTGCAGATGTAGCGCAGGAGGACAGAGAGCTTCTCTATCATGATACTCTGAAATTTTTCGAGAATCTTTATGGAGAGACAACCTTTACAGATGAGACAGCAGAAAACGGCGAAGCAACAGAAGAGCCGGCAGAGCAGACTACAGAAGGAACAGAAGAAATTCCGGAGGGAACAGAAGAAACTTATCCGACAGAATAAATGGAAAGACATAAAAAAGGAGAATGGCGGCTGCGTCATTCTCCTTTTTTAGATTACGCCTGCTTCGGCTTCACGTGTATAATCTGCATTCTGATAAATGCCGGGCGTACTGCATTGTAGAGGAAAGCTACAAGAACAACAGATACGACTGCATTTACAAGGGTAGCAGCAGCGCTCATTTTTGCAAGAACATCTGCCATTTCCTGAGGCTGTCCGAGGATCAGTCTTTTGTAGAAGTATCCAACAACAGGATCGGCAATTACATTAAAGCCGAGACCTGCAACAGAAGCAATCACGCTCCATTTAAATACGTATTTTTTGTCCTGGTTTTCGTTGATTTTCGCAATCTTGTGGGCAACAAGACCGGTTATCAGTCCGATACAAAGCTTCAGTATAAAAGTTTTTGGTGCGACAGTAATATAAACCGGATCCATTAAGTCTGCAATTGTCATTCCAATCGCGCCAGCAAGCCCACCATACCAGCCGCCAAGAAGAAGAGCGCCCATTACACAAAAGGCATTTCCAATATGGAGAGAAGTAGCGTCTCCTCCGGGAATCGGGATTTTAATCTGTAAAAAAGTAAAGGATACAAAGCAGAGGGCTGCAAGAAGTGCAGTTTCCGCCAGTTTCATAATAGTAGCATTTTGTTTGTTCATAATCATTCACTGCCTTTCCTTAAATGTTACCGTTATCATACACAGAAACTGTACACTATTCAATATCCAATTTTCGGTATTTTTAAAGGGACAGTTAGAGGAGTGGATTCTAAATTAATAGGTACAGTTCACCCGCGCCATTCGCAAATCGCGCTTACAGCGCTTTTTCGCTGCTGCGCAGCTAATTTGCTCATCAATCTGTCTGTCTGCGTGAACTGTACATATGAACTTTCTGTGTATCACTGGAAAATCCATCTCAACTGTGATAGAATATATCCTAAATTTGACAATAAAGCAGTGAAACATAGAGGAGGAATACAAAATGGGATTTAAAGAAGTAAAAGCAGAAGAGCTGACAATGAATCCTTTCACAAAAATCGGAAAGGAATGGCTTCTTATTACAGCGGGAAACGAAGAAAAATGCAATACAATGACAGCAAGCTGGGGCGCAATGGGAGTTATGTGGGGAAAAAACGCAGTGACTGTGTATATCCGTCCGCAGCGCTATACAAAAGAATTTGTAGACAGAGAAGAGCGCTTTACCATTTCTGTTCTCGGGGAAAAATACAGACAGGAGCTTGGCTACTGTGGACGTGTCAGTGGAAAGGGAATCGACAAAATCAAAGAGGCAGGTCTGACTCCTTATTTCACAGACGGAACAGCAGGAATTGAAGAGGCAGATATGATTATGGTATGCAGAAAAATGTACCATGACGACATCAAACCACAGTGCTTTGATGAGAAGGAAAACGATGGAAAATGGTATCCGGAAAAAGATTACCATGTAATGTACATAGCAGAAGTGGAAAAGGTACTTGTAAGAGAATAGTAAGGAGTAGTGAAATGAAAGAAAAGTTTATCCGGTTTATGCAGGGACGCTATGGCGTGGACGACCTGGCAAAATTTACAATGGGAGCGGCGTTTGTGTGTGTTCTGCTTTCTATTTTTACAGGGAGAAGCAATATGGGAGCGCTTCTTGATACACTGGGTCTTGCTGCCATTATTTACACTTATTTCCGAATTTTTTCCAGAAATATCCAGAAAAGATATGAGGAAAATCAGTGGTTTCTTGCAAGAACAGCGAAGCTTCGCCTGCGTTTTCAGAAAGAAAAAAGCCTGATGGCAGAGCGTAAGACAAATCATATTTATACCTGCCCGGGCTGCGGTCAGAAAATCAGGATTCCAAGAGGAAAAGGAAAAATAGAGATTGATTGTCCCAAATGTCATACAAAGTTTGTAAAGAGGAGCTGAAATGTTCGGATATGTAATTGTAAATAAGCCGGAGATGAAATTTAAGGATTTTGACGTATATCGTTCTTTTTACTGCGGCTTATGCCGTGAGCTGAAAAGAAAGTACGGCGTTTCCGGACAGATTTCCATAAGTTATGATATGACTTTTGTCGTCATGCTGTTAAGCGGGCTTTATGAGCCGCCCACAAAACAGGGGACAACAAGATGTGCCGTTCATCCTGTTCACAAGCAGCAGGTAAGAAAAAATGAAATGACGGAATATGGAGCTGATATGAACATTCTTCTTACCTATTATAAGTGTATGGACGACTGGAATGATGAGAAGAAGGTATCTCGCCGTATATATGCAGCCCTTCTTCAGAACAGGGAAAATCATCTGGAAGAAGTATACAAAGAGAAAATTCCGGTTATTACAGAACATCTGGAGCGTTTGTCTGCCTGGGAAAAAGAAGGGGGAAAAGACCTTGATAAAATGGCGGGCTGTTTTGGAAAAATTATGGAGGAGATTCTTGCAGTACGACATGATATGTGGGAAAAATCTCTTCGAAAAATCGGGTTTTATCTTGGAAAGTTTATCTACCTTCTTGATGCTTATGATGATGTGGAAAAAGACGCGGAAAATGGAAATTACAATCCGTTTTCTGAAAAGTGTATGCTGAAAGGGTTTGAGGAGGAAGTTCGCAGCATTCTGATCATGATGCTTGCAGAAGTCTGTAAAGAGTTTGAGAAACTTCCTGTTATAAAATACGGAGATATTCTCCGAAATATACTATATTCCGGTGTCTGGTGCAGATTTGAGGAGATTAGTAAAAGAAGAAGGGAAGAACGGGAGAAAAGAGAGAAATGTTAGATCCATATAGTGTGTTAGGTGTACCCCGAAGTGCAACAGATGATGAAATAAAAAAAGCATACCGCCGTCTCAGCCGGAAATATCATCCGGATGCAAATATCAACAATCCAAACAAAGATCAGGCGGAAGAAAAATTCAAGCAGGTTCAGCAGGCGTATGAGCAGATTATGAAAGAACGTGAGTATGGATACGATTCTGCGGAAAACAGCTACGGCGGTTTTGGCGGATTTGGAGGCTACGGCGGAGGTCAGAGAAGCAGTACCTATCAGGACGAAGAGGAGCTGAGAAGGCAGGCTGCGGCAAATTATGTACAAAGCGGACATTATCAGGAAGCTTTGAATGTGTTAAGCTCCCTTTCCCAGAGAAACGGGCAGTGGTACTACCTGTCTGCAATGGCAAATATGGGAATGGGAAATAATGTAAATGCCCTGAACCACATTCGGGAGGCTGTGCGCCTGGAACCTGACAATATGCAGTACAGAATGGTGCTCCAGCGTATGGAGGGAGGCGGAACCTGGTATCAGGAACAGCAGAGTCCGTTTGGAGGAATGCCCAGAGGAACAGGAAATATCTGTATGAACCTCTGCCTTGCCCAGGCTGCCTGTAATTGCTGCTGTCCGGGAACTTTTGTATGCTGTTAAAAAAATATTGACAATCTTAATTGAACGTATTACTATGTTAAAGTGTTAAAAGAAATGGACAGGAGGAATTAAGTATGAGCATTCGTGTTGGAATTTTTGGATATGGAAATCTGGGACGGGGCGTAGAGTGCGCCATCAAACATAACCCGGATATGGAGCTTGCAGGCGTATTTACACGTCGCGATCCTGCTACTGTAAAAATCCTTACAGAAGGCGGAAAAGTTTATTCTGCAGACCAGGCGGCTTTCATGAAAGATGAGATAGATGTAATGATCCTCTGCGGAGGAAGTGCGACAGACCTTCCGGAACAGACGCCGGAGCTTGCAAAATGGTTTAATGTGGTGGACAGTTTTGACACACATGCCAGAATCCCGGAGCATTTTGCAAATGTAGATGAAAAAGCACAGGAGAGCGGTCACGTTGGAATTATTTCCGTAGGCTGGGATCCGGGAATGTTTTCCCTGAACCGTATGTATGCAAACGCAATCCTTACAAATGGAAAAGATTACACATTTTGGGGAAAAGGCGTAAGCCAGGGACATTCCGATGCAATCCGCCGCGTGGAAGGCGTAAAGGACGGCAAGCAGTACACTATTCCTGTAGAATCTGCTCTTGAATCCGTGAGAAACGGAGAGAATCCGGAGCTTACTACAAGACAGAAGCACACAAGAGAGTGCTTCGTTGTGCCGGAGGAAGGCGCAGACCTTAAGAAAATCGAAGAAGAAATCAAAAATATGCCAAATTATTTTGCAGATTATGATACAACCGTTCATTTTATAACAGAGGAAGAACTGAAACGGGATCACAGCGGGATTCCGCATGGCGGTTTTGTCATCAGAAGCGGAAAAACAGGCTGGGATAATGAAAATAACCATGTGATCGAATACAGTCTGAAACTGGATTCCAATCCGGAGTTTACCTCTTCTGTCATCGTGGCATACGCCCGTGCAGCATACCGCATGTACAAAGAAGGACAGAAAGGCTGCAAGACAGTATTCGATGTAGCTCCTGCTTATTTGAGCGCTTTGGACGGAGCAGAGCTTCGTAAGAATCTTCTGTAATCTCAGAGACTTATCTGTGAACAGACCGGATAAATATTAAATATCGGATTTGTGTGTAAAAGGGACAAAACATCTTTGTGTGTTTTGTCCTAATTTCTTTGTGGAAAATTGTGGAGATTTCACAGACTTTCAGTTCCTTGCTCCCAGGTGTTGACGGAAAAATCGGACAGGTTTATACTTCTTTATAAGGCTGTAATAAAATTGTAAAATACTATGGAAATCAGGTAACCGGAAACAGAGTAAAAGGGGACGGAGAACATGAAAAAAGTATTAAAAAAGTTGAGAATCTGGAGTCTGCTTCTTATGCTTGCGGCAGTAACAGTTGGCGTTACTGCAGTGGCAAATCCCACGCAGGTAGAGGCTGCAGCAAAGAAGGGCTGGCAGAAGATCAATGGGAAACAGTATTATATTTTGCAGAACGGCTCAAAGGCAAAAGGACTTACTGTCTTAAATGATAAGGTGTATTATTTTGATAAAAAGACAGGCGTTCAGCAAAAGGGATGGAAGACAATAGACGGCTATCGTTATTATTTTGGAATCGGTAATCTGAAAACATGTAAGCCGCAGGAGCTGAATGCAGCCGTAGGCTGGCGGCAGGACGGAGATGGCAACAGACGCTATTTTAATTCTCAGGGACGCATGGTCACACAGTGGCTTACATTGAAAGATAAGAAATATTATTTTGATAAAAGTACGGGAATCATGAAAAAAGGCTGGCTGTACCTGGGAGACGACAAGTATTACTTTAATGCCAAAACAGGTATTATGGCGTCAGATGTAATGCTGAAGGATACGAAGAAAAATATTGTGAGATATTTTAATCCTTCTGGACGAATGGCAAGGGGCTGGAAAACCTTCCCCGACAGAAAGTGCTACTTTATTTCAAATCTTAAGTCAGACAGAGACGGTGCAATGGCTATCGGTTTCCATGATATAGATGGAAAGACATATTATTTTTACAGTAAGACAGGAGACAAGGTTGAGGGCTGGCTTACCATGAAGAGCACTGGAAAGAAATATTATCTGAACCCGGATAATGGCGGTGTTCTTGTAAAGAATACAGAGATGGAAATAGACGGCGTTGTTTATATTTTTGACAAGGAAGGCGCTGCAGTTATAAAGACAGTCGGTCCGGATATTTCACAGCCTACAGGAAAGAGAACTATTAAGAATTATCTGGCAGGCGCGCTTCAGCCGGTAGGACAGGCTCTTTATGTATGGGGCGGAGGCTGGAACGATGCCACAAGAAAAGGGTTAAGCCCTATGTGGAAACAGTGGTATGACAGTCAGGACAGCAGTTATAATTATAAAAACTACATGTATCAGAGAGAAAAAGGATTTGACTGTTCCGGATTTGTGGGATGGGCAGCTTATCAGGTAATGCACAGCAAGTCAGGAGAAGGAGAAGGCTACACAGTTGTTTCTGGAGAAGTTGGTCCGAGCTACCGGTCAAGAGGCTGGGGTACTACATTGTCAGTTGCGGATATTAAGAAAAGCAATTATACGTTAAAAGCCGGTGATGTGGGATACAATGCCGGACATACCTGGATCGTGCTCGGACAGTGCTCTGATAAGAGTCTTGTGATCGTACATTCCACACCGAATGCAGGTTGCCAGATTTCCGGTACAACAACACCGGGCGGAAATGGCGACAGTCAGGCAGTTGCACTTGCCAGAGAGTATATGTCAAGATATAATGGATTTTACAAATACGATTACCATACATGTGCAGGACTTGAAAGCTATTTTGTAAACGGCAATTATTTCAGATGGAACAGCAATACCCTCAGCGATCCGGACGGATATAAGAATATGACGGCAGATCAGATTCTTGCGGATTTATTCAGTTAAATAAGGATAAAAAAAGGATGGGAGAGAAAAGCTTCCATCCTTTTTTACGGGCTTTTTATCGGCAAAACGCTGAAAATATCAAAACTCTGTTGACGGGAAGTTATTTATCGTATATAATGAGTTACAGGTTTGTAACAAAATTGTAAAAAATAGCACCCGATATAAAAGGGCGCAAAAAGAGAAAAGGAAGGTATCTATGCGGAAAATATGTAAGAAGTTCAAGGTTTTTGGATTGCTCCTTATGCTTGCAGTTGCTGCCGTAGGAGTTACATCTATTTCCCAGCCGATGCAAGTAGAAGCAGCAGCGAAGAAGGGATGGCAGAAAATTGACGGCAAACAATATTACATATTGGATAGTGGAGCAAAAGCAAAAGGATTACAGAAGATAAAAGGAAAAACATATTATTTTGATACAAAAACCGGCAAACAGAAAAAAGGCTGGCAGACAATAAACGGATACCGTTACTACTTCGGAAGCGGTGACTTACAGAAAGCTGCACCGGAAAGCTTATATATGGCGACCGGCTGGAGAAAAGATGGAGACGGAAACAGAAGATACTTCACTTCCTCCGGACGTATGGCGACACAGTGGTGTACACTGGACGGAAAAAAATATTATTTCAATCCGGATACGGGGATTATGAGAACAGGCTGGCTGTATCTGGGAGAAGACAAATATTATTTTAATACAAAGACAGGTATTATGTCAGCGGACGTAATGCTGAAAGATACGAAAAAAAATATTACCAGATATTTTAATCCTTCCGGGCGAATGGCGCGGGGATGGAAAACATTCAGCAGCGAAAAGAAATGCTATTTTAATTCTGATCTGAAGTCAGACAGAGATGGCGCTATGGTTCATGGATTTAAAGAAATTGACGGAAAAACCTACTATTTCCTGAGTACAGACGGAAGAAAAGTTACCGGCTGGGTAACAAACAAACAGACAGGCGCAAAATATTACCTGAATCCTGAAAATGGCGGTATCCGTGTAGAGAATACAGAAATGACGATCAGCGGAAAAACCTACGTATTTGATAAAGACGGCGTTGCAACGCTGAAAACGGATGGACCAAATACAGAGAAGCCAAGCGGAACAAGAACCATTAAGAATTACCTGGCGGGAGCACTCCAGCCGGTAGGACAGGCTCTTTATGTATGGGGCGGAGGCTGGACAGACGCTACAAGAAAAGGAGTAAGTCCTATGTGGAAACAGTGGTATGACAGTCAGGACAGCGATTATGATTATCATAACTGGAATGATTTAAGTGCAGCGAATCGAGCAAAAGGGCTTGACTGTTCCGGATTTGTGGGCTGGGCAGCTTATCAGGTAATGCATAGTACAAGCGGTGAAGGATACGGATATACAGTTGTTTCCGGAGATGTTGGACCGAGCTACCGCTCAAGAGGCTGGGGAAGTATTCTCACACAGGCGAACCTGGCGGCATCAAATTACAAGTTCCAGCCGGGAGATATTGGGTATAATGCCGGACATACCTGGATCGTACTTGGACAGTGCTCTGATAAGAGTCTTGTGATCGTACATTCCACACCAAATGCAGGCTGCCAGATTTCCGGTACACCGACACCAAGTGGCAATTATGATAGTAGAGCAATTGAGCTTGCAGAACAGTATATGGCGAAATATCCAGGCGTAGGTAAGTATAACTATCATATGTCTAGTGGCCATTACATTAGAAATGGTGACTATTTTAGATGGAATACAAATACTCTTAGTGATCCGGACGGATATAAGAATATGACAGCAGACCAGATTCTTGCAGACTTATTCTCTTAAAAATGAAAAAATAAGTACATTGCTCCTGAGACTTTTCCTTTTGTCTCAGGAGTTTTTGTATGTCATAGATTCGTAATCCTTTCATGGATCCTTGTGTAATCGTTTCGGAAAGGTTTCTAAATGTTACAAAATTTTAAACTTTTTTGTAAAAAGCCCTTGCAAACAGCGTAACAGTATGTTAATATGTAGAAGAATTAAAACAGATATTTCATAAATGTTACATATAAGTATTAAAAAGTTACGAGGGTGAATGATTATGAAGAAAAGACTTATGTGCCTTGCAATGGCGCTTTTAATGTGTGGAACTCAGGTCGTAAGCGTAAGCGCATCAAGAGAAGAAGAATTAAGAGAAGAGCAGGCATGGACAAGCCAGCAGTTAGACGCTACATATGCACGTATGGACGAGCTTTGGGCGGCAAAACAGCAGCTGGAAAGTGAAATCGCCACTCTCGATGCAAACCTTGTAGACGTGATGGTTTCCATTGATGTGCTGAAAAACGATATTTCTGCAAAAGAAGTAGATATTGTCCGTACAAAACAGGATTTGGGAAAAGCACAGAAGGCACGCGATAAACAGTATGAGGCTATGAAGAAACGTATCCAGTACCTTTATGAAAAAGGCGGAGACGATGCCTGGTTCCAGATGATGATGAACGCAGAGAATCTGGCAGACCTTCTCACAAGAGCAGAGTACACACAGAAAATGTATGATCAGGACAGAAAGAGCCTTGAGAAATATGTGAACACGATTGAGGAAGTAAAAAAACTCCAGACAAAATACGAGAGCGAGCAGGCTGAACTAGAAGAAATGAAAGCTTCCTATGAAGAGCAGTCCGTTGTTCTTCAGAATGAAATTGACGCAAGAAGAGCAAGCTCTGCAAACTGTGACGCTGAAATTGCATATGCACAGCAGCAGGCAACAGAATACGCAAACCTGATCGCAGAACAGCAGGCTGAAATCGAGAGACTGGAAGCAGAGAGAATCGCGGCAGAGGAAGCGGCAAGAAGAGCTGCAGAAGAAGAGGCTGCAAGACTGGAAGCAGAGCAGGCTGCACAGGAAGAAGCAGAGGGAGAAAGCGAAGAAGAAGTCCAGTATGACGAGGACGGAAATGTGATCGAAGATACAGAGAGTTCTGAAGAAGATACAGAAGACAGCGAAGGCTCTGAAGATGTAGAATATGATGAATACGGAAACGTAATTGATTCTGACAACACAGTATCTCAGGAAGAGTATGAGAGTCAGGACACTCCGTCTTACTCAGGCTCAGGTTCTTCCGTTGTAGATTATGCAACACAGTTCGTAGGTAATCCGTATGTATGGGGCGGAACAAGCCTCACAAACGGAGCAGACTGCTCCGGATTTACACAGAGCGTATATGCGAACTTTGGTGTGAGCATTCCGAGAACATCTTATGAACAGCAGAATGCAGGATATGAAGTTCCGTATTCTGAGGCACAGCCTGGCGACTTAATCTGCTACGGCGGTCATGTGGCAATCTACATGGGCAACGGACAGATCGTTCATGCTTCCAACTCAAGAGACGGAATCAAGATCAGTAACGATGCTACATACAGAACGATTCTTTCTGTAAGAAGACTTGTGTAAAAAATTAATTTAAGATCCTGGTATTATTATATAAAGTCATATGGAACTTTGAGGAAAAGTCCTGTATGACTTTTTTTTAACAAAAAAATAAAAAGATATTGTCCTTTGTACTTTTGTGTGGTATATTATTAAAAGAGGAACTTAACTATAAATCGTAAAAAAATAACCATTTTATATTTGAAATGCTGAGAAAAGAGAAAAAATAGTGGCAGTTCCCCATTTTTTTTACCTGAAATTGTTAAAAAAAAGACAAAGTGAGAGGAGAATGTTATGAGCAGCAAAATTACGATCATCGGAGCAGGAAGTGTAGGAGCAACTATCGCATATACCTTATCAAGTGAAGACATTGCATCAGAAATCGTTCTGATTGATATTAATAAGGAAAAAGTAGAAGGCGAAGTTATGGACATTGCCCAGGGAACCTGCTTCCGCAATCCTATTTCCATCAAAGCAGGAGAATACGAAGACGCAAAGGATTCCGACATTGTAATTATCACCTCCGGTATTGCGCGGAAACCGGGACAGACAAGAATTGAGCTGACCCAGACAAATGTAAATATCTTAAAAAGCATCACTCCGGAAATCGTAAAGGCAGCTCCAGATGCGCTTTATATTATGGTAAGTAATCCGGTGGATATTATGACTTATGTATTTACAAAAATCTCAGGTCTTCCGGAAAACCAGATTATCGGTTCCGGTACGATCCTGGATTCTGCAAGACTGCGCTGCGGGCTTTCTGAACACTTTAAGGTGGCACAGAAAAACATTCACGCCTATGTATTTGGAGAGCATGGAGATACTTCCTTCATCCCGTGGACAGGCGCTTATATTTCAGGTGTAAGTGTAGATGAGTTTTATCATACAATGGAGGATCTCGGAAAAGAAGTGGAAGAGCTTGATAAAGAGGGAATGCTGGAATACGTTCAGAAATCCGGCGGCAAGATCATTGCAAATAAAGGCGCTACCTTCTATGCAGTTTCCACAGCAGTATGCAAGCTCTGCGGTATTCTTCTCTCTGCTTCCGATTCCATCACAACTGTATCCACGATGATGCACGGAGAGTATGGAATTGAAGATGTGGCTTTAAGTACGCTGACTCTTGTAGGACCAAATGGTGTGCAGGGTAAAATTCCAATGCGTATGAATCAGGAAGAAATCGGGAAACTGAAGGCGAGCGCAGATGCTCTGAAAGCAGTGATCTCTCAGCTTGACCTTACCGTATAAGGCTTTACAGAAAGGATAACAGAAACTATGAAGTACAGTTATTATCCGGGGTGTACACTCCGTACAAAGGCAAAGGCTCTTGATGATTATGCGAGAGCCTCTGCAAAAGCTCTGGGCTTTGAACTGGAAGAAATTGAAAACTGGCAGTGCTGCGGAGGGGTATATCCTCTTGGAACAGATGAAATTGCCACAAAGCTTTCCTCCGTCCGCGCCCTGAATGATGCAAAGGAAAAGGGACAGGATCTTGTCACACTCTGTTCTGCCTGTCATCATGTGATCAAGCGCGTCAATGACGATATGAAAAATGTGGAAGATATTCAGACAAGAGCAAATAATTATATGCAGCTTTCTGAACCTTATAAGGGAGAGACAACGGTTCTTCATTATCTGGAAGTGCTCCGCGACCGCGTAGGCTTCGATAAGATAAAAGAAAAAGTGGTAAATCCTTTTACAGGAAGAAAAATCGGTGCATATTACGGCTGTCTTCTTTTAAGACCGGGAAAAATCCTGGAATTTGACAATCCGGAAAATCCTTCTATTATAGAAGATTTTATCCGTGCGATCGGCGGAGAGCCTGTGATTTACCCATACAGAAACGAGTGCTGCGGAGGCTATATTTCCTTAAAAGAAAAAGAACTGTCAGGAAATATGTGCAAAAAGATCACAGAAAGCGCAGAAGGCTTTGGCGCGGAGATGCTCATCACAGCCTGTCCTCTCTGTCTTTATAACTTAAATAAAACAGAAAGCGGTCTCCCTGTCTATTATTTCACAGAGCTTCTGGCAGAAGCCCTCGGGGTAAAGGAGGACAATCAATGAATCAGGTAGAAATGATAAAAGAAATCAGCGGCGTAAATCCTCTGAAATGTATGAAATGCGGAAAATGTTCCGCCTCCTGCCCTTCCTTTAACGAGATGGATATTAAACCGCATCAGTTTGTTTCTTATGTGGTAAATGAAGATGTGGAGGCGCTTGTAAATTCAAAATCTCTCTGGAAATGTCTTTCCTGTTTCGCCTGCGTGGAGCGCTGTCCGCGAGATGTGAAACCTGGAAAATTAATTGATGCTGCGAGACAGATGGTAATCCGCCAGAAAGGACAGGATTATTTATCCCCAAATGAAATTCCGGAACTTCTTGATGAGGAACTTCCGCAGCAGCTTTTAGTCAGCGCATTCAGAAGATACAGGAGGTAAAGCTGATGCAGAGAATCGGCGTATTTGTCTGTCATTGCGGAAGCAATATTGCCGCAACAGTAGACGTGAAAAAAGTAGCAGAGATGGCTCTTCTTGAGCCGGGCGTTGTCCATGCGGAAGATTATCCATATATGTGTTCCGAGGCAGGACAGGCAAAAATTGCAGAGGCAATTAAAGAAAAAAATCTGACAGGGATCGTAGTGTGTTCCTGTTCCCCGCGTATGCACGAGGCAACCTTTAGAAAGGCAGCGGAGAGAGCGGGATTAAATCCATATATGGTGGAAATCGCAAATATCCGTGAGCACTGCTCCTGGATTCACAAGGACATGGAAGAGGCAACAAAAAAAGCCGTGATCCTTGCAAGAGCAGCCATCGCAAAGGTAAACTTAAACACTCCTTTAAAACCGGGTGAGAGCAGAGTTACAAAGAGGGCGCTTGTGATCGGCGGCGGTATTGCCGGAATCCAGACTGCTCTTGATATTGCAGACGCAGGATATGAAGTTGACATTGTGGAGAAAACTCCAAGTATCGGCGGAAGAATGTCACAGCTTGACAAGACCTTCCCTACACTTGACTGTTCTGCCTGTATTCTGACACCGAAAATGGTGGAAGCGGCAGCTCACGAAAAAATCAATATTTATACATACAGCGAAGTGGAAAAAGTAACCGGATTCGTAGGTGACTTCACAGTAGACATTCGCAAAAAAGCAAGAAGCGTAAATATGGACAAGTGTACAGGCTGCGGTATCTGTCAGGAAAAATGTCCTTCCAAAAAAATCCCGAGCGAGTTTAACAGAGGACTTGGAAACAGAACAGCCATTTACACACCGTTTGCTCAGGCAATTCCAAATGTGCCGGTCATTGACAGAGAAAACTGCATCAAGTTTAAAACAGGAAAATGCGGTCTCTGTGCGAAAGTCTGTCAGGCAGGAGCCATTGAATACGACCAGCAGGACGAGATCGTGACACAGAAATACGGAGCTATTGTAGTGGCAACTGGTTTTGATATGATCAAGCTCGATAAATATGACGAGTACGCATACAGCCAGAGCAAGGACGTCATCACTTCCCTTGAGCTTGAGCGTATCATGAATGCGGCAGGACCGACAAAAGGACATCTTGAGCGTCTTTCTGATGGAAAAGCGCCGAAGGAAATGGTATTTATCCAGTGTGTGGGAAGCCGCTGCGCAGACGACAGAGGAAAGAGCTACTGCTCTAAAATCTGCTGTATGTACACTGCAAAACACGCTATGCTGATCCGGGATAAATATCCGGACGTAAACGTGACCGTATTTTATATTGATGTCCGTACACCTGGCAAAAACTTTGACGAGTTTTACAGAAGAGCTGTGGAGCAGTACGGCGTAAATTACGTAAAAGGTCAGGTTGGAAAGGTCATTCCGCAGCCGGACGGAAAACTTCTCGTGCAGGGTGTGGACCTTCTTGACAATAAACAGATTTTAAAAGAGGCAGATATGGTTGTCCTTGCGGCTGCCATTGAACCGGAACCGGATGTGCGCCGGATTGCAACTATGCTGACTGCAAGCATTGATACAAATAATTTCCTTACAGAAGCACACGCAAAGCTTCGCCCTGTAGAATCTCCGACAGCAGGTATTTTCCTTTCCGGCGTATGTCAGGGACCAAAGGATATTCCGGAGACAGTTGCCCAGGCGGGAGCTGCGGCAGTAAAGGCGATCGGACTTCTTGCAAAGGATAAGCTTATGACAAATCCGTGTACTGCAAAATCCGACGAGCTTCTCTGTAACGGATGCTCCACCTGCGCCAACGTATGTCCTTACGGAGCCATCACTTATGAAGAAAAAGAAGTAAACGACCACGGAATCCGCGAGGTACGCCGAATCGCCGTCGTAAACGACGCTTTATGTCAGGGCTGCGGCGCCTGCACCGTTACCTGTCCTTCCGGTGCAATGGACCTTCAGGGATTCTCAAACAGACAGATTATCGCGGAGGTAGATGCAATATGTCGATAGAAGCAAAAGAAGAATTCAGACCGAAAATCGTGGCATTCTGCTGTAACTGGTGCAGCTATGCAGGGGCGGATCTTGCGGGAAGCAGCCGCCTTACCTACCCGGCAGATGTAAAAATCATCCGTGTTCCATGCTCCTGCCGCGTAAATCCCATGTTTATTTTAAGGGCGTTTGAAAAGGGAGCGGACGGCGTGATCATGTGCGGCTGCCATCCCGGAGACTGCCATTACAGTACAGGAAATTATTATGCGAGAAGAAGAATGACACTTCTGTTTTCCATGCTGGACTATCTCGGCGTGGAAAAAGGCCGTACACGCGTAGAGTGGGTATCTGCTGCAGAAGGTGTAAAATTCTCACAGACGATGAATGAGTTTGTGGAAAAGATTTATTCTCTCGGCAAAAATGTAAGACTGGAGGATTTGCGATGCGGGAAATGATAGAGCGTGCAAAAGAGCTGCTTTCTTCCGGAGAAGTGACACAGGTTCTTGGCTGGAAAGCAGGAGACCTTTCCTATAATCCGGAACCGGCGTTCTTTGACAGGGCGGAAGAGCTTGATAATCTTGTGTATAACGGCTTCTGTGGAGCCAATTTAAGTAAATATATGATCGCAGCCTCCAAAATGGAGGGAAAAACCCTTGTATTTTTAAAGCCGTGCGATACATACAGTTTTAATCAGCTGATAAAAGAGCATCGTATAGACAGAGAAAAGGCTTACATTGTGGGAATCGGCTGCAAGGGCAAGCTTGATATAGAGAAAATTAAAAAAATGGGGATTAAGGGAATTGAGAGCATTCAGGGCGCTGAGGCGGAAGATCCCTGTGAAACCTTAAAAATCCAGACCATTTACGGAGAGAAGACCTGCTCTTATAAAGACGCCATGCTGGAGAGATGCCACGTGTGCAAGGGAAAAGAGCATCAGATTTATGATGAGCTTCTCGGTGAGTCAAAAGATACAAAAGATGCAGACCGTTTTGCAGAAGTAGAAAAAATCGAGGCAATGAGCCCGGAAGAAAAGTTCGCCTTTTTCCAGAAGGAATTAAGCAAATGTATCCGCTGCAATGCCTGCCGAAATGTATGTCCTGCATGTTCCTGTCGTAAATGTGTATTTGACAGCAACAAATTTGACAGCAGCCAGAAGGCAAATGCAGACTCCTTTGAGGAGAAAATGTTCCATATTATCCGTGCCTTCCATGTGGCGGGAAGATGTACAGACTGCGGCGAGTGCAGCAGAGTCTGTCCTCAGGGAATCCCCCTTTACCTGTTTAACAGAAAGTTTATCAAGGACATTGATAGGCTTTACGGAGAGTTTCAGGCCGGAGAGGACGCAGAGTCAAAAGGACCGCTTACAAGCTATACTTTCGACGATGCAGAGCCGGGCAGTGTGTGAGAAAGGGGATAACATATGTATAAGATAGCAAAAGAAAAGCTTTCGGAGCTGTTTGCCCTCATTGCAGAGAAAAGAGAGCTGTACCTTCCTGTAAATGTAAACGGACAGGCGAATTTTGCTGCGTGGAGTGAAGACGCGGAAACAGCTCTTGACACATTAAAGACAGTGAAATCTCCCAAGGACGCATTTTTTCCACAAAGTGAAAACCTTTATACCTGCGTCCGTGACGGAAAGAAAATAAAAGTGGAGCCGGAAGCCTTAAAAGAGCAGGATTTTGTTGTGTTTGGAATGAAGGCGTGTGACGTAAGAGGTGTGGAGGTTCTTGATAAAGTATTCCTTGCCGATCCTGTTGACAGTTTTTATGCTGCAAGAAGAGAACACGGCACCATCGTTGCCCTTGCCTGCTCCGAGCCGGAGGAAACATGTTTCTGCAAGGCGTTCGGGATTGACGCTGCAGAGCCGGCAGGAGACGTTTCTGTGTGGTTTTCAGGGGAAACTCTTTTCTGGAAAGCAAACACAGACAAGGGAGAGGCGCTTACAGAGGCAGTGAAGAGTCTTCTGGAAGAAGCCGGTGGAGAAGACGCGGAATGTGTGGAAAAAGAGAAAGCTTCCATAAGAGCCATTGTGGATAAGCTTCCATATTCCGACCTTTCTCTTGAAGGCTGGAACGGGGACGCCTTAAAAGAAAAATTCGATTCTCCTTTATGGGAGGAGCTTTATAAACCGTGCCTCGCGTGTGGAACGTGTACTTTTGTATGTCCTACATGCCAGTGCTACGATATTAAGGATTATGATACAGGACACGGGATACAGAGATACCGCTGCTGGGATTCCTGTATGTATTCCGATTTTACCATGATGGCGCACGGAAACAACCGTACAAGCCAGATGCAGAGATTCCGTCAGAGATTTATGCACAAGCTTGTATATTTTCCGGCAAACAACGACGGAATGTATTCTTGTGTAGGCTGCGGACGATGTGTGGAAAAATGTCCGTCAGCGTTAAATATTGTAAAAGTGATCAAGTCCTTTCAGAAACAGGGAGGTAACAGGGAATGAGCGAATGTACCTGTCATAAAAATTATACATTAGATACACTGATTCCAAAGGTTGGAGTCATTACGGATATTCGTGAGGAGACGCCGGACGTAAAAACATTCCGGGTCAATGCGCCGGAAGGAGGAAAACTTTTTGAACATATGCCGGGACAGTGCGCCATGCTCTGTGCGCCCGGGATCAGCGAAGGTATGTTTTCCATTACTTCTTCTCCTACAAATAAGGAATATCAGGAATTCAGCATTAAAAAATGCGGCGTTCTTACAGATTATCTCCACAGTCTTTCTGTTGGAGATGAGATCACGGTAAGAGGACCATACGGAAATTCTTTTCCTGTGGAGACAGAACTAAAAGGGAAAAATCTTCTGTTTATTGCAGGAGGAATCGGACTTGCTCCTCTTCGTTCTGTGATTAATTATGTTCTTGATAACCGTGAGAATTACGGAACGGTTGATATTCTTTACGGCTCCCGTTCCGCAGACGATCTGGTGCAGTTAAAGGAAATCCAGGAAGTGTGGATGAAAACAGAGGGAGTGAACGTATACCTTACCATTGACAGGGAGCAGGAAGGCTGGGACGGTCACGTTGGATTTGTTCCCACATACCTGAAGGAAATCGGTTTTGATACAGACAAGGTTGCCCTTGTGTGCGGACCGCCGATCATGATCAAGTTTGTTCTTGCAGGCTTGAAGGAGATGGGCTTTACAGACGAGCAGGTGTATACCACCCTTGAGCTTCGCATGAAATGCGGAGTGGGAAAATGCGGACGATGCAACATCGGTTCCAAATACGTATGTAAAGACGGTCCTGTGTTCCGTTTTGACGAAATAGAAGAATTGCCCCAGGAGTACTGATAGAAAGGACAGGTATTTGAAAATGGATAAAATGGTAAACGTATATTTTTTCGGTAAGAAATACAGCGTACCGGCAGACCTTACCATCATGACTGCAATGGAATATGCAGGCTACACATTAAAAAGAGGCTGCGGCTGTCGCCACGGATTCTGCGGAGCCTGCGCTACAATTTACAGGATCAAGGGAAAAAATGAGCTGAAAACCTGCCTTGCCTGTCAGACACAGGTGGAAGAGGGAATGTATGTTGCAAGTATTCCGTTTTTCCCCACAGATAAAAGAACTTATGATATAGAAGAAATCAAACCGACACAGCAGGTTATGATGGAGCTTTATCCGGAAATTTACAGTTGTATCGGCTGTAATGCCTGTACAAAGGCATGTACTCAGGACTTAAATGTTATGCAGTACATTGCTTATGCACAGAGAGGAGAACTGGAAAAATGTGCGGAGGAATCCTTTGACTGCGTAGGCTGCGGCTGCTGTTCCGTAAGATGTCCTGCCGGCATTTCTCATCCAATGGTGGGAGTTCTTGCGAGACGTCTCACAGGAAAATATATTGCACCGGAAGCAGAGCACCTCAATAAGAGAGTGGAGGAAATTCACCACGGCGAATATGACGAGCTGATCGAGCAGATCATGCAGAAGCCGATCACAGAGATGCAGGAACTTTACAATACAAGGGAAATCGAGAAATAAGGAGGACAACCTAATGTTTACACCAGAAATGCTTGAATCTGTAAAAAAGGTGGAAGCAACGAGAGATGCGCGTATGGGCATGGAGCCGAGACGAATGACGGCAGAGGAAAAGGACGCCCTTCTGAAAGAATTTCACCCGGACTATAGAGAAGACGGATTTGTAGAAATCAAAATCGGACCGAATAAGGGACAGAAAGTTCCGGCAGAGCTTGGACATCTCCTTCATTCCAACAGCCGCCTGTTGACAGATAAGGTAGATTTGAGTAAAGTAGATTATGAGACGGACGTACTGGTAATCGGAGGCGGCGGAGCAGGCGCTTCTGCTGCCATCGAGGCACATGAAGCCGGTGCGGACGTTATGATTGTGACAAAGCTGCGTATTGGAGATGCCAATACTATGATGGCGGAGGGCGGAATCCAGGCTGCGGATAAAGAAAACGATTCTCCTGTACAGCATTATCTTGATGCGTTCGGAGGCGGACATTTTGCTGCAAGACCGGAGCTTTTAAAACGTCTTGTCATGGAGGCGCCGGACGCTATTCAGTGGTTAAATAAGCTTGGCGTTATGTTCGACAAGGACGAAGAAGGAAACATGGTGACAACGCACGGGGGCGGAACTTCCAGAAAGAGAATGCACGCCTGCAAGGATTATTCCGGTGCGGAAATCATGCGTACCCTTCGCGATGAGGTCATTAACAGAGGAATCCCGGTTGTGGAATTTACTTCTGCAGTAGAGCTTATTAAAGACGAAAAAGGTCAGGTTGCAGGCGCTGTTCTCTTAAATATGGAGACAGAGGATTACATGGTGGCAAAAGCAAAAACCGTCATCATTGCAACAGGAGGAGCAGGACGCCTTCACTACCAGAACTTCCCTACATCAAACCATTACGGCGCAACAGCAGACGGACTTGTTCTCGGCTACCGCGCAGGCGCACCGCTTCTTTACCAGGATACCATTCAGTATCACCCAACAGGCGTTGCATATCCGGCACAGATTTACGGCGCTCTTGTAACGGAGAAGGTTCGTTCTCTTGGAGCAATGCTTGTAAATGCAGAGGGAGAGGCGTTTATGCACCCGCTGGAAACACGTGACGTTGCGGCTGCCTCCATTATCCGGGAATGTACAGACCGACACAAAGGGGTAGAGACACCTCTTGGAAGCGGCGTATGGCTGGATACTCCGATGATCGAGAGAATCGGCGGAGAGGGAACGATTGAAAAGAGAATCCCGGCAATGCTCCGTATGTATATGAATTATGACATTGATATGAGAAAAGTACCGATCCTTGTTTATCCGACCCTTCATTATCAGAACGGCGGACTGGAAATCGGAGGAGACGGATTTACAAAAGCCATTTCCAACCTTCTTGTTGCAGGCGAGGCAGTAGGAGGAATCCACGGAAGAAACCGTCTGATGGGAAATTCTCTTCTTGATATTATCGTATTCGGCAGAAATGCAGGAAAGGCTGCAGCTGCAAGAGCGAAAGAGGTAGAACTTGGAACCATGAGTCTTTCTCATATTGAAAAGTACGCAGAGGAACTTAAAGAAGCCGGTGTGGAATCTGAGGACGTTTCCCCGCTTCTTCTTCCAAAATACGCACGTCACGAGAGATAAGGAGTGTGAAAGGAATGCGTGAAATAGAAGTAAGCAGGCTTACAGATGTAATTGAAAAGCTTTGTATTGAAGCAAACAATCATCTGCCTGAAGATGTAAAATGCGCCATTAAAAACTGCCGTGCCTGTGAGGACGGTGAAATTGCACAGGGAATCCTTGATAATATTATCGAGAATTTTGAAATCGCGGATGAGGAGAATGTTCCTATCTGTCAGGATACGGGAATGGCATGTGTCTTCCTGGAGATCGGACAGGACGTGCACTTTGTGGGAGGCGACCTGACGGAAGCGGTGAACGAAGGCGTGCGCCGCGGCTATGACAAAGGGTATCTCCGCAAATCTGTTGTAAAAGACCCGGTAAGAAGAGGAAATACAGGAGACAATACGCCGGCAATGCTCTATACGGAAATTGTTCCGGGAGAGCAGGTAAAGGTTACGTTAGGACCGAAAGGCTTCGGAAGTGAAAATATGAGCGCGATCCGTATGTTCAAGCCGTCTGCAGGACTGCAGGGAATCAAGGATTTCATTCTTGAGACAGTGGAGACAGCAGGTCCGAACCCGTGTCCTCCTATGGTCGTAGGCGTGGGAATCGGCGGAACCTTTGACAAGGCTGCCCTGCTCGCAAAGAAGGCGCTTATGCGTCCTCTTGATTCTGAGAATCCGGATCCGTTCTATGCTGACCTTGAAAAAGAGATGCTGGAAAAAATCAATGAGCTTGGAATCGGACCGCAGGGCTTCGGCGGAAAGACAACTGCCATCGGACTGAATATTGAGACACTTCCAACCCACATTGCGGGAATGCCATGTGCGATCAATATCAACTGCCATGTGACCCGTCATAAAACGGAGGTGATATAAATGGAGAGACGTATTACACTTCCTCTTACAGAGGAGCTTGCAAAATCTCTTCACGCAGGAGAGAGAGTTCTTTTGACAGGAACCATTTACACATCAAGAGATGCAGGACATAAGAGAATGTGCGAGGCTCTCGCAAAAGGAGAAGAGCTTCCTTTTGACCCGACAGACGCCACTATTTATTATGTAGGTCCGACCCCTGCAAAACCGGGACAGGTAATCGGTTCCGCAGGTCCTACAACAAGCGGACGTATGGACGCTTATGCACCTACTATGATGTCTGTAGGCGCAAGAGGAATGATCGGAAAAGGCGCGCGCCTTCCTGAAGTTGTGGACGCCATGAAAAAATACAGCGGCGTATATTTCGGAGCAATCGGCGGAGCCGGAGCGCTTCTTGCAAAATGTATCAAAAAAGCGGAGCTGATCGCATATGAGGATCTTGGGGCAGAAGCCCTTCGTAAGCTTTATGTGGAAGATATGCCTCTCGTAGTCATTATTGACAGTGAGGGAAATAATCTCTATGAGGAAGGCAGAGCAAAATACTTAAAAAAACAGGGAATGGAGAGACAGTAAAATGAAAAAGATTCACTCTTCGAACGTTCAGATGTCAGAGGCTTTTATCAACAATATGTTTCTTGCCTTTTCCGGCGGGCTGCAGGACGCGTATACCTACAACACAAGGGATGAGGTATTTTCCAATGCACAGACGGGAAATGTTGTGCTTATGAGTCAGCACATTATGTCCGGAGAGTGGATCGCTGCCCTTCATTACCTGTTTCCCCTGATCGCTTTTGTGCTTGGAGTAATGGCAGCAGAGCAGATACGGGGAAAAGCCAGGGAGGGAAGGAAACTTCACTGGAGGCAGGACGTTCTTTTCCATGAAATCATCATTCTCTTTATTGTTGGATTTCTTCCTTCAAATTTGAATATTGTGGCAACTTTCCTTGTATCCTTTGCCTGTGCCATGCAGGTGCAGACCTTTCGAAAGGTTCACGGCTATGCCTATGCAAGCACCATGTGTATTGGAAATATGAGAAGCGGTACGGCGGCGCTTTCCGCCTATTTCCGGGAGAAGAACCCGGAGCTTTTAAAAAGTGCGGCTTATTATTTCGGCATTATCTTTTTCTTTGCAGTGGGAGCGGGAATAGGCGGCGTTCTTTCCCTGAAATACGGCATTCCTGTTATCTGGGTATCCTGCGTATGTCTGATCATCAGCTTCTGCCTGATGTTTGTGGAGAAGCTGGGAGGCGAGGAGTCGGAATAAAAAGTATTTTGAATTGACATATGGAGGAAAGTAGGATAAGATAGGAAAGGTATAAAAGAATCATGTTTACTTGTTAAGTGCTCGAAGAGAGGTAAAAGGGAATCAGGTGTAAAGCCTGAACGGTCCGGCCACTGTAGACGGGGAGCGAAAGCAAAGCCATTGCGGAAGAAATTCTGTGAGAAGGCGCTGGAGTAATAATCCGTAAGTCAGGAAACCTGCTTAACAGGAATGATGGGAAGCTTCCGGTAAAGGCAACCTGTTTGAGTAAAATCCGATACTATACGTGTATTTTATCTTGGACATCTGCTTTTTTAGCAGATGTCTTTTTTAGTTTCGGCAGTAAAGGAAGAGCTTTGGAAGGATGCATCCGCATGAAAAAATGAAAAGGAGAAAACAAATGAAAATCAGAAACAAATTAGTGGGAAGCATGCTGGCAGTAACAATGGGAGTAAGTTTAACTGTATGTGGGTCAGGATTTCCTGTAATGGCAGAGGAAAAGACAGAGGCAGCAGAAAAAACAGAAGAAGCAGAGGGCTTCCCGTTTACTTTGAAAACAAAGGACGATGCAGAAGTAACCTTTACTCATGTTCCGGAAAAAGTTCTTGCAGTAAATGCAAATGCAGGTGATGAATTAATGGCAATGGGACTCGGAGATAAAATTATCGGAAGAGCGTATACAAATTCTAAAATTAACCCGAAATGGAATGATGAATATGAGAAAATTGCTAATCTTGGAGATGGAGCACTTTCTTTAGAAACAATTCTTGCTCAGGAACCGGATTTTGTATATGGCCGTTCCAGTGCTTTCAGTGAAAAAAATAATACAACTCATGATACGCTGAGCCAATACGGGATTATGTCTCTTTCTTCTATTGAGGGATATACGTTAGGGGCAGATGTGGATGTAGTATATGAAGATTTCTATAATCTGGGACGCATTTTTGATATGGAAGAAAAAGCAGAGCAGATTGTAAATGATATGAAAGAGCAGATAGAAACAGTTGAAAAAGCAGTGGAAGGTACAGACACAGTAAAAGCTTTCGTTTATGATATGGCGCAGGAAGGCGGCGCATATACATGCGGAGATAACTTTACAGCAAAACTGATGGAGCATGCTGGCGGAGAGAATATTTTTAAAGATATGGAAGAAACCTGGGCCAATGTAAGCTGGGAAGAAGTGGTAGAAAGAGCTCCGGAAGTTATTGTAGTCAATAATTATGGCGACATTTCTCTGGAACAGAAAATGAAAGAACTGAAAGAAAATCCAGCGCTTGCAGATGTCCCTGCAATCAAAGAGGATCGTATTATATCTGTAAATCTTTGTGAAGTATTTGCCAGCTCTATGACGGGGGATACTATTGAAAAATTTGCAGAAGCTTTCCATCCGGAATGCTTTGAGTAGTATGTGGTATGAAAAAATTTTGTAAATTCGTAAAAAACCATACGGGGCTCTGCTCGGGAATTTTAATTGTAGTATTATTGTGCTCGGTTGTTCTGGGAGTAGGTCTTGGACCGGTAAGAATCCCTTTTACAGATGTGTGGAAAATAATCTTTCATAATCTGCTTGGATTTGTGGGAGCGGGAGATGTTGTTTCACTGGAAGGGATCCGTGAGAGTACAGGTAATATTGTCTGGTTTTTAAGATTACCCAGAGTTATTCTGGGTGGCCTTGTAGGAGCGTCTCTGACTCTTGCGGGAGTGGGAATGCAGGCATTTACAAAAAATCCTCTGGCAGATCCGTATGTTTTGGGGATTTCGTCAGGAGCTTCTCTGGGTGCAGTTCTTGTGATGGTTGCAGGTTTGAATGTGCCTTTTGCAGCAGCAGTGGGAATTCCGCTTGGCGCGTTTTTGGGCGCATTGCTTTCTATGGTTCTGGTTTATATTTTGGCAGCAGGGGGAAATACAGTGACTCCTGTTCGTCTGGTTCTGGTTGGGGTAGCAGTCTCAGCTATGTTTGGAGCGTTTACAAATTATATTGTGTATACTGCGCCGGATGATGCCTCTGTAAGAGAAGCTACATTTTGGATGTTAGGAGGATTTGGAAGTGCAAAGTGGTCAGATGTTCCGATTCTTGCGATTTTTATTTTGCCAGCTTTTTTCATCTTGCTATATTTTTCAAAATCCTTGAATGCCATGTTGATGGGAGAGCATTCAGCTATTACCTTAGGCGTAGATTTAAATCTGGTGCGGCGCGTACTGATTGTTGTGACTGCTATTCTTACAGCATCTTCTGTGGCTGTAAGCGGATGTATCGGATTTGTAGGGCTTGTAATACCACATCTTGTACGTTCAGTTGTGGGAGCAGATCACAGAAAGCTTCTTCCTATTGCCACACTATGTGGCGCTGTATTTATGATATGGGTGGATGTAGGAGCAAGGATGATACATCCTCCAACAGAAATTCCAGTGGGAATCCTTACAGCATTTCTGGGAGCGCCTTTATTCCTCTGGATGGTAAAAGTGCGCCGCTATGAATTTAAGTGACAGGGGGGAGAAAAATGCTTCAGGTGGAAAATCTTTCTTTTAAAATAAAAGAAAAGAAGATTCTGAAACAGGCAGGATTCCAGGTGCATGAAGGCGAGTTTGTAGGAATAATTGGTCCCAATGGAAGTGGAAAATCCACTCTCTTAAAAAATGTATACAAAGTTTTGAAACCACAGGAAGGAAAAATTATGTTTATGAACCGGGATTTGCTTACGATGAGCAACCGGGAAATGGCACAGCAG
>SAMEA3387506__coassemble_756_pt1 | contig 88263 bp, 81 predicted proteins | sample SAMEA3387506__metabat2_high_PE_036 | metagenome-assembled genome bin SAMEA3387506 (sample SAMEA3387506) | Felis catus | biome: Faeces | place: United Kingdom | collected 2012 | reverse complement strand
AAAATTATATATATCGTTATCGTAAGATAACATTGTGTCCAAACGTAAGATACCCCGGAACCGTAAGGTTTCCGGGGTTTTTCTGTTGTATTGCAAAGAAAAAAATACAATATTGCAAAAATTATACAAAACCTCTTGACAATTTAACACGGAAATGCGATAAAATATTTATATCAAAACTAGACAGAGGAGGAGTACGATAATGGAATATTTGAAAAAAGGAATGATTCGCCCGGCGCAGGAGGAAGAAGAGCGAAGCAGGCAGGTTTCAGAAATCATTCATAATATCCGTAAATCCGGTGACGAAGCCATTCTGGAATACAATACGCGTTTTGACGGGAATTCCCGCAGAGAATTTCGAGTTGCACAACAGGAAATTGATGAGGCATATGAAAAGATGAGTGAGCAGGAACTGGAAGATCTGCGCCAGGCGGCCGGGAATATCCGTGCCTTTGCAGAAGCGCAGCGTGACTGCCTGAAAAATCTGGAAGGATTTTCTGCAATTCCAGATTCCAGTCTGGGACATCGCGTCATACCCGTTTCTTCATGCGGCTGCTATGTACCGGGAGGCTCCTATCCTTTGTTTTCCACAGCGCTTATGCTCATTATCCCTGCAAAAGCTGCCGGTGTCCGGAGGGTAATTGCCTGTGCTCCGGCTGTGAAGGGAACAGAAAAAATACACTATAAGACGCTGGCAGCTATGGACATTGCAGGCGCTGATGAAATCTACGTTGTCGGGGGCGCGCAGGCGATTGCGGCATTTGCATATGGAACGGGGCAGATAAAACCGGTTGATGTAATTGTGGGACCCGGCAATCAGTATGTGGCAGAAGCAAAGAGACAGTGCTACGGACAGGTGGGAATTGATTTTTTTGCAGGGCCAAGCGAAGTTCTGGCTCTGGCAGATGAAAGTGCAGATGCCCGTATTCTGGCGGCAGATATGCTGGCTCAGGCAGAGCATGACCGGCTTGCGAAGAGTATCCTTGTGACTACAAGCAAAAAACTCGGCCTGGAAGTGATAGAGTGTGTCCGAAAACAGCTGAAAACGCTGGAAACAGCTGAAATTGCATCAGAATCATGGGAATCTTATGGAGAAGTTGTTCTGGCAGACAGTCTGCAGGAGGCAGTTGCCCTTGTAAATGATTATGCGCCGGAACATCTTGAGGTAATTTTAAAAGACGAAAGCGTTCTTCCGAAACTTACAAACTTCGGCTCTCTTTTTATCGGTCAGGAGACAGGAGAAGTGTTCGGAGATTATGCGTCAGGTACCAACCACACGCTGCCTACAGTGAAGGCTGCCCGTTATACAGGAGGAGTCTGGGTCGGAACCTTCTTAAAAGTGTGTACATTTCAGCGTTATCAGCAAGAGGCAATGAGAGAAATTGCGCCCCTTGTATCACGTATGGCACACGGGGAAGGACTTGCAGCACATGCAAGAGCTGCCGAAATCAGGCTGGAGCTTCTGTAAATTTATTAAATTATCACTTTACTTTTCTAATATAATAAAGTAAAATGGTGAAAAGATAAATACTGCAGGAGGAGTGCTTATGGAATTGAATCTTGATTTCTTAAAACCACAGGAGAGGGTTTCTTTACAATTACGAATGTTATATGAAAAAGCAGGTTTTCTGCAGTATCATATGGGGCGGTTTGAAGAATATAGCCTTTACCAGGAAAACCGCCGTTTTTTGCCCTCTGAGCAGTTGATTACATTTACAGACCTGGACGGGCGTCTTCTGGCTCTCAAACCGGACGTGACGCTTTCTATTGCAAAAAATGCCAGGATTGAAAAAAACGGCTGCGGCAGATTTTATTATCAGGAAAAAATATACAGACCAAGTCAGGAAAGCCACACATTTCAGGAAATCAGCCAGATGGGAGTGGAATGTATCGGAAATGTGGATGATGAAGTGACGGCTCAAGCAGTATCCCTGGCAATTCAGAGTCTTGCACTTACCGGGAAAGAATACGTGCTTGAAGTCAGTCATATGGGTTTTGTTACAGGACTTTTAGATGCGGTAGGTGCTCCGGAAGCAATTCGTCCTCAGCTGTTTACCTGTATCCAGAACAAAAACTGGCATGATTTGCAGGAGCTTGCGGTAAATGCAGGTCTTTCAAAACAGGGAATCGACGCTCTTTGTAAACTGGGGAGGCTGTCCGGTACATGGGAGGAGGTTCTGGAGAATGCGGAAGTTCTGGCTCTTAACGCTGCTATGGGAACGGCTCTGTCTGAGCTTCGCACCCTGTGTCAGGCGCTTTCGGGACAGACGGAGCATTTAAAGTTGGAGCTTTCCCTTGTAAATGATATGAAATATTATAACGGAATTGTGCTGCAGGGGTTTCTGGAAGGACTGCCAAGAGCAGTTCTTAAAGGCGGTCGTTACGATCCTCTGGCAGCGCAGTTTCGCCCCGGCACACGGGCAGTAGGATATGCACTGTATCTGGATGCTTTAAATCAGCCGGACAGTGATGATAATCATAAAGAGAAAAAGCCGGCCATGCTGAATGTGGCACTGCCAAAGGGAAGGCTTGGTGACAAGGTGTATAATATGCTGGCATCTGTGGGATATGGCTGTCCGGAAAATTATAACGATACAAGAAAGCTGGTTGTGGAAAATCCGGAGGCGGGAATTCGATATTTTCTTGTGAAGCCAAGCGATGTAACAATCTATGTGGAACATGGAGCGGCAGACGTTGGAATCGTGGGGAAAGATATTTTAGTGGAATCCGGAGCTGATGTATATGAGCTTCTGGACACCGGGCTTGGAAAATGTCATATGTGCGTAGCCGGGAGAGAAGATTTTAAAGACGATCCGGGACGGACGCTTCGAGTTGCTACAAAATTTGTAAATATTACAAAAAGATATTACGGGGCGCAGGGAAGAAATATAGATATTATTAAATTGAATGGCTCCATTGAGCTTGCGCCGCTTCTGGGTCTTTCCGATGTGATTGTAGATATTGTGGAAACAGGAAAAACACTGAAAGAAAATAATTTGCGCGTAATGGAAAAATTTATGCCGATTTCAGCACGTTTTATTGCCAATCGTGCCAGCTTTCAGATGAAGGGAAAAGAAATGGAAGAGCTTTTAAAGAAACTTAAATCTGTAATCGAACAGTGAGTGACAGTTACGACAGGGAGGTTTCGTTATGATTGATTTTATTTCCAGAGAGGCATTCAGGTTAGCGCCTTATACTCCGGGAGAGCAGCCTCAGAATCAGGAATATATGAAATTAAATACAAATGAGAGTCCGTTTCCACCGTCAGAGAAGGTTATCCGGGCAGTGATGGAAGAACAGGTGCAGCGTTTGAACCTGTATTCAGACCCTTCCTGTAAAAACCTGCACAGGGTGCTGGCAGAGCGGTATAAGGTGCAGCCGGAAAATATAATCTCGGGAAACGGCTCGGATGAAATACTTGCATTTGCTTTCCGGGCTTTCTGCGGAGAAGGCAAACCCGTTGCATATGCAGATATTACGTATGGCTTTTATAAGGCCCAGACAGCGCTGTTCGGACTTGAGGCACATATCATACCTCTCCGGGAGGATTTTACGATGGATATGGACGAATATCTTGATTTTCCGGGAATGCTCGTAATTGCAAATCCAAATGCGCCCACAGGAATTTCGCTTCCGAGGGAGGAAATAGAGAGGCTTTTGAGAGCAAATCCGCAGAGAGTTATTCTTGTAGACGAGGCGTATGTGGATTTTGGAGGGGAAAGCTGCGTACCGCTTATACACAAGTATGAAAATCTTCTTGTTGTTCAGACCATGTCTAAAAGCCGTCAGTTAGCAGGGGCGCGTCTTGGCTACGCATTAGGAAGCGTACTGCTTATAGAAGCGATGAACAGGGTAAAATACAGCTTTAATCCTTATAATGTAAATCGTATGACAATGGCGGCAGGAATTGCAGCAGTGGAGGACGAGGTATATTTTAAGAAATGCTGTTATACGATTGTGGAAAATCGAAGGTGGACAACGGCAGAGCTGGAAAAACTGGGATTTTCCGTGCTGCCTTCAAAAGCAAATTTTGTATTTGCAAAATCTGATAAAATCTCAGGAGAAGAATTATATCAAAGGCTGAAGGAGAGGGGAGTTCTGGTGCGCTGGTTTCCGGAAGAGCGTATTTTTGATTATCTCAGGATTACAATCGGATCAAAGAAACAGATGCAGGCACTGATTTTTGAAATTTCCTGTATCTTACAGCAAGAAGGAGGAATTTGATATGCGCAGCAGCTCAATTCAAAGAAACACCCGGGAAACACAGATTCAGCTTGCACTTGATCTGGACGGCACAGGAAAGGCGGATATTTCCACAGGCTGCGGATTTCTGGATCATATGCTTGAATTATTTTCCAGGCACGGAGACATAGATCTGACAGTACGCTGTAAAGGAGATACGTATGTAGATTATCACCATACAGTGGAGGATATTGGCATTTGTCTGGGTCAGGCGTTTACGGAAGCGCTGGGAGAAAAAAGAGGAATCGTCCGCTACGGACAGTTTTTTCTTCCTATGGACGAAACCCTGATCTTATGTGCCTGCGATCTTTCCGGGCGGGCTTTTCTTGGCTGGTCTGTGGAACTGCCGTGTACGAAAGCAGGAGACTTTGATACAGAGCTTGCAAAAGAGTTCTGGCTGTCCTTTGTGCGCAGCTGTCCGGGGGCTGTTCACATACGCCAGTTTGCAGGAGAAAATACCCACCATATTATAGAAGCGGTTTTTAAAGGAATGGGACGTGCTCTTAAAATGGCAGTCGCCATAGATGAGAAACATAAAGATGAGATTCCAAGTACAAAGGGAATATTGTAAGGCAGGGTGAGAATATGATAGCGATTTTAGATTATGGTGTGGGAAATTTATTTTCTTTGTCGGGCAGTCTGAAAGCTCTGGGACTTGAAGCAGAGATTACGGGAGATCCAGACAGGCTTCAGGCGGCAGATCGGATTATTCTCCCGGGAGTGGGAGCGTTCGGAGACGCAAGGGCAAAATTAGAGGAAGCAGGGCTTGTTCCCGTATTGAAAAAAGAGGCAGAGAAAAAGCCTCTTCTTGGAATCTGTCTGGGAATGCAGCTCCTTTTTGATACGAGTATGGAATACGGAGTTCATAAAGGTCTTGGATTGATTCCGGGGCAGGTGGAAGATTTAAAAGGCGCTTTGACAGATAAGACCCTGAAAGTTCCCCATATGGGATGGAACCGTCTGGAAATCAGAAGAGAAGACCCTTTATTTCGGTATATAGAAAACGGCGCATACGTTTATTATGTACACAGTTATTACGCCGCTCATTGTGAAGAAAGCACCCTGGCAGTTTCCCAGTATGGAAATGTATCGGTTACTGGCGTTGTGAGACGGGGGAATGTGTGGGGAACGCAGTTTCATCCGGAAAAATCCGGTGAGACAGGTCTTTTGATTTTAAAGGCATTTTCGGAATTATAGGAGGGTAAAAGATGCAGATTTTTCCTGCGATTGATTTGTGCGGCGGACAGGTGGTGCGCCTTTATCAGGGAGATTACGAACAGATGACAGTTTATGGCTCAGAGCCCTGCGCTGCGGCAAGAGATTTTATTGAGGCAGGTGCAAAATATCTTCATGTGGTAGATTTGGATGGTGCAAGAGAGGGTACTCCGGTTAATTTTTCTTCTATTGAAGCCATTGCAAAACAAGGCGGGCTGTATATAGAAGTGGGCGGAGGAATCCGGACAGAAGAGAGAATCCGGCAATATCTGGAGCTGGGAGTCAGCCGGTGTATTCTGGGAACGATAGCAGTAAAAGATTTTGATTTTACTGCGCGAATGGCACAAATTTACGGAGATAAAATTGCAGTTGGCGTGGACGCCCGAGACGGATATGTGGCGATTAACGGGTGGAAAGAGCTGTCGGAAGAAAAAGGGGTGGATTTTTGCCGCCGTCTTTTTGATGCCGGAGTAAAAACAGTTATTTATACAGATATTAGCAGAGACGGTGCAGAACAGGGGACGAATCTTGAGGTATACCGGGAGCTTGCAAAAATTGAGGGACTGTATGTCACTGCATCAGGAGGCATCAGTTCTGTGGAAGAGCTAAAACAGTTAGAGGAGATTGGAACCTGTGGAGCAATTCTTGGAAAATCTTTGTACACAGGACGGCTGAATCTGAAAAAAGTGATTCAGGAGGTAGGCGTATGTTAGCAAAACGTATTATTCCATGTTTAGACGTAAAAAATGGCCGTGTAGTAAAAGGAGTGAATTTTCAAGGGCTGCAGGATGTTGCAGATCCGGTGGAGATGGCTCGCTTTTATAACGAAGCAGGGGCAGACGAACTTGTTTTTTATGACATTACTGCTTCAGCAGAAGGGCGAAGCCTGTTTGCAGATGTTTTGCGCAAGGTTGCAAGTGAAATTTTTATTCCTCTGACAGTGGGAGGAGGCATTCGTACCCTGGATGATTTTGACAGGGTATTAAAATGCGGAGCTGATAAAGTAAGTGTAAATTCGGGAGCAATTGCAAATCCGAAACTGATTGGAGAGGCTGCGAAAAAATACGGAGATCAGTGTGTAGTTCTTTCTATAGATGCAAAACGCGTGGACGGAAAGTTTCATCTTTTTGCGAAAGGCGGAAGAGAGGATACAGGCATAGACGCTATGGAGTGGGCGGTAAAAGGCGTCTCTGACGGAGCGGGAGAGATTGTTTTAAATTCTATTGATACGGACGGAGTAAAAAACGGATTCGACCTTGAAATGCTGGACGAGCTGGCGTCAAGAGTTCACGTTCCCGTCATAGCCAGCGGAGGCGCGGGAAATCGGGAGCATTTTGCAGAGTTATTTACACATCCCGGAATGGATGCCGGTCTTGCCGCCTCTGTTTTTCACACAAAACAGGTGGATATAAAAGAACTGAAACGCTTTCTTAGCGCCAGGGGTGTGGAAATGCGGATTTGATTGGAGGAGAATCTTATATGGAATTAAAATTTGATGAACAGGGTTTGATTCCTGCTATTGTACAGGATCATTATACAAAACAGGTGTTGACGCTGGCTTATATGAATCGGGAAAGTCTGGCTGTTACCATAGACGAACAGAGAACTTGTTTCTGGAGCCGAAGCCGTCAGGAGTTATGGCGTAAGGGAGAAACATCAGGAGCTGTTCAGCATGTTGTAAGTATTACGGCTGACTGTGATAAGGACGCTCTTGTTGTGGAGGTAATAAAAGACGGACCGGCGTGTCATACAGGGGAGGAAAGCTGTTTCTTTCAGCCGGTTTATCTTTCTGAGGAACTAAAACAGTTTAGCTATGAAGGGCTTTATGAACTGATTAAAGGACGCAAAACAGCGCCTCAGGAAGGAAGCTATACAACGTATCTTTTTGAAAAGGGATTAGATAAAATCCTGAAAAAAGTAGGAGAGGAATGTACAGAAGTAATTATCGGCGGAAGCAAGCAGGATAAGGAGGAGACTATATATGAGATAGCAGATTTGACTTATCATGTGATGGTTCTGATGGTGCAGATGGGAATTACAATGGAGGATATTACAAAGGAGCTGGAAAAGCGCCATGTAATTGACCATAAAGTAAAACAGGAGAGAATGCAGTGAATAATCTTACGCCGTTTCTGTGTTCTGTTCATACACATACTGCTTTTTGTGACGGAAAAAATACAATGGAAGAAATGGCAGAGGCAGCATATAAGGCTGGTGTCCGGTATTATGGAGTATCCGGACACAGCCATACGCCGGCGCCTCAGGATAAAGGTTTCGTTTTACCATATGACATGACAGACTACAGAAAAAAGGCAATGGAGCTTAGAGGACAGTATCTTGGGAAAATGGAAGTGCTTCTTGGACTGGAGTGGGATATTTGTTCTGATGTGGTACGTGATGGATTTGATTATTGGATTGGCAGTGTTCATTATCTGCAGCCGGAGAACGACAGATATTATCCGGTAGATTTAAGCGAAGACACCTTTGCCAAATGTCGGGATGAAGGGTTTAACGGAAACATAAAGGATATGGTTCAGATGTATTTTAAGCAGGTATCCCGTATGGCGGCTTTGAATCCTCCTGTTTTGGGGCACATGGATCTGATCACAAAATTCAACGAAGAAAACCGGTTTTTTGATGAAAATGCAGAGTGGTATAGAGAGACTGCACTGCAGGCGCTTCATACAGTCAGCCCTTCAAAGACAGTGCTGGAAATTAACACAGGGGCTATGGCGCGCGGTTATCGAAAGACGCCATATCCGGCTCTTTTTTTACTGGAAGAATGGCATGATATGGGCGGACGCATTATTGTAACGGCAGATGCTCACAGTGCAGAGGGAATCATATACGGCTATCGTATTGCTGTGGATCATGCGAAGAAAGCCGGATTTACAACGGTTTCTGTTCTGACAGAAAAAGGATTTACAGAATGTTCCTTATAAAATATGGTTTTATTTTAGAGATTGTTTAGATGAACCATCTTCCGGTTTGTGTTACAATATCCCCAGACAATAAAACTTTATCATACAGTTTCAAAAGAGAAAGAAGAGAGGGGATTTTATGTCACCGGCAAGAGGCAGGAACAGAAGACGACGCAACAGCAGAGGAAGAAGGAAAAAACAGAGAAACACAGGGCGTATTGTGCTGTGTACTTTTGTAGAGATCATTGTGATTGCCGCGCTTGTTATTATGATAGGCTGGGATAAGGGAGTGGGAGAATGGCTTTTAAAATTCAGCCAGCCTGTTGTAAAAGAGATTGATATAAGCGGGATTCAAAGCCCTCATGCAGTTCTGATGCAGGCAAACAGCGGAAAGATTCTGGGCGCAGAGAAAGCGGAAGAAAGAATTTATCCTGCGTCTATGACAAAGATGATGACGGCAATTCTGGCAATTGAAGAGATAAAAGATTTAAACCAGGAGATTACCCTTACACAGGATATGTTTGCAGGACTTTATGAGCAGGATGCCACACAGGCAGGATTTCAGCCGGGAGAGACAGTTCGGGCTGTGGATTTAATATATGGTGTGCTTCTGCCGTCAGGCGCAGAGTGCTGCATTGCTCTGGCAGATTATATTTCCGGCTCTGAGGAGGCTTTTGTGGAGCTGATGAATAAGAAAGCGGCGAAAATCGGAATGGAAAATACGCATTTTTGTGACAGTACAGGGCTTCACAATCCGGAACATTACAGTACGGTTCTTGATATGGCAGTTCTTTTAAAGTATGGGCTTAGAAATGATACGTTCCGGGAAGTAATAGAAGCGCCCCGCCATTCTACGGGCGTCACCAATATTCATCCGGACGGGATTACATATTACAGCACCATGTTTAAAAATCTTCCCAGTACTGCGGTTGCGGGAGGGGAAATAAAGGGAGGAAAGACAGGCTATACAAGCGAAGCAGGTCTTTGTCTTGCAAGCTTTGCAGAGATAGAAGACAGGGAATATATCCTTGTGACGGCAGGCGCTCCGGGAGGTTCCGGAGCTGCCGGTCATGTACAGGATGCAGTGGAAATCTATAACAGGCTGGGCGAGAAGATATTGTCTATGGAAAATAATTCAGATACTTAAAAACACCCCGAAAGGAATTTCCTTTCGGGGTGTTTTTTTGCCTGGAAAGTTCTTTTTTATCAGCAGGTTGCGCCGCCTTTTAAGTGTTTTTTCGCAGCAAGATTTTCTTCTTTTCTTGCAAGAAGACTGTCGGAGAGAAGCTGTTCCTGTACGTTTTCAAAGCCGAGACGATTTACGGTATCTGCAAAACGTTCTCCTGTGATTCCCTGTTCGCGGAAAAGAAGGATTGCTTTTTCAATGGTGTTGAGAACTTCTTCTTTATCTGTAAAAATCTTATCCAGATAGCGTCCCTGTGCCACTTTTTTGCCCCAGCGTCCGCCGATGTAAATACGGTATCCGTAAGTGGAGGATTCAAATGCTTTAAATGGACATTTGCCTACGCAGCGTCCGCAGTGGTTACAGATGGCAGAATCAATTACGATTTTTCCATCAACCATTTTTGCAGCGCCTACAGGACAGGTTGTTTCGATTTTACATCTCTTGCAGCCTTTACATTTATCAATATCTACTTCCGGTACTCTCTGACCTACAATACCAAGGTCGTTAAGGTCCGGTTTTACACAGTTATTCGGACAGCCGCCTACTGCGATTTTGAATTTATGAGGAAGAAGAACATCATTGTAGCCAAGGAAGAAACGTTCATGAATTTCCTCAGACAGTGCAAAGGTATCAATGAGGCCATACTGACAGGTTGTACCTTTACAGGATACAACAGGACGAACCTTGGAGCCCGTGCCGCCTGTCATAAGACCTGCCTGAGCCAGGTATTCGCGCAGCGGTTCAATGTTCTCGTAAGGAACATCCTGAATTTCAATAGTAAGACGGGTTGTCATAGTGATTTCCCCGTTTCCGTAAAGCTGAGCCGCCTCTGTAATTGCACGGATTTCTTCTGCTGTGATTTTTCCGTTTCTTGTAATAACACGCCCGTTAAAGTGATTTCCTGTTCGTTTGTCCATAAGGAAACCAAGGGCTTTCACACGTTTGATTTCTTCCTCAGGAAGGGCGGAAGCAATGTTTTTTACATGCACTTCATTGAAGAAGGTTGCGCCTTCCAGAACAACGGTATTTGTGTATCCGAAGTGTTTCAGACGGTTCTGAAGGAAATAACCTCTTTTGCCTTTCGCACACACAAGAAGAAGCTTTTCATCTTTTTCAATTCCCGGAATCGGTCCGTTTACTTCTGCAAGATTAATGTAATCTGCGCCTGGAATGGAAGGAGCAAGATTTACATCGAGAATGCGGTAGTCGTCTGCCTTTCCTTCCAGATATTCTGCAGGAGTCATACTTGTAAGAGTTCCGTCAATTTTGTTCAGAAGCACGTATACAGCCTGTACGAACGGATGAATTGCAGTGGAAAATGGAGGCGCATAAGCAAAGTCTGCATTTTCAAAGTCTTCAAGAGAAGCATTCATGTTAATTCCCATAACTGCAATATCTACCATTTTATCAACAGCTCCCGGACCGAATACCTGGATTCCAAGAAGCTTATGTGTAGTTTTATCTGCAATCAGCTTTGTAATAAAGAAAGAAGAATCCGGGTAATAATGCGCTTTGTCATCTGTCACAGAAAGAGCTGTGATCACGTCATAGCCGGCTTCTCTTGCCTGGATTTCTGTAAGTCCGGTACGACCGCAGTTTAAGCCTGGAAGCTTACATACGGCTGTTCCGAGAACACCTTTAAAGGATTTGTCTTTACCGGCAAGAACCTGTGCGAGAGTACGTCCTTCCAGGTTTGCAGAAGAACCCATAGGAGCCCATTTTGGCTCTCCTGTAATACGGTTTTTTACCATTACGCAGTCTCCGGCAGCATAAATATCAGGAAGACTGGTACGCATTTTTTCATCAACGAGAATGGTTCCTTTGAACATTTCCATGCCTGTGTCTTCAAGGAAAGCAGTATTTGGGCGGATGCCTGCTGCTACGGCAAGAAGGGAGCAGGGAAGGAAACCTGTGCCCGTGCGGACTCCTGTTACCTGGTCATTTCCCAGAACTTCTTCTGCTTTTACCCCTGTAATAACGCGAATCCCGTTTTTCTGCAGATGTCTTTTTACATAAAGAGCCATTTCCGGATCCAGGATATTTGGCATAACCTGAGATGCAATATCAATTACTGTCACGGAAAGTCCCTGCGCCTGCAGATTTTCCGCAACCTCAAGTCCGATAAATCCTGCGCCGATAACAACTGCTTTTTTTACGTCTTCTGTCTCTATGTAAGAGCGCATGGAAACCGCGTCATCCGGCGTACGCATTTTGAAAACTCCCTTTTTATCTGTTCCGGGAATTGGAGGAATAACAGGAGAAGCTCCTGTTGCAATTACAAGCTGGTCGTAGGAGTAAGTTTCTGTTTCATTTGTTTCCAGATTTTTCGCCTGAAGGGTTTTGGAAGCGGAATCAAGACAGACAGCTTCTCTGTTTGTGTAGACGGTTACGCCGGTAAGACCTGCAAATTTTGCAGGAGTATTTACCACAAGCTCTTCGCGGGTTTCAATAAGATTTCCAACATAGTAGGGAAGACCGCAGCCTGCATAGGAAATTTCCTTATCCTTTGTAAGAAGAGTAACTTCTGTATCACGGCTTTCTCTTTTTAATTTTGCCGCTGTTTTTGTTCCGGCTGCGACTCCGCCGATGACTAATACCTTCATGCGTTTTCCTCCATTTTAGTCTTTCATAGAAAATAAATTTTCCTGTTTTTTAAGCTTTTCGTAGATCTCCAGATAATCTTCTGCGAAAATGCTGTTTTCTCTCCAGATGAAAGTAAAATCATGGACAATATCCAGATCTTCCATCTGTATTTCGCACAATCTGCTTTCTGCCAGTTCTTTCTTTACAGCAGTTCTGTAAAGAAAAGAAATTCCGCAATTCTGTTCCACAAGCTGTTTGATCAGTCCGATACTCCCTGCTTCTACAAGAGAATCAAAGCTTTCTACCTGTAATCCTTTCATCTGGAGATAATGTTCCAGAATGTTTCGGGAGCCGGAGCCCGCTTCACGGGTAATAAGTCTGTGGGAAATCAGGTCGTCCAGAGTGTGACTTCCGCTGGCAAGGGGATTGTCAGGAGCGCAGATGGCAATGTAGCGTTCTCTTGCATAAAGTTCATGGTGATAAATTTCTCTTGGAAAATTGCCCTCTACAAGAGCAAAATCAATTTTTCCCGTTTCAAGCTGATGTAAAAGCTCTTCTGTGTTTCCGACGGAAAGATGGAGAGACGCAGAGGGATAATGATTTAAATATGCAGCGGCAATTCCTGAGATCTCAAATTCTGCAATGGTAAGAGTAAGCCCCATTTTAATCAGTTGATTTTCTGCGCTTTTCTGCATTTTTTCTTTAAGAGAAATGATGTCGTGCTTCATGGTGGCAGCAGAATTTTTCAGCATTTCTCCGGCAGGAGTAAGCTGCATTTTTTTGCCGTGACAGACAAAGAGCGGAACGCCGTAAGCCTCCTCCAACCACCGAATATGCTGAGATACGGCAGGCTGCGTCAGGTTCAGACGTTGTGCTGCCCGGGTAAAGTTCAGATCCTCACATACCTCCAGGAAGGTTTCTACTCTGAAATCCAGCATGACTGTGCTTCCTTTCTTATTCATAATAGTAAAGACTAACGATAATGTAAAATCATATATTTTTATTTAATCATAAGATATTATTATTGTATGATACGGAACAGGAAAGGTCAAACATATTATAAAGAATATCATGTATATACAGAAAAATCTTCCCATGTCTGTTTTAAACAAACATGGGAAGATTCTTTAATTATCGTTTAAGATCCGAAGAAATATTATTTACCGAAGTATCTCTCAAGAAGACCCTGGAATGCTTTTCCGTGACGAGCTTCGTCTCTTGCCATTTCGTGAACTGTATCATGGATAGCGTCAAGGTTAGCAGCTTTTGCACGTTTTGCAAGGTCAAATTTACCTGCTGTAGCGCCGTTCTCTGCTGCAACACGCATCTCGAGGTTTTTCTTTGTGCTGTCTGTTACAACTTCGCCTAATAACTCAGCGAATTTAGAAGCGTGCTCTGCTTCTTCGTAAGCTGCTTTTTCCCAGTATAATCCGATTTCCGGGTATCCTTCTCTGTGAGCAACTCTTGCCATTGCAAGGTACATACCAACTTCAGAGCACTCGCCCTCGAAGTTTGCTCTTAAATCTGCAAGAATGTCTTCGCTGGCGCCCTGTGCAACACCTACAACGTGCTCAGCAGCCCATGTCATCTCAGAATCCTGTTTTGTAAATTTGTCTGCCGGTGCTTTACAGATTGGACATACCTCCGGTGCTGTTTCTCCTTCATGAACATAACCACATACATTACAAACCCATTTTGCCATAATTTTGTTCTCCTTTTCTTTTATATAAATTATTTTTTGTTTTTGATAATAGTAATCATTACTATTTTAATTTAACACATTATTCTGGACTTGTCAAGTATAAATTTAACCATTTTTATTTTTTTCTATACACTCTTCACAAAGTCCGAAAAATCTGGCGCTGTAATCCTGAATTTCGCCTTTAAAACCTTTGCTTGCATCATCGAGAATATTGCAGAAATCCAAATCTTCCATATCCATAATACGATGACACTGCCTGCACATGAAGTGACAGTGCTGGTCGGTGCGTCCGTCAAAATGGTCCGCTCCGTTGAAACTGGCGAGTTTCTTGATTTCACCAATATCAGCAAGTAGAGAGAGATTCCGGTATACCGTGCCAAGACTGATTTTGGGATAAATGAGCTTCATATTCTCATACACAACATCAGCCGTTGGGTGGTCATTTCTTGTCATGAGAAATTCCTTGATGGATTCTCTCTGGCGGCTGTATTTCAGTGCTGCCATGATACCCTCCTTTCTCTTCGATAACAATAATCATTACTGATATTGTTACTATACAATATTAAACTAAAATTGTCAAGATATATTTAAAAAAAAGTTGCCCGCTTATTCAGGACGGAATAATTTTGTTGAAGCTTTTGGAAAAAGGGTATAATATAAAGTCAGAAACCTAAAAACTTGTATATAAATGGAGGATATGGGGCATGAAAAGAAAAATATTATCTTTTTTTCTGGCAGGAGTTCTGACTTTACAGAGCCAGAGTTTTGTCTTTGCAGAGGAACTTTCAAGCGGAGACGTACAGCAGGAAATAAATGAAGAAACACAGAGCGATATGCTCTCCTCAGGAGAAACCGGCGTTTCAGAAGAAGAGACTCCGCAGGGCGAAGATGCACTGCCGCAGGAGGACGCGCTTCCGGGAGAGGAGGAAGGAACAGAACTGATTGCAGAAGAAGCCCAGACAAGAGCTTCCTCCGTTAAAATTGACAGCGCGCATTTTCCGGATAAGGTTTTCCGGGAATATGTAAAAAAGCAGTTTGACACAGATAAAAACGGAACATTAAGCTCAGGAGAAATTAAGACGGTAACTGTTATAGAAATCCAGGAAGAGGATTTAAAAAGTGTAAAAGGAATTGAATATTTTTCTGAACTTCAGCAAGTTACAGGACATGCAGACGAACTGAAAACTGTAGATCTGCGGAAAAATAAAAAACTCAGGTTAATATCTTTTGCAGGCAGCGGGATCGAGGAAATAAAAGTAGAAGGTCTGTCTAAGCTGGATCAGCTTACACTTGGCGGAAATCCCATTACCAGCCTGAATCTTAGTGGACTGACATCTTTGAGAATGCTTGATGTTTCATTTTGCAATATCAGAGAATTAGACCTTACAGGCTTGAAAAATCTTAAGACAGTAGAGGCTGCACATGGAAAGCTTACCTCTTTAAAAGTGAGAGGACTGAAAAAACTTGAGACATTATATTGTCATGCTAATTATCTGAGAGAGCTTGACGTGACAGGAACCGATAATCTTATGATATTGATGTGCAACGGAAACTATATGAGCGGAATAGATAAAGTAAAGGGAGTGAACCAGGAACTTCTTGATTCACTTGGCGACACATTTTGCTTTTCGCCGCAGAATGTTATTGAAAAACCTGTACTTTCCGGAATATATAACAGCGCTTCCGGTGTGCTTCTGAAATGGAAGGAAGCAGAAGGGGCGCGGGAATACGGTATTTTCCGCAGAGATGCAAACTGGAAATGGGAGAGAATCGGTACTGTAAAATATGAACGTCCTGTTATTGCGCCGGATTATAAGGAAAAAACATTAAGTTTTACAGACACTTCCGTGAAAGGAAGAAACGGAAATTCTTATACATACACAGTGAGAGCGTTTGGCAATGGAATGCAGAGCGCATATGATACAAAGGGAAAAACAATTACCAGACTTATGACGCCGTCTCTTTCCAATGTGTATAACAGCAGAAACGGAGCTCTTGTGAAGTGGAAAAAGGTAAATAATGCAGACGGATACCAGATTTTCCGTAAATCAGGAAACAGCGGCTGGAAGAAAATTGCATCAGTGAAGGGTGCAGATACATTATCTTATACAGACGGCTCTGTTAAAAATAATTATGGAAATACGTATGCTTATACAGTAAAGGCATATAAAGGAAAAGATACCAGCGCTTACAACGGTGTGGGAAAAACACTGTTCCGTCTGGAAGCTCCGGAGTTTACTGTCTGCAAAAATATGTCCGGCAGAAAAATTGAGGTAAAATGGGAAGGCGTTCCTCAGGCAGACGGGTATGAGGTACAGTATTCCACATCAGGGAAATTTACCTGGAACCGCTCCGTAATGATTACTGACAACAGTATGCAGAAGCAGCGTTTATATAATCTCACAAAGGGAAAACGGTATTATGTGCGGATACGAAGCTATAAAAAGACAGATAAGGGTATGAGCTACAGTACGTGGAATACAGTGAATCAGATGGTAAGTAAATGAGAGGTGTTTCAATGAAAAACTACAGAGCAGAATTGACAGGTGTTTTTGGTGACCCGGTAGACGATAATCCCACCGGTGTTGTAGAGGAGGCTGCTTTTGCAGCGAAAAATCTGAATTACAGGTATCTGACAATTAAGGTACTTCCGGAAGACCTTGAGACGGCTATGAAGAGTGTGCGAATATTTAACATGAGGGGAATTAACCTTACCATGCCTCACAAGATTAAGGTTCTTCCGTATCTGGATGAGCTCAGTCCGGCAGCAGAAATCATCGGGGCAGTGAATACGGTTATTCATAAAGAAGGAAAGCTTTACGGTGAAAATACAGACGGCAAGGGTTTTGTAACAGCCTTAAAAGAGACAGGGGAGTCTCTGGATGGAAAAAACGTTACGATTTTAGGCGCCGGAGGTGCGGCAAGGGCTATTGCCGTGGAATGTGCGTTAAACGGGGCAAAGCATATTGCGGTTGTAAATCGAAATGCGGAAAAAGGACAGGAGCTGGCTTCTCTTTTAAATAAAAACACAGATGCAAAAGCAGAGTTTGTTTTCTGGGATAAGGAAGTGAAGATTCCGGAGGGGACAGAAATTTTGATCAATGCCACCTCTGTAGGCTTTTCTCCTGATGTAAACAGCAGACCGGATATTGATTATAATACAGTGTTCGAGGATATGTGTGTCTGCGATGTTGTTTTTAATCCGGCGGAAACTTTATTTTTAAAGGCGGCGGAAGAAAAAGGCGCAAAGACGGTAAACGGGCTTGGAATGCTGGTACAGCAGGCGGCTTTGAATTTTACATTATGGACAGGTGAGGAGGCGCCGGTTGAGATTATGAGGGAGGCGTTAAAAAGAGAGTTTGTAAATTAACACTTCTCACAGCTAAAGGAGAACAGAAAAATATGGACAACTTAACAGAAAGGGAAACACACCTTTGTTTTGATGAAAACACACTTGGTTTCACTTTCCAAAAAGGCGAGGGATGTCTCTGGAAATGGAAAAAAGACTATAAGCCGTACATGGAATGTCAAAACGGAACGGTTTATTTCTGCGATGCACAGGAAATTACCCATGAACCATTTCACGCAGGAGTGGGTAAAGGAGTTTTAAGTACATACTGCGGGTTTAAAAAAGAAGGGAAAACGGTTCCTTATAAATTCCAGACTCTTGTGTGGACAGAAGCGGCGACAGGGGAAGTGTACTGTGAATGGATTCCTGTCTGTGAGGAGGGACTGGAAGTAAAAAAAGTTTGCTGGCCGGGTCCTGTAGAATTTGAAGAAAAAAGAGAGGACTGGTATACTCTTTTAACGAACAGGCAGGGAATGCTGATTCCCAATACCTGGGAGGTGGAACTGAAAGCGCCGTGTTTTGACGGATTTTTCGGGACAGCGGGAGCTTATATGCCGTGGTTTGCCCAGGTAAAAGGAAGGGAGGGCTATCTTGCGGTGTGCGTGACGCCCTGGAATGCAGGGTATCAGGCGGAGCATCCGGCAGGAGGACCTTACACTCATGTGGGAGTCCGGTTCGAGCCAAGTCTTGGGAAAATGGATTACCGTCGTATTGTGAAATATACATTTTTAAGTGACTGCGATTACAATGATATTTGTAAAACATACAGAAGTTATGTGGAGGAACAGGGAAGGCTTCGCACACTGGAGGAAAAGGCAATCCAAAATCCCCATGTAAATGATCTGATTGGAAGCGCTTTTCTTCATAAAGGGATTAAAACCTTTGTGCAGCCGGATTCCGAATTTTATGACCCGGAGAATCCGGAAAAAAATAATCATCTGACAACATTTGCCCAAAGAGAAGAAGAAATTCGTCAGTTTCATGAGCTTGGGGTAAAAAAGCTGTATCTTCATCTGGACGGCTGGGCAGAGCCGGGTTACGATAACCGCCATCCGGATTATGGTCCTGCCTGTGAAGCTGCCGGAGGCTGGGAGGGAATGAAATCTCTGGCAGATACGATCCACGAATGCGGATATTTGTTTGGAATCCATGACCAGTACAGAGATTATTATACGTCAGCCCCCAGTTTTGACGAAAATTTTGCCTGTCGTCTCACAGACGGAACAATTCCCGGTCACAGGAGATGGGCGGGAGGTCCTCAGTCTTATCTTTGCGGAACACAGGCGCCTTATTATGTAAAGCGGAATTTTCAGGAGCTTTTCCATCACGGAATCAGGCTGGACTGTGCATATCTTGACGTATTTACCTGCAATGAAGGAGACGAATGCAGTAATCCCATGCACCGCATGACAAGAAAGGACTGCTATGAATATCGCTGCCGCTGCTTTGATTATCTTCTGAAAAATGGTATCTTATCAAGTTCCGAGGAAGTGAATGACTGGGCGGTGAGAAGTCAGATATTTTGTCATTATGCGCCGTATGAATTTATGATGGAAAAGCCGGGAACACCGAAGCAGGGAATACCGGTTCCTCTTTATAATCTTGTATACCACGACTGTGTGATCCAGCCGTGGATGATGGAAAAGGTAAGCGAAGAGGAAGACTATATGCTTTATGCTCTGTTAAACGGAGGCGCGCCTTATCTTGTGCGGGACGCTGCGTATCCAAATATTGACGGAGCTTTTGACGGGAATATTAAAATGAGTGTGGAGGAGCAGATAAAGAGAGCGGAAGTTGTTTCCGGTCTTCACGAGAAAGTGGGAAAACGTGAGATGCTCAGACATGAATTTGTGAATGGAAATATCAACATACAGAAGGTAACTTTTGCAGGCGGAGTTTCTGTTCTTGTTGATTTTGAGAAACAGACGTATTCATTTTGAGACAGCCAGGGAATGTGGTTTGTCGAAAAGATTTTATTGCAATTCCATAAAAAGTCTTTTATACTGAAACTGCAGGAGCATACCTGCAGTTTCATTTCTTATATGCTGTATTCACAGTATCATTCCAACATTTAATTTAAAACAGTACAAGGCAGGATTTACATCTATTTGCTTACCATTTGCAGGAAATGGCGTAAGTTTCAGATTACACCGTATGATTTTGTAGAGTGGACTGTGACGGGAGAGGACAGATACCTTAATTTAAGTGTCTGTCCTCTTTCTGTTGCAAAGTGCGTTTCTTAAGTATAAGATGAAGGTAAGAAGTAAAGTTACTGTGAACGAAGTGAACAGCAGCGAAATAAATATTTTTCAGAGGGAGGGAAGCGCTCATGCAGATAACAGACCTTTGGATCCGAAACTTTAAAACAATTCGAAATATGCACATCCAGGATATTGAAAACGCTCTGATCCTTGTGGGGCAGAATAATACGGGAAAAACTGCAGTTCTGGAGGCTTTGCGCGCAGTGATCGGCGATTATGAAATCCGGGAAGAGGATTTTCTTGAAGATTATCCCAACATTGAGATCGTGGTATCTCTGAAAATTCAGGAGGAGGATTTAAGGCGTTTTCATAGAAACGGTATTGTTAGTACATATAGAAGATACGATTCCTGGATGGGAGATTTTTGCAGGAAGCTTCCTTCTTATCAAAACGGCGTTCTCTGCTTTTCTTATATAGCAAACAGGGAGGGAAAAGTGCGCTATGCGGACGGCGTGCGGAAAAATAATGGATATATTCCGCAGATTATCCCCAATGTGTATTATCTGGATGCCCAGAGAAATATGGGAAAACTGCAGGACGTGATTCTTATGCTTCAGGAAGACGTGATTTTAAGACAGATGCGTTCGGAATGCTGTATGTTTGACCAGGCAAAGAAATGCAATCACTGTTTTTCCTGTATCGGGCTTATTCATCAGAAAACAACAGAAGAATTAAATGCTTTTGAAACGGCAAAGCTTCTGGAATACAAGCTGTATCATTCCAACCTGGATTCTTTTGCAAAAAAAGTAAACAGAAATTTCAGGAAAAACGGAGGCCGTGAGGAAATTTTATATTCCATGAATCTGGATATGGAAAAGACGCTTTCTGTGACCGGCGAGCTTTATCATAAAAAACAGAACAGAAAAGAACCTTTAAGTTGTATGGGAAAGGGAATGAGAAGTATTTATATGCTGTCGCTTCTTGAAACCTGCGAGGAAAACCGGGAAAAGAACACAGACATAATTATCGTGGAAAATCCTGAGATTTTTCTTCACCCAAAACTTCAGAAAATTTCAGGGGAGATCCTGTACCGTCTTTCCAAACGGAATCAGGTTATTTTTTCCACACATTCCCCCAATCTTCTGCCGAATTTCAACAGCCGTCAGATACGCCAGATCATACTGGATGGGGAGGGGTATTCCGATGTATGCAAAAGGACAGATGTAAGCGCTGTTCTTGATGACCTGGGCTATTCTGCAACAGACGTAATGAACGTGAACTTCGTATTTATTGTGGAGGGAAAACAGGACAAAAGCAGGCTGCCCCTTCTTCTTCGAAAGTATTTTTCTGAGATTTATGATGAGGAGGGAAAGCTTTCCAGAGTTGCCATCATCACGACAAACAGTTGTACAAATATTAAAACGTATGCAAATCTGAAATACATGAATCAGGTTTATTTAAAAGATAATTTCCTGATGATACGCGATGGGGACGGAAAGGACCGGGAAATGCTGAAACGCCAGCTCTGTAAATATTATGAGGAGAGAAATATTGAGGATATTGACAGGCTTCCGAGAGTAACGGAAAAAAATGTGCTGATACTGAAGTATTATTCCTTTGAAAATTATTTTCTCAATCCGACTGTGATGGCAAAACTGGGGATTTTAGAATCAGAAGAACAGTTTTATGAAATCTTTCTGGAAAAATGGAAGGAATATCTTTACAGGATCAAGAGCGGAAAAGCTCTTCTGAAAGTAATGGGAAAAGATTTCGAGACAACAGAAGACGTAAAAGCGCATATGGAGGAAATCAAGATCCATATGCGCGGTCATAATCTTTACGATATTTATTACGGAAGATATAAAGAGCAGGAAACAGAACTTCTTACAAAATATATAGAAATCGCGCCGAGAGAGGATTTTGAAGATATTCTGACCTCTATAGAGCGGTTCATATATTTTGAAAGTCGGAAAAGCCGGTAGATGTTAGATGACTGCATGAAAAAATTTTATAGTTCACGGACACTGCGGCACGCTGCAAGCCCTGTTTCGGCTGCTCCGTTTTTTGCCGTCACCAGCGCAACTCGCTGACGCTCAAACAGCGCTTCTATGACGGCACATACGCAGCCTTCACAACGAGCTTTTGCTATCGTCACTTTAAATCTGTTTGAATACCTGCAGTTGTCTGTGAAAGAATAAAATTTTAAATGCAGATTTTAAATCCCCCACCCCATAAAAAACGGAATCAGCACAGGCACAACAGCGGAGCACAGCACACCGTTGATCACAGACAACACAACCGTTTCTTCGTTTGTATACTTCATCATCATCGGCAGGGTTGTGTCCTCGCTTGTAGCTCCGGCGAGAGCAATGCAGGAATAAAAATTAAAATGCCGCGCTACAAAAGGAATACTGATAAAGGAAAACAGCTCGCGCATAAGATTACTTAAAAAAGCAATACTTCCAAGTGTGGCGTTTCCCAGGTTTTCCAAAGTGACACCAGAAAGGCTATACCAGCCGAGACCACTTGCAATGGCAAGGTTTTCTCCAAGACCATATTTTGTGAAAAAGCTTAAAATCAGACCTCCGAGAAGGCTTCCGATCACTGTTCCGATAGGTATAATAAAAATTTTTACATGGTACTGACGGATTTTCTGGACAATGCCTTTATGTAAGCCGATACTGATTCCTACGGAGAGCATCAGGCAGTTAAGAATTAAATCTTCATGAGTTGTTAAAAAGTCCAGAACTACATTGTGAAGATGGAGAGAGCCGCATAAGACGCCTCCCACTAAAGCTAAAATTGCCCAAATTGTCATTTTTCTTCTGTCTCCTTTTCCTTTGCGTGAGACTTAAAAAAACGTTTTGTCAAAAAGAAAACGAGAATCAGGGAACAGCCGGAAGGAATCAGGAAAAACAGAAAGCTTTCCAATCCAAGACTGAATAATTTCTGAAAGAAATTTTCGTCGCTTCCAAGAGAGAAGCCCATTGCAAAAATAAGGGTAAGGGTACAGATAATCTGAAAAATTTCATTTGTGCGTTTCAGTTTTTCAGGGAAAAAGAAATGCCCGATCAGTACACCGACGCACATTATAATAAGAATAAACACGTTTTGTCTCCTTTGTATATAAAATTCGTAGCTGTTCAGTACCTTCACAGTTACCAAAATTCACTAAAACTTTAGCACATTAAAGTTTCTTTGTCAAGCGCAGCAGCAGGGAGGGATTTATGGGAAATATTATAGATTATTTAAGATGGAGAGGAGATCTGACTTTTGAGAGAGACGGTTTCTGCGAAGTGGACAATCTTCTTTTATCGTATTTGTCCTACGTGAATCTGGACGGCATTGTACCGGGAGAAGGGGAGGGCTTTCTTACATTAAGAGAGGTTTCCCAGGAATTTTTCAGGAGATACAGCGAGGACGAGCTGAAAAAAGACCGTTCTTTTATTCGCATGGCGCCTTACGGTATGAGAGAGATGGCAAAAACAGAGCGTTTTGGAGATATTAAGGTTCAAAATTATGTCAATCACATAGAAGAGGAAAAGAATCTGCAGTTTTCAGCGGTAGAGCTTGTTCTTTCAGAAGAGTTTTCCTATCTTGCGTTTCGGGGAACAGATGACAGGATTGTAGGCTGGAAGGAAGATTTCTTTTTGAGCAATGGTATTGTGGGCGCGCAGAGAGAGGCGCTGAAATATATGAATCACATAGGAAGAAACTGTCGCCGGATTTTGACGGGAGGGCACTCAAAAGGAGGAAATCTTGCAGTATACGCCGCGGCTCTCTGCGAAAAAGACGTACAGGATAAAATTGTTCAGATATACAGCAACGATGCGCCGGGATTTTCGGAGGAATTTCTGGAAAGTGAAGGATTTCAGCAGATTTTTCCAAGAATACAGAGGTATATGACAGAGGGAAGTATCATAGGGACGCTGCTTGCCCACAAAAAAGCTCCCATTCTTATTAAAAGCAGCGCAAAAGGCGTGATGCAGCACGACTGTCTTTCCTGGGAGACGGAAGGGCGGAATTTTATAAAATGTAAAGAACAGAACCAGGCTGCCGTAGCTTTTGACGAGGCTCTGAAAGCATGGCTTGACGGGATAAGCGGAGAAGAGAGGGAAGCGTTTATCAATGATTTTTTCTCTGTTCTGGAGGCGACCGGAGCGGAAACTCTGACACAGCTTCAGGAAGGAGGGTTAAAAACCCTTCGTTTGATGCTGAAGCAGAAGAATGCTCTGAGGCCGGAGACAAAGAAAATAATTGAAAAACTGATCCGGGAGTTTGTAAACAGGTGGAAGATGTTTCTGGGGTAATGGTTGTTAAAATGTAAAAAAATATTTTGCAAATATATTGATGGATTTTTTAATTTTGCATATAATAAAAGTGAAGAAATGAGAAAGGAGGGCTTTCAGATGAAGTTTGATGAGTTATTTGAACAGAGAAGCCTTATAGCGTCCAAATTAAAAGACTGTATACGGGACAGAGGCTATACGAAAGTTTCTTTTGCGAGTAAAGCAGGTATTTCACGTCCTACATTGGATAAATTATTGAATGGCAGTATCGATAATAAAAAATCATTTGATCGCCATCTTCAAAAGATACTTAAATTGTTAAATATGTCGGCAGATGATTTGATTTTTTATTGTTCCGTTTCCGTGAAATCTGCTAATGCAATGGTGTTTTCAAAAAATGCACCTGTAAATCACGAGATGAGTGGGAATGCTAAAAAACAGTATGATTTGTTGTTAGATGTGATTGATTTATGCACAATTTATTATTAAGGAAGTGATTTTATGAGTGAGTTAATTACTGCCCAAAATATAGATTTAGTTGTAAAGAAAAATTGCGAAATAAAAGATGAGATATTAACTAAGGCAATTAGACTGCAAACGAATATGTCAGTTATGAAGACAACATCAATTCCTCAGTTGGCATTATTGATCCTTCAGGGATTTGGATTAATACAAATTCCAATAGAAGATAAATTTTGGAGTGGGGCAATATATGTGAAAGATGGAAAAATCATTCCTGTGCTGAATACTTCACTGCCAAGAGCAAACCAATATTTTACAGCGTGGCATGAGATATACCATTTAATATTTGATAAAATATCATTTGATTATTTTATAGAAACGGACAATGTTTTAGAAGAAAGAAAGGCTGAATGTTTTGCGGCGTGTATGTTGCTGAATGGTGTGGACAGATATTATACGGAACTTCAGGATATGGATTTTATTTCAAAGATTTTTCATTGTATGGCAGTATTTCAGGCGCCATATAAAGCAGTATTAGTTTCACTCTATGAGTATGCTGTTCAAAGTGAAAATGAAAAGCTGGCAATTAGAATAAAAGAAGTATTCGATATACAATTTGAGGATTTACCGGACAGATTTCGAATGCTTGGTTTAGATGATAGTCTGGTAAAGCCTTCGTATGTAATTAATACATCATTTTTACAGGAAAAAATAAAGAGAAGTCAGGATATAAATCCTGAGCTCAATTATCATAAGGATAATGAAGAATTTCTGTTAAATATCAAGAGGGAAATTGCCATGACAGTGAGGAGAGGGAATGATAGAAATAACTAAGATTACTCAGATTAATGGTAAAAAACATATTGCTATTTTGGATACCTCTTCAATTTCTTTTATGCAGAGTTTAAGGAATAAAGGTCTGCAGCCGGAGACGGTTTTAGAAGACTATGATTTAATTTTGATTCCAGAATGGGTATTAGCAGAAATAAACGATGCAGAGGGACGTGTTGATTATGTAAAAGAGTTAATTGTCCAATATCCTATATTTCGTATTGCAGAAGAGAATTATTCGGAATTGGCTGATATAGAAGAGGCAAATTTGTATCAGATTGTTCTGGCATCTACATATCAAATAGGAAGAATCAGAAGTTATCTCCGCCGATATGTTGAAAAGGCAGATCCTCTTGATATGGACGCATACAAAGAATGGATAAATAAGCTTTATAAGGAATGGCCGATTTCTAATGAGATATTGTCATCGGGCAGAATAAAAAAGAAAAATGCGGGTGAGGTTTCTATTACAATTTTAGCAGAAGTAATTTCCTGGTATTATCCGGAAACTGAAAGCTTGACAGTGTATTCCCAAGATAGCGACACGTATGAGTTTCAAAGAAAAGCGGAAGAGGCTCTCAGAAAAATTTTTACCTTGAAAACTTCTTTGTTAAGGTATTCATTTCCCTCATTTTCCATATTGACATCGCCTCCCCAAACGTTTATAATGCAATAAAATATAATTCATATCTGAATAGTAGGAAATGGGAGGAAGCATTATGAGCAAAATCTACGGAAGCGCCCTGGAGTTAATCGGACACACCCCTCTTATTGAGGTAAAGAGACTGGAAAGAAAAGAAAATTTAAAAGCGAAACTTCTTATTAAAACAGAATATTTTAATCCTTCCGGAAGCGTGAAGGACAGAGCAGCTTTATATATGATAAACGATGCGGAGGAGAGAGGACTTTTAAAAGAAGGAAGCACCATTATTGAGCCAACATCAGGAAATACGGGGATTGGGCTTGCCGCTATTGCGGCGGTAAAAGGATACCGCATTATCCTTACCATGCCAGAGACGATGAGCGTAGAGCGCCGGAACATTCTGAAAGCATATGGCGCAGAAGTTGTTCTGACAGAGGGAGCAAAGGGCATGGCAGGAGCCATTGCAAAGGCGGAGGAGCTGGCAAAGGAGATTCCGGGAAGCTTTATTCCGGGACAGTTTGACAATCCTGCAAATCCAAGAGCGCATATAGAATCCACAGGACCGGAAATCTGGGAGGACACAGACGGAGAGGTTGATATTTTTGTAGCGGGAGCCGGAACAGGCGGAACAGTAACAGGAGTAGGAGAATATCTGAAAGCAAAAAAAGCAGATATTAAGATTGCTGCAGTAGAGCCGGCAGGGTCTCCTGTACTTTCAGGCGGACAGGCAGGTCCTCACGGACTTCAGGGAATTGGAGCCGGATTTGTACCGAAGATTTTAAATACGGAAATTTATGATGAAATTATTACAGTGGAAAATGAAGAGGCATATGCGGCATCACGAAATCTCACAAAAACAGAGGGCATTTTAACAGGTATCTCCTCCGGCGCTGCTCTTCATGCAGGAATGATTCTTGCAAAAAGACCGGAAAATGAGGGAAAAACAATCGTTGTCCTTCTTCCGGACAGCGGAGACCGCTATTACTCCACTCCACTTTTTCAGGAATAAGCAGGAGCCGGAAAATGAAAATATCTACAAAAGGAAGATACGCGGTGCGCCTTATGCTGGATATTGCTCTTGAAGAGCGGGAAAATCCGGTGCGGTTAAAGGAAATTGCGGCGCGCCAGGGAATTTCTGAAAAATATCTGGAACAGATCATTTCTATATTAAATAAAGCTGGATATGTAAAAAGCGTGCGCGGACCGATGGGTGGATACCGTCTTGTAAGAAAGCCGGAGGAGTACACAGTAGGGGAAATCCTCTGTCTCACAGAAGGAAGCCTTTCCCCGGTGGAATGCGCGGGTGTGGACGGCGTGTGCAAAAGACAGGAAAAATGCGCGTCTCAGATACTCTGGAAAAAATTAAACGATGCCGTTTATCAGGTGGTGGACGGCGTGACTTTAAAAGATCTGGTATTGTGTCAGAGAGAACTGAATAGCGAAGAAATGTAAAAAAAGTTAAAAGAACTGGTATTTTTTCCAGTTCTTTTTTACATTTATTTTACAGAAGAAAGATTTTACATTTTACGTTCCCCTCTTATAATGTCACTTGTAAATGAGGCAGCAATACAATTCAAATAAAGAGGAGAAATAAAATTATGAAGAAAAAAATCGCAAGCATTTTAACAGCAGCAGTAATCGGAGCAACCGTATTCGCAACAGCAGTAAGCGCAGCGCCGGAAGGAGCGATCACAGTCGTATCACGTGAGGACGGTTCCGGAACACGAGGAGCCTTCGTAGAGCTTTTCGGCATTCAGGAAGAAGTAGACGGTGAAAAAGTAGACATGACAACTCTTGACGCGAGCATCACAAACAGCACTTCCGTTATGATGACAACCGTATCCGGAGACGAGAACGCAATCGGATATATTTCTCTTGGTTCTCTGAACGATACAGTAAAAGCGGTAAAGATTGACGGAGCAGAGGCTTCTGCAGAAAACGTGGCAAACGATACATACAAAGTATCACGTCCATTTAACATTGTAACAGGAAAAGAAGCAAGCGATGCTGCAAAAGATTTTGTAAGCTACATCATGAGCGCTGAGGGACAGCAGATTGTAGAAGACAACGGCTACATTAAAGAAGACGCAGAGGCAGCAGCATACGAAGCAGGAGATGTTTCCGGCAAAGTTGTAGTTGCAGGTTCCTCTTCCATCTCTCCTGTAATGGAAAAACTGAAAGAGGCTTATGAGGAAGTAAACAAAGACGTGACAATTGAAATCCAGACAAGCGATTCTACAACAGGTGTCAACTCTGCAAACGAAGGAATCTGCGATATTGGAATGGCTTCCCGTGAACTGAAAGATGAAGAAAAAGAGCTCGGTCTTGAGGCGCAGGTAATCGCAAGAGACGGAATCGCAGTGATCGTAAACAACGAAAACGATACAGACGAGCTTACAAGCGAGCAGGTCAAAGCTGTATTTACAGGCGAGACAACAGAGTGGGAAGACCTTGCAAAATAATAACAGTTAAGTAAAGAGGTGTGCGATGAATCACATAAAAGAAAAAGGCATGAAAGTGATATTTCTGACTGCGGCGTGTGCGTCTGTTCTGGCAGTATTTTTAATATGCATCTTCCTGTTTGCCAGCGGTGTTCCGGCAATCGGAAAAATCGGTCCTTTTAAATTCCTTTTTGGAACAACATGGAGACCTTCCAACGAAATATTCGGGATTCTTCCCATGATTGTGGCAAGTATATATGTAACAGGAGGTGCGATTCTCTTTGGTGTTCCCATTGCGCTTTTTACTTCTGTGTTCATGGCACGCTACTGTCCGAAAAAAATCTACGGACCTTTAAAATCCGGTATTGAACTGATGGCAGGCGTACCTTCTATAGTATATGGATTTTTTGGACTTGTGCTGATTGTTCCCCTGATTCGGGAAGTGTTCGGGGGAACAGGAAGCAGTATGCTGGCAGCGTCCCTTCTTCTTGGACTTATGATACTGCCTACCATTATCGGAGTGACGGAATCTGCGATCCGCAGCGTTTCGGAAAGCTATTACGAAGGCTCTCTTGCACTTGGAGCAACAAAGGAAAGAAGTATTTTCCGCGTGATTCTTCCGGCGGCAAAATCAGGAATCTTGGCGGGAATTGTTCTCGGAATCGGAAGAGCCATCGGAGAGACAATGGCAGTTGTGATGGTTGCGGGAAATCAGCCCAGAATGCCCCAGGGAATCTTAAAAGGCGTTCGTACCATGACAGCAAATATTGTAACAGAAATGGGCTATGCAACAGGGCTTCACAGAGAAGCGCTCATAGCGACAGCAGTTGTTTTATTCGTATTTATTTTGATCATTAATTTAAGTCTTTCGTTACTGAACAGGAGGGCGGAACATGCAGATTGATACAACAGCCGTAATAGAGCAGACAGGAAATAAAAAGAAACGGAACAGTGTTTCCTTCGGGGGACAGATGAAGTCTTACTTTCTTCACCCGGGTTCCGGTATTCTGGCGTTTCTTACAACGCTGGCGGCAGTCATTACCTTTGCTCTTCTGTTTTTCTTAATTGGCTACATTCTGGTAAAGGGAATCCCCTACCTGAATGCAGATTTATTTAGTCCTGAATATACTTCAGAGAACGTATCTCTTGTGCCTTCTCTGATTAATACATTTATAATGACAGTCATTTCCCTTGTAATTGCAGCGCCCCTTGGGATTTTCGCTGCAATTTATCTTGTGGAATATGCAAAAAAAGGAAGTAAGTTTGTAAACGTGATCCGCCTGACAGCAGAAACGCTTTCCGGTATTCCGTCTATTGTATACGGACTTTTCGGTATGCTGTTTTTTGTCACAACACTGAAATGGGGAATGTCCATTTTATCCGGTGCATTTACGATGGTGATCATGATTCTTCCCCTTATTATGCGTACTGCAGAAGAGGCTTTAAAATCCGTTCCGGACTCCTACAGAGAGGCAAGCTTTGGTCTTGGCGCAGGAAAACTCCGAACTATTTTTAAGATTGTTCTTCCTTCTGCTGTACCGGGAATTTTAGCAGGCATCATTCTTGCCATAGGGCGTGTGGTGGGAGAAACAGCAGCCCTTATTTACACAGCGGGAACAGTTGCGGCAGTGCCGGACAGCCTTATGGGTTCCGGACGTACACTTGCGCTTCATATGTACGTGCTTTCCAGTGAGGGACTTCATATGAACCAGGCTTCTGCAACAGCAGTTGTGATTCTTCTGTTTGTACTTGTGATCAACGCACTGTCCGGTTTTGTGGCAAAAAGAATCGCGAAAGGATAAGAAAAGGATAAAAATATGAGTGAAAATACAAAGATTCTCGTTGAAAATATGGACCTTCATTACGGTTCTTTTCATGCTCTGAAAAACATAAATATGGAGATTCCGGAAAAGCAGATTACTGCGTTTATCGGACCCAGCGGATGCGGAAAATCCACACTTTTAAAGTCTTTAAACAGAATGAATGACCTTGTTGAGGGCTGCACCATTACAGGAAAAGTGCAGCTTGACGGAGAAGATATTTACGGAGATATGGACGTAAATCTTCTGAGAAAACGTGTGGGAATGGTGTTCCAGAAACCGAATCCCTTCCCAATGAGTATTTATGATAATATTGCGTACGGACCGCGTACACATGGAATCCGTTCCAGGGCAAAGCTTGACGATATTGTGGAAAAATCTTTAAGAGATGCGGCTATCTGGGACGAGGTAAAGGACCGCCTGAAAAAAAGCGCTCTCGGCATGTCTGGCGGACAGCAGCAGCGTCTCTGTATTGCAAGAGCGCTTGCGGTGCAGCCGGAGGTGCTTTTAATGGACGAGCCGACTTCTGCTCTTGACCCGATTTCCACATCGAAAATCGAGGAGCTTGCGGCAGAGCTTAAAAAAGATTACACAATTGTTATGGTAACCCACAATATGCAGCAGGCAACACGAATTTCAGACAAAACAGCGTTCTTTTTACTGGGAGAAGTCATTGAATTTGACAATACAGACAAGCTGTTTTCCATGCCCTCTGACAAGCGGACAGAAGATTATATTACAGGGAGGTTTGGCTGATATGACAACACTTTTTGAGCGACAGCTTGAGGAGCTTCATGTGCTTCTTATTACAATGGGGGGACTTTGCGAGAAAGCAATTTCCCTTTCTGCGAAAGCCGTTCAGGAACAGGGAGAGCGGGAAATCGTAAAGGAGATTTTTGAGACGGATAAGGAAATTGATGAGAGAGAACGGGAGATAGAGGCGCACTGTATGCGGCTTCTCCTTCATCAGCACCCTGTTGCGAGAGATTTAAGAGAAGTATCCGCAGCTCTTAAAATGATTTCCGATATGGAGCGTATCGGCGATCAGGCGGCTGATATTGCAGATATTTCGTTTTATATCAGGAAAGACGTAAAAATTCCGGCAAAAATCCAGGAAATGGCAGAGCATACGGTTCATATGGTGACAGAGAGCGTAGACGCTTTCGTAAATACAGACCTTGCGCTTTGCAGAAAAGTAATAGAGGACGACGACCTGGTAGACGACTGCTTTAATGGGATCAAGGAGGAGCTGGCAAAGCTGATTTACGGCGCAGAGCTTGATGCGAGAGCGGGGCTTGACCTTCTTATGACTGCAAAATATTTTGAGCGTATCGGCGACCATGCTGTGAATATTGCAGAGTGGGTGGAATATTCCATTACAGGAGAACACAGAAATAACGAGCATCAGCTTAATGTATAAAGAATACGGAGGTCAGGGGACTTGACAAAGAAAATTTTTAAATCAATTATGGCAGTTTGCACTGTTGTGCTTGTCCTTGGGCTTGCATTTGTAATGGGAATTCTTTACCGGTATTTCGGAAAGCAGATTTCCACAGAGCTTGAAAAAGAGGCTTCTTATGTAGCACAGGGAGTGGAGCTTTCCGGAGTGGAATATCTGGAAAAATTAAAGGGAAAAAACTCCAGAATTACTCTGATTGACAAGGACGGAAGCGTACTTTATGACAATCAGGCAGAGGCGTCCTCCATGGAAAATCACGAGGACAGAGAAGAGGTAGAAGAGGCAGCAGCAACAGGAAAGGGCGAGGCTGTGCGTATGTCTGAAACTCTTTCAGAAAAGACAATTTATTACGCGTTAAGGCTTGAAGACGGAAAGATTCTCCGTGTATCCAGTACCCAATATTCTGTTCTTGCGCTTGTGTATCAGCTGATTGTTCCTGTACTATGGATTCTTCTCCTTATGATTGTTCTGTCCGGTGTATTTGCCTTCAGACTGTCAAAAAAGGTAGTAGAACCGGTGAATAATCTTGATCTGGAACATCCTGAGGAAAATGAGATTTACGAAGAGGTGGCTCCTCTTCTGAGCAGAATGTATAAGCAGAACAAGGAGATTAAAAATCAGATTGACACTGCAAGAAGGCAGCAGGAAGAGTTTTCCATTATCACCGAAAATATGCAGGAAGGACTGGTGGTGATCGACCGTTATACGATGATTCTTTCCGGAAATTCCAGCGTGTGGAAGCTTTTCCATGTAAGTGAGCCAAAAAGCGGGGAAAGCGTCTATGTGTTAAACAGAAGCGAGGAATTTCAGAGTATTATTGACAAGGCGCTTGACGGAAAGCATAACGAGGCTGTGTTAAAGGTTGACGGAAGCGATATTCATGTGATCGCAAACCCGGTTATGCGGGAAAATCAGGTAGAAGGCGCAGTTCTTCTCCTTGTAAATGTAACAGAAAAGCTGGAGAGAGAAAAGCTTCGGAGAGAGTTTTCCGCAAATGTATCTCATGAGCTGAAAACACCTCTGACTTCGATTTCAGGATTTGCAGAGATTATTCAGGACGGATATGTAAAAGAAGAGGATATTCGTGCCTTTGCAGGACGGATTTACAAAGAAGCGCAGCGTCTTATCACGCTTGTAGAAGATGTGATCCGTATCTCTCAGCTTGACGAGGGGGAGGTTCCCTATGAGTGGACAGAGACGGATCTGTATCAGACTGTGAAAAATGTATTTGGCACTTTAAGTGAAGCTGCAAAAAAACAGGATGTTCATCTCTATATAGAAGGAGAGAGAATAAAGCTTCATACAGTTCCCAATATTCTGGAAGAAGTGCTGTTTAATCTTTGCGACAATGCGATCAAGTACAACAAACAGGGCGGAAGCGTCTGTATCCGACTTGAAGAAAACGGGGACAACGTCTGTATTTCGGTACAGGATAACGGCGTCGGAATCCCAAAAGAAGACCAGAGCCGTGTGTTCGAGCGGTTCTACCGGGTAGATAAAAGCCATTCAAAAGAAATAGGAGGTACGGGACTGGGGCTTTCTATTGTAAAACATGGCGTGAGCTTCCTGGGAGGAGAGGTGGAACTGGAAAGTACGCCTGGACAGGGAACAGAGGTGTCGGTGAAGTTTCCGAAGGAATAAAGGGCTGTCTGCGATTTACAGCAAACGTGACGGATTTTTCTTCATTTTGCTTTATCCGCTGATATGTCATCGAAAATCAAACTCGCCTGCGAAGCAGGCTCAGACAGTGATTTTCAATGACGCGGATTTGCAAAATTTTAGAAATCCGTCAAAGGTTTGCCTGTGAAATCGCAGACAGCCTTATTTTTGTTCCAGGCGGAAGGTTAATGAAATAAACGATGATGATTTTGATTGTGGTGGCTATTTGGAAGTGTTATAGTATGGGTATGATGAAGGGAACAAATAAGAATTGTGGAGGTATTTGTGATGTTTGGATTTAAGAAGAAAGAAAGGAAACCACTTTTAATTAAAGCAAAAGATGTATTTTCAATTATTAAATCGGATTATGATGAGGGTGTTGCTTTTTGTTTAATTGATTTTAATTTGGAAGGTAAAATCTATACAATGGGGTCAGTGCTTATTCCAGACAGAGAAGAAAAAAAGGAAAATATATATTTTGTTTTTGAAGACGAACAGTATGATACTTATGAAGAATTTGCAGAGGGTGTTGAGGTTGGAGGAATTAAACTTTTTAATACAGATACAGTGATTGAGGTTTTACGTGCGGGGATTATTGATGGGGAACCAATGATAAAAACACCCTGGGGAGATACCCGATTAGCAAAAATGGCAATCCAAAACTAATTTTGCATCAGATATAGTTGATAAAGAAATTCCGGTTTTTATATCGGTTACAAACGATACGCGGTTTTTGTTGGTAATCTTTAAAATAACAGTAAGTATCATATGGGATATTTTTAAAAAGTTGTATACAATTAACAAGTTTGATTAGGTGTTCTGTGGAAGTGTTATAGTATGGGTAGAAATAAAAAAGGACAAGAAGAAATTAGAACGTAAAAAATGAGGAATGTGAATGGGTGCTATATTATTTAAAATGATTAGCAGAAGCATGATTATCATTGCAATGATAATAACTTTGCTTTTCTTTCTCATAAAGAGAAAAAAGTTCCACAAGAAACTAACAAATAGAGAAGATGCTGTCTTAAAAGTAATTGCAACTATTCTTGTATTCATTTTCCTGTATAAAATGTTTCTTCCAATCATTTTAGATATTCCCTGTTACAGAAACAGTCAATTTGAAACCATCACCGGTTATGCCAGGGACAATGCATGTGGAAAGGGAAACGACAGAAGTGTTGTAATTATCAGTATGGAAGATGGACATGAGGAGTATGTAGAGTTCCCTTATTCAAAAGGAATACATAAAGGTGATATTCTGACCGTAAAATATTTGCCTCATTCCAAATTCGGAATTCTAATTTGCATTGGAGAGGAAGAAGAAAATGAGGAATGTCCATTTGGCTTGAAAACGGAATGAAAAATAACCATATAGCAGAGGAGATTGGGTAATATGAAGGAACAAAAGAAATCTTCTTGGGGAGCGGTTCTGGTGTCATTTTTAAAGGAATTTCTATTAAACTCATTCGAATCCCCAGGTCATCTTTATTATGATGAAAATTTAACTAATGAAGGGAAAAGAAAGAAAAATTATATTTGGAGAGTGCTTCTACTGGTGACTGCGGTAGGAGTAGCTTTGCTTCCTTTTATAGCTTGGAATATGTTTGTTCCAGATGTACTATGGGCAAAAATAGTTACCGTTGTAGTGTGTGAAGGCTATGTTGTTTTTATAGTAAGTATGGAGATTATCCAAATAAAAGATGAGCTAAAGGAAGATATGTTAAAAATAGGGGGATATAAAATTACTCCCAAAGGAAGTATTTCCCAATTTAAAGAAGTTGATTTTAAGTTTGTTCAAACAGAGTATTCTTATACAATATTGATTTCTAAGAAACCTTTAAAATGGCTTTATAAGAAGTTTTATGTTACAATCTATGGAAGGCATGGAAAAGTAAAAAAGATTGAATTGGTTCGAGCAGATAAAAAGTATTCTACGAAATATGAGACAATGAATGATACAACCCTGAAAAAGTTGCGAGAAGAAGATAATAGATTTTTAAGAAAATGTTTAGGCATTCCCAGTAAAAAGAGTATAACAGGTGTCGAATATCACTATGAGTGGGGACAAATACAATCATTCTATGATAATCGTTCTTGTCAAACGGGAATTGTAATTATGTTTTAAAATAAGGAATATTGCATCTCTTATATAAACAAAGCAGTTGATCTAAGGATTGACTGCTTTTTAACAACCCTGCTATTTAGATTTTAAAATCATCTTTTATTTATATTTTCAAACACTTCAACGTTCAATATCAGGCGCGTTTCTGCGCTTTCACGGGCAAATCTCGGCAGATTTTTGCAATTTTGCAAGCCTAGCGTGAGCATAAATCAACTGTTTGAGCCTGCTTGCAGGCGAGTTTTGATTTATGCTCACAAATAGGCGGCGCAGCAAAATAAAAAAAATCGCCGCATTTGCTGTGAATCGCAGAAACTGCGCCGTGATATTCATGTAGAATTTTTGAATAATCTAAATATCTTCCCCCAATTACCTGCAAAAATAACTTGTTTTCTCCTCTGACAAGTATTAAAGTAATTATATAATGCCCGGACTTTGTTTTGCTTCCGGCATCTTGTATATGATACAGAAAGGACGAACCAAAATGCTGCGTACTTTTTTAGTGGAAGATGAAGTAATCATCAGGGAGAACATCAAGAGAATGGTTCCCTGGGAAAAATATGGATTTGAACTGGTAGGGGAGGCTGCGGACGGCGAGATGGCGCTTCCTCTGATTCGGAAAAGCCGCCCGGATATTTTAATTACTGATATAAAAATGCCGTTTATGGACGGGCTGACTTTAAGCAAACTCGTAAAAAAAGAAATACCAAACATAAAAATTGTGATTTTGAGCGGATACGATGATTTCAATTATGCAAAACAGGCGATCAGCATCGGCGTGGAGGATTATCTTTTAAAACCGATCACAAAAAATGCTCTTCTTGAGCGGCTGGAAGAAATCAGGAATCACTGCGAGGACGAAAAAACACAGCAGGAATATTACGAGAAATTCCGCATGGAAATGCAGGAATATGAGCAGTATGCAAGCCGTGATTTTTTTGAAAATCTTGTGCGGGGAAATATGAATGTGGAAGAGATATACCGCCGTGCAGATAAACTGAACATTGATATTGTGTCCGAGGCGTACAATATTCTGATTTTTACCCCGGATATTAATGATAATCCGTATGATTCCGCAGAATATTCCGACTGGGAAGCGGAGGTACATAAAAAAATAGGGAATTATTTTATCAATCATCAGTATGCACTTTTATTCCGCCATCAGGTGTTCAGCTATGCAGTTCTTATAAAAGGCACTGTGGACAATATTGAAGAACGTACAGAAGCCTGCGTGGAAACCTTACAGAATATTATGGAAGAAACAGGCCGGGGCATGGAGTGGGTGGTTGCCATCGGAGAGCCTGCAAGCCGGCTGAGTCTGATCAAGCAGTGTTATTATTCTGCCATGAGAGCGTATTCTTTCCGCTATCTCTGTGACGGACAGCATATTTTAAGATACAGTAATCTTGAGAAAAAGCAGGACAGCTCCTCCAGAAAAGACGGGGAGTGTCTGAAAAATGTAGATGTGAATGCCCTGAATCCGGCGATTCTGCAGAAGTTTCTCGGAAACGGTCTCATGGAAGAGGTGGAAGGTTTTGTCAGAGATTATTTTTATGCCATAGGAAAAGAACCGATGGAATCTCTTGTTTTTCGAAATTATGTAGTTTTAAATGTGCGGTTTTCTGTGATTTCCTTTTTGAAAAAACTGGGCTGCAGTTATACAGATACAGACGATAGGGAAACAGAGGCAGTTATGGAGGAAACGAGTAAATCCACAGAGGCAGCTATTTCCTATGCTCAGGATCTGATTAAGAAAGCTATTGAAATCCGGGATGAAAACGCAGGAAATCAGACGAAAAACGTTCTGCAGGGAGCTGTGGAATTTATTAACAGCCACTATATGGACGAGGAGCTTTCTTTAAATACGGCAGCTCATGTGGCAAATGTAAGCGCCAATCATTTCAGCGCTCTTTTCAGCCAGAATATGGGTCAGACATTTATTGAATACCTTACATCACTTCGCATGAGCAAGGCGAGGGAGCTTCTCCGCTGTACGGCAAAGCGTTCCAGTGAGATTGCAGGAGAAGTGGGATATAAGGACGCTCACTATTTCAGTTATCTTTTTAAGAAAACACAGGGAATGACTCCAAGTGAATACAGGAAGCTGAAACGGGAAGAAGGATAACGAAAATGTGGAAAACTGAAAAAAAGAAGAGACGGCTTGAGGATAAAATGCGGACGCTTCTTCTTACGACCATGATTCCTGTGATCCTTATTATGGCAGTTCTTCTGTTTATATTCTGGCAGTATACAAAAAGATACAGTGAGCTTTCTTATAATCTGGCAGTGAGCAGCGAATTTAACTTAAGCTTTAAGGATGATATAGACGAACGGATTTATTATGTGGCGATCGGAAGTAAGGGAGGAGAAACTCTTCCTTATTATCTTGTTCTTGAAGCGGTAGATACGGTAGAACGTCTGGAAAAAACAACAAACAGGAAAGAAAGTAAGAGAAGTATTTATAATCTGAAATCTTACCTTTCCAATCTTGAAGACTACATGAATCAGCTTACAGAAACAGAGAAATATGATGACCGTATCAGTCTTCTGGAGAATTATATTTATATGTGCACTTCCCTTATTGTGGAGGAAATGCAGAATTATATTTATGAGGAGTCCATGAATCTTGTGGAGGTGGAGGCAGAACTTACTGATACAGGAAGAATGCTTGTTATGGGAATGGCAGTCCTTATCCTTCTCACTGTCCTTATTCTGATGCGACGGTTTTTCTGGTTTTCCCGCAAGATCACAGAGCCGGTTACGGAAATTTTAAGTAACGTAAAGGCTGTAGGAAAAGGGAACTTCGATATGAGGGAAGTGGAGGCGGACAGTCTGGAAATCCAGGAGCTTCACGCAGGAACAAGAAAGATGGCAGAGCGTATTCAGATTCTTCTTGAAAATGTAAAAAAAGAGCAGAAAATGCAGCATATGACAGAACTTCAGTTGATTCAGGCGCAGGTCAGCCCTCATTTTCTTTACAACACACTGGATACAATTGTCTGGCTCATAGAGGGAGGGCAGGATGAAGATGCCCTGAACATGATTACAAGTCTTTCCGTGTTTTTCAGAACGTCTCTTTCTAAAGGAAAGGATATTATTACACTGGAGGAGGAAGAACGCCATACCTTAAGCTACCTGGAAATTCAGCAATTCCGCTACCGTGATATTCTGGATTTTGAAATCCGGATTCCGGAAAGTCTGAAACAGATTCTTGTTCTGAAACTTACGCTTCAGCCTTTAGCGGAAAATGCCCTTTATCATGGAATTAAGAATAAACGGGGAAAAGGAAAGATTCTCATAGAAGGAATTGATCTGGGTGAGGATCTGATCCTCCGGGTGACAGATACAGGACGGGGAATGACGAAGGAACGCCTCAAAGAGGTGCAGACTTCCATAGAAACAGGGGAGAGAAAAGGATTCGGTCTTGCTGCTGTGGCTGAGAGAATCCGTCTTTATTACGGGTCTGGCTATGGTCTTAAAATCTCTTCAAAAGAAGGAGAGGGTACAGTGATGGAGCTTTATCTGGCGAAAAAAATTCAGAACGAAGACGCTTCTTAAAAAATTAAACTTCTATAATAAAAAAATAAACTTTTTCAAAACTCCGTAGATTTTTCATAGAAGATTAAACTTTTTTATGAAAAAATTCTATGGAGTTTTTCTGTGAATTTACTATAATAAAAACATCTTAAATGAATCGGGAGGAAACAAAAATGAAGAAAAAATTAGTTGCAACATTATTAACAGCTGCTATGGTATGCAGCATGGGCGCAGTATCAGCAGTTAGTGTAGCAGCAGAAGAGGCAGACACACTTACAATCGGCTTCTCACAGGTTGGCGCAGAATCTGACTGGCGTACAGCCAACACAGAATCTATGAAAACAACATTCAGCGAAGAGAATGGCTATGAGCTGATTTTTGACGATGCACAGCAGAAACAGGAAAACCAGGTTACAGCAATCCGTAACTTCATTCAGCAGGAAGTTGACTATATTCTCCTTGCTCCTGTAACAGAGACAGGCTGGGACACAGTTCTTCAGGAAGCAAAAGACGCAGGAATCCCGGTTATCATCGTAGACCGTATGGTTGACGTATCTGACGACAGCCTTTACACATCTTGGATCGGAACAGACGCTCTTCTGGAAGGACGTAAAGCAGCAGAGTGGCTGAACGCATTTGCAACAGCAAAAGAAATCGCACCGGAAGACCTTCACATTGTAGACATTCAGGGAACTATCGGTTCTACAGCTCAGATCGGACGTACACAGGGTCTTGAAGAAGGCGTTGAGAAATACGGCTGGGATTTACTTGCACAGCAGTCCGGTGAATTTACACAGGCTAAAGGACAGGAAGTTATGGAGTCCATGCTGAAACAGTACGACAACATCAACGTAGTTTACTGTGAGAACGACAACGAAGCATTTGGCGCTATCGATGCAATCGAAGCAGCAGGTAAAAAAGTTGGTTCCGACATTGCAAATGGCGAAATCCTTGTAATCTCCTTCGATACAACAAACGCAGGTCTTACAGATACATTAAACGGCAAAATCGCATGTGACGTAGAGTGTAACCCATTACACGGACCACGTGCTGAGGAACTGATCAAAGCTCTGGAAGCAGGCGAAGAAGTTGAGAAACTGAACTACGTAGACGAGGAAATCTTTGCAGTTGATGATACAGTTAAAGAAGTTACCGCTGTAAACAGCCTTGAAGAAGAAGGAACATTTGCAGTAACACCAATCACACAGGAAATCATTGACGGACGTGCATATTAATTAACAGAAATATATGTACAGATGAATAAAGAGTGAGTCCGGAGCGTGGTGGATAATTCGGAAAATCCGGGTTTGCGCCACGCTCTCTTTATTCCGAAACAGAGAATTTACAGGAAAGCAGGTGAAAGGAATATGGAACAGAACGTAGTATTGGAAATGCGGGACATAACCAAGAACTTTACGGGTGTCCGTGCCCTTTCCCATGTGGATTTTACTCTCCGTAAGGGTGAGATTCATGCGTTGATGGGGGAGAACGGAGCCGGAAAATCTACTCTGATTAAGGTGCTTACAGGTGTGCACGAATTTGAAAGCGGAAGTATCCGTATGGAGGGAAACGATAAGGCGATTATCAATCATTCTCCTCAGGAAGCTCAGGATAACGGAATCAGTACCGTATACCAGGAGGTAAACCTCTGCCCGAACCTGACAGTGGCAGAAAACCTGTTTATTGGAAGAGAACCAAGAAAATTCGGCATGATTGACTGGAAGCAGATGAATGAGCGTTCAAGAGCGCTTCTTGAGAGCCTGGACATTCATGTGCCTCCAACTCAGATGCTTGACGAGTGTTCGGTGGCAATTCAGCAGATGATTGCCATTGCCCGTGCAGTCGATATGAAGTGCCGCGTCCTCATTCTTGACGAGCCGACTTCTTCTCTTGATGACGATGAGGTAGAGAAGCTGTTTGTTCTTATGAGAAGACTTCGTGATGAAGGCGTCGGAATTATTTTTGTTACACATTTCCTGGAGCAGGTATATGCCGTATGCGACAGAATTACGGTTCTTCGAAACGGCGAGCTTGTAGGAGAATATGAGACGAAAGACCTTCCGAGAGTTATGCTTGTAGCAAAGATGATGGGTAAGGATTTTGACGATCTTGCAGACATCAAAGGCGAGCATAAAGGAAAAGGTGCAAAAGCAGTAGAACCGGTAATTGAGGCGGTGGGACTTGCACATAAGGGAACGATTAAGCCGTTTAATATTACCATTAACAAAGGTGAGGTTATTGGCCTTACAGGACTTTTAGGCTCCGGTCGTTCTGAACTGGTACGTGCGATTTACGGTGCAGACAAGGCAGACGCAGGCGTTCTGAAAGTAAAAGGAAAAGAAGTAAAAATCAACAGTCCTCTTGATGCGATGAAGCTGGGAATGGCGTATCTTCCGGAGGACAGAAAAGCAGAGGGTATTATTGCAGACCTTTCTGTAAGAGAGAACATTATCATTGCGCTCCAGGCAAAAAGAGGAATGTTCCGCCCGTTAAGCAGAAAAGAGATGGAGGAAGCGGCAGACAAATATATCGAGCTTCTCCAGATTAAGACAGCAAGCCGTGAGACGCCGATCAAGAGTCTTTCCGGCGGTAACCAGCAGAAAGTAATTCTTGGCAGATGGCTTCTCACAAATCCGGAATACCTGATCCTTGACGAGCCGACAAGAGGTATTGATATTGGTACAAAGACAGAGATCCAGAAACTTGTACTCGACCTTGCAGACCAGGGAATGGCAGTAACCTTTATCTCTTCCGAGGTAGAAGAAATGCTTCGTACCTGTTCCCGTATGGCAGTTCTCCGAGACGGCGAAAAAGTGGGAGAGCTGAATGAACAAGAGCTCTCTCAGGGCAATATTATGAAGGCAATCGCAGGAGGTGACGATAAGTAATGAGTAAAGTAAAGAAAATCACAAGTGCGCGCCTGTTTCTTCCCATTGTGTGTCTCATTGCAGTTCTTCTTTTAAATGTGATTAAGACACCGGACTTTTTCAACGTATCTATCCAGAACGGCGTACTTTACGGTTACATTATTGACGTAATCAACCGTGCGTCAGAGCTTGTTATCCTTGCAGTCGGCATGACCCTTGTAACAGCGGCTTCCGGCGGACAGGACATCAGTGTAGGTGCAATTATGGCAGTGGCAGCCGCAGTATGCTGTCAGGTGCTTTCAGGCGGAGAAGTTTCCGTTACAGAATATGCAAGTCCCCTGATTCTTGCAGTAGTTGCAGCGCTTCTTGCTTCTGCTCTGTGCGGAGCATTTAACGGATTTCTTGTTGCAAAGCTTAACATTCAGCCTATGGTTGCGACTCTGATTCTTTATACTGCAGGCCGTGGTATTGCACAGCTTATTACAAACGGACAGATTACTTACATTCGTGTAGATTCCTATAAAATGGCAGGAGGCTATATTGGGAAATGCCCGATTCCAACTCCTGTTTTCTTCGCTGTGCTCGCAGTCATTCTCGTTGCAGTGATTCTGAAAAAAACAGCTCTCGGACTGTACATAGAGAGTGTTGGTATCAACGGAAAAGCAGCACGCCTTGTAGGATTAAATTCTACAATGATTAAGTTTTTAACATATGTAATCTGCGGTGTACTTGCCGGTATTGCAGGTATTGTGGCGTCCAGCCGTATTTACTCAGCAGACGCAAATAACATTGGACTCAACCTTGAGATGGACGCAATCCTCGCAGTTGCTCTTGGCGGAAACTTCCTGGGCGGCGGTAAATTCAGTCTTGTAGGTTCCGTGATTGGAGCATATACGATTCAGGCTCTTACAACAACTCTTTACGCAATGAACGTAAAAGCCGACCAGCTTCCTGTATACAAGGCAATCGTGGTTATTATTATCGTAACACTGCAGAGTGAAGTATTTAAGAAATACATTGCCAACTTCAAAGCAAAAAGAAACGCAGGGAAACCTGCTGTAGAAGGAGGTCAGAAGTAATGAAAGCAAATAAGATGCAGAAAAGAAAAATGACAGGAAACGGCTTCCTGCTTCTGATTACCATTGTTCTGTTTTTCGTTATGTATATTGCGGGAATGGTGATTTTCGCAGACAAAGGTTTTGCAAAACCGCAGATGTTTTTAAACCTGTTTGTATCAAATGCGGGACTTCTCGTAATCGCCTGCGGTCTTACTATCGTAATGATTACAGGAGGAATTGATATTTCTGTCGGTTCTGTCACAGCTCTTGTATGTATGGTAATGGCAGATATGATGGAAAATAAAGGAGTAAACGCATACGTGGCAGTTCTTGCAGCCCTTGCGATCGGTATTGCCTTCGGTATTGTACAGGGCTTCCTTGTAGCCTACCTTGACATTCAGCCGTTTATCGTTACGCTGGCAGGTATGTTCTTCGGAAGAGGTATGACAGCCATCATCAGCACAGAGATGATTTCCATTAAAAACGAAGTCTTCCTGAAATGGGCAAACTACCGTTTCTACATGCCTTTCGGTTCTACAAACAAAAAAGGCAAATTTATTCCGGCGTATATTCCGCCTACAGTAGTTATTGCGATTGTGGTAGTTATTTTAATTGCAATCCTTCTGAAATACCGCAAATTCGGACGTAAGCTTTATGCGATTGGCGGAAGCCAGCAGAGCGCCCTTATGATGGGACTTGACGTAAGAAAAACAAAATTCAAAGCATACGTTCTTGATGGTTTTCTTGCAGGTCTCGGCGGTTTCCTGTTCTGTTTAAATACCTGTGCCGGCTTCGTAGAGCAGGCAAAAGGTCTTGAGATGGATGCCATTTCCGCAGCCGTTATCGGAGGAACACTTCTTTCCGGCGGTGTGGGAACACCAATCGGAACCATGTTCGGTGTTCTTATTAAAGGAACCATTTCCAGTCTGATTACCGTACAGGGTACACTTTCAAGCTGGTGGGTAAGAATCGTACTTTCCGCACTTCTTTGCTTCTTCATTGTACTTCAGTCTGTACTTGCAACGATGAAGAAGAAAAATAAATAAGAGATAAACAAAAAACTCTCCCGTGTTTCTGATGAACCGGGAGAGTTTTTTGCGGGCAGGCTTAATAATTATAAGCGCCCTCATATGCGTTGCAGTGTGTTTTCTTTTTGGAAAGGTTTTCACATTTACTGCAGCGGTCACAGAATTCCTGCTCATAGCAGGTTGCACACACGCAGTCGCCGCATTTCTTGCGGTCATACTCTGGTGTGCAGGTGTAGGGAAGGCTGTCTTTCTTCTCCGTACCCATAAAATCACGCTCCTTTTAATAATCCGTCTTATGATAAAAACGACCATTTATATAGTCGGTTTTTATAATGTTTACAAAAGCGCTGGGGTCAAGTTCTTTCACCTTTTTTACGAGAATTTTCGCTTCTGTTCTGGAGACAACGGAGTAGAGCATACTTGTGTCTTCGCCGGTATAGCAGCCTGTTCCATAGAAACAGGTTGCAGAATGGCGGGTTAAATCGGAAATTTCTTTATAAACCTCGGCGGGTTTTCTTGTAATAATAAAAAGCGTATGTTTCTTATACCTCTGGTGAAGCATCTGCACCACCTGCGTAGAGGTAAACTGGAAGATGATAGAGTAAAGCGCTCTGTCCCAGCCAAAAAGGAAACCTGCGATCAGAAGGATAACGGCGTTGACTCCCAGAATGTAATTCCAGATGTCCTGTCCGCTTTTCTCCGAAAAATAAATGGCAATAAAATCCATGCCGCCACTGCTTGTGTTTGCAATAAGACAGAGGCTCACACACAGACCGTTTATCAGTCCGCCGAAAATACTGATAAGAAGCGTATCGTAAGTGATGGGCTGCACAGGTATTATATCTGTGAGCACACTGGACAGGATAATTACAATACAGGAACTTATGGTAAATTTTTTGCCGATAAACTTAAAGCCGATCATAACAGGAATGGCATTCAAAATAATATTGATAACCGAATAAGGAACGGAGATTCCCATATAGGTTTCAAAAATATTCTGCAAAAGAAGGGTAATGCCGTTAAATCCGCTGGGATAAAGCCCTCCTGCCCGCACAAAGGTTTTAATGTTTATGGCAAAGATAACGCCGGCAATGCAGGCGCCGCCGTAGCGCATCATTTCATGTTTGAAAAGAGTTTTTTTATCCAGTTCCACAATCCCACCTCCAGAGATTCTACAGAGCTTCCCATCTGCCGGACGCGCCGCACGGAAGGACAAGACCGTTTGAGGAAACAGGAAGACCGATTTCTTGGGAATCTACGCGTCCGTTAAATTTCTTAAGCTCTGTGGCAAGCATATAAGTAAGTACAGCCGGAGCAAGACCGGTTGTGTAGGAATTAATAAGGAAAAATAAAGGTTCATCGCTTAAAATTTTCGTGCAGAGCTTCACAAGCGGGTGAATGGCGTCCTCAATTTTCCAGATTTCTCCCTTTGGTCCTCTTCCGTAGGAAGGAGGGTCCATAATAATTGCGTCATAATGATTTCCTCTTCGGATTTCACGCTCCACGAATTTTACACAGTCATCCACAAGCCATCGGATAGGTGCGTCTCCAAGACCGGAAGCAAGGGCGTTTTCTTTTGCCCAGGAAACCATTCCCTTTGATGCGTCTACGTGAGTGACGGAAGCGCCAGCAGCAGCAGCGGCAAGGGTTGCGCCGCCTGTGTATGCAAAAAGATTTAAAACCTTGACAGGACGTCCTGCGCTTCTGATTTTATTTCCGAACCAGTCCCAGTTTGCAGCCTGCTCCGGAAACAGTCCGGTGTGCTTGAAGCTGAATGGTTTTAAGTGGAAGGTAAGGTCCTTATAATGAATGTCCCACTGTTCCGGAAGGTCGAAAAACTCCCATTCTCCGCCGCCTTTTTTGCTGCGGTGATAATGACCGTTCATTTTTTTCCAGCCTTTGTGGGTTTTGGGGGTATCCCAGATAACCTGCGGGTCCGGGCGGACAAGAAGATAATCTCCCCATCTCTCCAGCTTTTCTCCGCAGGAAGTATCAATGACTTCGTATTCTTTCCAGCCATCTGCAATCCACATAATCGTTGTAACCTCTTTCTTTTCGTAATTTATGTAATACTTCTTTTTATACATCAGATTATAACATACTCTTCATTATTTTAACATCAGGAATTAAAAAAAGCCCAGAACAGGCTTGACAATCAGGACTTTACCATACTAAAATGTATGAGAAAAAGGTGAAAGAGCGGCATGAGGAGGATTATTATGAAGAAATACAGTGAAATGAGCAGAGAGGAGCTCCTCTCTTTGAAGAAAGAACTGGAGCAGCAGTATGAAGAGGTAAAAGCCCAGGGCCTTGCCCTTGATATGTCCCGCGGAAAACCGGGAGTGGAGCAGCTTAACCTTTCAATGGGAATGATGGACGTTCTGGCAGGAGGAGCAGAGCTTAAATGTGAGACAGGTGTGGACTGCCGTAACTATGGCGTGATTGACGGTATTCCGGAAGCAAAACGTCTTCTCGGAGAAATGTCAGAGGTCGATCCGGAGCACATTATTATTTATGGAAACTCCAGTCTGAATGTTATGTTTGACTCTATTGCACGTTCCATGACACATGGTGTAATGGGAAATACTCCGTGGTGCAAGCTGGACAAAGTAAAATTCCTCTGTCCGGTACCGGGTTATGACCGCCACTTTAAAATTACAGAATACTTTGGAATTGAGATGATTAACGTACCTATGACTCCGGAAGGACCGGACATGGATATGGTGGAAAAACTGGTAAGTGAGGACGATGCCATTAAAGGAATCTGGTGTGTGCCGAAATATTCCAATCCTCAGGGATATACTTATTCAAAAGAGACAGTAGAGCGTTTTGCAAGATTAAAACCGGCAGCGCCTGACTTCCGTATTTACTGGGACAATGCGTACAGCATTCATCACCTTTATGATGACAATCAGGATTTCCTTGAAGAGATTCTGGCAGAGTGTGCAAAAGCAGGTAATCCGGACCTTGTATATAAATTTACATCTACTTCAAAGGTAAGCTTCCCAGGCTCCGGTATTGCAGCTGTTGCAGCGTCAAAAGCAAACCTTGAAGATTTCCGCCAGTACATGCAGATCCAGACGATCGGCCACGACAAGCTGAATCAGCTTCGTCACGTGCGTTTCTTTAAAGATCTTGAGGGACTTCATGCACATATGAGAAAACATGCAGACATTATCCGCCCGAAATTCGAGCTTGTTCTGGAAACACTGGAAAAAGAGCTTGGAGGTCTCGGAATCGGCGAGTGGACAAAACCGCATGGCGGATACTTCATCTCCTTTGACTCTATGGAAGGCTGCGCAAAATCAATCGTAGAAAAAGCAAAAGAGGCAGGCGTTGTCATGACAGGAGCAGGAGCAACTTATCCATATGGAAAAGACCCGAAAGATTCTAACATCCGTATAGCTCCTACATTCCCGTCTCTTGAAGAACTGAAAAAAGCGGCGGAGGTTTTTGTTCTCTGCGTAAAACTTGCAAGTGTGGAGAAATTACTTGCACAGGCATAAGATATAGCGAGAAAGTACTGAGGTTAAAAAATGACAGAAGAAAAGACAGGAATGAGTACAGGGAGAAAGGTGCTTATAGCCCTTATCATTGTATTTCTCCTTCTTACGGCTGCCGCGTATTTCTACGGAGTTTCTTACTTTGGCAGCCATTTTCTGCCCGGCTCTTATATAAACGGGCTTAATTGCTCTTATATGACTGCAGACGAGGCGGAAAACCTTCTCACAGAAAAGATAAAAACATATGCCCTCACGCTTGAGACAAAAAATAACGGACAGGAGGGCATTACTGCAGGAGAGATGGGACTTTCTTATAAAGGGGGAGGAAGCGTGCAGGCGCTTCTTCAAAACCAGAAAAAAGGAAGATGGTTTCTCTCTTTTTCAGAAAAGAAAGAATACCAGGCGTCCGGGGCTGTGGTGTATAATGAAGAGATGGCCCGAAAAGCCATTGAGGGACTTTCCTGTGTACAAAACGCACAGGATCCTGTGGACGCAGCCATCAAAGAGACAGAAGCAGGATATGAGATCGTGCCGGAGACAGAGGGAAACGCTCCGGATAAAGAAAAGCTTTTAAACTCTGTAGTACAGTGCGCGCTTCTGGGAGAGACACGGCTTAATCTGGAGGAAGCAGGCTGTTATAAGAAACCGTCTGTTTATCAGAATGATGAAAATCTGAAAAAAGACTGCGACCGCCTGAACAAGCTTACAGATGTAGTCATTACATATGATTTTGCAGATAAGACGGAAACCGTTGACAGAAGCGTGATTAAAAACTGGATCGTAAGAGGAAAAGACGGGAGCTACACTCTTGACAAAGAAAAGGTGGCAGGGTATGTAAACGACCTTGGTTATAAATACGATACCTTTGGCTGTACAAGGGATTTTCGTACGTACGACGGAAGAATCGTTACCATATCCGGAGGAGACTATGGCTGGGCAATCGACCAGGAGGCAGAGACAGACGCTCTTTACAATGCCATATTAAACGGGGAAACCCAGGTGAGAGAGCCGGTTTACGCCTATTCTGCCTGGAGCCGTGATACCACGAACGATATAGGCTATACTTATGTGGAAATTGATCTTACAAATCAGAGAATGGTCTTTTATAAAGACGGGTATCCTGTTGTAGATACGCCGGTTGTGACAGGACACCCGGGAAATACAGATACAGCCACTCCTGTGGGCTGTTATGCAGTAGATGCAAAACAGTCTCCGGCGACACTTACGGGGGAAGATTATGAAGCACCTGTTACATTCTGGCTTCCTTTTGCGGGAAATGTGGGAATCCATGACGCTTCCTGGAGAACAGAATTCGGGGGAACGCTCTATATGACAGAAGGTTCTCACGGCTGTGTAAATACGCCTTATGAACAGGCGCAGATCATATATAACAACATTGAAATCGGCGCGCCGGTTATTGTTTATCAGTAGGCGGAGCTGAAGATAAAGGAGATAAAAAATGAGGATTGTAGTATTAGCAGGGGGAACAAGTACAGAGAGAGCCATTTCCATTGTTTCCGGAACAGGTATCTGTACCGCTCTCCGTGAAAAAGGTCATCAGGCAATTCTGGTGGACGTTTTCGGAGGAACAGAAAATGTGGACTGGGAAAATCCTTTCCCGAAGGAATATGATGTGGAAGCGGCAAGCGCGTACATAAAAAGCTTTGACGACAAGATCGAGGACATGAAAAAAGAGAGAAAAAGCTTTTTCGGACCAAATGTAATTAAGCTTTGCGAGCTTTGCGACATTGTATTTCTGGGACTTCACGGTGCAAACGGGGAAGACGGAAAGGTGCAGGCAGCCTTTGACCTTATGGGGATTAAATACACAGGAACAGGCTATTTAAGCAGCGCCCTTGCAATGGACAAGGGAATTACGAAGCAGATGTTCCGCATGAACGGCGTTCCCACTCCTGCAGGAACTTCTATGGAAAAAGCAGCCTGCACAGGAAATCTGGAAGATCTTGGAATGGAGTTTCCTGTTGTTGTAAAAACATGCTGCGGCGGTTCCAGCGTAGGCGTTTACATTGTAAATGATCAGGCAGAATATGAAGAAGCCCTCGATAATGCGTATTCTTACGAGGACGAGGTTGTAGTGGAGGAATATGTAAAGGGAAGAGAGTTTTCCGTTGCAGTTGTGGACGGAAAAGCATATCCGGTTATTGAGATCGCGCCTCTTCAGGGATTTTACGATTATAAAAACAAATATCAGCCAGGCTCTACAGTAGAAACCTGTCCTGCAGAAATCCCCGACGCTCTGGCAGAAAAAATGCAGCGCCATGCGGAGGCAGGAGCAAAGGCACTTTCTTTGGAAGCGTACTGCCGTCTTGATTTTATTATGAAAGAAAACGGAGATATGTACTGCCTTGAGGCGAACACACTTCCCGGAATGACGCCTACAAGCCTGATCCCTCAGGAAGCAAAGGTGCTTGGAATTGATTATCCTTCTCTTTGTGAGGAGCTGATCCGCGTTTCCATGAAAAAGTACGAGAAATAAAAGGATAAAGTGGTGAAAAAATGAAAAGTTTAACACTGGAAAATATTACGCGAGTATGCGGCGGTGTGTATCATGGAAGCAGCAGCCTTCTTGAAAAAGAAGTTTCTTCCATTACGACAGACAGCCGCAAGGTGGAAGAGGGCAGCCTTTTTGTTCCTATTGTGGGAGAGCGCGTAGACGCCCACAAATTTATTCCCCAGGTAATGGAAGCAGGAGCCCTTGCCACGCTTTCAGAGCGCGTTCTTGATGATGCAGAGTATCCGTATATTCTTGTGGAATCCTCTCTTCAGGCAGTGAAGGACATTGCGGAATTTTATCTGGAGGAGCTTTCCATTCCTGTTGTTGGAATTACAGGAAGTGTTGGAAAAACAAGCACAAAAGAAGTAATTGCCTCTGTTTTAAAGGAGAAATACCGTACTTTAAAAACACAGGGCAATTTTAATAATGAACTCGGTCTTCCACTCACAGTTTTCCGTCTCCGTGAGGAGGACGAGATTGCTGTTCTGGAAATGGGCATCAGTGATTTCGGGGAGATGAGCCGTCTTGGAAAAATCGCAAAGCCGGACACAAGCGTGATCACAAATATCGGAACCTGCCACCTGGAAAATCTGGGAGACAGAGACGGTGTTTTAAAGGCAAAGACAGAGGTTTTTGATTATGTGAAGCCGGGCGGACATATTGTATTAAACGGAGACGATGATAAGCTTTGTACAGTGAAGGAGCATAATGGGATCCGGCCTGTATTTTTCGGAATGACAGAAGGGCAGGACGTATATGCAGATGAAGTGGTAAGCAGAGGATTAAAGGGAATGACCTGCCGTATTCACATGGGCGAAGAAAGCTTTGTTGTAAATATTCCAATGCCCGGACGTCATATGGTTTATAATGCACTGGCAGCAGCGGCAGTGGGAAGGATTTACGGTCTTACAAAGGAGCAGATAAAAGCCGGGATAGAAAGTCTGGAGCCTGTAAGCGGACGCTTTAAAATGATCGAGACAGAAAAGCTTCTGATCGTGGATGACTGTTATAATGCAAATCCCATGTCTATGAAGGCATCTCTTGACGTATTAAAGGACGGCGCAGGAAGAAGAGTTGCGATTCTTGGGGATATGGGAGAGCTTGGAAAAGATGAAGTAAAGCTTCATGAAGAGGTTGGCGTTCATGCAGGAAACTGCGATATAGATGTGTGTATCTGCGTGGGAAATCTCTGTAAGTATATGGCAGAGAAGGCAAAGGAAACAAATCCTGACCTTACTGTGATTTATGAACCGGACAGAGAGAGCCTTCTTAAAAATCTGAAAACTTATATTCAGACAGGAGATACGGCTCTTGTGAAAGCCTCTCACTTTATGAAGTTTGAGGAAGTGGTGGAAGCACTTTCAAAATTATAAGATTTTTGCGGGAAGCATGGCGAAGAGCTGTGCTTCCCGTTTCTTTTTGCGAGAATTTGACGAACGATTTTTGTTTCCCCCAAAGGGCTTCGGCTGTATAATGGAAACAGGGCGCAGGAGTAAAAGCAGCCTGAGCTTTTACAGTCCTGCCCGTAATGTATTAAAGGAGGGGATTATGCTGGAAAAAATCATGAACCTGCATATACTGCTCTACGGAATGGCTGGTCTTGGAACCGTGGGAGCTGTTGGAATGCTGGCTACACATCTGAATTACAGAAGAAGAATGAAACATACAGGACAGATGACAAACTTAAAGGAAAAATGGCTGAATCTCTGGAAAACAAGGGACAGGCTTTTGAACCGCATGAACCGCCTTGTATGGTATCCGTCGCTTCTCTGTACGGTATGTCTTTTCCTGGCGTTGTTTTTTACCACGGAGCTTGACCTTTCCGGACTTCCTTTAAGCTATCTGTATGTGGGAGCTTTTGTTCCCGTAGTCCTTCTGCTTCTTCGCCATGCACTTGATTTTTCGTATAAAGAGGAGCTTGTGATGAATTCACTCACTGATTACGTGGAGCAGATGCGGACATGGGTGGAAGAAATTCCGGCTCCGAAAAGAAAGGAAGAAGGGCTTCAGGAGGAGGTTGTGGAGAAAATAACGGCAAGTATCCGTCAGACAGCGGCAACAGGCAGCCATTTCAGCAAAATGCTGACTCCTGAGGAAGAAGAGATCATGAGAGAGATTATCCGGGAATTTATGTGATTTTAACAAAAGGGGCACTTGAGAAATCCGGGGGATTTTGCTATACTGAGTAATTGATAAAAGACAAAAGAATTTCCAGAATTAAAGGAGAGAGAGCCATGAGTAAAGTAACATTTGACTATTCAAAGGCAGGCTGTTTTGTGGCAGAACATGAAGTTGAGGCTATGAAGAAACTTGCTGAAGCAGCAAAGGAAACTCTTGTTTCCAAAACAGGCGCAGGAAATGATTTCCTTGGCTGGATCGACCTTCCGGTTGATTATGACAAAGAAGAGTTTGCCCGCATCAAAGAGGCAGCAAAGAAAATTCAGGAGGATTCTCAGGTTTTAATCGTAATCGGAATCGGCGGTTCCTATCTTGGAGCAAGAGCTGCCATCGAATTTTTAAGACATGGTTTTTATAATAATGTTTCCAAAGAAATCCGCAAAACTCCGGAGATTTATTTCGTAGGAAACTCCATCAGCAGCAGTTATATCAAAGGTCTGATGGATGTTGTAGGAGACAGGGATTTCTCCATTAATATTATTTCAAAATCCGGAACTACTACAGAGCCGGCTATCGCATTCCGTGTATTTAAAGAAATTCTTGAGAAAAAATACGGAAAAGAAGAGGCTGCAAAGAGAATCTACGCTACAACAGATAAAGCGCGCGGAGCTCTGAAACAGGTTGCAGACGAAGAAGGATATGCAGAGTTTGTTGTTCCGGACGATGTAGGCGGACGTTTTTCTGTTCTTACAGCAGTCGGTCTTCTTCCGATCGCAGTAAGCGGCGCAGACATTGATAAATTAATGGAAGGTGCAGCTTCCGGACGCGACCTTGCCTTAAACAGCCCGTTTGAGGAAAACGATGCTTTAAAATATGCTGCAATCCGCAACATTCTCCTTCGCAAAGGCAAAAATGTAGAGGTTCTCGCAAACTATGAGCCAAGCCTTCATTATGTAAATGAGTGGTGGAAACAGCTTTACGGCGAGAGCGAAGGAAAAGATCAGAAGGGTATTTTCCCGGCAGCAGTTGACCTGACAACAGACCTTCATTCTATGGGACAGTTCATCCAGGACGGTGCAAGAATCATGTTCGAAACTGTTATGAATGTGGAAAAATCAGGCGCAGAGCTTGTAATTAACGAGGAGCCGGTTGACCTTGACGGACTGAACTATCTTGCAGGAAAGACAGTTGATTTTGTAAATAAGAGCGCAATGAACGGAACAATCCTTGCGCATACAGACGGAAGCGTTCCGAACTTAAGAGTAGACATTCCGGAGCAGAACGAGTTTTATCTGGGACAGCTTTTCTACTTCTTTGAGTTTGCGTGCGGCGTAAGCGGCTACATTCTCGGTGTAAATCCGTTTAACCAGCCTGGTGTTGAGAGCTACAAGAAGAATATGTTCGCACTTCTTGGAAAACCGGGATTTGAAAAAGAAAGAGAAGAACTGCTCAAAAGACTGTAATTACAGCCGCAGTTTCTATGATAATATGAAAATTGTATTATTAGAAGCAGACAGTTTGGGTGAAGACATGGTCTTCACCCCTTTTCATAAACTGGGAGATGTGGCAATCTATCCTTCCACAACAGAGGCGGAAATGCCGGAGCGTGTGAGGGACGCAGACGTCATCATTGCGAACAAGCTTCCTGTTTGTGAAAAGACAATTCAAAATGCAGAAAATTTAAAGCTTGTATGCGTGACTGCAACAGGCATCAATAACCTGGACGGCGATTATTTAAAAAAGAGAGGGATTGCTGCTTATAATGTGGCAGGATATTCCACAAACGGCGTGGCGCAGCATACCTTTGCCCTTCTCTTTTACATACTGGAAAAGCTGCGCTATTACGATGATTATGTGAAATCCGGCGAGTATGCAAGAGGAACCTGTTTTTCTCATTTCGGACAGAGCTTTTGTGAGCTTGCCGGAAAAACATGGGGAATTATAGGGCTTGGGGCAATCGGACGGCGTGTGGCAGAGCTTGCGGAAGCGTTCGGCTGTCATGTGATCTGCTATTCTGCCTCCGGCAAAAAGTACGATTCACCGTATGAGCAGGTGGAGTTTGAAGAACTTTTAAGCCGCTCGGATTTCCTTTCTGTTCATGCGCCTTTAAATGAGCATACGGAAAAGCTCATGACTTTTGAGGCTTTTCGCAAAATGAAGAAAAGCGCCATTTTTATTAATGTGGCAAGAGGCGCAATCGTAGATGAGGAAGGGCTTTACACTGCCCTGACAGAAGGAAGTATTGCAGGGGCTGCCCTTGATGTGCTCACAAAGGAGCCGATGGAGCTATCGAATCCGCTTTTGAAAATCCAGGACAGCAATAAGCTTCTGATCACGCCTCACATTGGTTGGGCTGCAAAAGAGACCCGGTTCCGAGTTGTGGAGGAAGTGGCAGAAAATATCAGGCGTTTTCAGGCAGGAGATATGAAGAATCGGGTGTATTAAAAAAGGCGCGTATGCGCCTTTGTCAATCCTCCTCAATTACCTGGATTTCCAGGTAGTCGAAGTCTATCTGTTCAATAAAACTGTCCTGATAAAATCTTGCTTTATCGTGTTTTTTAAAATCCTTAATGGTGGAATCCAGCCAGATAGGATTGCCAAGATCCATCTGATAGCAGATTTCCTCCAAGCCTTTAAAAATCTTATGTGTTCTTGTATCTTCTCTGTCGTCTTCCACGACAGTGTCCTGAAGAAGGCGGTTATCCTTCCAGATTTTTCCCCATAAACGAAACATAATAATACCTCCATATCAAAACTGCTGCAGATGGCAGAAGTGGTCGTATTCTAAGTGATTTCAAGTATAGCGGATTTGGAGGGGAAATGCAATCATTTATATCGTGGTGTGGCGGGCATATAAAAAGATTTACATGAGCCGCTTCATTTTAGAGATATTCCTGAGAAATTTTGTTTTTTAGGCAGGAAAAGGCATTTTATAAAAAATCCAGGCGAGAAATTTTGTTTTTTAGGCAAGAAAAGGCGATTTATAAAAAATCCAGCAAAAAAGTGCGAGATTCAGCCGGGCAGGAAACGCCTTCTTTCATGAAAATTGTTCCTCTGCCCGGCGTGAAATTCATTCTTTCTCACTGCTTCCAGTTATTCTCAATTTCTTCTTTGATTATATCTACATATCTCCGTGCTTTGGAGATGTCGTGGTTAATGGTATATACATCTCTTTGTGTGATTTCCAGTTTACAGCCTTTCGCAGCGTTAAATGTTTTTCTGAGGCTCTGGCGAAGTCCGTCCTCGTCCAGCTCTGTTCCTACGCCAAGATAGTTTGGTGATGGTTTGCGATGGAAAATAACGTGTCCGCCCTGAAGACGTTCGCCCATAAATTCCTCATCGCACCACGGGGAGATGGAAACCTTGCGAAGGTTCGGAAGTTTGGAAATACAGCGATCCCAGATCGGATTTACAGGCTCGCAGCAGCCGTAGGACAAAAGACCATACTGGCTGGCAATTTTCTGATAGCATGGGAAAATAAATTCCTCGTACATATCAGGAGAAAGTCCGACTGTTTCCTGAGAATCCATAAAGCCCCAGACATCTTTTGTGGTGAGCGGACGTTTTTTTGCCTCTTCTTCACCGGGAAGCTCGTGGTTGTAGCACCATGTTCCCTGACCGAGAGCCTGCCCTGACACAGTAGGAAGAATCAGGCGTTTTTCCTCAAGCATTCTGTAATAAGCAAGCGTATCTTCTGCAATGCGGTCCATCATTTCCTTGAAAAGCTCAGGATAATCATAAATGTTGTACATCATATTTTCCATTTTCATAAAATGAACTACCATCTGGGTAGGAACGCTGTAAAGGCAGTCCATTTCAAGCTTTACAGGAAGAATATCTCCGAAGGTTTCTTCAAGAACTGCTTTTTTGGCAAGAGTAGATTCTATATCTACGCCAAAATCTGTTTTCTGGAGCTTATGATAATCATCTTCCAGATCCTCCACAACAGAGAGAAATTCGTGTCCCAGAGAGCCGTCTGCGTTATGCTGGTGAACCGGAATATTAAAAAGCGTAAAATGCGTATCATATTGAATGGCAAAATGATCCGGAGTTACGCGGTCATCATCAAAAAGCTCCTGATTCAGGAAATTGGTATAGAGCGTTGTCTCCACTTCGCGGGCAAATTCTCCCTCACAGCGAAGCAGCTGCGGAAGGATTTCCTGGGAAAAAGTCCACATTTCCAGATGAATCATGGGACGTTCCCCTTTCAGAGAGTTGTGCGCATACCATTCCTTAATGCGCTTTAAGTTTTTTTCCTCCTGGGAAAGCGCGTACTGTTTTTTTGCAACCTCTCTTAAAATCTCACGGTCTTTTTGGGAAATTGTATAAGATTTCATAAAAGTGTCTCCTTTCAGAATCGGTGTTTTCGTATCTTGTTATCTGAATTATAGCGGAGAAAATAAAAAAAGACATTTGATTAAATTGCTCACTCGTATCAAAAAATTGCTCTTTAAAAAACGAGAACTGCTTGACGCTCAAAACCCGGAATTTTATAATAAAAGATGTCAGACAAAACTGTGACAGTACGAAGTGCAAACAGTTTGACGGGCATACATTGAATTTATAAAAAAGAAAAAACAGACAAAATCTGTGGAAGGGAGATATATGGAAACTGGCTGCAGAGATGGGATTTACGAGTATTCCACCTTGTTTTTTCACACGCCGGAAAAAAATATTCCGGATTTTTTCTATTATCCGCTGTGCGTGGGACATTATTTCTGCATTCCCCCTTACAGAGTAAACAGAAGCCGGTACGACAGCTTCCTCATTCTTTATACAAAGAAGGGGAAAGGAAAAGTCTGCGTGAACGGAGTGACAGAGGAACTGCTCCCGGGAGATGTGTGCATTCTTGACTGCTACCGTCCGCATGAATATTTTGCAGAGACAGACTGGGAAATTCTTTGGCTTCATTATGATGGAGGAATTGCAAGAGAATTTTTTGAGCTTCTGACAGACCGTACTTTTCTGAAGCTTTCTCTGGAAAAAACAGAGGAATTTGAACGCGCCTGGGAGAAGATTTACAATCATTTTCTTTATCAGGAGACTTGCCGGTCAGCTCTGATTTCCCACGAAATTTCCGGACTTTTAACGGCTGTTTTAATGGAAAAAGAAGAGAATGCAGGGAAAAAAAGCCGGGATTTTATAGACGATACGTTACAATATATTAACCGGCATCTCACGGAGGATCTGACACTGGAACGCCTTGCGAAAAGAGTATCTTTAAGTCCCTTTTACTTTTCCAGGAGATTCAAGCAGGAGACAGGATATACACCGTATCATTATATTTATACCTCGCGCATACATCTTGCCAGATTTTATCTGAAAACCTCGGAAGATACAGTAAAAGAAATTGGCTACAGGTGTGGATTTAAAAGTGAGCACAGCTTTTGTACAGCATTTAAAAATGAGATGGGACAGACTCCCACAGAATTTCGGGAAGGATAATTCGAAAGGGAAACAGCGGGATACAGCAACTATAAATTTGACCAGTTAATAAAGGGGGATTTGAGACTATGAAAGAGATAAAGATAGATTCAGAGATGAAAAGATTATGGAAAAACAGCGTTCTTGGCTGTATTCAGTGTAAGGTGCAGGTGGAGGAAAGTTCAAAGGAGCTTTTGCAGGAAATAGATGATTTCTCCAAAGAGCTTCAAAACACTATTCAGAAGGTGCCGGACATTCCCAAAAGAGAAGAGATTGCAGCTTCAAGAAGAGCATACAGAGCATTTGGAAAAGCCCCGAGCCGTTACCGTTGTTCTGCGGAAGCCATGTGCCGCCGCATAGTACAGGGGAAAGGTCTGTACCATATTAATAATGTGGTAGACTGCGGCAATCTGTTTTCCATAAGAACGGGATATTCGCTTGGAATATACGATGCAGAAAAGATAGAAGAGAAGATTATCTGGCGTGTTGCCCCGGAGGGCACGTGTTATAAGGGAATCGGCAAAGATGAGATTAATGTGGAGTTTCTTCCGGTTCTGGAAGATGAGAATGGCCCATTTGGAAATCCTACAAGTGATTCTGTCCGTACCCGTGTGACAGAAGAAACGAAGGAAATACTTGCGGTTGTTTTCAGGTTTTCGGAGATAACAGGTGAATTTGGAACAGATATGAGTGAACTTTTTGAAATGTTTCGAAAATACTGTCATGCAGGGAACGGAGATTTGTGGGTTGTAGGGCAGGAGTGAATTTTTCTCAGGTGCTGCAGGAAGCGTTGATCGAAAAAGTCAAATAAAATACGGAATTTCCTTTGATTTGAGAAAAAGAATTTGATATAATACGTACAGATTAACAACACGATAAGAAAAGGGAGAAGTGGATATTTTTGGAAGAGCTGAAAAAAGAGCCGGTTACAGTCGCGCTGATTGTCATAAACATTCTGGTTTTTCTGGCTGTGGATCTGGGAGGAGATTCCCTGAATACTGCAAACATGCTGCAGCATGGCGCTGCGTATACGCCCTTTATTCTGGAGGGCGGGCAGTATTACCGCCTTTTTACAAGTATGTTTCTTCATTTTGGAATCCAGCACCTTGCCAATAATATGCTTGTTCTTTTTGTGCTTGGACAGCGTATGGAGCGGGTGTTTGGCGGCTGGAAATTTCTTGTCCTTTATCTCGCGGGAGGTCTGGGCGGAAATCTTGTTTCTCTGTATATGGATACAGTGAAGCAGGAATATGCAGTTTCCGCCGGTGCGTCCGGAGCTGTATTTGCGGTAATGGGAGCCATGATATACGTTGTTTTGCGAAGAAAAGGAAGGGTGGAAGACCTGACTGTAAAACAGATTGTATTCATGGCTGTTGTTGCTGTTCTTCTGGGGCTTACGGACAGCGGTGTGGATAATGCGGCGCATATCGGAGGAATGGTCTGCGGATTTCTGGTAAGTATCTTATTGTATCATCAGAGAAAAATCCGGAATGTAGAGCCGCGACCGGGCTGACTGTCTGTTTCAATATGCCCGTTATGAGCTTCGATGATCTGTCTTGTAACAGCAAGTCCAAGCCCGGTGCCGTTTTTCTTGAAAGTGACAAAGGGATTGAAAATATTATTTTTTTCACTGGGAGGAATCCCGCAGCCGTTATCGGAAACGGAAATGCAGATTCCTTTTTCCCAGGGTTCTGCTCTCAGAAGGATTTTTCCGTCCGGGCGGGAGATGGCTTCCTGGGCATTGCGAAGAAGATTTAAAAGCGCCTGCCGCAGTTTGATCCGGTCAATGGAGAGTTCGGGCAGAAACGGGGAAAATTCTGTTTCTAAATGAATGTTCAGGTAATCAAGCGTAGGACGTACAGAGGCCAGGATATTTTCCAGATATAATTTGATGTTGGTTGGTTTTGGGGAAATCCGTCCGGCATTATTATAGCTGGAGAGTTCATTTAACAGTTCTTTTACATAATCAAGATTATCCATAATGTCATCCCAGTTTTCATAATCTGTCACATCCGGGTGAGAGCTTGCCATCATTTGGAGCGAACTGTTTATCAGAGAGATGGGATTTCGGATCTCATGAGAAAATTTCGACAGAGTAAACTGAAATTCTTCTCGTATCTGTTCTGCTGTGGTATTTGTTTTCATTCGTTATCACCTCAAAAAAAGTGTAGCATTCTGATATGGGATTATCAATGAAATTCGTGTTGGAAAGTTCGCAAAATTGCGACAAAAAAGTATAAATAACAACAGAAGGAGAGAAAAAATGGAAGGTTGTATTTTTTGTAAAATTGCAAATGGAGAAATTCCCGCAGCAACTTTGTGGGAAGATGAGGATTTCAGAGTGATTCTTGATCTTGGCCCTGCCAGCAAAGGTCATGCCCTGATTCTTCCGAAGACTCATGCGGCAAATATTTACGAGCTGTCTGACGAGCTTGCAGGAAAGGCAATGATTCTTGCAAAGAAAATGGCGGGCGCGCTGACAGAGGCTTTAAAGTGCGACGGTTTTAATATTGTGCAGAATAACGGAGAACCGGCGGGACAGACGGTCTTTCACTTCCATATGCATCTGATTCCAAGATATAAAGGAGATAATGCGGGAATTACATGGACGCTGGGAGAGTTGTCTGAAAAAGACAGAGATGAGATTCTGGAAAAAGTAAAAGCCTGTCTGTAAGGCTTTGCGGTGAAATACGAACAAAAGATGAAACATAGAGATTTTAGAGCTTTTTACAAGAAGTATTTCGGATATTCTCTCAGTATAGCAAAGGAAATCGTGAAGAATACAGATCTGGCTCAGGATATTGCACAGGAGGTATTCTGCAGCCTGTTTCAGCAGAGAGGAAATCTGAAGCTTAAAAAGAATGAGAAAATGTTGTACGGTCTTGTAAAGAGAGCGACTGTGAATAAGGCGCTGGATTATCAGAAATACGGACATATCCGGCGCGAGCTTACTGCAGAAGAGGATTTTCTGGAAGACAATCTGATAGATGAAGAGTGTAATCTGGAAGCCAGGATTCTTCAAATGGAAGAAAAGGAATACGCGAAACTTGTTTTACAGAGGCTTCGCGTGGCAAATCCCATGAATTATGAGATTCTGATAAAAGTAAAATATCTGGACATTTCGCCTGATGAAGTTGCCAGAGAGTACGGTCTGACAAGAAATGGAGTCAATAACCGTATTTTTCGGACAAAACAGTGGATAGAGCGGGAAATGTCCAGAATATATCATTAAATCAGAGTATTATTTACCTTTTGTGCAGTCTTCAATAAGATTTACAATCTGAGTAATAGAATCCTGTTCTTTTCCGGAGGACATGGCATCTATATAAGACTGGCGGTTTTCGTACAGTTCTTTAATTGCCTTTAAGAGAACTTCTTCTGTGATTTCTTCTTCCTCAAGAACCATGCTGTATCCCTGTTTTTCAAAGGAACGGGCATTTAAAATCTGGTCGCCTCTGCTCGCGTTTGCAGAGAGAGGAATGAGAAGAGCCGGTTTATGAAGGGCTTTTAATTCACAAATGGCATTGGCGCCTGCGCGGGAGATCACAATGTCTGCAAGGGCGAATAAATCGGGAAGTTCCTCTTTGATATATTCAAACTGAACATAACCGGAAGTACCTTTAAGACTTTCGTCCAGCTTGCCTTTTCCACAAAGATGGATCACCTGGAAATCGGGCAGAAGCTTTGGAAGGATTTTTCGCACATTTTCATTGACAGATGCAGCGCCGAGGCTTCCGCCAATGATCAGAAGAACTGGTTTGTCCTCTGTGAAACCACAGAATTTGCGGGCTGCTTCTTTGCTGCCATTCATCAGTTCCTTACGTATCGGAGTGCCTGTGAGAACTGCTTTTTCAGCAGGCAGATTTTTTACGGTCTCCGGGAAATTGCAGCATACTTTGGTTGCAGAGGGAAGGCACAGTTTGTTTGCAAGACCGGGAGTCATGTCAGACTCGTGGATAATAGCCGGAACTTTGCATTTTTTTGCAGCGATAACAACGGGGACGGTAACGAATCCTCCCTTGGAAAATACAACATCAGGTTTTAAATCTTTTAAAAGTTTTTTTGCCTGGCCAAATCCTTTTAATACGCGGAAAGGGTCAGAGAAATTTTTTAAATCGAAGTAGCGTCTTAACTTGCCGGACGAAATTCCATAATAGGGAATGCCCAGTTCTTCAATCAGTTTTCTTTCAATTCCCTCATATGACCCAATATAGGAAATTTTATATCCTTTTTCCTGGAGCATTGGGATAAGGGCAATATTTGGAGTTACGTGTCCGGCTGTACCGCCGCCTGTAAGTACAATATGTTTCATAGGGGTTCCTCCTGAAAAATCGTAATAAAGCTTTTACGCCATGATACATACGGTATCATTTATAATATGCCCCCCGAAACCAGAATTGTCAAGGAAAGATAGGAGGACAGGAGAAAAAATGTTCAAGAAATTAAGTGATGAAGAGCTGCGCGAGTGGGTTGAAAAGCAGATGGAAAAAGAAAACAGGGCAATGGAGAATAATTTTTTTTCCAGAGTTTTCAGAAAGAAAGATGACATTACAGATGAGGAACTGGACCGCTTTTTTGCAGATGCAATCAAACGCCTTGAAATGCAGGAGGAATTAAAGAAGGAAGAAGAGGAGAAAGAACGCCTGCGCAAAGAAAAATGGAAAAAGCGTTTTTCTTTCAAGGGGGATTCCGCTGTCGGTTATCGGAAGCTGTCTAAAGTGGCAGGATTTGTTATTGTAAGCGCGCTCGCCGTTTTCGCAGCAAGTATGACCATTGAGGCAAACAGGAATTATTTTGTGGATAGTGTGAAATATCTGACGGGGAATGATACGAAAATTTTAATCGATAACGACGCCAGTAATGATAAACCATCTTTAGATGAAGAACAGGCTCGCGATAAGATTGAGGAAGAGATGGGAGTGGAAGTGCCGGAATTTCTGTATCGGCCGGAGACGTTTGAGTTTCATAAGTATGAAATAACTCCGGAATCAGGAATAGCTAATTTGCAGTATTTATACGAAGGTAATGTTTTAAGTGTCTATATGAAAAAGGGAAATGATAATTTGCAAAGTAGCGGTATAAGTATTCCCGGTGATAATGTTGATATTATTTATCCGGATAAAGAAAATATTCCTGTTAATATAATAGAAATTAAAGAAGAGAATGATTTAGCGCCTGGTTATATTGCAGAATGGACATATCAAAATGTGTATTATCAGGTGATTGGAAAGCTGCCAAAAGAAATATTTGAAAAAATTTTAAAAGAAATGATTTTTTAGCGTGATTTTTCTCAGTTTCAGTCGTATTACTATATGTAAGGGTAATTTGCAGATGCGACAGGAGGTGAGAAGAGAATGAAAAAGGGATTTTTACACAAAGCAGTTGTAATGATTCTGGCAGGTATGTTGGCTGTATTAAGCGTGATGCCGGTTTCAGCAGCAAGTCTTTTAGACGAAGTAACGCCATTGGAGACAGAGGCAGACTTTTCAGAAGACACAAGTTATAATCTTTTGCGAGGCAACAATTTAAGCTTTGGCACTACACAGATAAAAAAGCTTGCAAGTAATAAGGTTAATGTGTACGGCTTAACGCAGGGGCATCGTTTTTGCGATACCATGTATCTTTCTCTTTATCTTGAGAGAAAAGTAAATGGCGTCTATTCCACTTATAAAAGCTGGGATTTTACAGCTAATAACGACACTTCTTTAGTTCAAAGCATTAACGTCATTGTTCCAAGCGGTTATTACTATCGTGTGCGTGGCTACCATGCAGCAAAAGAAGGCGGAGTGAAGGAATCCACAACGACCTTAACAAATGGGATATTAGTAAAATAGTCAGATATTAATGTCAGCATCCATTATTATCTGTACATAACAAGGCAGAGATCAGGATATGGAAGAATGTTTTACGGGATTATTAAAACCTGCAAATTACATTACCGTTCTGAAAATATCAGGTTCTCTGCAATCGGGAAAAAGTCAAAAATAGACAAAGGCGGCTGTTCGGATAATCTGTCCAATTATCTGGCAGCCGTTCTTTGTATATAAGCGCAAAATAGCAGAACAGATGAATGCTCCTACAAATATAAGGGCGAAATAGGCTGAAAATAATAGAATGAGATTTTTCACTTATTATAAAAGTGGTTAGAATAGGATAAAATTGAAAGAAGAGAGGTTATCGCCTATTATGAAGCCTGAAAAAATAGGGTGAAATTCAAAAGAAGTAATATTTAACCTATTTAGAACAGAAAAAAGTAGGATAAAATCTCTGGAAGTGTCATTTAAGCTGATAATCATAAGAAAAAAGTAGGATAAAAGAACAAAAGAGAAGTTTCGGGCTTATTTCTGCTTATCTTTTCTTGGAAAAGTACCAGATTTAAAGAATATCAGAATAACATCATGATATATGAAAAATCTTGAATCTGTTAAGGGCTTGTGGTATGATATAAACGTAAAAAGAAACAACCGCCCACAAGGGGTTGACCTCATAAAGAAGAATGATAAGATTACCACCCCAGTTACTTGGCCAAAGTTCAGAGGGTGGTATTCTTATGCTTAAAACAGTATCTGATAAACGTAAAAATGAATGTCAGTAATGCTAAAATGAACATACCAAAGGCTATAAGGTCTTCTGCGCAACAGTCAGACTTCATAATAAATTCATAAAAAATTACAGAAAAAAGCTACTAAAATCTTTCTATGTCGTGTATAATAATTACATCGAGATGACAGACGAAAAAGGGGGTTTTGCGCATGAAGATTATCTTTTTGGGAGCCACACATGAAGTAACCGGAAGCTGTTATTATCTGGAAGGGGCAGGCAGGAAATTCCTGGTGGACTGCGGTATGGAGCAGGGACCAAACTACTACGAAAATGAAGAACTGCCCGTTGCGCCGGGAGATTTGGATTTTGTACTTCTTACCCATGCGCATATGGACCACTCCGGAAATCTGCCGGCATTATATGCCAAAGGATTCCAGGGGCCTGTATACGCCACGGACGCAACCTGTAATCTCTGCGATATTATGCTTCGTGACAGCGCACACATTCAGTTATTCGAGGCTGAGTGGAGAAACAGAAAAGGACGCCGCCAGGGCAAGGAAGAATTTGTTCCTGCATACACAATGGAAGACGCGCTGGGCGTGCTGAAAAACTTTGTAGAATGCCAGTATGACAGGGTGATCCGCCCGGCAGAGGGAATCAGCGTTCGTTTTGTGGATGCAGGTCATCTTCTTGGTTCAAGCAGTATTGAAGTGAAGATTACAGAAGAAGGTCAGGAGAAAACCATTGTCTTTTCCGGAGATATTGGAAATACAAATCAGCCCCTGATACGTGACCCGCAGTATCTTCACAATGCAGATTACGTTGTTATGGAGTCCACATACGGAGACAGAAGCCACGGAGAAAGACCGGATTATGTCAGGCTTCTTGCAGAGGTGATCCAGGAAACCTTTGACAGAGGAGGAAATCTTGTGATTCCTTCTTTTGCTGTGGGACGTACACAGGAAATGCTGTATTTTATCCGGCAGATAAAGGAAGAAAGGCTTGTATACGGGCATGATGGATTCAAGGTGTATGTAGACAGTCCGCTTGCAAACGAGGCAACCAGTATTTTTGCAGAGCATACTTACGACTGTTACGATGAGGAAGCAATGGAGCTGATCCATAAGGGAATCAATCCTCTTTCCTTCCCGGGACTGAAAACTTCGATCACAAGCGATGATTCCAAAGCCATTAACTTTGATGAGGACTGCAAGGTTATTATTTCAGCCAGCGGTATGTGTGATGCCGGACGAATCAAGCATCATCTGAAACACAATCTCTGGAATGAAAAAAATACGATTCTTTTTGTAGGTTATCAGGCGATCGGCACACTGGGGCGTTCTCTTCTGGAAGGGGCGACGGACATTAAGCTTTTCGGCGAGCCGGTGCACGTTGCGGCGAAAATTCTTCAGATGCCGGGAATCAGTGGTCATGCAGATGTAAACGGTCTTCTTGACTGGGCAAAAGCATTTGAGGGAAAACCGAAAAAAGTCTTTGTTACACATGGCGAGGACAGCGTTACGGAAATTTTTGCAAAGCGGCTTACAGAGGAACTTGGATATGATACAATGGCGCCGTTCAGCGGAACATCATATGACCTTCTGAATAACGAGTGCCTGTATGAAGCGAAGGGCGTGAAGATCGAGCGCGCTTCCACATCGCCGAAAGCAACGAAGGCAGCGCAGGTTTATCAGAAGCTTCTTTCACTTGGACACAGGCTTATCAGCGTGATACGGAAAAATGAGGGAAGTCCCAATAAGGATCTGGAGAAATTTTCCAGAGACGTGCAGTCTCTTTGCGATAAGTGGGACAGAAATGATATATAAAAACAGGATAAAACAAAACCAGCCCCGGAATCATTCCGGGGCTGAAGTATTGTTGGAGCAAAAAGAAGATGCTCAGATTCCTGCTTCGTGCAGAGCTTTTACAAGCTGGTCTGGACAGGAAGTAGGTTTGCTGCCACACTGAATTCCTTCCAGACGGCGGACAACCTCATCTGCGTCCATTCCTTCAACAAGAGCGGCAACGCCCTGTGTGTTTCCGGAGCAGCCTCCGATAAATTTTACGTTGTGCACTTTTTTGTTGTCATCTACTTCAAATTCGATTGCCTGCGCACACACGCCTTTTGTTTTGTACATCATAGCTTTATCCTCCAGTTGCTTTGCCCGTTAGGGCTTTTTATATTGATTTGATTATGAGATAATACTATTATAACAGACAATAAAAAAAGTTTCCATATAAATTAAACTTTTGGTATAATAAAATTGTAAAAAAACGATTTACGGACTATCCGTGGCATATAGAGAGGAGATATTTTATATTATGGAACGAATTGGAATTATCGGAGCAATGGAAGTTGAGGTCTCCAGACTGAAAGAAAAAATGGAAAATGTAAAAATCACAAAAAAAGCTTCTATGGATTTTTATGAGGGAACTCTTTTCGGAAAAACGGTTGTTGTAGTGCGCTCCGGTATCGGCAAAGTAAATGCGGCAGCCTGCACACAGATTCTGGCAGATGTATTTCAGGTGGAGGCAGTTATTAATACGGGAATTGCGGGAAGCCTGAATAAAGAAATCAATATCGGAGATATTGTGCTGGCGACAGACGTTCTTCATCACGATATGGACGCGACAGGCTTTGGTTATCCAAAGGGACAGATTCCTCAGATGCAGGAGTTTTCTTTCCCGGGAGATGCCGCGCTTCGAAGCCTTGCGGAGAGGGTCTGCAATGAGGTGAATCCGGACATACAGGTTTTCCAGGGCAGAATCGTTTCCGGAGACCAGTTTATTTCTGACAGAGAAGTAAAAGATGAAATTATACATAATTTTGGTGGGTTCGCAGTGGAGATGGAAGGCGCTGCGATTGGTCAGACAGCTTACCTAAACGGTATTCCGTTTCTGATCATCCGCGCTATTTCCGACAAGGCGGACGGAAGCGCAACTATGGATTACCCTGCTTTTGAGGCTGCGGCAGCAGAGCACAGCGTAAATCTTACAATGGAGTTCATAAAACGGGTGTAAGCTGTCATAAAGAGAAGGTTCTGCATATACTGGAATAGACTATGTGAAGGGACTGCAGACATTTCTATGTATTATGATAAATTTTACCCATTTTATATGACGTATGGAAATCCTCTGCTGTACAGCGGAGAAAAAATGCACCAGGACGAATTTGAGCTGATGAAATCCTACTACCCGGAGACTGCGAGAATGATCCAGGAAAAGGTAGAGCAGGAATGCGAATTTCAGGACTACGAGGGAAGCCGCCTTTACGACGAGCATCCGGACAGACTGATGATCGCTTCTATGGCAGGAAGGATCAGAAAAGAAATAGAAAAGAATCCAAAAGAGGATCTTTCGTCCCAGGGAATGACGGGAGGCTTTCTTGATGAGCTGATCCAGGTGCTTCTCTATCAGGAAATTTCAAGGAGACGGTGCAGACGCCGAAGGTGCAGAGGATATTAAGGAAATGTGATGATGAAAACATTAAAAGAATATTTGGAAAAACAGATCAATGAACAGTTAAAGCAGGCTGTGTTAAGCGGAAAGAGAAAGGGTGAAGGCCCCTCTCTTATTAAAGTCCGTCCTGTAGAAATAAAAGGGCGTATTTTATATCAGGCGTCCTCCACAGAAGGAACGCAGATTTTTCATAAAAACTATGAGAGAGAAGAGGTTCTGGAGTTTCTTGAAAAAGAGATCACAGAGAATTTTACTCAGCTTCAGGGACAGGGAGAAACTCTTGACGGCACAGTTCTTGTAAGTAAAAAAGGAAAGATCACAGTAAAGGCAAAGAACCACCCTGCAAAAGAAAAAGTGAAAATTCAGGCGCACAACAGAGTAAAACGCTATATTTTAAAGGAAGGAATCCCGGTTCCTTTTCTGATCGACCTGGGAGTTATGACAAAAACAGGTCAGATCGTATCCCAGAGATACGATAAGTTCCGCCAGATCAACCGTTTCCTGGAGTTTATAGAGGATATTCTTCCGAGACTTTCCAGGGAACGGGAAGTCACGATTCTTGATTTTGGCTGCGGAAAGTCATACCTGACCTTTGCCATGTATTACTATCTCAGAGAACTAAAGGGATATGATGTAAATATTATCGGGCTTGATTTAAAGACGGATGTGATCAGGCACTGCAATTCTCTGGCAGAAAAATACGGATATGAGAAGCTTCACTTTTATCAGGGAGATATTGCACAGTACGAGGGCGTATCTTCCGTAGATATGGTAGTGACTCTTCACGCCTGCGATACGGCTACAGATTATGCGCTTTTCAAGGCGGTGGAATGGGGCGCGGAGGTAATCCTTTCCGTTCCCTGCTGTCAGCATGAAGTGAACCGCCAGATTAAAAACGAGATGCTTTCTCCTGTTTTGAAATACGGGATTTTAAAGGAGAGAATGTCGGCTCTTATTACCGATGGAGTGAGGGCGGATCTTCTGGAAGCAATGGGGTATGACACGCAGATCCTGGAATTTGTGGATATGGAGCACACGCCTAAGAATCTTCTGATCCGCGGAGTAAAAACAGGCAGGAAGAAGAGCAGGGAGGAAGTAACCAGGATGATGAGGGAGCTTCAGATCCGTCCTTCTCTTGAGAAGCTTCTTTTTGCTGAAGAGAAGCAGGATAAAGAAAAACAGGACAAGGGGGAGTGATATGAAAAAATTCTTGCGAAAATTTCTCATACTCTTTCTTGTATTTGTGGCAGGAGTTACAGTAACGTCTCTTTTGCAGAACCACAGGACAACGGACAACCGTTCCGATATGAACGAGCCGGTTCTTCCAGAGGTTATGGTGCAGTTTGGAAATACGGCGGCAAACAGAATGTGCGGCTATACACAGGAGATGCAGACGGATTTTACGAGAGACAGCATCACTCCCATTGATACTACGAAACAGATTACCTTTCTTATTGCGCCGTATGGAACGGAGGTAAAAAGTCTTTCCTATGAAATCCGTACTTCAGACGGAAGCAAGGTAATTGAAAACAGAAAAATTAAAAACCTTTCTTCAGGAGAGGAGCATTTAAAGGCGCAGGTTACCATTAACAGCGACCTTCTTATGAGTCAGGAATATTCCCTCCAGATTTCTCTTGATACGGAGAAAGGTCCCGCTTATTATTACACAAGGCTGGTATCAAGAACACAGCTTAATACGGAGCAGTATTTAAAGTTTGTAAACAGCTTTTACGAGCGCTGCATGGATAAAGAAACAGCAGAGGAGCTGACCGCCTATCTGGAAGCAGGAACATCTGACGGAGGAATGAATTTTTCCGACGTAAATATAGGCTCGACCTTTGCCACAATAAGCTGGGGAGATTTAAAACCTCAGATTTACAAGAAAGGCGTTCCTGTTATTAAAGATATTAATGAGACAACGGCAAGTGTTTCCATTGACTATCAGATTTCTGCCATAGCAGACAACGGCGCTATAGAAGTTTATGACGTGACGGAGTTTTACAGAATGCGATATACGGAAACACGTATCATGCTTCTTGATTTTGAGCGTTCTGCCGGACAGGTATTTAATCCAAAAACATCAGTTGTTTCTGATAAAGGACTTCTTCTGGGCGTGAGAGATAAGGACGTACATTATGTAGTAAATGAAAGCGGTACGGCAGCAGCCTTCGTTCAGCAGGGAGATCTTTGGAGCTATTCTCCTGAAAATGGAAAAATTGTGAAGATTTTCAGTTTCCGGGGAGAGGAGCAGGAGGATTTCCGGTATGTGCGCCAGGAGCATGATATAAAAATCATCCGCATGGCAGATAACGGAGATGTGGATTTTGTCCTCTACGGATATATGAACAGAGGAATCCGAGAAGGTTACAGCGGCGTGGGAGTATACCATTACAACAACGATCAGAATGTAGTGGAGGAAAAAGTTTTTATTCCGTCTACGGAATCCTTTGAATTTCTGAAAAAAGACCTTGGAACGCTTTCTTACGTGAGCGGCGATAATATGCTGTTTCTCCTGTTTGCGCAGAAGCTTTACATGGTAAATATTAACGGCGGAGGATATAAAATTCTGGACGAGGGGATCCGAAGCAGCAGCTTTGTCGTATCTGATACAAACGCACATGCAGCGTGGGTAGTGCAAAGCGGAGAGCATAAGGGGCAGCTTAAGGAGATTGAATTTGACACTCTTAAGACAAGATTTTTAACGCCGGCGGAAGGAGAAAAACTGAAAACGCTGGGCTTTATGAATGAGGATCTTGTGTATGGAATGATAAAGCAGGAAGATATTCTGAAGGACAAAAACGGGAAGACTACAGAAGGAATCCACACGGTAAGAATCGAAGATTTTGACGGAAATGTAAAAAAGGAATACAAAAAGGAGGGCCTGTACATTACGAATGTTTCTATCGGAAATACTCTGATGGAATTTCAGCTTTCCGCAAAAGGAGAGTCCGGTTATACTTTCAAAAAGAAAGATAATATTATGAATAATAAAAAAGCGGCCGCAAGCCAGGTGTCTGTGGAGCTTACGTCCACCAACCGGACAGGTACGCTTGTGCGTCTTGCCTTTGAAGAAAAACCGGCAGTGGACAAGCCGCTTGTAGTGACTTCCAAAGTGAGAAGCGTTGAGAATGAGCCGGTTACACTCGATACACAGACGCCGGATGAAAATGTATATTATGTGTATGCAAAAGGCGGACTGGAGGGGATTTATACAAATCCTGCTCAGGCAGTAGAAAAGGCAGATGCCAAAACAGGCGTTGTTTTAAACCGTTCTCAGCAGTATGTATGGGAGAGAGGAAACAAAAAAACACAGATACAGCTAAATATTCAGGATATTCCGGAAGTGATACGGACAGGCTCATGGGATAAAAACAAACTGCAGGAAGGACTGGGGGAAACGGGAACCGTGCTCGACCTTTCCGGCTGCAGTCTTGACAGCGTATTATATGAGGTAAGCGCCCAGAGGGCCGTTGTGGCAAAAACAGGAAGCGATACAAGTGCAGTGATTGTGGGATATGATGAATATAATACATGGCTTTATGACCCTGCAACAGGGGAAACAAAGCCATACGGAATGAATGACAGCACAGAGCTTTTCCAGAAGGCGGGGAATGTCTTTGTCAGCTATGTGGAGAAGCCAGGCTATTAAATTTTTTAAGATTTTAAAAAAAAATCTATATTTACAATTTTATCAGAATCAGATAAAGTAAAGAGAGAATGCGTTTAACCCAAAGAGGGAGAAGGAGGAAATAAAATGCAGAAGGAACTGATGCAGAAATTTTATGAAATATTTGGCAATGAAGGAGATGTTCGCAGCTATTTTGCACCGGGAAGAGTAAATCTTATCGGAGAACATACAGATTATAACGGCGGACATGTTTTTCCGTGTGCACTCACAATCGGTACATATGGAATTGCAAGAAAGAGAGACGACAATAAAATCCGTTTCTATTCTGCAAATTTCTCAAAACTTGGTGTGATTGAAACTTCTCTTGACGACCTTGTGCCGTCAGAAAAAGCAGGATGGACAAATTATCCGAAGGGTGTAATGTGGACATTTGAGAAAAGAGGATATAAGCTGACAAGCGGTGTGGATTTCCTTATCTGGGGAAATATTCCAAACGGCTCCGGTCTTTCTTCTTCTGCATCACTGGAGGTTCTGACAGGAGTGATGTTAAGAGACCTGTTTGGATTTGACGAAATTACAATGCAGGATCTTGCGCTGATCGGACAGTATTCCGAAAACAATTTCAACGGAATGAACTGCGGTATTATGGATCAGTTTGCAAGTGCAATGGGTAAAAAAGACTGTGCGATTTTCCTTGACACAAGCAATTTAAACTTTGAGTATGCGCCTGTGAAGCTCCCGGATGCAAAAATCGTAATTACAAACAGCAAGGTAAAACACAGCCTTGTAGGTTCTGCATACAACGACAGAAGAAACGAGTGCGAGGCAGCGCTTAAAGATTTGCAGAAAGTGACAGATATTCAGACTCTCGGCGATTTGACAGAGGAAGAATTTGAGGCACATAAGGAAGCAATCCAGGATCCGGTATGCAGAGTTCGTGCAAAACACGCCGTTTATGAAAATCAGAGAACAATCAAAGCAGTAAACGCACTGAAAGAAAACAATATCGAAGAGTTTGGAAGACTAATGAACGCTTCTCACGTTTCTCTTCGTGATGATTATGAAGTGTCCTGTGAGGAAATCGATATTCTTGTAGACCTTGCATGGCAGATTCCGGGCGTGATTGGTTCCCGTATTACAGGCGGCGGCTTTGGCGGCTGCACAGTCAGCATTGTAAAAAATGACGCGGTAGATACTTTTATTGATACCATCGGAAAACAGTATAAAGAAAAAGTAGGCCATGAGGCAGAGTTTTATGTAGTGGAAATCGGCGATGGAGCCGGAAAGCTGGCATAAGAGCGAAAGGGGATTGGAAAATGCTGAACGAGAGTATAAGGAAACTGGTACAGTACGGGATTGATACAGGACTGACACCGGCATGTGAGAAAAATTATACAGTTAATCTTCTTCTTGACCTTTTTAAAGAGGATGAGTATGAAGAGCCAGCTGAAACTTTTACAGAAATCAATCTGGAAGAGGTTTTAAAAGAGCTTCTTGACGAGGCGGTAAAAAGAGGCATTATTGAGGACAGTGTTGTATACAGAGACTTATTCGACACAAAAATCATGAACTGTCTCATGCCCCGTCCTGCCCAGGTTCAGAAGGAATTTTGGGACAGATATGAGAAAAGCCCGGAGGAGGCGACAGATTATTTCTATAAACTGAGCCAGGACAGTGATTATATCCGCCGTTACCGTGTGAAAAAGGACAGAAAATGGAGTGTGGACAGTGAGTACGGCACAATCGACATTACCATTAACCTTTCAAAACCGGAAAAAGATCCGAAGGCGATTGCAGCAGCAAAGCTTGCAAAGGCAAGCAGCTACCCGAAATGTCTTCTCTGCCCGGAAAATGAAGGATATGCAGGAAGAGTCAATCACCCTGCAAGAGAGAATCACAGAATTATCCCTATCACTGTAAACGATACGCCGTGGGGATTCCAGTATTCTCCATATGTGTATTATAATGAGCACTGCATTGTGTTTAACAGCCAGCATACTCCTATGAAAATTGAGAGAAACACTTTTATCAAGCTTTTTGATTTTGTAAAGCTGTTCCCTCATTATTTCCTTGGCTCAAATGCAGACCTTCCTATTGTAGGCGGATCTATTTTAAGCCACGACCATTTCCAGGGAGGACATTATACTTTTGCAATGGCAAAAGCGCCGATTGAAAAAGAAGTTACGATTCCAGGTTATGAAGATGTGGAGGCTGGTATCGTAAAATGGCCGCTTTCTGTTCTTCGTATCCGTCACAAAGATGAGAAGCGTCTGATTGACCTTGCTTCTCACGTTCTTGATGCATGGAGAGGATATACAGACGAGACTGCCTTTGTATTTGCAGAGACAGATGGAGAGCCTCATAACACTATTACCCCGATTGCGCGTAAAGTGGGAGATATGTTTGAACTTGATCTTACATTAAGAAACAATATTACAACAGAGGAGAATCCTCTTGGCGTTTACCATCCGCACGCACAGTACCATAACATTAAGAAAGAAAATATCGGTCTTATTGAGGTAATGGGACTTGCCGTACTTCCTGCAAGACTGAAAGAGGAGCTTGAGCTTCTCGGAGAATACATTCTGGAAGGAAAGGATATTTCCTCCAATGAAAAAATCGAGAAACATGCCGCATGGGCAGAAAGTTTTCTTCCAAAATACGATAATCTGAATAAAGATAATATTCAGGACGTTCTGCAGAAAGAGGTGGGCGAAGTATTCGTTCATGTTCTGGAGGACGCGGGCGTATACAAATGTACACCGGAAGGCAGAGCTGCGTTTATGCGCTTCATAGAAACACTTTAAGATAGAAAAAGACTGGCGAAAGCCGGTCTTTTTTCACCGGTGCTGTTGAAAGATGGAAAAAAATCGTATATAATGAAAAAAGTGTAACATTTTCTTAATAAACAGCTTTCGCCGGAGTGACCGGCAAGAAGGAGTTTTGATGAAAAAAATGAATAAAAGAAAAAAGAATCCGGGAAGATTTTTAATGGTTTTTCTGATGATGGCACTGATGATGTTTGGAGCGACAGCCGTATCTGCTGCGTCGCAGGATCGGGTAACAGTACAGTTCCGGGACGGTAACGGAAATCCGGCAGCCGGTATACCGGATATGGTAATAGAAGAGGGAGAAACGATAGTTCTTCCTGACGTGCCTGCTGAAAAGAAAAGAGCAGTACAGGGAACGCCTTCCTGGAAGACAACGCTTCATGTATCGGAAGAGACGCAGTATTTTGAGCCGGGAGAGGAAATGTCCTGCGAGACTGCAAAAGACTGGATCGCAGAGCAGGGCGGCGGAAATGTTTTGACTCTTTACGGAACAAAGGTATGTACCTTCCGTTATTTTACAAATGACGGATCAAAACAGATAGGGGAAGATTTCTCTGCTTACGAGGGAACGGAAATTAAATTTTACGGATCCCCGGATCCGGACAACGAGCTGTACAGAGGCTGGAGCAAATATAAAAAAGGAACCGGAGTATGGGCAGGTTTCGGAAAGTCCTATATTATGGACGAGGACAGAAGCCTGTATCTTGTAGAATATGCGAAAATGACATTCAAAGACTCCAACGGTTCTACAAACAGTACCTACAAGAAGATGGACAAGATTGTAAAGAAGGGAAGCGAGTTTGCTCTTCCGTGTGTGCCGCAGATTTCAAATTACAAAAATAAGGGCTGGGCGCTCACAAAAAATGCTTCTTCCGCTGTCTATGGAAGCCGGACAAAAGTAACGGTAAAAGAAAGTGAAACCTTCTACGCTGCGAGACAATATCTCCCGTATGCAGTTACTTTTAATAATAATACCGGAACAAGCAAAGACAATGCGTTTAAGGACCTTTATGTAAGAGCCGGAAAGAATGAGTATATTACCCTTCCCAAGGTTCCGGAACAGAAAGGCTATACGGCGCTTGGCTGGGCGACAAAGACAAAACAGACAAAGGCTCAGTATAAAGAGGGACAGAAGGTTAAAATTACAAAAAAGACAAAGTTTTATGCAGTATACAGGAAGGCTAAGAAATGCAAGGTAGCCTTCTGTAAGAGCGACGGTTCTTCCGATTCCTCATACACTGCGCTGAATAAGTCTGTAACAGAAAAATCAACAATTACCCTTCCGGCAGTTCCGTCCAGAAAAGGCTATGTCAATGATGGCTGGCTTCTGAAAACGAGCCAGAAAACACAGCATTATGATGAAGGGGATAAGGTTAAAGTATATGGAAACTGCAAATTTTATGCAGTTCAGGAACAGGCAGCTTCTGTTGTGCTTCATAAGACAAGAGGAGCAGAGTATAAAACCATTTATGTAAAAAAGGGAGATTCCTTTACGCTTCCGGGAGCCGAGAATCCGGAAGGCTACACGTTTATGGGCTGGTCCACAAAGCCGAATGTGGTCATTACAGGAAGCAAGCCGGGCAAAGTCCAGTATGAGACAGGAGAGGTGATTCCTTCCGTAAATTCAACGATACATCTTTATCAGGTTATGTATCAGAGAAGTACAGAAAAAAATCTGATTTCCAGTCAGATGGCGAAGCCGGATCTGAACCGTTATGGCGGTGTGATCATGGTAGGGGATTCCAGAACAGTGCGTATGCGTCAGGCGCTTGCTGCACAGAACTGCGGAGCGAATATGAACGGAGTGCGTTTTGTGAGCGCTTCAGGACAGGGACTTAAGTGGTTTAAAGACGAGGGATACCGTCATTTGATCAATCAGATCAAGCATATCCGCGTTTCTTCCTCAAAGCCTGTCGCAGTCGTATTTAATCTGGGTGTAAACGATTTGTACCGGATTTCCGACTACGTTGCGTATATGAATGAGCTTGCGCCGGAGCTTGAGAAAATGAACTGTAAGCTTTATTATATGTCTGTCAATCCTATTAACGGCGTAATGATTGAGAAGACAGGACGTCTTTCCCTTCGCAAGGAAGCAGATGTAAGAGAATTTAATGACAGAATTAAGACAGGCCTTGATGATTATACATATATCGATTCATATTCCTGGCTGATGCAGAACGGCTTTGGAACAAGCAACGGAGTAAACGGAAAAGACAGCTCAGAAGACGATGGTCTTCACTATACAGTGAAAACATATAAGAGAATTTACGACTATTGTCTGCGCTATGTTAATGCTCATTAAGAGACAGAAAAGAGAGAATCCCGGAAATAACGGGATTCTTTTTTTTAAAACTCAGGATTACGCCTTGCGCGAAGAAGAGGAATCGTTTATACTAACATAATAATGAATGTTTGGAGAAAGAGGAATTAGATATGAAGCTTACAACAGTAAAAGAGATTTACAGAGAACGGGAGAAATTCCTGGATAAGGAAGTGACTGTAGGTGGCTGGGTGCGCAGCGTCCGCGATTCCAAAACTTTTGGATTTATCGTACTCCACGACGGTTCCTTCTTTGAGACATTACAGATTGTATACCATGACAGCATGGAGAATTTTGCGGAAATCTCCAAGCTGAATGTAGGTGCTGCCATTATTGTAAAGGGAACACTTGTGGCAACTCCACAGGCAAAGCAGCCGTTTGAGATTCAGGCAGAAGAAATTATTGTAGAAGGAGCGTCCGCACCGGATTATCCGTTGCAGAAGAAGCGACACAGCCTTGAATATTTAAGAACAATGACGCATCTTCGTCCGAGAACGAATACATTCCAGGCAGTATTTCGTATCCGTTCCCTCTGCGCTTATGCTATTCATAAATTCTTCCAGGAGCAGGGTTTTGTGTACGTGCACACTCCTCTGATTACAGGAAGTGACTGTGAGGGCGCAGGAGAGATGTTCCGCGTTACAACACTTGATATGAAAAATCCGCCGCTGACAGAAGAGGGAAATATTGATTACTCTCAGGATTTCTTCGGAAAAGAGACAAACCTTACAGTAAGCGGCCAGTTAAACGGCGAGACATATGCGCAGGCTTTCCGCAATATTTATACATTCGGACCGACATTCCGTGCAGAGAATTCCAACACAACACGTCATGCTGCAGAGTTCTGGATGATTGAGCCGGAGTGTGCATTTGCAGACTTAAACGACAACATGGACCTTGCAGAAGCCATGCTGAAATACGTGATACGCTATGTTCTTGAGAATGCGCCGGAAGAAATGAACTTCCTCAACTCTTTTGTAGATAAAGGACTTCTTGACCGTCTCAACCACGTTATGAATTCTGAGTTCGGTCATGTGACATACACAGAGGCAGTGGAGATTCTTGAGAAAAACAACGATAAGTTTGACTATAAGGTGTTCTGGGGCTGCGACCTGCAGACAGAGCATGAGCGTTATCTTACAGAGGAAATCTTTAAGAAACCGGTATTTGTTACAGATTATCCGAAGGAAATCAAGGCATTTTATATGAAACAGAACGAGGATGGCAAAACAGTTGCCGCTATGGACTGCCTTGTTCCGGGAATCGGAGAAATCATTGGAGGAAGTCAGAGAGAGGACGATTACGACAAACTTATGAACCGTATGAACGAGCTGGGACTGAAAGCAGAAGATTACAGCTTTTATCTTGATTTACGTAAATACGGCTCTACACGCCATTCCGGTTTTGGACTTGGATTTGAGCGCTGCGTAATGTACCTGACAGGTATCGGAAACATTCGTGACGCGATTCCGTTCCCAAGAACAGTAGGTAACTGCGATTTATAATAATGGAGGTATCACCATTGCGATTTATTCATCTTGCAGATGTACATCTCGGGGCAGTTCCTGATAAGGGCTGTCCCTGGAGCAGTCAGCGGGAGGAGGAAATCTGGGAAACATTCCGCCGGGTTATTGCGGGTATCCGCGAGAATCCGGTGGATTTCTTGTTTATAGCAGGAGATTTATTTCACAGAAGACCTCTTCTTCGTGAATTAAAGGAAGTAAATTATCTGTTTTCCACCATCCCGGGCACACGGGTTTATATGATTGCGGGCAATCACGATTACCTGGGCGGGGATTCCCCGGCAGAGGAGTTTGAATGGGCGGAAAACGTAATCTTTTTTAAGGAAGAACGCCTTGTGTGCGTGAAGGACAGAAAGCTTGATGTTTATGTATATGGTTTAAGTTACTGCCGCAGGGAGATCACGCAGCCTCTTCTTGAAAACGCACAGCCGGGAGAAGGAGAGGGGCTTCATATTCTTCTTGCTCACGGTGGAGACGAGAGCCATCTTCCCATGAATATAAGTCTTTTATCAGCAGTAGGTTTTGATTATATTGCTCTGGGGCATATTCATAAGCCGGCAATTTTAATACGCGACACAGCGGCGTACAGCGGCTCTCTCGAGCCTGTTGACAGAAATGAGATGGGAGCGCACGGATATATAGAAGGGCATATCGAAAACGGAAGGCTCCGTACACGTTTTGTTCCTTTCGCTTCCAGAGCGTATGAGCAGATTATTCTCACACTCCATGAGGATACCACGCAGCTTTCCCTTGAGGAGATGCTGAAAGAGGAAATTTACAGAAGAGGCGGTCTTAATATTTACCGCGTGATTTTAAGAGGTTTTCGGGCGCCGGAGCTTCTTCTCCTTCCGGAAAAATTAAAGACAATGGGAAATATCATTGAGGTGCAGGACGAGTCAAAGCCGGCGTATGATCTGGAGGAGCTTCTGTGCCGATATAACGGGACGCTCATCGGGGATTATATTCAGTATTTCATGGACAAAAAGGACAGGAGCGCCGTGGAGGAAAAAGCGCTTTATTACGGGCTTCAGGCGCTTCTGGAAACAGGCAGATAATCTGGGAATAAGGGGAAATTTATGATTATTAAACGTCTGACAATAAAAAATTTCGGAAAAATCCATAACAGGACGCTGGAACTTTCTCCTGGCATTAATGTGCTGTACGGAGAAAACGAAAGCGGAAAAACAACGATTCATACTTTCATAAAGAGTATGTTTTACGGGATTACAAGACAGAGAGGAAAGGCTGCGAGAAATGATGCCTACACTACATATGAACCCTGGGAGAATCCGGGGGAATATGGAGGAATCCTGTGGTTTGAGTGCGGTGGAAAAAATTATCGTCTCACACGGAATTTCTGCAAAAACGCCCCTTTTCACGAACTTCTCTGCGAGAGCAGCGGTGCGCTTGTAAATGCGGAGAAAGGCGCAATGGAGGCTGTTCTAGGCGGTGTGAGTGAGGCTGTTTATGACAATACCGTTTCTGTAGGACAGTTAAAAAGTGTCACAGGCCAGGATCTTGTAAGAGAACTTCAGAATTATATGGCAAGCTACCAGGGGACGGGAGACAGCTCCATTGATCTGGGAAGAGCCGCGCAGATGCTTAAAATGTCAAGAAAAGGTTTTCTGACTCAGGCAGATAAAAGAAAGCGGGATATTCTGAAAGAAAAAGAAAAAGTAGCGGCAAATATGGAATATCTCCGCCAGGAATTAAACGAGCTTGAGGAGCGGCTTGATTCTGTTGCCGCAAAAGAGCGGAATCTCTATGTGGGAGAGGAAAACGGAGGCGAGCTTCTTGATCAGAGAATACAAAAGGCGAGCCGGAAACGGGTGTATGCCTGGATCTTTATGGCAGTTTTTCCGGTTCTGGGGGCTTTGGGAGCGGTATTTGCGCCGAACGGCATTGTCCTTGCCATTTCTCTTGCAGCGGGAATTCTTCTCGGTCTTGGGTGTCTTGGAAAAAGCCTTACTCTTGGAAGAGAGCTGAATAAGAGAATCCGTATGAAAGAACGGTGGCTTTCCAGACAGGAAAAGCTTCAATGGAACAGAGATGGAATTGAAGCTTCCAGTAAAGAGAAAGAGATGGCGTACTGCAATCTTGAGGAGGAGTACAGAGAATGCGATGCCCAGCTTTACCTTCCGGCGGCAGAAGATGTGGAAATACAGGCGTTGAATATGGCGCTGGAAACGATCGAGCTGCTTTCCGGAAGCATTAATCATCAGGTGGGAGAAAGACTGAGAAAGAGAACCTCGCAGATATTAAGCGAAATTACAGGAGGAAAATATACAGAAGTTCTTATGGACGAAAACTTTAAGATGTCTGTAGATACAGGAGCGCGCGTTGTGGCTCTGGAACGGCTGAGCCGGGGAACTCTGGAGCAGATTTATTTTGCCCTTCGAATGGCGGCGGGAGAGCTTCTCTGCGGGCAGGAATCCTTTCCTGTGATTCTTGATGATGTATTTGGAATGTATGATGAGGAACGCCTCTGTGCCGTCCTGAAATGGCTTCACAAAGAACAGAAGCAGATTATTATAAGCACATGCCATAAACGGGAAATGGAACTTCTGGAACGTGAAGGAATCCCCTATCAGAAGCTTTTGCTTTCCTGAAAAAGAAAGTACAGAAGAAAATATAAAATACCCGCGGTTCTGCTCCGCGGGTATTTGACATTGATGAAGAAGTTTTATTTGTACTGCTCCATATAAGTGTTGACACATTTCTTGATTCTGTCTACCGGATTCAGAAGGTGGCTGACAGACATATCGTGATTTAAAGTATCAATGATGAGAGCGATGTATTTGCTCATATCACAGGTGATATAGTAGTCTTTTTCCAGAAGCTCAGGAGACTGATATACAAGGTTTGTTGTAAGCATTTTATCAAATACTCCGTTTTTGTGAGCTTCGTCAAATTTTGCAAGTCCGTCTGTGAAAAGACCGAAAGTGGAGCAGATGTAAATACGGCCGGCTCCTCTTTCTTTCAGAAGAGATGAAATTTTCAGGACGGTGTTTCCGGAGGAGATCATATCGTCCACAAGGATCACATCTTTTCCTTTTAAGCTGGAACCAAGGAATTCATACGCTGCAATCGGGTGACGTCCGTTTACAAATGTGGAATAATCGAGACGTTTGTAGTACATACCCATGTCTACGCCGAGGATATTTGCAAGGTAGATCGCGCGGCTCATGCTTCCCTCGTCCGGGCTTATAATTGCAAAATGTTCGTTATCAATGCGAAGTCCCTCTTCGTTTCGAAGAAGAGCCTTAATAAACTGATAGGACGGCTGCACAGTTTCAAAGCCGTGAAGCGGCGTTGCATTCTGAATGCGGGCATCGTGTGCGTCGAAGGTGATGATGTTTTCCACACCCATATCAATCAGCTCATGAAGTGCGTTTGCGCAGTCAAGAGATTCACGTCCCACACGTTTGCTCTGGCGTCCCTCATAAAGATAAGGCATAATTACATTTACTCTTCGCGCTTTGCCTCCGATGGCTGCAATGACGCGTTTCAGATCCTGAAAATGGTCGTCCGGAGACATAAGGTTTGTAAATCTTCCCATAGAATATGACATGCTGTAGTTACACACATCAAGGAGAACGTAAATATCATCTCCGCGGACAGATTCGGAAATGACACATTTCCCTTCTCCGGAACCAAATCGTGGATTCTGAACCTTAACCTGGAAGGAATCTCTCTGATAGCCTTCAAATGCGAAGGAATCCATCTGTGGATAGTTGCGTTCCTGACGCCACTGAACAAGCCAGTTGTCCACCTTATTCCCCAAATCTCTGCTGCTTTCCAGTGAAACCAGTCCAAGTCTTCCTACCGGAAGGGTAGTCAGCTCTTTTGTAGTTGCCTGTGCCATGTTTTATTTTCCTCCTAAAAAAATTTTCTGTATACGGATGTCTTTTCCGATTAGCTTTACCATCTGGTAATTGCTGGCAATCCGGGAAAACGTCCTTTCGGAGTAAGTTTCCGAAAAGTTTTCCAGTTTCAGGTTTGTAGAAATTATCGTTGATTTTCTGCGCATGATCCGTTCATTGATGCACAAAAACAACTGGGATGATACAAAACTGTTTGTAAGTTCGGTTCCCAGGTCGTCAATGATCAGAAGATCGCAGTCATAAATCAGTTCGTCCTCTGTGCTTTTGTCCTTTTTGGAAAAGGTATTTCCTGCAAGAAGATCAAAAAGATCAAAAGCAGAAAAGTAAAGAACACAGTGGGCAGATTTCAGAAGCTCATGTGCGATACAGTGGGAGAGAAAAGTTTTTCCGACTCCCGTATCTCCGTATAAAAAGAGATTTTCAAAATTTTTGTCGAAGTTCCGCACAAAGCCCTGAGCCATATCGTATGCTCTGCGGGCTGTTTCTCTGGCAGTTAGACCAGTCGCTTCATTCTTTATTGTATCAGAATAATAGTCAAAAGAAAAGTGCTCAAAGTTTTCTTTTTTTAAAATTTCAGACAGATTGGACTGGGTATACAGTAATTCAATTTCTGCCTTCTTAAAACAGGAGCATTTTTGGCTTCCTACATAGCCGGTATCCTGGCAGAGAGGACAGGTGTAGGGAAGTTCCAGATAGTTGGGAGCATATCCGTTATCTGTGAGAATGGCGCGTCTTTCCAGTGCAAGGGCTGCGATGGAGGTACGAAGATCTTCTGTTCCTGTTTCATTTCCGGAAAGAAGGGAGCGTACTTTTTCTGCGCTTAAAGAGGCAACCTCCTGGTCGATCTCCCTGAGCCGGGGAAATCTGCCGTAGGCTTCTTTCTGATGTTCTTCGAGGATCCGGCGATTTTCATTCTGCCGCCTGCTGTATTCTCTCATAATGGTATCATATTGATAATTCTGTAAAGGCACGTAACTCCTCCTTTTTGCGATTACGGTTATTGATTAAGAAGACGCTTTTCATATTCGTCAAAATCGTAATCTCTCTGGTGAAAGTTATTAAAACGGTTCTGGTTTTTTGGTTGTGCTGCCGGCTGTTTTTGCGCCGATTTTGCAAGCTTGCGTTTTTTATGTTCTGCATCGAGAAGCCGGACATCGGAAAGTGTGTGTACATTTTTGGATTTCCAGCCCTCCAGGATCTTATCTGCATACTGGAAGCTTGGTTGCCCTGTCTGGATCACTGTGCGGCTGCATGCCTCCAGGATTAAATCTGTGTCAAAGCCGTAATCTTTCATCCAGGTATCCATATAGGAAATTTCTGTATCAACCGGATTGCGGTTATTGATTCCCATAGCCTTTAAAATCGTGTAATATTCTTTGCGGAAACGGGAGGAAGCCTCCTTTGCCATCTCCACAGTGGTAATTCCCTCCTGTGACCAGGCACATGCAACCGTTTCAATATAGCGCATACTTTTGTGGTTGCGGCTTACGCAGTATTCAATGAGATACTCAATAAGTTCAGGGGACATTTTCATTTCGTCATAAAAATAGAGAACTTTCTGCATTTCAGAAGGGCTCAGGGTCTTGCCGAGATACTGCTCCGTAATGTAAAGAAGCTGCACGATCGCTTCATTCTGTTTCAGTTCCCGCACGCGGTCAGGCGTAAGTCTCGGGGTGTTTCGGGAAACAGGAGTGGAAGCAGGCTGCTCTTGTTCTTCCTGTTCTGCCTTGGGAGGTATCAGGGAAATTCCTGAAAGTTTTCCGGCAGATGTATAATGAAAAACCATAAGTTTTTCTTTTTCCCAATATTTCAGGGCGCGGGCAATATCCCTTTCTGTACAGAGAAGGGTATCCGCCATTTTTGCCAGGTCAAGAGAGGCACGGCTTTCTCTTAAAAGACGCAGAAGATAGATATAAACTTTTACAAACTCTCCGTTTGCACGGGGCATATACTGGTCAATAAAAATATTGGAAAGTATGGTAATTCCTTCCTGAGAGGAATTTTCTAAAATAATTTCGCTCATGAATTTTCCCTTCCTGTGGACAGTTACAATATAGTTGTTCCATAGGATTATAGCACAAGATATTTTAAAAGAGAATAGGCATTTTTCCCCATAAAAAGCAAATATGTGGGGAAAAAAGGTGGAAAAACCAGGAAAAATGTTGAAGAGTCTTCTATTTACATCTGTGGAAAATGTGGATAATGTGGATAAGTATCTGGATAACTTATTATGGGAAACTGCTGTAACCGTTGGAATTGTAGAGAAAACGTGGGAATTGTCGAAATTGTATGTTGAATTATGTCAAGTCACTTATGCACAAAAAAATCCACATGCCATACACAGGGAAAATGTGTATAAACATGTGGATAATGTGGATAACTTATTTTCCAAGAAGATGTTCGCCGATATTTACAACATCTCCTGCTCCCATTGTAATAAGAAGGTCGCCTCTGGAGCAGTTCTCCAGAAGGAAGTTTTCAATTTCATCAAAGGTTGGGAAGTATTCACATGGTGTGCCAAGTTCCTGAATACATTTCTGCAGGTCTTCTGAAGAAATTCCCAGGGTGTCAGTTTCTCTTGCCGCATAAATGTCGGCAAGGACAACGTGGTCGGCAAGGGTAAGCGCTTTTGCAAATTCAGGAAGTAGAGCCTTTGTACGTGTATATGTGTGCGGCTGGAATACACACCAGATTTTCTGATGTGGATAATTGCCGGCAGCGTGGAGAGTTGCTTCAATTTCTGTGGGGTGATGTGCATAATCGTCAATAACTGTCACACCTGCAACTTCTCCCTTATACTGGAAGCGGCGGTCTGTTCCTGTAAAGCTTCCGAGCCCTTTGATAATCACCTCTTCGGTAAGACCCAGGAGATGACCAAGAGCAATGGATGCAAGAGCGTTTGATACATTGTGCATACCCGGAACTCTCAAATAATAGCTTCCTGTTTTTCTGCCGTTTTTATAAACGGTAAAGGAAGCGTGACCGTATTTATCAAACGTAATATCTTTTGCCTGATAATCGGCTTCCTGTTCCAGACCGTAAGTTACCACCCGGCAGGGAAGCTCCTTTGTGATTTCCTGATAATCCGGTATGTCCGCGTTGATGATCAGAGTTCCGTCAGAGGGAAGAAGCTCTGCAAAACGGCGGAAAGAATGGCGGATGTCGTCAAGGTCCTTAAAGAAATCAAGGTGGTCAGCATCAATATTTAAGATGATGCTGATTTTCGGGAAAAAGCTTAAAAAACTGTTTGTGTACTCGCAGGCTTCTGTGACAAAAGTCTCAGATTCTCCCACGCGGATATTTCCGCCGATGGCAGGGAGAATGCCGCCGACACTGATGGTTGGGTCGCATTTGCCCTCCAAAAGAATATGGGAGACCATAGAGGTTGTCGTTGTCTTTCCATGTGTTCCGGAAATGGCAATGGGAGTGTCATAATTTCGCATAATCTGTCCAAGAAGCTGGGCGCGTGTAAGCATGGGAAGATTTTTTTCTTTTGCCTTTGCAAATTCCGGGTTGTCCGGGTGGATTGCAGCAGTGTAAACAACTGCTTCTGTGCTGTCCATAATATTGGAAGCTCTCTGACCATAGAAAATTTTGGCTCCTTTTGCTTCCAGGGATTTGGTGAGCGGGCTTTCCTTTGCATCTGAGCCGGATACGGTAAAGCCTTCTCCCATCAGAATCTCGGCAAGACCGCTCATGCTGATTCCGCCGATTCCGATAAAGTGAATGTGAAGAGGTTTCTGAAAGTCTATCTGATACATAATAAAAATCTCCTTATAGAATAATTGAGGTTAACATGATTATAACCCTAAATATATTAAATGGGAAGAACTTCTTTTGTCTAAAAAAGGCAGAAAAAGACATAAAAATGGGAAGAGCTCTATGGAAAAGTATAGGAAATAGACAAATAAGCTCGAAATAGTAATTGATTTTGTCGAAAAAGATAGTAAATAGCAATAAAAAAAATAAAATCTGAGCAAAATAATTGTAAAAAATGTTCACTATTAATAGGAAATGTGGTATAATAATAAAATCATAACAACAAGAGGTGATTGCATGATTAAGAAAGAGATGATTGCCATGCTCTTAGCTGGTGGACAGGGAAGCCGACTTGGAGTACTGACAAAGAAAGTAGCGAAACCGGCAGTTTCATTTGGTGGGAAATACCGTATTATTGATTTTCCTTTAAGCAACTGCATTAATTCCGGCATTGATACAGTAGGTGTTCTTACTCAGTATCAGCCGTTGCGTCTGCATACCCATATCGGAATCGGCATTCCGTGGGATCTGGACAGAAATGAGGGCGGCGTAACCGTTCTTCCCCCATACGAAAAAAGCTCTAACAGCGAATGGTACACAGGAACAGCAAATGCAATTTTCCAGAACCTGGATTATATGGAACAGTACAATCCAGATTATGTTCTGATTTTATCAGGCGACCATATTTACAAAATGGATTATGAAGTTATGCTTGATTTCCATAAGGCAAATAAGGCGGATATTACGATTGCATGTATGCCGGTTCCCATTGAGGAGGCAAGCCGTTTCGGTATTATGGTAACAGATGAAACGAGCCGTATTACAGAGTTTGAGGAAAAACCGGAGCATCCAAGCAGTAATCTTGCTTCTATGGGAATTTATATTTTCAGTTGGAAGGTACTTAAAGATGCGCTGATCGCATTAAAAGACCAGCAGAGCTGTGACTTTGGAAAACATATTCTTCCATACTGTAAAGAAAAAGGACAGCGCCTTTTCGCTTATGAATACAATGGATACTGGAAAGATGTTGGAACTCTTGGTTCTTACTGGGAAGCAAACATGGAGCTCATTGATATTATTCCGGAATTTAATCTTTATGAAGAATTCTGGAGAATTTATACCAAGGGAGATATTATTCCTCCTCAGTATATTTCCGGAGATGCAGTTGTAGACCGCTGTCTCATTGGAGAGGGTGCGGAGATTTACGGAGAAGTACATAATTCTGTCATTGGACCGAATGTAGTGATCGGTAAGGGCTCTGTGATCAGAGATTCCATTATTATGAGAAATTCTACTGTTGGCGAGAATGTAGTAATGGATAAATCGATCATTGCAGAAGATGTTGTCATTGGAAACAATGTAGTTCTGGGCTGTGGCGAGGAAGCGCCGAATGTGCTGAAACCGGGTGTTTATGCCTTTGGAATTGCAACTGTAGGTGAGCACAGTGTAATTCCGGATAATGTACGTATTGGAAAGAATACAGCAATTTCCGGTGTTACAGTTCCGGAAGATTATCCGGACGGTTTACTGGAAAGCGGACAGGTAATTGCAGCAAAGGAAGGTGACAAGGCATGAGAGCAATCGGTATTATTTTGGCTGGCGGTAACAACAACCGCATGAGAGAATTATCAAATAAAAGGGCAATCGCGGCAATGCCTGTTGGCGGAAGCTACAGAAGTATTGACTTTGCTTTGAGTAATATGGCAAATTCCCACATTCAGAAGGTTGCTGTTCTGACACAGTATAATGCCCGTTCTCTGAATGAACATTTAAGCTCTTCCAAATGGTGGGACTTCGGACGTAAGCAGGGAGGACTTTTTGTTTTCACTCCTACAATCACAAAAGACAACAGTCTGTGGTATCAGGGAACAGCAGATGCGATTTACCAGAATCTGAATTTCCTGAAAAACAGCCATGAACCATACGTTGTTATTGCTTCCGGTGATGGTATTTACAAACTGGATTACAACAAAGTTCTGGAATATCACATTGCAAAGAGAGCGGATATTACCGTTGTATGTACAACATGCCGCGACCAGTCTGAGGTGGAGAGATTTGGTGTTCTCCGCATGAATGAAGACTGCAGAATCGAAGAATTTGAGGAAAAACCGATTGTTTCTTCTTATAATACGGTGTCTACCGGTATTTATATTATCAGAAGAAGACAGCTTATTGAGCTGATCGAGAAAGCGACTTCCGAGGGAAGAACAGATTTTGTATCTGATATTCTGATCCGTTACAAAAATCTGAAGAGGATCTACGGATATAAGATTGATACATACTGGAGCAATATTTCCACAGCAGATTCCTATTACAGAACAAATATGGCGTTCCTCGATCCGGAAATCCGTAATTATTTCTTCAAACAGGAACCTTCTATTAAGACAAAAATTGATGACTTGCCTCCTGCAAAATACAATCCGGGAGCGAATGTGAAAAACAGTCTGATTTCCAGCGGATGTATCATCAATGGTACAGTGGAAAACTCTGTACTGTTCCGCGATGTTTTTGTTGGAAATAACTGTGTGATTAAAAACTCGGTGATTCTCAATGATGTATATCTGGGGGATAATACGCATATTGAGAATTGTATTGTGGAGAGCAGGGATACCATTCGGGCAAATTCCTATTACTGCGGCGAGGGAGAAGTAAAAATCGTTGTGGAAAAAAATGAGCGTTACGTATTATAAGACTACAGGCTGACAGAATACGGGCGAGACGAAAGGGGAAGCAAAGATGAACATAACAGATGTGCGTGTGAGAAAAGTTGCAAAAGAAGGCAAGATGAAAGCGGTAGTGTCTATCACGATAGACGAAGAATTTGTGGTACATGATATTAAGGTGATCGAAGGCGAAAAAGGGCTTTTTATTGCGATGCCAAGCAGAAAGGCCACAGATGGAGAATACCGCGATATTGCCCATCCTATCAATTCCGCCACAAGAGACAGGATACAGAACATTATCCTGGAAAAATATGAAGAAGTAATGGCTGCAGAGCCGGAAGAAGAAACGGGAGCGGAAGAGTAAATAAAAGTAAACAAAAGTAAACAAAAGGCAATCATTTCTTATCATGAAGGGAATGGAGAGTTGGCTTAATTAAGAAGGCGCCCCACAGGAGAGAAAACTCCTGGGGCGTTTTTCTAT